>Ga0207664_10001043_pt1 | contig 18566 bp, 27 predicted proteins | sample LARL83metaG_FD_184349 | JGI IMG/M metagenome (GOLD analysis project Ga0207664, IMG submission 184349) | Corn, switchgrass and miscanthus rhizosphere microbial communities from Kellogg Biological Station, Michigan, USA - LAR L8-3 metaG... | ecosystem: Host-associated > Plants > Roots >... | reverse complement strand
TGGGACGTGGTTGCTGACGTAGCAACGCACGGTACTACCCTCGTTGAAACCAATACGATGCCTGAGACCAACCTGACCATCACTCAGGGAACGCTCACCATCACTGAGGCGGGTAACTCCGTCCCCTACTCGGGCAAGCTGGATAACCTTTCCAAGTTCCCCGTCGAAGATATCATCAAGAAGGGCCTCAAGAACGACGCAGTTAAGACCTTCGACGTCTTGGCTTGGACGCAGTTCAACCAGTGCCTTCTTCGAGTGATTGCATCTTCGGGTACGGATACCTCCGCCATCCAGTTGTACACGAACGGTACTGTCACAGGTACTAACAACGTCGCGTACAACAACAACCACGCCAAGTCCATCGTGGACCAGATGAAGGAACGCAACATCCCGGCCTACATTGCCGATGACTATTACGCGATTGCTTGGCCTACTACCTTGCGTACCTTTAAGAACAACCTGGAAACCATCCACCAGTACACCGATACCGGCTTTAACCTCATCATGAACGGTGAAATCGGTCGGTACGAGAACGTCCGCTACATCGAGCAGACGAACATCGCCAAGGGTACGGGCACGGACGGTTACACCACGACAGCCTGGACCAACAGTAAGTCTGACTGGATTTTCTTCTTCGGTAACGACACGGTTGCTGAAGCCATCGCCGTACCCGAGGAGATGCGAGGCAAGATTCCGTCTGACTACGGCCGGTCTAAGGGTATCGCATGGTACTACCTTGGCGGTTTCGGAATCGTGCATAACAGCACGTCCGCATCCGGCAACGTCCGCATCGTCAAGTGGGATTCGGCTGCTTAATTTAAGGGAGGCTCCGGGGACCTTCTCCCCCGGGGCCTTATCCCTAAGAACGCTGGAGAGGTCAGCAGGAGAATTACATGTCTACTAAATCAATGTCCTACGACCACCCGACATATACGGCGGTGGATAGTTTCGACGGTTCCGCTACGGGTAACGCCGGTACTACGACCAAGTTTGTGGCTTTCACCGCCATGCTTATCAAGAGTGCAACCCTTAAACCCACGACTGCCGGTACGTCTAACGACGTGTCGTCATTCATCCAGATTTCAGGCACGACCACGACCACTACTGCTATAGCCACTTTCGGTTCCGGTGCTACCACGTTTACCAATGTGGCCTTTGCTACCGCTCCGAGTCTTGCTCAGGGCGATACGTTCTATGTGGTGAAGGGTACGGACGCCACGGCGGTAATCTCCGCGTCTCTGGAGAGACTGGTGACTCCGGGCGCTAGTGTGACAACGTGAGGAAGCCTACTGGTAAAGCCCTGGACTATACTGCGGGTATCATGGGTAAAGAAGACCCTGAGCCTAAGAATATGTTTGGGAATGACAATATGAGACCCAAGGCTCCGAATCCAAAGTATCTCAAGAAAGTGAAAGGAGACAAACCGTGAAGAAGCCAGATGAAGGTGTTTTGCCGACCAGTGGTGGGCAGTCCGAAAGCAAGTCCGGTGTCAAGGACACGGGTTACATAGACAAGAAGGGAACCCCCTCGGGCGAAAAGGCCATGTTCAACTATCTCCCTCCTGGTACTGATATCGACAACCAGGAATGCGCTGATATCCGCGACCTCCCCATGAAGGATTACACGGGCGGTCTCGGGTATAAGGGCGATGGGTGGACCTAATGGGTATCGTACAGGAAAAGTTCCAGGTAGAGTTTCCTGAACCCTCGCAAAACGAAACCTGGGTATCTGATAAGTCCGCTCGGGTAGCGAAATCCCCGGCTGGGATGCTTAACCGCCTCCCTCCGGGGAGCGATATCACCGACCAGGACGAATCCTATCAGCCTGCTTTCAGACAGGCGTTTTCCGGCGGGTCGGATAATGACGTTACCCCGGACAACGATTCTCAGTCTCTAAAGCAGGGATTCTCACGTAAGAAGATGCGGGGTACTGACGATATGTACACCCGTGAGCATAACGATGCCTTCTACGATGAAATCACCGTGGATGGTCAGACGGGCTTTGTGGAACGTAACAACGTCCTGGATAGAGAGTAATGGCCCCTACGTGGTAACGGGAACGGGACAGGCAATTAACATCTTGTGGGACTAATGGTAAAATCAGGTTATTGAGGAGGGCCAATGACCTGGAGAAAAGACGACCCCCAAGGCAACGAAGGCTTTAAAGTACGATGGGAGATAGTCCGCTGGACGAAGGGTAGGGGCCTGGATATAGGCTGCGGACCCCAGAAGACCTTTCCGCATTTCATCGGCGTAGACAACAACATAGACGCCGCTATCTTCAACATCCCCGCAAAACCTGACGTCTATGTAGATAACGCAAACGATTTGTCTGTGTTTTCATCCGAGAGCATGGACTTCGTATTTTCCTCCCATCTTCTTGAACACTTCCCCTATGAGGAAGTCCCTAAAGTACTCAAGGAATGGTTCAGGGTACTTAAACCCAACCGCCATCTTGTACTTTATCTTCCTGACGAAGACGAATATCCCAAGGTAGGCGAACCTAACGCCAACCTAGACCATAAATGGAACGTCAACAAGGACAGACTCCTTGAAGCCATGAAGGGTCTTAATTGGGACCTTATCGACTACCAGAAGAGAAACAAAGGTAACGAATACAGCCTTTATTTCGTCTTCAAGAAGATTGGTAAAGGACAGTATCAGTCTTGGAATAAACCTAAACCCGCTAAACGCGCTGCGGTAGTGCGTTACGGAGCTTATGGCGACCTTCTGCAAGCCTCTTCCGTCTTTTCAGGACTGAAGAAACAGGGTTATCACGTCACTGTTTACTGTAGCCCTCCGGGGATGGATGTAATCCTTCACGACCCCAACATAGATGATTTTTACATTCAGGATAAGGACCAAGTTCCAAATCCCTATCTACAGGAATTCTGGGACCACGAATCAAAGAAGTACGACAAATGGGTGAACCTCTGTGAATCAGTAGAGGGTACGTTCCTTTCCATCCCAGGACGGACCGCGCATTATTTCCCCCCGAAAGCCCGTCACGAACTGATGGACTTCAATTACATAGAGTTCGCGCACACTATTGCCGGTCTACCCCACGACCCGCAGATGTATTTCTATGCCACTCAATCAGAGATTGAATGGGCCAAGAAAGAACGCTCCAAGATGGGTGAGTATGTAATCATGTGGGCTCTCGCGGGCTCTTCAGTCCACAAGACATGGGCAGGACTGGACCAGACCATAGCTTCCATAATGATTGAGTTCCCCAACGTAGATGTTGTCTTGGTAGGTTCTACCGAGGCCAAGATACTCGAACAGGGATGGGAGAAAGAGAAACGTGTCCATCTAAGAAGCGGTGTGTGGAACATACGGGAAACCCTGGCTTTCCAAAAAACTTGTGACATGGTGGTAGGACCTGAGACGGGAGTTTTAAACGCCGCGTCTCAACTATCTATCCCTAAAGTAGTCTTCCTGTCCCATTCGACTGAAAAGAACCTTACTCGGGACTGGACGAATACCTATTCCCTAATCTCTAAGAACACCACTTGTCCAGGAAGAGGGAATAACGAGGCCCCCGCGTGTCACCAGTTGCACTATAACTGGAACTTCTGCAAACAGGTGAAGGAAGGATGGGGGAACGGTACATCACAGTGCCAGACCGACATATCCGGTGTAGAGGCATGGGAAGTGATTAGGACCGCTATCCGTAAGAGGATGGAGAAAGCCGCGTGAGTACATCGGGCACATATAACTTCTCCGTAACCAGGGACCAGTTGATAACTGATGCCATGCTTAACCTTGGTCTATTGGGAGAAGCTGAAGTACCCACGGCACAAGAAATAACTGACTGTGCCTTTAAACTTAACATGCTGGTAAAACAATGGATGGGGTTGCAAGACTTCGCTCCCGGCCTAAAGATGTGGTCCAGACAGAGAGCGGACTTGTTTCTATCCTCCACTAAATACCAGTATTCAATAGGTCCTTCTGGAGACAATTGGGCCGCTGGATTTACCGCAGGTTCGGGTAATTTTGGACAGCAGCAGTTGACGGCTAATGCAGTCTCTACGACAACCCTTACTTTCGGTTCGGGTAACTTGGGTAATTTCACCGTCGGAGATAACCTAGTCATACAGTTGGACTCGGGGGATACATTCTCCACTACCGTATCCACTATAGGTTCCAGCACTATCACTATCGCTACTCAGGTGCCTTCCCAGGCTTCGACTAATAACTACGTCTGGAACTACACCACTAAAGGACAGAGGCCGTTAAACATCGTCACGGCGCTTCTACGGGACATAAACAACAACGACACCCCGCTAAACATTCTTACTCTCCAAGAATATGAAGCGATGCCCTCAAAGACAGACCCTAACAATCTGTCCGACCCGACTTCAATCTATTACGAATCACAACTGACTAATGGACAGTTGTATATAGACTGTGGTGGCGCTCAAGATGTGACTAAACATATCCATGCCGTCTATCTACGTCCTATACAGGACTTCGACAACGCTACCGACAACCCCGAATACCCTCAGCAGTGGTACAGGGCGTTGTGTTGGGGACTTGCAAAAGACATAGCTCCTATGTTCGACGCGGAATGGACTCCTACCATGCAGGATAATTTCAAGGATTCACTTGCTATGGCAAGGGAAGCTGATTCCGAAACGACTGCGATGTATTTCCAACCTAATGACAACTAAGCTAAAGAAGATAGATTTTTTCGGTAACGGAATCTACTCAAAGAGTCCTGTCGTAACCCGTCAGCGTCGGTTGAATTGCTATTATGAATTCAGAGAGGATGCAGACAAGACCAATGCTGTCCTCTATGGTACTCCTGGTCTTAAACTCAAATTCAACCTGACTTCGCCTAATAACAATTCCCTAAGAGGGATAATGGGCTCACCGTTAGGTCTTTTCGCGGTAGTCGGAAACACCTTCTACTATCTCACCGCTTCAGGTTCGGTCATACACAGTCACACCATGACGACGTTTAACGGGACCGTTTCAATGTCCTTCAACGCCACACAGGTAATCGTGGTAGATGGTATTGCGGGGTGGTTATATACGGTAGCGTCAGATACCTGGTCGCAGATAACCAGCAACTTTCCTAATGGCGCTCAGACAGTCGCGTTCCTTAACAGCTTCTTCATAGTGGAAGATTCAGGTACGGGAGAGTTTTTCGTATCCAACAGCGGCGATGGTTCTACTTGGAACGCGTTAGCTTTCGCTACCGCCGCACAGTATCCAGATACCCTAGTTGCCGTAGATGCTTTCATGGGGCTTCTGGTGCTTTATGGAACCACACATATGGAGTTCTGGCAGAACGTCGGTGCTTCTCCAGAGCCGTTCCAATACATACAGAACAGCGCCAACGAATACGGACTGGCGGCGAGATTTTCCAGGGCTCATGTCGGAAACTCTCAGTTATTCCTGACTAACACTCAAGAGGGCGGGTATCAGGTCGCCATGACCACTGGATACCAGACACAAATCGTATCAACACCGGATATAGACAACATCATCCAAGGTCTTGCCGTGGTAAGTGATGCTGTAGCCGTGAGTTATCAGATTGATAATCACAACTTCTATCAGCTCACCTTCCCCCATGATAGCCGGTCTTTACTCTATGACGTGACTACAGGACTTTGGGGCGAGACGCAGAGCGGTATTACAACCAATTACGCCCAGAGACATTTAGGTCAGTATTCGACCGTCTATAACGGAGCTAATTACGTCACTGATTATTCAAACGGTAACGTCTATGTCTATGACATAAACACCTATACTGATAACAGCATGACTATCCCTAGAGAAGTCACCACTCGACACGCGCAAAACGATTTCAATAGATTCCGGGTATCTCAGGTCTATCTTGATATGGAGACAGGTTCGGGTCTACAGACGGGTCAAGGTTCAAACCCCCAAGTGATGATGCAGGTATCCAAGGACAACGGCAGGACGTGGGGAAATGAACGCTGGGCTCCCCTTGGGATAGTCGGTCAATATAACCAGAGGGTGAATTGGAGACGTGTAGCACACGCGAGAGACGTAGTGTGCCGTTTTAGGATGACCGACCCAGTTAAATTCACCGTCACGGGAGGCGCTGCCATCATCAGCGCGAGACAATGAGTACCTTCACAGGACTTACGGGAGCCCTTCCTAGACCGGAAATAGTTGACAAAACTGGTAAACTATTGCCTCAGTGGTTTTCGTGGTTTAGCGCCGTCTATACCCTGATTTTACTCCCCCAAGGGAATAACGGAACCACGGCCAACAGACCTACCACTAACCTATGGATAGGGCAGATGTACCTAGATACTACGTTAGGCAAGCCTATCTGGATTTTGAGTCTCAATCCTACTGTGTGGATTGACGCGACAGGAGCGAGTGTTTGAACAACTTTCAAGCCATAGCGACCTTCGACCCGCTTCCTCTGTTACACCAGATTTGGCGGCAAGATGGTTTGTGGAAAGAAGACACTTATTTGAGGGACTACCCCCAGGGTCCGTTTAAGAATACTGAGACCATCTTCCTGAGATTCCCTCCCGCTTCTGTTTCGGAACTGGAACAGGGAAAGAAGGACCAGCATGAATGTGTGTGGATGGATGGTGCTATCCATCTTCCTGCCGCTAGGGAACTTATCTTCAACCTCATGGCGAGAGTACAGGGTGAAAGATTGGGCAGGGTGATGATTAACAAGTTAATCCCCGGAGGTTCTATCTACCCTCATGCAGACACTACCGAACACGCTCAGTATTGGGACAGATATCATTTCGTACTACAGAGCAAGGTTGGCTGTAACTTCAGGTGCGGGGACGAACAGACCCACTGGGAATCTGGACAGGTATTTTGGTTCCAAAATGCCATAGAACACGAAGTAGTGAATAACAGCGATATGGACCGGATACACATGATTTGCGATATCAGGACCAGTCGTTTCAACTTCAAAGGCATGAACACTCAAACAGTATGAACGGCGTAATCACATATCAAGAGGAAAGTTTCAAGGCTCTTTTACCTGAGCTTAAACCGCTGCTTCATAGGCACTGGAATGAGCTTGCCTTGAATAAAGACAAAGTACCTCTCGACCCACGGTATGACATCTATTTCGATGCCGAGGACCGTGGAGAATTACTCTATTTCACCGTAAGGATGGATTCAGACCTTATCGGTTATTTCATCGGGTTTATATCCCCTGAACTCCATTACAAGACCTGTCTTACCTGTAAGATGGACATATTCTACATAGACCCAAATTACAGGGGGCATGGGATAGGAAAGGACCTATTCAGGTGTGTAGAGAAGGTATTGAAGAAACGCGGCGTGAAGCGTCTTTATGTTGGAACCAAGCTGCATAAAGATGCTTCATTCCTATTCAAGAAGCTGGAATATACAGAGATTGAGCATTACTACATGGCTTGGTTAGGAGAATGACATGGTAGCAGCAGCTATAGTGGGTGGCGCGGTAATAACCGGGGTCATGTCCAACCAAGCGTCTAAGTCCGCTTCTGGCACTACTGCCGCAGGTTCAAGGCAGGGAAGACAAGATATCATAAAGGGTTTTGGCATGGCACCCCAGTTTGTAAATGCTGGGGCCAATAAGGCTGTTGTCGCTCAACAGACAGCGCTTTCAGGTGCCATGAAAGGATATGCTCCATACGCCTTAGCTGGTAAACAGGCTCTCGGTAAAGAGATGACTCTTCTGGGGCTTGGTAAGGGTGGTAACGCTGCTGCTTTGAAACAGCTACGGTCTACCCCTGGGTTTCAGTTTGCAGAACAGCAAGGCGACCAAGCTACCATAAACGCCGCTACCGCTACCGGTATGAATCTTTCTGGTAACACGCTTGAGGCCCTATCACAATATAATCAGGGTCTTGCTACCAATACCTTCCAAAACGAGGTAGGAGACCTTTCTAGTGTAGTGTCTGAGGGGTTTGCTGCTGCTAACGCCGGTTCACAAGCGCAGTTGTCTACTGGGTCTAACATATCAAACATAGACACAGGACAAGGAACGACCCTTGCCGACCTTTACGCCCAGAGAGGAACTGCCTTGGGTAACGTGGATATCGGTGCTGCTACTAACCAAGCTAACATCGGCATAGCTAATGCTTCAAATCAAGCTAGCATAGTTAATAACGCGATGCAGGATTACCTGCTTTATAACATGAGTCAGAGTGGTGGAGGATAAAATGCCTGAACTCAACACAAACCTTCTCGCTTCCATCGGCCAGAAATCCGGTGTAGGCGATACCATCACCAAGGCATACACCCTCCGTTCCCTGATGAACCAGCAAGAGCTTCAGAAGATGACTCTTGCAAAGACCAAACAGGAAGCGACTGACGAAGCTACCTATAAGAAACTAGCATCACAGCATGACTTGAGTACGCCACAGGGTACTAGAGAACTTGCGGCAGATTTGAGCAAGGCCGGGCTTGCAGACAAAGCCATGTCTGTCATGTCTCAGTCACAGCAGATGGAATCGGGTGAACTAAATAACCAGATTCAGCACCTACAACTGCACGACCAGATGCTAGGGTCGCTTACGGGTTACATAGACCCTATCGTAAGCAAGGCCCGTAATGACTTGGCAAGCGGTAAAGACCCTAAGATTGTAGATGCACAAGTCAATGCCAGTGCTGCCCAGGCAGTACAGCAGATAATGAAAGACCCCAACATCCCCCAGGAATACAAGGCTCCCTTGTTGCAAAGGATTCAGAAAGGTCCTGTAGGTTATCAGGACCTATTCAACATGGAGACTTCCACTACTCAGGGGAGACAGCAGATACAGTCTGATTTGGCTGATTTGAAAGGAATCACCGAAGCCAAGAAAGAATCCACGATGGAAAAGGTCATGGCTCAGGGTGGGAAACCTCCTGCGGGTTATGAATGGGACCCTGCTAATCCCGGTTCCCTTATTCCTATCAAGGGAGGCCCTAAAGACCCAAGCGCGTCAGGAACCATGACACCCGACGCGGTGGCGGATGCTGCTACCCAATATAACCTTACCGGGAAACTTCCCCCTCTTGGTAGGGGTGATTCGGCCATGTTGAGTCGAAACAAAATATTAAATACTGCCGCGCAACAGCTTAAAGACGCTGGCAAAGATGAGCAGGCCGCTATCGTTGGACAGGCTGCCTTGAAGGCCGGTCAACAGGCTTATGGAGCCATTAAGAAATCTCAAACTATGGTCGGTACTTACGAAAAGACGGCTATGGCTAACATGCAGATTGTCAGAGACACTTCAAAGAAGGTTGACCGGACAGGTTCACCGATACTGAATAAGTGGATTCTCTCAGGACGTAAATCCATCGCTGGCGACCCCGCTGTATCTCAGTTTGATACTGCTATCACCACTCTTGCAGAGGAATACGCCAAGGTCATGTCTGGTGCGACTGGTTCTAGTGCTGCTACAGATTCTGCGAGAGCCACAGCCCATGAGATGATAAATAGGGCTCAAACTCCGGAACAGCTTGAAGGCGTTTTGCAGACCATGACCCAGGAAATGAATAACCGTATGGCCTCTTATGATGACCAGTTGAACGAACTCCAACAGCAGATGGGCGTTAAGAAACCTACTCAGGCTCCATCCGCTACAACCAACATTGATGCACTGATAAAGAAGTACGGCGGTGGCTGACCAAAACCAGTTGGAACAAGCTCTGATCAATGCCGACAAGGCAGGTGATACCGACGCCGCTAAAGTACTGGCTGGAGAACTCTCCAAGATGCGGTCTGCTCCCAAGGATACGGAAGCAACGAATGTTGGCATGACAGCGGGAAGTGAGACTAAACGCCTTGCTGGTGCTGCTGTAGAGACCCCATTACATACCATTACTGGCATGGCCGCTACTCCCATAGCTGGGATACTAGGTCTTATAGAGAGTCCTTTTGTCGGTGGAGAAAAGGCCGCAAAGGATATTGGTAGCATACAAAGCGCCCTAACTTATTCTCCCAAGACAGAGGGCGGTAAGTTGGGCGTTGAGGGTGTAGATAAGATATTGGGAGTCATCCCCAAGGTAGCCAGTAAGGCTGGTGAAGAGACCCTTAAACTAACCGGCTCCCCTCTCGCTGCAACAGCAGTTGATACCACCCTTCAAGCACTACCTATGGCTGCGGGAGCAAGGAGCGGTTCTGCTGCTGAGGTTCCTAAGATAGACCCTCTTAGGGAAGCAGCGCACGAATCCCAACAGGCGGGTTTCGTGCTTCCTGCCAATCAGGCTAGACCTAATCTCCTGAATAACATAGCCGATAGTGTCTCAGGAAAGATAAAGACACAGCAGCTTGCTTCCTTGAAAAACCAGTCAAACGTACAGGCTCTAGTCAAGAGAGGATTAGGGTTAAAACCCGAATCAGAATTAAACCCCGAGTCTCTTAAAGCTCTCAGAGCAGAAGCAGGTAAACAGGGGTACGAGCCTTTGCAAGACCCGTCTTTGCCTAGAGTCCATCCGGGAGCGAAGTTTTATGGGGAACTTAATTCCGTACTCGGTGACTATACGGAAGCAGGTAGGTCATTTAAACAATCCGCAAAGAGTCCCATACAGGATAATGTCCGTAAACTAGCTGCTGATATACGCAACTCAAAAGGATTCAAGCCGTCCGAAGGTATAGCCATGTCCAGAATCTTACGGGATAGGGCTACCGCCGCTTATCAGGCGGGAGACAAGGCTTTGGGTTCATCTTATAAGAGGATGGCTACCGCGTTGGAAGATGAGATAGACAGAAGTCTCCCTAAAGACAAGCCAGACCTTATCAAAAACTTCCGTCAGGCTAGACAGCGTATCGCTCAGTCTTATGACGTAGAATCGGCAATGAATCCTGTTACAGGAAATGTGGACGCTAGGGTGATGGGAAGACATCTTAAACAGGGAACTCCCTATACCGGAGACCTTAGAACCGTCGCAAAACACGGCGCTGCGTTTCCTAAGACCGCCCAACTTCCTGAACAGATAGGAGACTATTCCGATTACAGCCCACTTGATTATGGGGTGGGTGTCATGGCCGAGGCCGCTGAAAAGGCCGGTTCTGGGCGTGTCGCAGAGGCAGGCGCTATAGGCGCGAGGGCTCCCCTACGTCATGGGATATTGTCAGACCTATATCAAAAGACCGGAGCGAAAGCGCGTTCCGCTAAAGAACTTAAATCAATAGCAAAGCGTAAAGCTACGTTGAAAGGTGCTGCATTGTTACAGGATTTGGAATCTCAAGGGAATAATCAGTGAGGGTTCTCATTGTAAATATGGACTCCGTAGGTGAAGGACTTGCGTTTGCACTAAGATGCTCTAAAGCAGGGCATGAGGTACGCTTATTCCTTGATAAATCCTGTAACCAGAAGATAGGTGATGGGTTCAAAGGAATCACGAAGGTAGATAATTGGGTTGCCTCGGTTAAATGGGCTGACCTGATATTCCCTACCGGAAACCATCAATTCCTTCCGAAGATGGATGCTTTAAGACGGATGGGGGTAAAGATTTTCGGGCCTTCCGTAGAGTCTGCTTCGCTTGAGATTGACCGCGAAAAGGGTATGAAGTTCCTTGAGAAACACGGTATTCGTGTGCCTGAATATCAGGAGTTCAAGACTCTTGAACAGGCAAGGGACCATGTTAAGAAGACGGAACAGCGTTTCGTATTCAAGACACTAGGGGACGAGGATGATAAGTCTCTTTCCTACTGTGCCAAATCACCCGCTGACATGGTTGAAAGAATCAACCGCTGGATAGACCTTAAACTCAATCCTTCCGGTCCTGTGATGTTGCAGGAGTTCATAGAAGGGACTGAATTTGCTGTTTCCCGATGGGTAGGAAAGAACGGTTTTGTGGGTCAGTACAACGAGAATTTCGAGCATAAGAAACTGCTTTCAGGAAATGCAGGGCCTAACTGTGGTGAGGCTGGAACGGTACAGAAATACTGCGATGCTTCTACGTTAGGAGATGAGATGCTTAAACCCCTAGAGGAATCCCTTGTTAAGATGGGTCACCTTGGGGATATAGACGTAAACTGCATCATTGACGAATCCGGACAGGCTTTCCCCTTGGAGTTTACCTGTAGACCCGGTTGGCCTGCCTTTAACATCATGCTAGTTGAGAATGACGGAGACCCCGTGCAATGGATGTTGGATGCGTGTAAGGGTAAAGATACCACTCAGTTCAATACTGACGTGGCTTGCGGGGTTGTCATTGCACAACCCGATTACCCCTACTCTAAACTCACAAAGAAAGAGACTGACGGTATACCTGTGTATGGTGTTACTAAGAAGAACGCTGATTACATCCAAGCACAGTCTATCCGCATGGATAAGAAGCACATGATGGACGGGGATTCGATAGTCGAAAGGCCGATGTGGACTACCTGCGGGGATTATCTTGCTGTCGTGACAGGTACAGGAGAAACGGTAAAACAGGCTACCGACAGGGCTTATAAGACCATAAAACAGATTCAAGTCCCCGACATGATTTACCGGGATGATATCGGGGAGAAACTGGAAGAAGAGATAGAGACCCTGCATAACTTCGGTTACGCGGAAGAATTCAACTACGAGTGATGTATGTCAACACTACTACTTAGTCCCGCTGGAATCATGGTGCAACAGCTTACCAATGCAGGACAGCCTTTGTCCGGTGGTAAGGTAAATATCTATTCCGCCGGGACCACCACCCCTATAAACACCTATACAGATTCTACAGGGGTCACTCTCAACGCCAACCCCGTCATCCTTAATTCAGCCGGTCGGTTGCCTAACGGTATATGGATAGGACAGAACACTCCGCACAAGATGATTCTGACCGATGCCAATAACGTCACGCTGATGACGTTGGATAACCTGTACGGTATAAACGACCCTACTCTTACTACCTCTCAGTTCAACACGCTTCCTACCGCAGCAGGGACGGCAAACGCCCAAACCGTGACCAATACGGTTGCGTTGACTGCACTCACTAACGGACTTGACCAGTGGTTTCTACCTGTCGCTGCAAATACCGGAGCTACCACAGTAAACGTGGATTCTCTGGGTGCTAAAAACATCTTTTATAACTCAAAAGCACTTGTAGGAGCAGAACTACAGATAGGTGTTCCTGCGCATCTTAAATATGACGGTACTCAGTGGAATCTTCAGCATTCCGCTAAAGCACCTGCTCTTGATTACTATGCCGACTCTGGTTCGGTAAATGCCTTGACTATAACGGCAGCGATGGCTCAGACCGCTTATGCAGACGGTATGAGATTCAAGGTCAAGGTAAAAAACACCACTACTTCATCTTCTACGCTAAACGTAAATTCCATAGGAGCCATAAATACCTACTACTCAGATGGAACTACTAGTATTGCTGCGGGCGCTTTGATAGCAAACAATACTTATACGTTTACCTACGATAGCTCTCTAAATGCATCTGCGGGTGGGTTCATTGTTTCTGAGCCATCCCGAGTTACAGGCTCCTTCACTATCACCCTAACCGGGATGACGGCAGGAACTACTGGGACAGTAAATTATGCTATTGAGCCTAGCGGGAAACTTGTAAACATATGGGTTGCCTCTGCAATCACCGGAACTAGTAATGCAACAACTATGACTGGGACCGGGATACCAGCAGCTTTGTCAGCTACGACAAATCATCGCACTATGTATTTCCCCGTTGAAGACAATACGCTTATATTGGCAGTATTCGCAAATGGCATAAACTCAACTACATGGACATTTGCAACAACTATTGGTGGAGCGGGTTTTACTTCTAGTGGAACAAAAGGTCTACCGATAACTTCATTTAGTTATTCTCTGGATTAGAAATGTACCCATCATCCTTAGAAACCCCAAGTTCAAGAGCGATGGCTTGCCATTTCTTGCCGTGGTCATCTGGCAGGCATTCAGGAACACTCATGACGCAAATCACATGGGCTATCTCATGAGGAAGGGTATTCTCCATAGCATAAGACTGCTCATGGAACGCTCTATGAGGGGAAATGATAATGATACATTCCACATGAGAGCATTTAGTTTCTCCTTGCATGATAGGGGAATCAGTAAGACCGATAGATACTTTAGGAACGTTTACGTGCGTTCCATGCTTGGAATTGTATTGAGTAATGAGTTTTCCGCACGGGCCTGATATGGGTCCACGGGTTGAGGAATGTTGGCACAACCAGAAAGAGCGAGAAGGAAGATAAGGTATTTCATAAGTCCCCCGAATTACCTACCTATAAGGTACTCTTACCCCTTAAAATGTCTATGTGTGAATCCATACAGTAGGTAACCCTATGATTACAGAGAAATTAGCGGAAATAATGGGCTGGAAAGTAGGCTATCTCCTACACGAGGGCTTCCAGGTGAAATGCGCCGGAACGCCTGATTCTGACGGTAACGCTCAGGACCGGCATATTATTTGTACTCTAGATGACCATCTTCCGGGGACCGAAGCTCACGCTATTGGTAACTCAGAATTTACGGATGATTTGTGGGTTATCGAGCCCACGCAGACTTCTATTGATTGGACTAACCCGACCTGCCATTGCGGCAAAGGACTCGCGCCATGAAAATCAAAGTAACTGGTACTCGACTGACTGTGCATGACAACCCTAACTTCTCCGGTTCCGGCGGTACTCCCCCGAAGAAGCCTCATGCTCCCGTGAAGAAGCCCGGCAAGAAGCCCAAGAAGTAATGCTTTTCTACGCTTACATAGGATTGATGGTTACAGCTATCCTGCTGTCTCTATTCAATCTACGCAAAGGCGACATACGCTTAACAGGTTTAGCGGTGAGTTATGCCTGTATCGTGATTGGGTTTCATGTTGTTTTTATGTCTTGGCTTAAAACCCAGCAGCATGCGAGTTTCCCTCTTTTCGTCGCCGGGGCTCAGGGAATAATCGCTTTCGCTGCGTATCAGGTGGGATGCAAAGCCTCCAAAGTCATCAAGCCTCTCGCCTGGACCGCAGTACTGTTTAACTCTCTTGTATATCTTGAAAGTCTCTACCCTGGAACATTCTATTATTACACCATGAATCTTCTTCAGGGGACCGAGATTGCTTCTCTCATTTTCGCTAGTTCTATCTGGCATGGAATCGCAACCCTAACAATACAAACATGGAAGGCACTCACTAACAAAGGAATGCACTATGAGCGGGCCGGATGAACCGATAACGTATCGGGAACAAGCAATCATAGAAGCGACTGCCAAAGCGGTCATGGACAAACTTACCGAGACCTACAAACCGGACGAATACGGCAAGAAGGCGTTTAATGAGACCCTTGAAGATTTCTTCGGTAACATGACTGCCGATGTTCATATCCGGCACCATGATTGGGTGGCTAATGCGAGTGTAGGTAGAACTACGCAAGACATTTCATGGCGGGATTTTTTCTATTCACTCGCTAAAGGCGCTGCTGCGGTAGTTTTGGGTTTCATAGCATTAGCAGTCTTATGGGCGGTGTTACAGTACATCAAGGCCGGAGCCCCTTCCGTGAATGGGCTCACACATTGAGGATTTAAGATGCACCTGATTATGATTCGTGACTTGAGTACGCCGAAAGAAACTTTATACAAGCTTCAAGTAGGCGAAGCAATTTACGATGCCATCGGACAGCCTGATAACCACGACGAGCCGAATAAATCATGTATTCCACTGGGGACCTACGAATTAGTACCGCACGATACAGCGGCGCATCCTAACACCTGGGCGTTCGTAAATCCTGATCTCGGAGTTACACACGAACCCAGCGACCTGATTTCAGTGGGTTGCCAGTATTCGCACAGATTCGCTTGTCTGATTCACCCGGCAAACTTCGCTAACCAGTTACAGGGCTGCTTCGCTCCAGGCATGTCCCGTTTACAGGGGCCGTGGGGATGGATGGTGAAAGATTCTCGGGCAGCCTTCACGGCTATTCAGGAGATTCTAGAAATCGGTTCCACGGGTCACACTCTGGAAATCAAGGAATCAGTTTAATGCCGTCCACCTACACAACGGGTTCCAACGCGGACAACACACTCCACGGGACGGCTCCATAAATGAGAAAGCCCCCAAGTCTCAGAAGTGAGGGCTTCCCCACGCCTCATTGCGAGGCCACACAGAGGGAGACTGTGTGTTTCCGCTGGGGTAAGCGGGCCTTTCGGCAACTTAACTATAGCTAATCTGTCGGAGAGTGCAAGTGTATAAGCTACTGACAGACTGTTTCCAGGATGGGCAAAATGCGTGGGACATATCGCGTATAATGTGGGCTGTGACCATAATCGGGTTTTTGGCTAATGCAGGTGTTGCTGTGTTTTCCAGTCACCAATTCAGCGCGCAGGATTTCGGACTCGGGGGAGCGGCGTTGCTCGGTGGTGGTGGGTTAGGTACGATGTTCCACGGGAAAGCACCTTGAACCTTTACGCTTATGGAATCCTCGGACTTGCTCTCATGGCCGCTGTGTCATGGGGGGCGATTGAACGAGGGAACGCGATACAGGCTAAGTCTGACCTTGCCTCTCTGAAAACCTCTTATATGCTTTCAGCGGAACAAGCTCAGGCGGACGCAGCAGAAAAAGAAGCCGCTGACAAAGCCGCGATACAAACACAAACAGCGCAAGCGATACAGCAAGCACAATCACAGGCTTTACAGGCACGAAATCAGCTAACGGAATATCAGGCTAAACTCGCAAAGGCCGCATCGGTTAAGGACGATGGTCACAGGTGTGCGGGGATAGTGGTACCGGGAGATTTGATACCGTGAGAGCTTGTCTGATTCATGGACCGACTTTCGCCGTTTACCCGAGCCAAGCGCTAACCCGGAGATTTTCACCATGAATCGCCTGCGCCTATGCAGACTCCGGGCTCTTTTCATCCCGTGTATGGCTATTTTATCACTCTCCGCCTGCGCCTCTCAACCCATCACGGTCCCCGAGATTATTCACGATAAAACGTATATTCCAGTCCCCGCCACCCTTACCCAGCCTGTATCTATCATCCTACCAGCAAATGTCACTTGGGGGCAGGCTTTGGGCCTCTATAACGAGGCTCTACAGACCTGTGGGGCGAGATTGGCCGCGATTAGTACCCTACAGCCACCACCGCCAAACCCGCATAAAAACCCCTAGGCGCGGCCTAGTGGAATATCCCTATTGAATTAACGGAAAGTATGCTTTACTCTATTGACACCTGAGACGATTTCAGGCCAACCCCCGGCGAACCGCGCGGGGTCCCGCTAGCTAGCAAAAGCGGAAATCGTAGCCCGGTTAATAGCCGGGCTTCTTATTTGCGAAATAAAGTGCTGACTGATACCCAGCATACCAAGCTGTCTTTAGAGCGTTTTGGGTATTCATATCCAGCCGTTCCCAGCTTTTACCGAAACGGGATTCTACATAGCGACCCCAAGCGAGTTGTTTAGGACTTTTTAGCAGTCTTGGCATACATGCCCCGTTTCTCTGACCTTGCATTCAATCCGGAGACTATTTCTGCTATCAGTTCGGAAGTCATAGCCACTAATCTCTTTCTGCGTGCCGTATCATCGGATGCCAGTTGCTCTTTATTAACTTCATCTTGGGATGATTCTTCCGATACTCCGCATCGTCCTTCCGTTTGCATTCCAGACATTGGGTTTTATCCTTTCTGGTATTTCTGAATAGCTCTACAGGCTTTTCTTCGTAACAGGTCCTGCAAACTCTCGTTTTAGGAGGGTCTTTAGGGAGGAACCAATGGGGAACGTCTATCACTTCCCCTCCTGGTGGCGCTTGAGGATAGCTTCTACGGAAGCAGCGCAATCTAGATAAGCTTTTTTATACCTGCCGTTGTTATACCCTTCCGCACGTTTTCTGAATTCCTCAGCCAATCCAGTGAACCATGCTATTAAACCAGTTCCGTTATCCGCCCCCTGTTGCCAGCCCTGGGGGTACTTGCGCTTAGCTTTCATGACTCAGGATTCGGGCAGCGGGCTATTTCATTCATGGGAGGCTCCGGCAGCGGTGGATGCGTCAATGGGTTCTAGAACATAATAAACATAAGGCTCACCATACTTCGTCGTGTCGCCCTTGTTAGGACAGAACACCAGTTCTCCGCGATGCCCGACAACGCTGTGACCACCAAACACACTTTTCACGCAAGCGATATAATGGAGACCTGATTCAAATAGTTTGGGTATCCATTCTCTGGAAAATTCCTCGGTAGGGTCTAGCCAAGTTATCTCGTAGCCGTGACTTCTGAACCAGTGTCTAACCTCGTCCCATTCCTCTTGAGTCCAAGGACGCGCTTCTGTCTGACCCTCCATGAAATGAGAAACTTCGTTGAGCGGCACTTCCATGATGGCGGCAGCGCACGCTTGGAAACAGTTTCCACCCGCGCCAAACAATGTCTGATAAACGTATTTCACCGCTTCCCCTCGCTGGGCGGATGGGGAAGAGGCATCCAGTGGGTAGCGGAATCGGTTGCCACCGAGTAGAAATAATCCTCGCAGTCATGGATAACCCACCCAGGCTTAATTCCCTCGTTATTTCCGAATTGCGCGTTGTCATCCCACGATGCCTTATTAATCCATCGCCCGGATGCAATTAAGATTTGCGTCCCATCTTTCGGCGCGGTCTCAATCGGTTGCCACCCTTCCGGCACCCCCGCTTCGAGTAGCCGGGAGAGGGCGGGCATG
>Ga0207664_10001042_pt1 | contig 18566 bp, 14 predicted proteins | sample LARL83metaG_FD_184349 | JGI IMG/M metagenome (GOLD analysis project Ga0207664, IMG submission 184349) | Corn, switchgrass and miscanthus rhizosphere microbial communities from Kellogg Biological Station, Michigan, USA - LAR L8-3 metaG... | ecosystem: Host-associated > Plants > Roots >... | reverse complement strand
AGCGTGACCGGCCCCGACGGGCGCAAGACCGTCGTCACCCGCCCGCGGATCAACACCAAGGAGGAGCTGATCCGCGTCCGGGCGCTCTACCTCGACATCGCCCAGTGGGCCATGGAAGAACCAGAACGCTGGGTGCAGTGGGCGGTCCCGAGCCCGGTCAGCGACGCCGAGATCGGCTGGGCCAAGGAACGCCGGCGGCGCAAGGCCCGGATGGACCAGCGGACCCGCGAGCGGCTGCCCGTCCTGCCCGTCCTCGCCCGCACCGCCGCCGACCGGAAGAACGCGACCGCCCGCCACCTCCAGGCCGCCATGACGACACCGCCCGGCGAGATCATCGAGGGCACCGCCGGGACCCTGCGCAAGGCCGTGACGCCCACGGCCAACGGCAGGCACGTGTGGGCCGAGGACACCGCCACCGGCAAGCGCCGCAACCTGTCCTATGTGGAAGAAGAAGCGTTCTGGGCCTTCGCCGTGATCGAGGTCCTGAGGCTGACCGGCATCCGCTGCGAGGAGCTCCTGGAACTCACTCACCACGGCATCACCGAGTACCGGCTCCCCAGCACCGGCGAGCTCGTCCCGCTGCTGCAGATCGCCCCGAGCAAGACCGATACCGAGAGACTGCTCCTGGTCAGCCCTGAGCTGGCCGACGTCTTGTCGGCGATCATCAGCCGGCTCCGCGGCCCCGGCGGCGCCGTCCCGCTGACCGTCTCCTACGACGTCCGGGAACGGGTCTGGAACCCGGCGATGCCGCTGCTGTTCCAGCGGTCCATCGGCAGCGAGAACCGGCCGTTCACCCCCAGCGCGGTCCGCAAGCTGCTCATCAACGCGCTCGCCGCGACCGGTCTCATTGATGCTGTCGGCGACCCGCTCATGTTCTCACCGCATGATTTCCGCAGGATCTTCGTGACCGATGCCATCATGAGCGGCCTGCCGCCGCATATCGCCCAGGTCATCTGCGGGCACAAGACGATCGACACCACGATCGGGTACAAGGCCGTCTACCCCGCAGAGGCGATCGAGGCGCACCGGGCGTTCATCGCCCGCCGCCGGGCCACCCGGCCTAGCGAGGAATACCGTACTCCCACCGACGAAGAATGGGATGCCTTCCTCGCCCACTTCGAAAAGCGGAAGGTGTCCGTGGGCACGTGCGCCCGCGCATTCGCCTCGCCCTGCGTCCATGAACACGCATGCGTCAGGTGCTCACTCCTGAGGCCAGATCCCGCCCAGCGGGACCGCCTTGAGGAGATCCGGGACAACCTGCACGACCGCATCGCCGAGGCCGAACGCGAAGGCTGGCTCGGCGAGATCGAGGGCCTCAAGGTCAGCCTCGCCGGCACCGAGGACAAGCTCGCCCAGATCGACGCGACCCTGCAGCGCCAGGACCAGGCCGTCCACCTCGGCATGCCCGGATTTCCCGACATCGCCGGCCGTTCCGTCCCCGGCCCGGAAGGACAGCAATGACCGCCGTGAACACCCGCCGGCTCAGCGACGCGCTGCGGGCCTGCGCCCGCGGCATCCATCCCCTCGAAGCCGGCACCGGCCTGCTCATCGACTGCGGCAGCTGGCTGCACCGCGACGAATTCACCAGCAGGTTCATCACTGCCGGCACCAGCATCAGCGACGGCGTCACCCTGCTCGCCGCCACCGACTGGGAAGCCGCCGTCGCCGCCCTGCACGCCGGCGAGCTGCCAGCCAGCGGAGGGGAACGCCGGATACTCCTCCTGGCCGCCAGCATCGCCGGCGGAATCCCGGTCAACCTCAACGACATCCTGCCCGGCATCGACCGCCGCAACGCCAGCCTCGTAGTCAGGGCCATCGCCCACGCAGCCGGGCAGGCCAGCCACGTGACCACCGAACCCGACGGCCGCTAGCGCGGAAACCAGTGTCGTACTCACCGAATACGGTTGCTCCCATGAGCTTCGACATGTCGGTTTGGCAGGGCGAGCCGCCAGCCGACGACGCGGCTGCAAGGACCACCTTCCGGGCGCTTTACGGGAAGTACATCGAGCGGGAGTACCCCACGCCGCCGACCAGCAAGATCGCCGAGTTCGTAGCCATCCTGGTCAAGCGATGGCCCGACGACACCGACGAGGCTTTCGACGAGTCGCCCTGGGCAGCCGCCCCGCTGATCTGCGAAGCCAGCGGGCCAGTCATGTACTTCGCCATAAGCTACAGCCGCGCCGACGAGGCCGCATCGTTCGCCGCCGCGACCGCAGCCCAGCTGGGCCTTGTCTGCTTCAACCCGCAGGAGGGGCGCCTCTGGCACTGAAGGCCTCAACGTGCGACCCGTGATCATCCTTAGCTCAGAGAAGATCGCGCAGCGCAGGCCTCGTCATCGGCGCTGTCGCCCATGCCGCCGGACTTCCAGACTTAGAAACGGACAAACAGTACCTAAACGGTTAGTTCAGTTAAGCCTGCATCCGGTGTTCAATGCTGCGCGTGGATCCCGCCCAGCGGCCCCGGCTGGCCGAAATCACGCACAATCTCACCGCAAGGATCGCCGAGGCTCGTGCGAACGGCTGGCTCGGCGAAGTTGAAGGGCTTAAGACCAGCCTCGAGGCGGCCCAGCGCAAGCTCACCAGCCTGGATCGCCGACAGGGCCGCGAGGTCACTGACCTTGGAATACCGGTGCTCAGGAGCGAGTCGTTATCAAGATGTCCGGAACCTTAGCCTCGGATCTACTGCGCGTCGCTTGCGCCGTCGTTATCGCGGTGCTGGCCGCGGACGTCACGTGCAGCGCGCCGACTCATGGGACATCCGCAAGTGAACGGGGTCACACGTTGCTGCGACGCGCCGTGACGGCGAGAGCGGTAGACTTCCAAGCGCAGAAAACCCCGGGCGCGCCGCGCTTGGGCGACGAGCACCGGGGCCCTCCTTTTTTACTGGCACCAGGACGATACCCCGAGTTGAGCACCGAGCGATACCGTTCGCCGGTGTGAAGTCGCTCTCGTCCTCAGCGTGCGCGCGTCCGGGTAACCATCACGCCACGTTGCGGAGGGACGATTGAAGCTCGTCAGCGCGCATATCACGCGTTACCGGTCCGTAGAGGATTCAGAGAAGTTCGCGGTCGAGCCGGACGTCACTTGCATGGTCGGGAAGAACGAAAGCGGCAAGACCAACGTCCTGGCGGCCCTCACCCGGGCCAACCCCGTAGAGCCTTGCCCTCTCGACGAGGACCTCGACTACCCGGCCAGGCTCAACAAGGAGCGCAGGCGAGCCCCGGCGGGTGACATGATCCCAGTGGTGACTGCGACCTTCCGGTATGACCCCGCGGAAGTTACCGAGATCGAGGGCGACATCGGCCCGGGCGCGCTGCTCAGCCCGGAATTCATCGTCGAGGTCGGATACCGGTCCAAGACTCAGTTCTTCGGCCACCGCGTCGACGAGGCCGCCATCACCAAGTGGCTGAGTTCGCAGCTCGACCTGCCCAGCTCAGCGACCGCGATGCTCGCCGCGGAGTCGACCGTGGCCGGTCTGCTGCGCGCGCTCGAGGGAGTTGAAGAGGCGCCCGCGGCAGCGCAGGAGATGGCCGCCAGGATCCGCGGCTGGCGCAACGGCAGTGTGGAGAACCATCTGATCGACAAGTTCGCTGCGCCGAAGCTGCCGAAGTTCGTGTACTTCGCCGACTACGACGCCATGCCGGGGAAGATCTCCATTCCCGACCTGATCCGCCGCCGGGACGCCGGCGGCCTCAGCCGCGGGGACCAGGCCCTGCTGAGCCTGCTGGCGATAGCGGGGGTCGAGCCAGAGGAATTCCAGCAGGCCGGCCAGCACGAACGGCTGATCCGGGCGCTTGAGATCGCCGGCAACGAGATCACCGATGAGGTGTTCAAGTACTGGACTCAGAATCGGGAACTCGAGGTCAAGCTGGAGATCCTCCAGCCCGAGGAAGGCGCCCAGCCGCCGCTGAACGAGCCCCCGATCCTGCAGATCCGGGTGCTCAACAGGCGGCATCGCGTCTCGGTCGCGTTCGACGAGCGGTCCCGCGGGTTCGTGTGGTTCTTCTCGTTCCTCACCTACTTCAACAAGCTGGAGGAGGCGGCCACCAGCAACCTGATCCTGCTGCTCGACGAGCCGGGCCTATCCCTGCATGCCAGGGCCCAGCAGGACCTGTTGCGGCTGATCGATGACCGCCTGGCGCCCCGCCACCAGGTCATCTATTCCACGCACTCGCCGTTCATGGTGTCCGCTGACCATTTCGAGCGAGTCCGCACCGTGGTCGACCGTGACAACGAGGGCACGAAGGTCTCCGCGGAGATCTTCAAGGCCGACGAGGACACCGTCTTTCCGCTGCTGACCGCGATGGGCGTCGAGCTGACCGACACCCTGTTCGTGGGCGAGCACACGCTCCTGCTCGAGGGCCCGAGCGACCTGATCTACCTCGACGTGTTCAGCGACCTGGCCGTGACCAACGGCATGCCCGGCCGCGACCGCCGGTGGATCCCAGCCCCAGTCGGCGGCTCGGGGAAGCTGTCAACGTTCGTCACCCTGCTCGGCGCCAACAGGCTGCACGTCGCGGTCATGGTGGACTCCAGCACCAAGGACACCGGCGCGGTGCGCAGGCTCCGCGACAACGACCAGCTGGCCGCCAACGGGCTGATCGAGATCAGCCAGATCACCGGCGCCAAGGACGCGGACATCGAGGACCTGTTCGACCGCGATTTCTACCTCAAGCTGGTCAGCCTCGCCTATGACAAGGAGCTGCCTGCGCCGCTCACCCCGGCGGACATCAACGCCGCTGACCCCCGGGTGGTCAGGGCCGTCGAGGCGTACTTCACCCAGAACAACATCGCCGGGGGGACGTTCGATCACTACCGGCCCGCCGCTGTTCTGCTGCGGCAGCAGGCTACCCTGCTGCCGCAGATCGGGCAGGCCACGATTAACCGCGGCGCGCAACTGCTCCAGCGGATCAACACCTTGCTTTCCTAGTCATTTCACCGCCGGGTCGGTGTGGAACCCGGCCCGGCAGGAGGCACGATGACTACGACCAGCCTCCCTTTCGCGCTCGCCAACCGCGCCGCCGGCCTCTACCCTCGAAGCCGGCGTCGCCCTGCTCGTCGCCGGCACGTTCCTCTGCCGCGGCGACTTCACCAGCCGCTTCATCGAGCACCGGACCAGCGGCGGCACCCCGATGGCCGCCATCGACTGGGACGCCGCGATCACCGCGCTTCACGTCGGCGAGCTTCCCTGCTCGGCCGGGGAGCGCCGCATCCTGGCGGCAGCGGCGCGCATCGCAGCCGGAATCCCGGTCGACCTCCGCGACATCGCCACCGGCCTCGACGCCCGCAACATCCAGCTGCTCATCACCGCCATCAGCCACACCGCCGGACACATCCCCGGCGACAGCGGGAAATTCATGAGGGTCCTCAGCCTGCCGGGCGCTACTCTCTGTGCATGGCAGCGGCAACCACTGACACCAGCAACGGACTGCGCGGCCGGTTCTGGCTGCAGGGCAATCCCGAGGATGAAGCCATCGCCGGGCGGCTCTTCCTGATGCCCGGCGCTAACCCTCTGCTTGAGCTGGATGAGCCGCTGACCCCGTTCATGCAGGAGACGAGCCGCACGAAGCAGGCGGACGGCACGGAAGTGGTCACGTCATCCCTCATTTCCACCGTGGATCTGGCCAGGCAGTCCCTCAACATCCACGGCACGCTCGAAACCGGAGAACTGGTGACGCTGCCGTCCGCGTTCACCGCAGGCTGGACCGTGCGAGGGTCAGGATACAACAGCCATCGGCTCCAGTCCTTCTACGCGATTCTCGGTGACCACGTGGACGGCACTGCCGCCCAGTTCACCCGCGTCCGCTTCCGGATACGCCACCTCGACGCCTGGGCTAGCCTTCCGGGCTTCTCGCGCACTCTTGACCTGGCTGCGGGGAAGAAGGGGCTGGCCTTCGAGCCGCCAGGGGTTCCCCAGGCGACGCTGGCCAGCGGCGCTCAGGTGGCACTCGAGCAGGTGACGGGCTGGGTGGGGCCAGACGTCTCCGGCGGCAGGCTGGAGCGCAAGGTATGGGTAAACGTCCTAGGCGTGCCGCCTGCCACCTACCGTGACATCGGGCGGACCATCATCAAGCCGCTGGCGAACCTCCTCTCGCTCTCCGTCAGCGCGGAATGCCCCGTGGTCGAGGCGGAGGTGTCCTTCAGCCCGGACCACCCGTGGCTGGCGGTGCACTCTGCGTCGATGAAGCCCGCCGCGGAGACGATCATCCCGCTGCCCCGGATACTGCTGCCGCTGGCCGAGACGGGCCTGGACGGAGTAGCGAAATGGCTGGACTCAGTCGTCCGCCTCGGCCCCCTCCCGTCCGTGGTGGCGCGAGCGGCCGGCCCGCGAGATGATCCCCTTGAAACCCAGCTGCTCGAGATGACCACCGCAGCCGAAGGCCTGCACAGGCTCCTTCTCCCGCAGCGCCAGCGGATGACTAACGAGCAGGCAAGCGAGGCCCGGGGCAAGGCGCTCGACGCCCTCAAGGAACTCCTTGACGACGTCCGCGACGCCGTCCGGTCGGCCCTTCAGCACCTTACCGACCAGAGCTACCCCCGCCGCCTGCTAGACCTTGCCGACCACGTCGGGCAGGCCGTTCCGGGCGTTACTGGCAATACCCAGCAATGGAAGAAGCACGTCACCGCCACCCGCGTCAACTTCGCGCACGCGCTCGAGCACGGATTCCTCGGCGAGGACAACGCGGAAGAGGCCATGACCGTTCTCCAGTCACTGCGCTGGCTGCTCACGGGACTTCTCCTGCTTCAGACCGGGATCGAGCCAGCCACGCTCGGCCGTCACCTCGACGCCCACGAGCGCTACCAGCTCTTCCTGGAGCAGGCACGGATATGGCTCCCAGCCGTCTACGAAACAACCGAACAGCCCGCTCAATAACACGACGATCCGTAATCGGGCATTCGTCACATTGGTTAGTCCGGAAAAGGCCGACCAGACAGGGATGCCCTACGCCGCCGCATTGCGGCAGGTCACCAGGACAGGCACCGCGCAGCAGCCCGCCGCGACCGCGAAAGCTAGGCCTAAGGACTACGGGCCGGTCCAGTTCCCGGCCCGCCTCGGCCTGCCCCCGTGGGCGTTCCAGCGGGCACTGCGCGACGGCCTGATCCCCGCGGCTGATCCCGGCAGCGGGCGCTGGCCCGCGGCTGTGGTCGATGCCGCGGTCGTCAGGCTGGACCGGATCAAGGCCGCTGTCGGGCCGCAACCCGACGTTGGCGCCGTGCGGGCCGCCGAGGTGCTCAGCGAGCGGTTCGGCCTCCCCGTGGATCCCGGCGTGCTTCTCGAGCTGGACCGGAGGGACCTGATCCCGTGCGCGGGCCACTACAAGGGACACCCCGTCTACGACGGGCGGGCGCTGGAGAAGTTCGGCGATCGTGGCGCGCTTGACCGGGCAATGGCCGCCGGGCGGCTCCTCACCCGGGACGAGGCCGCGAGGTACCTGCAGATCCGGCACTCCGATGTTGCCCACCTGGTGACCGCGCGGTGGCTGGAGCCGGTGACCTGGGTGCGCAGCGGGTGGCAGCGGCGCAGCTCGGCACCGGAGGTGCCGCTGTTCAGGGCCGGAGACCTGGACATCCTGCTGGCCCATCCGGCCATCGACTGGGACGACGTCCGCGGCACCCCGGCCGGAAGGCCCTCGCCGCTGGCGCGGCTGACAGCCCGCAGCCCCAGGCGGTAAGCCGCCTGACCGTGATCGCCCTTGTCCGCCCAGGCCGCCTCCCGTTCCGGAGTCCCTGCCACCCGATGCAGAAGCATGGTCTCTGCATATTGTGTCTATTAAGTCTAATTAGATATGATGAGGCATGGCGACGTCACGGCGCGGCCGGCGCCGGGAGGGGAGCAGGTCATGGCACGTCGGCCCGCAGGGCTCTACCGGACATGGCCCTGGGTTGCCCTCATCCTCGCCGGGCTGCTGACCACAGCCGAGGGCGCCGGTTATGTGATGCTGGGCTGGCTGACCGTCTGCGCTGGAGTCGCGCTGGCGGCCCGCGCCGTCCACCGCAACCGCGCAGTCCGGCGCGCTGCCCGCGCGGCCGCCCGCCTCGCCGCCCTCAGCGCCGCGTCAACGCGTCCGGCGCAGAGTCGGCAGCAGCCTGCCCGGCGGCCTCGCGGCGCCGCCGCTGGCCGTGGGTCCCGGCGCCCGGCGATGGGCCGGCGGCTCGCCCGGGAGTTCACCCGCCTCCTGCCCTGAACGAGACAAGGGCCCGAGCTGGCGCCCTCGACAGGCCGGCGGCCAGCTAGGAAATCCTGACCAGGACCTCGGATTTCGGATACGGCCCTGCGGGCGGGGCTACCTGGACGGCGGCGCGCTCGCGCCTGGTCTCCCCCAGCCGGAACGCGTACCGGATGCAGCCGGGATGGCGCAGCCGGCGGGCGCCGGCTGCGGCGAGCGCCTCGGCCAGCCATGCCGATGGTTTCTGGCCGGCACGCGGCGCAGGGGCACCTGCCGCGATCAGCTGAGCCGCGGCATACTCGTGACCGGGTTCGCAGGCGCGGACCTTCTGCAGCGCCCGCGGGCTGAGCACCTGGCCGCCGGGAAGCACCCAGTGAGTGCGCGGGGAGGACCGGCCTACTGGCGCAGTGTACATATTCGGAAGCTGCGGTATTCCAACTGGCCCCGGTCAACCCGCCTTGACGGTCAGCTGGATCTGTGCGGCTGCGCCCATGCCGAGTTGCCCGCGACGGCCGGCACAGTTACCTGGCGCGACCGCTGTCCATAGTGGTGGAGGCACGCACGTAGCCGCCTCATCTCCAGTCCGGATTTGGGTGTCTTCGCTGTAGCCGCCGGGGTGTTTTGTGTGCATTTCCCGGCGTGGTGGGCGCGTTACCTTAACACTGTCTACGCCGCAAGCCTGGCACACATCTCCTTGTCGATGCCGCTTTTAGAACTAAGTGGCTACGGTTGGAACGTTGTGCGGCTACAGTGTCTACGCCGCAGACGTCCTGGTCAGGTGCGGCGTAGACAGGGATGACTTCAGATAAGAACCGTTATGATCGGCCGTCCCATCGTCAGATGACCGCTTCCGCTGCGTCCCGAACTGGTTATGGCGCCGGGTGGCCAGGGCGCTGGGCCAGGTGCTGGCATGCGTGGCGTACCGGGGACGCCCGCCCGGCCGGCGGCGCGGATGTAGGCGACCGCCGCGAACAGGGCGTACTGCCAGAAGTCGTCGGTCTGCCACCAGGCCACCTCATCAAGCAGGTCCGGTTCGGTCTGCCACCAGGCCACCTTATCAAGCAGGTCCGGTTCGGTCCCACCATGAAGGGCTGCTGCGGCCAGCACCGCGTACTGGAGCTTCGTGTCTTCCCGGCCGCGGAAGGTGCACTCGGGCAAGAACCGCTCGCGTAGTCCCTCTAGGGGCAGCGGGTCAGCCTGGCTGGCCTCGCACCAGTTCAGCGCGTCCGCGGCGAGGTGGAGGAACACCTCGCCGGGAAAGGTGTTGTTTCGCGGGTGCAGGGGTGCAAGCTCGCTCACCAGCTCGAAGATGTCAGCGTCGCGGGCGAGTCTGTCGAGCAGGGCACGGCGGGCGGTCACGGTGTCCTCGGGGGCGGGCCGCTTCCTGGCAGGCATATCACGACGGTACGGCAGAACCACCGACCGCCGGGCGGCCTTGCCGGCGGGTAGCAGCTGACTTCGAGTACCTGGACCTGATCCCGGCCGACTTTACCTACCGCACATGGACCTGCTCCTGGGGGTGCGGACAAGAAGCCGGCCCGCCAGATCGCGCAGCTGCTCGGCCCGCTCGCCGCGGAGTACGACCACGTCTTCGTGGACTGTCCGCTGAGCATCTTCCTGGTCTCGGAAAACGTCATGCACGCCGCCGACGTCCTGCTGGTCCCGCTGATCCCGACCACGTTGTCGGTGCGCACCCTCGACCAGCTCACCGAGTTCGTGGTGGGTTTCAACGGCCACCGTCCGAGGTCCGCCTTCTCCTCGATGGTTGACCGCCGTAAGCGGCTGCACCAGGACATCACGGCAAAACTTTCAGCCGAACGGGGCCGGCGTGGCAGCTACCCCGATTCCGGCTTCGTCTCTCATCGAGCGCATGTCCGTGAAGCGTGCCCCGGTCATCGCGTTCGCCCCCCGCAGCCAGGCCGCCCGCGCCTTCCGCGCCCTGTGGGCTGAGGTCGCCTTACCCCAGCGCGTACTCCACGGCATGCCTGCTCCCGGCGGACCTGCCCCACGCCTGGGCCTCCTCAAACGCCGCGTCGCCTAGCCGGGACCGCCACCGGGCCAGGTCGGCGTCGCCGGGCGGGTCGCGCGGCACGTACGCGTGCAGCCAGCCGCTGCCCCTGGCTTCCAGCAGCGAGCGCGCCGCGGCGAGCAGGCGCACGGCCCGCTCCGGGTCGTCCTGCTGCCCGGCCACGGCCGCCATGGCCTCGAGGTAGTAGCCGGCGCTCGTCTCGTCCCCGGTCTCGGCCGCCAGCGTCAGCCCTTCCTTCAGGTGCCTCTCCGCGCCGATCGGGTCGCTCTGGGCCCGCCTGGCCAGCGCCAGGTCGTAGAGCGAGACGAGCAGGGCGATCGCGTCCGGTGCGCGGCGCCCGTTGGCCAGGCCGTCGGCGAACAGCCGCGCCGCGCCGTCGTAGTCGTGCTGGCCGAGCCGGACCTGCCCGAGGAAGTTATCCACCAAGGCGGCGGTCAGCAGGTACTGAAGGCGGTCGAACCCGGTGAGGCCGTCGTCGGGTACCTTCTGCAACCGGGCCCGGCCCTGGTCAAGGAGCGTGCAGGCGCCGGCGTAATCGCGGCGGATCGCGGCCAGGTGGCCCAGCACGGCCAGGACAGCCGCGTGCTGCAGCACGCCCAATTTCTCGCTCACCTGCCGGTACACCGGCAGGCTCTGCTCGAAGACCTGCCGCGCCCGGGCCTCAGCTCCGTTGGAGAGGAGGATGAAGCCGACCCCGGTCAGCGCCAGCGCGTGGTCGTAGGACGGCAGGTCCGCGCTGCCGGCCACCATCTGGTCCTCCAGGCCGACGAACTCCGCGACGTGGCCGCGCAGCCACCAGAACCGCCAGGTCACCAGGAACAGGTGCACCGCGTGCTCGATTGGGCCGTGGTCCACCAGCCACGACATCGCGGCCCGCAGGTTGTCGTGCTCGGTCTCCAGCCGGTCCAGCCAGGGCAGCTGCCCGGGACCGGTGAGCTCGGCGTCGCCCGGCTCGGCCAGGCTCACGAAGTAGCCGGCGTGCCGGTCGTGAGCCTCCGTCCAGTCGCCGCCCGCGCGCAGCTGTTCCAGCGCGTACTCCCGGATGGTCTCCAGCAGGGCGAACCGCGGCTCGCCGCTCCGGGTCTGCGCCCGGACCAGGCTGCAGTCCACTAGCACGCTCAGCGTGTCCATGACCGGCTCGTCCTCGACGGCCTCGGCCGCCGGCAGGCCGAACGACCCGGCGAACACCCCAAGCCGCGCGAACAGTTCTTGCTCCGCGGGCGACAGCAGCCCGAAGCTCCAGTCCAGGGTGTTGCGCAGGGTTCGCTGCCGCTCCGGCAGGTCGCGGGCCCCGCCGGTCAGCAGGCTGAACCTTTGATCCAGCCGCGCCAGCAGGGCCTGCGGCGGCAGCAGCCGGACCCGGGCCGCGGCCAGCTCGATGGCCAGCGGCAGCCCGTCCAGCCGGCGGCAGATCTCCGCCACCGCCACCGCGTTGGCGGCGGTCAGCTCAAAGCCCGGGTCCGCGGCGTGCGCCCGCTCGACGAACAGGCCCACTGAGGCGTAGCCGAGCAGTCCCGCCGGGTCCGCGTCCGCGGCGGCGGGCGGGATCGGCAGCGGGGGCACGAGGAACTCGTGCTCGCCGCGCAGCAGCAGCACCGTCCGGCTGGTCACCAGCACGACCAGGCCCGCGGCGGCAGCCAGCAGCTCGGCCAGCAGCGGAGCCGCGTCCAGCACCTGCTCGAAGTTGTCCAGGGCCAGCAGCAGCCGCCTGGCCCGCAGGTACGACTCCAGGTCGGCGATCAGCCGGCCGGCCGACGTGTTCAGCCCGAGCCCGGCGGCGATCGCGGCCGCCACCAGGTCCGCCGCGGACACCGCGGCCAGGTCCACGAACCGCGCGCCGTCGGCGAAACGCGGGCCGAGCCGCCGCGCGGCCTCCACCATCAGCCGGCTCTTCCCGACCCCGCCCGGGCCGGTCAGCGTCACCAGCCGCACCGCCTCCCGGACGATCAGATCCTCGACCGCCGCGGTCTCCTGCTCGCGGCCGAGCAGCGGCGTGGCCGGAACCGGAAGCGCCCCGGCCAGCGCGGCCTCGCCCGCCGCGTCGTCACGCGGCTGGGCCATCTCGAACCGCTCGCTCAGCAGCACCGCCAGGTCATCGCGTACCAGCCGGCCCAGCTCGGCGGAAGTGCCGAAATGCCGGTAGGACGCCGACGCCTCCTCCCTGATGCGGGCCAGCAGGTCAGCTAGCCGCGGCTCACGATCGGGCGCCGGCGCCTTGACATACAACAGCCGCGGCAGCCCGCCCGACAGGTCGAACTCATCCTCCAGGCCCGAGACCTGCGCGCCGGGGACGAGCTGCCCGTACCGCTGCCAGTACAAGCCGATGAACACATCGCTGCGGGCCAGATACGCCCGGTACACCTCGGCCGGAGGATACGGCCGGGCCCCTGTCTCGAACATCACCGGGGTCAGCCGCAGCGCTGAAACGGCACGCGAGACCGCCCGCCGTTCCTCGGCCAGCTCGCCCAACGTGGAACTCACGAACACCCGCAGCCGCTGGTCCGGAGTCCGGATGACCGCCTCATCCTGCGGTCCCTGACTCACCGATCGCCCCGATCAGGCTCCACCACGCAAGTCTGCAACCAGCCACCCCCGCCAGCAAGCCCCGCACGCAACCAAAGGCGACTCCAACCGCCTTTGCGCGACACCTGAGCAGATCCCCGGACCGGATCGATGCCATGCATAACGCCGTGTTCTGGGCGCATTCCTAATCACGCCCCAAAGCTCAGGCTTGCGCGCCGAATCGGCGTTATACGGGTGATCAATAGATCACCCAAGCCCTCCGGGCGTATAACACAAGATATACGGGTGATCATCGCTAGATTTTTCGATTCGATATGCGGAGATGATCACCCGTATATCAGCCGATAGGGAACCGCTTGGCTGGGTGCCGCTTCTCACGCCGTGTAATCATCGCCGGCCAAGAGCGAGGCGCGCGGCGCCGCCTAATGGCGCCAGTCCTGGCTAGTCGATGGAGCCGTCTGTGCCGCACCGAACGGCGGTTGATTTGTGCTGCCGACGTCGTGTCGCCTGCTGTCCTGCCGCCGACCTTGTAACGGATAGGTTCGGGCGTGGACTGTTCACGAGGATTCGTTCTTGCCGCAGGAGGAGAGTTCTGATGACCACGTCGGGCCCGGGCTACGACGATCTGGGCGCCCTGTATATCAACTGCACTCTGAAACCGTCGCCGCAGCTCAGCCACACCCAGGGCCTGATCGATGTCAGCGCCGGGATCATGCGCAAGCAGGGCGTACGCGTGGAGACGATCCGCGCCGTCGACCATGACATCGCGACCGGAGTGTGGCCGGACATGACCGAGCACGGCGCCGCCGCCGATGCCTGGCCGCAGCTGTATGCGAAGGTGCTGGCCGCTGACATCCTGGTGATCGGCGGCCCGATCTGGCTTGGCGACAACAGTTCGGTGACCAAGCGGCTGATCGAGCGGCTATACAGCTGCTCGCACCTGCTCAACACCGCCGGGCAGTACGCCTACTACGGACGGGTCGGCGGCTGCCTGATCACCGGCAACGAGGACGGCATCAAGCACTGCGCGATGAACATCTTGTACAGCTTGCAGCACCTCGGATACACCATCCCGCCGCAGGCCGATGCCGGCTGGATTGGCGAGGCGGGACCGGGTCCTTCCTATCTCGACCCCGGCTCGGGCGGCCCGGACAACGATTTCACCAACCGCAACACAACGTTCATGACCTGGAACCTGCTGCACCTCGCCCGGATGCTCAAGGACGCCGGCGGCATCCCGGCCCACGGCAACCAGCGGTCAGCATGGGACGCCGGGTGCCGCTTCGACTTCGAGAACCCCGACTACCGCTGAGTTTGCGCATCCGGAGGATGCGGCACGGCAGCAATTGGATGATCCGTGCAGCTAATCAGCGCTATTAGCGTCTTCGCGGGTCGCTCATAACCGATCCGTGTCTGAGCCGCGCCGCTTCCTTCGTCACGCCTTGCGTTCGGCCGAGCTCGCGGCCCGCCGAGAAATATCCGTCCAATTGTGAGCGGCGGCCCCAGTGCGCTGAGTGATCGTGCTGCTGGCTCCGAATTGTCATTCTGCGCGTGGAGTGCCGATGGTCTTGGGCGAGGTGACCCTTGTGGCGGTGACAGCCGCGCCGCCACCGGAGTGCGGTCGCTGCCAGCGAGCTGAGCGTCGCTTTGGTCGCGGTATCCAACGCTCATCCTTCGACGAGTTGCTGGCCGCCGTCGATGTCGAAGGTGGCGCCGGTGATCGCGGTGTTCGTCATGAGGTGGACGGCCAGTGCGGCGATGTCGGCCGGGCCGACGATGCGGCCGATCGGCAGCGTGGCACGGAGCTGCGCTCGGCGCTGGTCGATCTGGTCGCCGAGCAGGAAGGCCGACAGCGGCGTGTCGACAAATCCTGCCGCGATCAGGTTGACCCGGACGGGCGCGACCTCGAGCGCGAGGGTCCTGGTCATGGCGGGAAGCGCGGCGGTGAGCGTCGCGGTGAGCGAGCGGCCCGCTGCCGTGCGGCGGCCGCCGGTGCCGCTCATGAATAGCAGGGTGCCTCCCGGGCGGACCTTGCCCGCGGCGTCCCGGGCGACCTGCAGCGGCAGCAGGAGATGGGCGTCGACGTCGCGGCGTGCCGCGTCGAGGTCGAACCCGGCCAGCGGCGCGTAGGAGGGCCCGGGGCCGGTGACCAGCAGGTGGTCGATGGGGGCGGGCAGCGCGTCGAAGAACCGTCCGAGCCGGCCGAAGTCGGTGGCGTCGAAGGCGGCGATGCTGGCCCCGAGCTCGAGCCCGGCGCGGTGCAGGCGGTCCGGGTCGCGGGCGGTGAGGATGATGCCTGCTCCCTGGGCGCGGGCGAGCCGGGCGGTCTCGAGCCCGATGCCGGAGCTGCCCCCGATGACCAGCACGGTCTGCCCGAGCAGGTCCCGCTCGTGGTGCACGGGCGATGAGTTGATTGAGGCGGCCATGGTTCCTCCAGACGTCGTCGCTCACGTCGGCAGTTCCGTCCCGGCCTGGTCCTCTGTCATGTGCGTGGCGGGTCAGCCGGCCAGCGCGCGTCGCGCTGGCCGGGTCAGGAATCACCCTTGCGCTTCGAGGGCTGCATCGCCCCAGGGAGACACCCTGGGGCGGCCCCTGGGTCTGCGGGGTTCCGCAGGCCCGGCCGGAGACGTACGCTCGGCTGATACCGGCTGCGAGCAGTCGCGGGACGACGCAGGGAGGCCGCCGACGAGTCAGGATCCCCGCCCGCCCCCGAAGCTCCTCGGCCGCCGCAGCGAGTGTGAGGCGCTCGACCGGCTTGTCGCCGACGCGTTCGCCGGCCGGAGCCGGGTCACCGTGCTGCGGGGCGAGGCGGGGGTGGGCAAGAGCGCGCTGCTGGGCTACCTGTCCGGCCGGGTCGCCGGCTGGCACGTCGCAAGAGCCGCCGGCGTGGAGTCGGAGATGGAACTGGCCTACGCCGGCCTGCACCAGCTCTGCGCGCCCATGCTGGACCACCTGGACCGGCTGCCCGCCCCGCAGCGGGACGCGCTCGCGACGGTGTTCGGCCGCAGCGCCGGTACCGCGCCCGGCCGGTTCCTGGTCGGGCTGGCCACGCTGACGCTGTTCGACGAGGTCGCCGAGCAGCAGCCGCTGGTCTGTGTCGTCGACGACGCGCAGTGGCTCGACCGCGCCTCGGCGCAGATCCTGGGGTTCGTTGCCCGCCGCCTGTTCGCTGAGCGGATCGCGGTCGTGTGCGCCGCGCGGACGGGGGCCGGCGATGACGTTCTCGCCGGGCTCCCGGAGTTGTCCATGCGCGGCCTCGGTGACAGCGATGCCCGCGCGCTGCTGCTGGCCAACGTGCCCGGCCCCCTGGACGCCGCCGTCTGCGACCAGATCATCAAGGAGAGTCACGGTAACCCGCTCGCCTTGCTCGAGCTGCCGCGCACCTGGAACGTCGCCGGTCTCGCCGGCGGGTTCGGTCTTCCCAGCAGTCAGCCGGTCGCCGGGCGGATCGAGCAGAGCTACGCCCGGCGCCTCCACCTGCTCCCGTCCGACACGCAGCTGCTCGTCCTCACCGCTGCCGCAGAGCCTCTCGGCGACCGCGTCCTGCTCCACCGTGCCGCTGGGACGCTCGGGATCGACATCGCGGCGGCGGGCCCGGCGCAAGACGGCGGGCTGCTGGAGCTGGGCGGGCGGGTCGAGTTCGCGCACCCGCTGGTCCGGTCCGCCGCCTACCGCTCGGCCGCCGCCGACGACCGGCACCGCGTGCACCGTGCCCTGGCCGAGGCCACCGTCGCCGAGACCGACCCGGACCGGCGGGCCTGGCACCGCGCCCGCGCCACCCCGGGACCCGACGAGGAGGTCGCCGCCGAGCTCGAACGCTCGGCCGGCCGGGCGCAGGCCCGCGGCGGCGTCGCCGCGGCGGCCGCGTTCCTGCAACGCTCCGCCGAGCTCACGGTCGACCCGGCGCGACGAGCCGAGCGCGCGCTGGCCGCGGCGCGGGCGAGTTTCCAGGCCGGCGCGTTCGAGGCGGCACTCGCGCTCCTGGCCACGGCGGAGACCGGAGCACTTGATGAGTTCCAGCGCGCCCGGGTGGACCTGGTGCGCGGTCAGCTTGCCTTCGCGTCGGGTCTTGCCAGCGATGCTCCGCCGTTGCTGCTGAAGGCCGCGAGACGGCTGGAGCCGTTCGCCCTGGAGCTCGCGCGCGAGACCTACCTGACAGCCTGGGGTGCGGCGTCCGTCGCCGCCGGGCAGTCCGCGGGAAGGGGCGTCCAGCTGGAGATCTGCCGCGCCGTCCGGGCGCTCCCGCCGAGGCCGGGTGCTCCGCGTCCCCTCGACCTGCTGCTCGACGGGCTCGCCCTGCTGACCACCGTCGGGCACGCCGCCGCGACTCCGGTGCTGCAGCGAGCGGCGGCAGCGCTCGCCGACATGCCGGTGGAGGACGTCCTGCGGTGGGGCTGGATGGCCACGGCGGCCAGCAACGCCGTCTGGGACAATGACGGCGCGCATGCGATCTCCGCGAGGCAGGTCCAGCTCATCCGCGATGCCGGCGCGCTTGCGGAGCTGCCGCTCTACCTGTCCGCGTTGGGGCTAGCGTCCGCGTGGACGGGCGACTTCGCCAGTGCCGCCTCGAACATCGCGGAGGCCGGCAGCGTCGCGGCGGCGACCGGGAGCCACTTCGCGCCCTACACGCTGCTGAGGCTCCGTGCGCTGCAAGGGCGGGAAGCCGAGGCCTCCGCGGCGATCGAGCAAGCCGCGGGCGGAGGGCCAAGCGCGGCGCTCTACGCGCAGTGGGCGGCCGCGGTCCTGTACAACGGCCTGGCCCGCTATGAGGAGGCGGCGTGGTCGGCCCGCCAAGCTACTTCGAACACCTATGAGTACTGGGTGTCTGTGTGGGCGCTGCCCGAGCTGGTCGAGGCGGCGATGCATGCGGGAGATGCCGAACTCTCCCGTGATGCGCTCGACCGGCTGGCGGAGACGACCCGGCCGGCCGGCACCGACTTCGCGCTGGGCATCGAGGCCCGCTCCCGGGCACTGCTGAGCGACGGCGCCGCCGCCGGCGACTTGTATCGCGAAGCGATCGAGCGGTTTAGCCGTACGCGGCTGCGTCCGGAGCTCGCGCGCGCGCATCTGCTCTACGGGGAGTGGCTGCGCCGCGAGGGCCAGCGCACCGACGCGCGCGAGCAGCTGCGCACCGCCCACCACCTGTTCGACGCGATCGGCATGGAGGCGTTCGCCGAGCGCGCCCGCCGCGAGCTGCTGGCGACGGGCGAGAAGGCGCGCAAGCGCAGCCCCGGGACGCGCGAGGAGCTCACGCCGCAGGAGGAGCAGATCGCCCGGCTCGCCCGCGAGGGCCTGTCGAACCCGGAGATCGGCGCGCAGCTGTTCGTCAGCGCGCGCACCGTCGAGTGGCACCTGCGCAACGTGTTCGCGAAGCTCGGCATCACCTCGCGCAGGCAGCTCCAAACGGCGCTGCCCCAAGACGGCCCGCTCGGCGGTACCCGCACTTAGCCGGCGTTCGTTTAGCAGGCTTTAAGCGACTGCGGGCACGACCTCACTGAGCCCGCGGACGGGCGGGACAAGGGGAACCACTGGGTTATCCCTGGGGGGGACCCAGGGTGTTGCCCTGGGGTGATGCAGCGGTTGAGATCGTAGCGTCATCCCTGACACAACCCCAGGGAGGCGTCAATGAGCACAACCGAGGACCGCGCCAGCGGCGAACTTCGTGAGGGCTACGCCGAGGTCGGCGACCAGCGGCCTGCGCTAACCACCGAGGGGCCCACATGTCGGTTACAGAAGAGTCAGCGGAGGCCACGGCGATCCGGCCGTTCACGGTCGAGATCCCCGAGGCGGAGATCGAGGCGCTGCGTGCGCGCGTCGCCGCGACACGGTGGCCGAGCAAGGAGCTCG
>Ga0207664_10001039_pt1 | contig 18576 bp, 16 predicted proteins | sample LARL83metaG_FD_184349 | JGI IMG/M metagenome (GOLD analysis project Ga0207664, IMG submission 184349) | Corn, switchgrass and miscanthus rhizosphere microbial communities from Kellogg Biological Station, Michigan, USA - LAR L8-3 metaG... | ecosystem: Host-associated > Plants > Roots >... | reverse complement strand
CGACATCGCGCAGACCGCGCTGTACCTGGCCACCTTCCCGTCCGCCGCGCTGACCGGCCAGAGCATCGTGGTCAGCCACGGCTGGTTCATGCAGTGAGCAAGCCCGATCCGGCCGGTTCGCTGGCCGCGGCGGTGGCCCGCGATTACCGCACCGTCGCCCTGGTGCTGCAGGGTGGCGGCGCGCTCGGCGCCTACCAGGCCGGCGTGTTCGAGGCATTGGATGACGCCGGTCTGCAGCCGACGCGTCTTGCCGGCATTTCGATCGGCGCGCTGAATGCGGCGATCATCGCCGGCAATGCGCGCGGGCGGCGGGTGGAACGGCTGCGCGAGTTCTGGGAGACGATCTGCCGTCCGCCGCTCGGACCAGCCACACCGGTTCTGCCGTGGTTCGATGCCGTCGCGTGGCCGACGGCGTGGCTCAGCGGACTGAGCGGCCTGGCTGCCTGGCGTGCGATGACCGAGGGCCAGGCCGGCTTCTTCCACCCGCGCCAGCCGCCGCCGTTCATGGGCACGCATGCCACGCCGGGCAGCGTGAGCTGGTACGACACCGCGCCGCTGCGCAGCACGCTGGAGCGGCTGGTCGATTTCGATCGCATCAACGACCCGCGTGCGATGCGGGTGGCGGTCGGCGCGGTGAATGTGCGCAGCGGCAACTTCGCGTACTTCGACAATCGCCGTGAACGTCTGCGTCCCGAGCATTTCATGGCCTCCGGCGCGCTGCCGCCGGGATTCCCCGCGGTGGAGATCGACGGCGAGTTCTACTGGGACGGCGGCATGGTCTCCAACACGCCGCTGTACGAAGTGCTGAGCGAGCGCCCCGGCTGCGACACGCTGGTTTTCCAGGTCGACCTGTGGAGCGCCCGCGGCACGCTGCCGCGCGATCTTGCCGACGTGGCCGAGCGCAGCAAGGAGATCCAGTATTCCAGCCGCACTCGGCTGGTCACCGAATTCATGCGCCGCACGCAGGAACAACGCCGCCTGCTGCATGACGTGATGGCGCTGGTGCCGGAAGATCGACGCGACGCCCCGGCGTATCGCCATGCCGAGGCACGTGCCGCCGAAGCGCTCACCAATGTGATCCACCTGATCTATCGGGACAGGCCGCACGAAGGCCATTTCAAGGACTACGAATTCAGCGCCGCCAGCATGCGCAGCCACTGGCAGAGCGGACTGGATGACATGCGCCACACGTTGGCACACCCGCAGTGGCTGGCCGCGCCCGACCCCGAGCACCCGTTCGTGGCGCACGACGTGCACCGCGGCGGGCCCGGCGGCTGAGGGGCTTCAGCTGTCCCGCGCGACCTGAAGTCCCGCCGCCGACTGGCTCACCGGCATCATCTCGATGCGGTTGATGTTGAGGTGCGGCGGCAGGTTGACGATCCACCAGATCGTGTCGGCGATGTCGCCGGCGGTGATCGGGTGGGCCCCGGCGTAGAGCTGGTCGGAAGTGGCCTGGTCGCCGCCGGTGCGCACCAGGGTGAATTCGGTTTCGGCCATGCCCGGCTCGATCGAACTAACCCGCACGCCGGTGCCGTGCAGGTCGCTGCGCAGGTTCTGCGAGAACTGGCTGACGAAGGCTTTGCTGCCGCCGTACACGTTGCCGCCGCGGTAGGCGTAGCTGCCGGCGATCGAGCTGATGTTGACGATCGCGCCGCGGCGTTCGATCAGTTGCGGCAGCAGCAGGTGGGTCAGCGTCACCAGCGCGGTGACGTTGGTGTCGATCATCTGCTTCCACTGTCCGAGGTCCGCCTGCTGCGCCGGCGCGGTACCCAGCGCCAGGCCGGCGTTGTTCACCAGCAGGTCGACATCGGCGAACGCCGACGGCAGCTCCGCGTGCGCGGCCCGCATGGCTTGTTCGTCACGTACGTCGAATGCCGCCGCGTGCACGGACTGCGGGCCATGACGGGCCACCAGCTGCTGCAACCGCTCGATGCGCCGGCCGGTAGCGATCACCCGCCAGCCTCCAGCCACGAAACGCTCCACGGTGGCGGCGCCGAAGCCGGAGGTCGCGCCGGTGATCCATGCTGTCTTGGTGGTCATGTCGGGGATGCTTGGGAAACGATGGGACGGATCAGCGGCCTTCTTTCAACGCGATGGCGTTGATGCCGGCACCGGCCAGTCGCTGTTTGGTCGATTCCAGTTCGGTGGCCGAGCGGAACGGGCCCAGTCGCACGCGGTTGTAGCTCTGCCCGCCGATATTGACCGACTGCACGTTGGCCACGAAACCCTGCATGGCCAGCTTCGCCTTCAGGGTTTCGGCATCGGCCGCGTTGGGGAACGCACCCACCTGCAGCAGGTAGCCGCTGCCGGTGGCCGGCTGCGGTACGGCGGTGGCCGGCGCGGCCGTGATGTTCTCGCTGACCGCGGCCGGCGCGTTGCTCGGCGGCGCGGCTGCGGCCTGCTGGGTGGCAGCCTGCTGCTGGGCCTGCAACTGCGCGGCCTGTTGCTTCTGTTGCTGCTCGGCACGCGCCTGCGCGCTGATCTCCGCGTCGGGAATGCGCACTTCCTTCTCCGAGAGCACCGAGTAGAAATCGAACTGCGGCTTCTTCGGCGCGCTGTCACCCGCGGCGGGTTCGACCACACCGGGCTCGCTGCCGCGCTCGGCGGTGGCCTGCGGATTCGCCTGCGGGCCGCTGGGTTTGCTCATGCTGGTCAGCAGGCTGCCGCGCAGCATCACGGCCATCAGGATCGCGCCCGCCACCAGGCCGATGACGGCATAACCCCAGCCCGGAAAACCGTTGCTGCGGTTGCGCACGGCCTGCCGGCCCTTGCCCTTGCGTGTTGCCATTACATCTTCTCCGGGGCGCCGAGGCCCAGCAAATCCAGGCCATTCTTCAATACCTGGCGGGTCGCCACCACCAGCGCCAGGCGCGCATGGCGCAGCGCGGCGTCCTCGACCAGGAACTGATGCGAGTTGTAGTAGGTGTGGAACGCGTTGGCCAGTTCGCGCAGCCACGCCGCGAGCAGATGCGGCTCCAAGTTCGCCGCCGCCGCCTCGACCAGTTCGGGATACTTCGACAGCTCGGTGAGCAGGATCTGCTCGTGCTCGTTGTCCAGCCGATCCAGGTGGGCAAGACCATCATCCAGATCCACCGTGAAGCCCTTCTCGGGCGCCTGGCGCAGCACGCTGCAGACGCGCGCGTGGGCGTACTGGATGTAGTAGACCGGGTTGTCGTTCGACTGCGAGCGGGCCAGGTCGATGTCGAACACCAGCTGCGAGTCGCTCTTGCGCGAGATCAGGAAATAACGCGTGGCGTCCCTGCCGACCTCGTCGATCAGATCGCGCAAGGTGACGTAGCTGCCAGCGCGCTTGGAGATCTTCACCTCCTCGCCGCCCTTCATCACCGTGACCATCTGGTACAGCATGTAGTCGGGGTAGCCCTTGGGTATGCCGGCGTCAAGCGCCTGCAGGCCCGCCTTCACCCGCGCCAGCGAGCCGTGGTGGTCCGAGCCCAGCACGGTGATGGCCTTGCCGTAGCCGCGCTGCCATTTCGACAGGTGATAGGCCACGTCGGGCAAAAAGTAGGTGTAGGTGCCGTCGGACTTGCGCATCACGCGGTCCTTGTCGTCACCGAAATCGGTGGTGCGCAGCCACAGCGCACCGCCCTCCTCGTAGGTGTGGCCATGCGCGACCAGTTCGCGCACGGTCTCCTCTACCTTGCCGTCGCTGTACAGCGAGGACTCGAGGAAATAGGTGTCGAAGCCCACGCCGAACGCCTGCAGGTCGAGGTCCTGCTCGCGGCGCAGGTAGGCCACGGCGAAATGGCGGATGGCATCGAGGTCGTCCACGTCGCCGGCGGCGGTCACCGCCACGCCGTCGGCGGCCACCGACTCGCGATCGAGGTAGGCGCGGGCCACGTCGGTGATGTAGTCGCCGCGGTAGCCGTTTTCCGGCCAGCCGCTGTCGTCCGGAGTGATTCCGCGCGCGCGCGCCTGCGTCGAGATCGCCAGGTTGGCGATCTGCACGCCGGCATCGTTGTAGTAGAACTCGCGCTTCACGTTCCAGCCGGTGGCGCCGAGCAGGCGGCTCAGGCAGTCGCCGATCGCCGCGTTGCGGCCATGGCCTACATGCAGCGGGCCGGTCGGGTTGGCCGAGACGAATTCGACGCCCACGGTGTTGCCGTGGCCGCTGGTGCTGCGCCCGTAAGCGGCGCCTTCGGCGATGATCCGGCGGACTTCGCCGTGATACGCGCCGGCAGTGAGGAAGAAGTTGATGAAGCCGGGGCCGGCGATTTCCACCTTGTCCACCAGGCCGTTCGCCGGCAGCGCGGCAACCAGTTTTTCCGCCAGCTCGCGCGGCTTGGCGCGTGCGGGCTTGGCCAGCAGCATCGCCACGTTGCAGGCGAAGTCGCCATGGTCGCGGCTGCGCGCGCGCTCGATCACGAAGCCGGGCAGGCTCAGGTCGGCAGGCAAGGTGGCATCGTTTTGCAGGGACTGGATCGCCCCCAGCACCAGGTCGCGCAGCTGTTCTTTCACGGATGGGGTCGTTTCGTGATGGAACCAGCAATCCTAACAGACCGTCGCGCTGCCGAAACGCGCTGCTGCGGCAGCGGCCGGGGCATGCCAGCGCGAACCGCTTTTGATGCGTCGCGGCGAGCCGGCTTGTGGATAAGTCTGTGGGGAACGCGGCGTGCGGCCGCGGTGTGGCTGGCTCAACGGGCCGCGGCTTGGCCCGCGTAAGTAAAATGTCGAACTTAATCAAAGGGTTTAAAAGCAAAGCTGGAGCTGAAGACGCTATAGGCGCGGCAAGTCCCGGTATCGCCGGTTTGTGCATAAGTTTCGGCAACTTGACGCGGCCTTTCCCGGGCGCGGGGACGTCATCTGCCTGTCATGGCGGCGTCGCCACAATGCCCGGGCCGCGACACGACTCCCCTCCCTGGCGTGGCAACGGAGACGCCGCTCTCTCCTCCTCCCCCAATCGGCCCCACGGCGCGGCTCTTGCCCCGCCGTTTTTTTTGGCGGTCAGATCAGGCCGCGGGCGGCCATGGATACCGGCTCGCCGCTGCCGATCACCAGATGGTCGAGCACGCGCACGCCGACCAGCTGCAGCGCATCGCGCAACTCATGCGTGATCGCCCGGTCGGCCGCGCTGGGTTCGGCCACGCCTGAAGGGTGGTTGTGCGCGAAGATCACCGCGCAGGCGTTGTGCTGCAGACATGCCCGCACCACTTCGCGCGGATGCACGCTGGCACCGTCGACGGTGCCGCGGAACAGCTCCTCGAAGGCCAGCACGCGGTGACGGTTGTCGAGGTAGAGGCAGCCGAAGACCTCGTACGGCAGATGGCGCAGGCGGGCGCGCAGGTAATCGCCGCTGTCGCGCGGATTGCCGAGGCTGGGTTTTTCCCGCAGCTGTTCGGCCAGGCTGCGCCGCGCCAGTTCCAGCGCGGCGGCGATGCGGGCGCGCTTGGCCGGGCCCAGCCCGCCGGCACGGATCTGCTGCTCGGGACGACTCAGCAATGCGCCGAGGCTGCCGGCGTTGGCGAGCAGTTCGCGGCCCAGCGCAAGCGCATCCTTGCCGCGGCTGCCGCTGCCGAGCAGCACCGCCAGCAACTCGGCGTCGGATAGCGCAGTGCTGCCCCGCGCCAGCAGTTTTTCACGGGGACGCTCCCCCTCCGGCCAGTCGCGAATGCTCATGCCGCCAAGTTGGCGGATGGCCTCCTTGCCGGGCAGCGGTGCCGTTGAACGAATCCGGTAAGCTACGGCTCTGCCCGATTGTCAGGCCCGCCTTACATGAGTCTTGCCCAACGCCGCATCCTGCTGGGAGTGTCCGGCGGCATCGCCGCCTACAAATCCTGCGAACTGGTTCGACGGCTGCGCGACCTCGGTGCCGAGGTGCGCGTGGTGATGACCGAGGGCGCCACTCATTTCGTCAGCCCGACCACGTTCCAGGCGCTGTCCGGCCAAGCCGTGCGGGTCAGCCTGTGGGACGCGCAGGCCGAGGCGGCGATGGGCCATATCGAACTGGCGCGCTGGGCGGAACGCATTCTGGTGGCGCCAGCCAGCGCCGACCTGCTGGCGCGGCTGGCGCATGGCATGGCCGACGACCTGCTGACCACGCTGTGCCTGGCGAGCGCCGCGCCGCTGTACCTGGCGCCTGCGATGAACCAGCAGATGTGGGCGCACCCGGCGGTGCAGGCGAACATTGCCACCCTGCGTCAGCACGGCGCGCAGCTGCTCGGGCCGGCGGTGGGCGACCAGGCCTGCGGCGATATCGGCAGTGGCCGCATGCTGGAGCCGCATGAATTGCGCGACGCGCTGGTGGCCTCGTTCGGCGATCGTTCGCTGGCCGGGCTGAAGGTCCTGGTCAGCGCCGGCCCGACCTACGAGGACATCGACCCGGTGCGCTTCATCGGCAACCGCAGTTCCGGCCGGATGGGTTTCGCGGTGGCCGAGGCTGCTGCGCAGGCCGGTGCGGAAGTGACCCTGGTGGCCGGCCCGGTAAGCCTCGCGACGCCGGCGGGCATCGCGCGTCGCATCGATGTGCGCGGCGCGGCGCAGATGCATGCGGCGGTGATCGATGCGGCGGCGCAAGCGGACATCTACATCGGCGCGGCGGCGGTGGGCGACTATCGCCCGCTGGAGACGTCCGCATTGAAGCTCAAGAAACATGACGGCGATGACCTGACCCTGCGCCTGGCCGAGAACCCCGACATTCTTGCCAGCCTTTCGGCGCAAACCGCGCACCCGTTCCTGGTCGGATTCGCCGCGGAAACGCATGATGTGGCGAGCTATGCGCAGGGCAAGCTGCGCCAGAAGGGGCTGGACATGATCGCGGCAAACCAGGTGGGCGGCGGCCTCGGCTTCGAGACGGCCGACAATGCGTTGACCTTGTACTGGGCCGACGGCCAGGTGGAGTTGCCGCGGGCCGCGAAACCGGAACTGGCGCGCCAGCTGATCGGCCATGTGGCGGCACGCTATCGGGCGGCGCGGCCATGATGGTCGATGTCGAGCTGAAGATTCTCGATCCGCGACTGGGCGACAGCATCCCGTTGCCGCAGGCCGCCACGTCCGGCAGCGCCGGCATGGATCTGCGCGCGGCGCTGGAGCAGCCGCTGACCCTGGCGCCGGGCGAAAGCGCGCTGGTGCCCAGCGGCATCGCGATCCATATCGGCGACCCGGGCTGGTGCGCGCTGATCGTGCCGCGCTCAGGGCTGGGTCACAAGCATGGCCTGGTGATGGGCAACCTGGTCGGCGTGATTGACGCCGATTACCAGGGCCCGCTGATGATTTCATGCTGGAACCGTGGCACGCAGCCCTACACCATTGCGGTGGGCGACCGCATTGCCCAGCTGCTGCTGGTGCCGGTGGGCCGGGCGCGGCTGAACATCGTGTCCGATTTTGCGGCGAGCGAGCGCGGCAGCGGCGGCTTCGGCTCGACCGGTATCCAATGAACAGGCGTGGATTCGACAATCATCGAATCCACGCGCAGGCACAGTCGCGGGGGCGATCATGGCGGTAGACATCGCAAAGGAACGGCTGCGCAATCTGCGGGTCGACTGGCGGGCGCTGCTGCCGTTGGCGGGCGCTACCCTCCTGTTGATGCTGGGGCTGTTCTGCGCCTGGCAGACCTGGCTGATCGCTGACGAGAGCAGCGCGATCGCGCGTGTTCACGCCGCGCAGGATCAAGCCGTGCAGGCCATGGCCGACGAGGTGGCCAGCCAGCGCAGCAAGGTCGAGAAAGTGCTGGCGGGGCTGGACCCGGCCACCCTGATGAGCGATCGGGCGCAATCCGCCGCGGCCTTGCGCCAGCAATTGCCACAGGCGAAAAAACTGGAGCTGTACAGCGGCGATCTGAACGAGGTGCTGAAGGCCAACTATCGCGAATTCGGTTACGCCAAGGCGGCGCAGCTGATGGCCGCACAGAGCGCCGAGGGCGTTCCGCTGGCGCAGAGCGTTTCGTACGGCAACGGCGATCGCCGGCTGAGTCTGGTGATGCCGCTGGGGCCGCCGCAGCAGGCCCAGGCATGGGCATGGGTCGAGTTGCCCTTTGCGCCGTTGCGCGAACGCTTCGACGCGATTTCCCCCGCCGGAGGCCGCATCGACCTGCGCCAGGGCGATGACCACGGCAATGTGCAACTGTTTTCGCACGGCACCTCGTCTGCGGTCGCCGAGCCGACCAGCAAGCCGGTGGCGGGCAGCGTGTTCAGCGTTGGCGCCGGCCTGCCAGACGCCTTCATCGTGCTGCCGCGGGTGTGGCCGCTGGCTGCGCTGCTGGCGCTGCTCGGGCTGGGTGCCGGCGGCTTCCTGTTGCGGCTGCGGTTGGTCCGGCGCGAGCCGGTCATGGATGAACCCGAAGAGGTCCCGCTGCCCGAGCGGACACCCGCCCCGGCGCCCGCCAGGTCACCGGTGCCACCCGCCGCCGCACCGCCGGCAGCGCCGGTCGCGGCCGTCGACCCCAGCATCTTCCGCGCGTACGACGTGCGCGGCGTGGTCGGCAAGAGCTTGAACAAGGACGTGGCGCGCGCGCTCGGCCAGTCGATCGGCACCTTGATGGGCGAGAAGGGCCTGCGCGAAATCGTGGTGGGCCGCGATGGCCGGCTGTCCGGTCCGGAGCTTGCCGGCGCGCTTGCCGACGGCTTGCGCGAAGCCGGCATCGACGTCATCGACATCGGTGCCGTGCCCACGCCGGTGGTCTATTACGCCGCGTATCGCTTCAACACCGGCTGCGGCGTGGCCGTCACCGGCAGCCACAATCCACCGGACTACAACGGGTTCAAGATCGTGGTCGGCGGCGAGACGCTGTCCGAGGGCGCGATCCAGGACCTGTATCAGCGCATCGCCAGCGGCGCGCTGGAAAGCGGCGGCGGCGGTGGCCTGCGCCAGGTCGATGTGGCGCCCGATTACATCGAGAAGATCGTTTCCGACGTGCTGGCCGAGCGCCGGCTGAAGCTCGTCGTCGACTGCGGCAACGGCATCCCGGGCGCAATCGCGCCGCAGGTGCTTGAGGGCGTCGGTTGCGAAGTGATCCCGTTGTACTGCGACGTCGACGGCACGTTCCCGAACCACCATCCCGATCCTTCGGACCCGCACAACCTCGAGGATCTGATCCTTTCGGTGAAACGCACGGGCGCCGACCTGGGCATCGCCTTCGACGGTGACGGCGACCGCCTGGGCGTGGTGACGCAGGCGGGCGAGATCATCTATCCGGATCGCCTGCTGATGCTGTTTGCGCGCGACGTGCTGTCGCGTCAGCCGGGTGCCACCGTAATCTACGACGTCAAGTGCACCAGCCATCTGAAGGGCCAGATTCTCGATGCCGGCGGCAGCCCGCTGATGTGGCGTACCGGCCACTCGCTGATCAAGGCCAAGATGCGCGAGACCGGCGCGGAACTGGCCGGCGAAATGAGCGGGCATTTCTTCTTCAAGGAACGCTGGTTCGGCTTCGACGACGGCATCTATGCCGCAGCGCGCCTGCTGGAAATACTGGCGGGTGACCTGCAGGGGCGCAGCCCGCAGGAGATTTTCGCGACGCTGCCGAGCAGCGTGTCCACGCCCGAGCTGAAGATCGAACTGGACGAGGGCGAGCACTACCGCTTCATGGACAAGCTGCGCCAGCAGGCGAACTTCGACGAGGCCACCCTCATCACCATCGACGGCCTGCGCGCCGACTGGCCGGATGGCTGGGGCCTGGTGCGCGCATCCAACACCACACCGGTGCTGGTGCTGCGTTTCGAGGCGGACAATGCGGCGGCGCTGAAGCGCATCCAGCAGGTCTTCCGCAAGCAGTTGCTGGCCGTGGATTTCAAACTGAAGCTGCCCTTCTGAGGAAGCGGCCTTGGCAGCTCCAGCCGCTTTTCGGGTTTGGCCGCGATTGCAATGAAGTTTGCGCCGCCAGCTGCGCTGCCGGCCGCGGTCAGCGGCCGGCGCCCTACTCCGAAGCCTTTTTCTGTGCCGCCTCGAGCTCGCGATAGCGGGCCAACTGTTTGGCCTGGTCCTGCACGGTTTGCGCGCGCAGCTCCTGCTGGCGTTGCAGCGTATTGCGCTGGGTGGTCACGACGCCACGTTGCTGGGCGATGCTGTCGGCCAGGAACTTGGGCACCGGCTGCTTGGTGTTTTCCAGTTCGGCGGCGCGAGAGAGCAGGTCGGTCAGCGCCTTTTCCTGGCTGCGCAGGTTGATCTGGGTGGTATGGATCTGCTGGTCGATGGTGTCCAGCGCCTGCTGCTGCGAGATCCGGTACGACTCCTCATCTGGATAAGCCGCCATCATCTGCGTTTCGGCATCGATGATCTGCTGCGCCGCGCGCTGCTTGGCGGCCTGTTCGGCGGCAAGCTTGTTGGCCGCGGCGCGCTCCTGTGCGTTCAGCTGGCGCGCCACGTGCTGCACCACCATGCCGCGGTCGTTGACCAGGTCGTAGCCGAACTTCATGGCATCGGCGGTGAGGCTGTCGCTGAAATGCATCAGGCCCTGCCCGTCGTACCACTTGTAGCGGACATTGCCGGTGTTCTGGGCGTGCGCCGTCGCGCCGGCAAGCAGCATGAAGACAGCGACAAGTAATGGTTTGCGCATGAAATTCCCCTTGCCTTCCAGTATAGCCATCGCCATCGCGCTGCCTAGCCGTGTGTCGCGGCAACGATTGCCACTGTGATCGGGTTCGCTGGAGTTTACGGAGCAGGAGGTGAACTCAGCACTGAACCCCGTAGCGTTCGCGATAGGCCAGCAGCCGCGCGTGCTCGGTGGCCAGGGCCGGGTGTTCGCCGGCGTAGGCCAGCACGTCGTCGAGGCCGGTGATCGCGATGACCGGAATGCCGTGGTCGGCGGCCACCTCCTGTGCGGCGGAACGTTCGCCCTGGCCGCGCTCCTGCCGGTCCAGCGCGATCAACACGCCGGCGGGCGTCGCGCCGTGCGCCCGGATCAGCGCCAGCGACTCGCGCACTGCGGTGCCGGCCGTCATCACGTCGTCGACGATCAGCACGCGGCCGGCCAGCGGGGCGCCGACCAGCAAGCCGCCTTCGCCGTGATCCTTGGCCTCCTTGCGGTTGTACGCCCACGGAAGATCGCGTTCATGCTGCTCGGCCAGCGCAATGGCGGTCGCCGCGGCCAGTGCGATGCCCTTGTAGGCGGGACCGAACAGCATGTCGACCGCGATGCCGGAATTCACCAGGGCGGCTGCGTAGGCGCGGCCGAGCTGGGCGAGCGCCGCGCCGGAATCGATCCGCCCCATGTTGAAAAAATACGGGCTCTGGCGCCCGGATTTCAGAGTGAATTCGCCGAAGCGAAGCACCTCACGCCGCAGGGTGAGTTCGATGAAGTCGCGCTGGTAATCGTGCACGGGTGGTCTCGCTGGTGGAATCAGGTTGATCGCTGCAGGGTCCCGCAGCCGGAACGGTCGCCATGGTACAGCCCGGCCCCGTCGCGGGCATTCCAGCCGTGGTTGTTATGATCACCCCTCACGACTCCGGGAGAGCCCATGCGCATCATCAGCCTCAACGCCAACGGCATCCGCTCGGCCGCAAGCAAGGGTGTGTTCGACTGGCTGCGCAAGCAGGACGCCGACGTGGTCTGCCTGCAGGAAACCAAGGCACAGGAAGGCCAGTTGACGGACACGATGTTTCGTCCCGACGGCCATCACTGCTTCTATCGCGACGCCAGCAGCAAGAAGGGCTACAGCGGCGTGGCGATCTACGCGAAGCGCGAGCCCGACCAGGTGCTGACTGAACTGGGCTGGGACGAGTTCGACAACGAAGGCCGCTACATCGAGGCGCGCTTCGGCAACCTCAGCGTGGTGTCGCTGTACTTTCCGTCGGGCTCCTCCGGCGACGAACGCCAGCAGTTCAAGTTCAAGGCGATGGAGTGGATCACGCCGATCTTCGATGCATGGTTGAAGAGCGGCCGCGACTACGTGATCTGCGGCGACTGGAACATCGTGCACACGAAGAACGACATCAAGAACTGGTCGTCGAACCAGAAGAACTCCGGCTGCCTGCCGCAGGAGCGCGCCTGGCTGGATTTGCTGTTCCATGATCGCGGCTGGGTCGACAGCTTTCGCGCGATCAAGCCTGAAGCGGTCGAATACACTTGGTGGTCCAACCGCGGCCAGGCGCGCGCCAACAATGTGGGATGGCGCATCGATTACCAGGTGTGCACGCCATCCCTGCGCGCGCGGCTGAAGGATTGCTCGGTGTATCGCGACGAACGCTTCTCCGACCACGCGCCGTACATCGTCGACTATGCCGACTGATCCGCCGGCTGTCCGGCCGGCCAAGCCGTCGGTATGGCAGGCGTTCGCGCAGCCGGCCGCGTGGACGATGTTCCTGTTCGGCTTTTCCTCCGGCCTGCCCTTCCTGCTGGTGGCTGGCACGCTCGCCTTCTGGCTGAAGGAGAACGGCATCGTGCTGAAGGACATCACGATGATCGCCAGCGCGGGCATGGCCTATGCGCTCAAGTTCCTGTGGGCGCCGTTGCTCGATCACTGGCGCGTTCCCGGCTTCGCCCGGCTGGGCCAGCGCCGGGGCTGGCTGTTGTTCGCACAGCTGGGCGTGGCTGCCGGATTGCTGGCCATGGCCTTGCTGACACCAGCGCTGCTGGTGCCGTTCGTGATCGCCACGCTGCTGGTGGCATGGTTTGGCGCCACCCAGGACATTGCGGTGGATGCGTATCGCATCGAGATCGCATCGATCGAGGCGCAGGGTGCGCTGGTCGCCACCTATGCGCTGGGTTACCGGATCGGTCTGCTGCTGGCCGGCGCCGTGGCGCTGATTCTTGCCGACCACGTGGCATGGCGGCTGGTTTACGCAGCGATGGCGGTGGCGATGATGGTGCCGGTGGCGACGACGCTGATGGCGCGCGAGCCGGACGTCCTGCGAATTCGCCCCGCGCGCTGGCGCGACGCGATGCGCGAGAGCGTGATCGATCCGTTTGCCGATTTCTTCCGCCGCTATGGCTGGGCGCTGGCCGGCGTGATCCTGCTGTTCCTGCTGCTGTTCAAGATGCCCGAGCAGGCCACCATCGGCGGCATCATGAGCCCGTTCTACCGCGACATGGGTTTTTCGAAGACCGAGATCGGCACGATCACCAAGATCTACGGGATCTGGATCGGCATCGTGGGTGTGTTCATCGGTGGCGCAGCGGTGGCGCGCTGGGGTGCCTGGCGCCCGCTTGGGGTCACCATCGTGCTGTGCGGCTGCAGCAACCTGCTTTATCTGTTGCTGATCGCGCATCCGGCCAATCTGGCAGTGCTGACCCTGGTGATTTCCGGCGAGAACCTCACCCTCGGCATGCTGGGTCCGCCGACCGTGGCGTTTCTCTCGTCGCTGGTCAACCGCCGGCACACCGCCACGCAATATGCGTTGCTGAGTTCGCTGGTCAACTTGCCGGGAAAACTGCTGGGGTTCTTCGCCGGCGGCATTGCCACGGCCGCCGGTTATGGCGGCTACTTCATCATCACGGTGCTGGCGGTGCTGCCGGCGATGCTGCTGTTCGCCTGTCTGTGGCCGCGCCTGCGTGCCCAAGAGCGCGAGCGGGAACGAGCCGAAGCCGGCGGCTGACGGCAACCTCCACCCGCACGGCCGTGGTGGCGTTCACAGTGCAATTGCCAAGCCATCCACGAAATCGCGGTTGCGATGTCCGAGGGCGCCGCGCCCGTGCAACTATCCACGGCAGGGGCATGTGCAACATGGAGTGACGCTTATGCCGGACATGATCTTGCAACACGTCGACAGCCTGCTGGCCGAACGCGTCAGAGCAATGGCCAGGGACCGACAGTGGTCGGTCAACGATGTCCTGCTGCATGCATTGCGCCATGGCCTGGGCATGGCGGCGGCGCAGCAGCTCAGCGAGACCATGCGCGATCCGCAGGCGCTGGTCCAGCCGGGAGAACATTGGGAAGCGGCCGAACAGGGCGCATTCCAGGAAGCGCTGCGCGCCTTGGCGCAGACTCATCCGACTCAGCTGGCGCCGGAAAGCATCCGCTCCGGCGGCTCGGGTGTCGGCGCCGAATAAACCGCCCCCAGCACACGCGGGCCGCGTGCGCCGGTTACCGCCGGCAAGTTGCCGGGCAGGCCGAGCAGGCGCTGCCGGGCGAGCCAGGCGAACGCGGTCGCTTCGACGAAATCCGGATCGATGCCGTAATGCGATGTGCTTCGCACCATGCGCGGAGCCAGCAGTTCGGTCAGGCGCCGCAGCAAGGCGCCGTTGTGCACGCCGCCGCCGCACGCCAGGATTTCGCCGGCGTCCGGCGCATGTTGGACGATGGCGTCGGTGATGCTGCGCGCGGTCAGTTCCAGCAACGTCGCCTGCACATCGGCGGGGCCCAGCGAAGCCAGCCGCTCGTGATTGGCCAGCCAGCTCAGGTGAAAATGTTCCCGACCGGTGCTCTTGGGTGGCGGCAAGCGGAAATAGGCATCTGCCAGCATGGCATCGAGCAACGGCGGGTCGATGCGGCCGCTGGCTGCGAACGCACCGTCGCGGTCGAAGGGCTCACCCCGATGACGTTGGCACCACGCATCGAGCAGGCCATTGGCCGGGCCGGTATCGAAACCGCGCACGCTGCCGTCGCGCGCGAGAACCGTGACGTTGGCGATGCCACCCAGGTTGAGCACCACGCGGGCGGTGCCGGACTGGCTCAGCAGCATGGCATGCAGCGCCGGCAGCAGCGGTGCGCCCTGTCCGCCGGCGGCAACATCGGCACGGCGAAAATCCGCCACGACCTCGATCCGGCAACGCTCGGCGATCACGCTGGGGTCGCCCAGCTGCAAGGTGAAGGGATATGGCCCGTTAGGGCGATGACGCAAGGTCTGACCGTGCGAACCGATCGCACGCACCTCGTGCGCCGACGTGTGACTTTGTTCGAGCAGTTGCAAGGCGGCGTCGGCAAAACAGTGTCCGATTTCGACGTCCAGACGTCCAAACGCGTCCACGTCGATGAGCTGCTCGCCTTGCGCCAGCGCGAGCATGCGTTCGCGCAGTGGCAGGGGCCATTGGTGGGCACGACTGGCCATCAGCCGCGGTGCGCCATCTTCGAAGCGGACCAGCGCCGAGTCGATGCTGTCCGCGCTGGTGCCGGATATCAGCCCGAGATAGAGCGCCGAGGCATCGTTCACGCCTGCGTCGCGCTCAGTTGTCGTTGTTGGCGGGGGCGTTCGTACGGGCGAGCTGGATGCGCGCATCCAGCTCGGTCAGCCGCGCAAGCTGGGGCTTCACCACCTGCGCCTTGAAACGCGCCAGCTGCGCCGCCGGCAGGGGCTGCGGCTGCGGCAAGGTCACCGTCTGCGGGTTGCGCTGGCTGCCGTTGACGCGGAATTCGTAATGCAGATGCGGGCCGGTGGCCAGGCCGGTCATGCCGACGTAACCGATGACTTCGCCCTGCCGCACGCGCTCGCCGACGTGCTGTCCTTTCACGAAACGGGACATGTGGCCGTAGGCGGTGCTGATCGTGCCGCTGTGCTGGATCACCACAAAATTGCCGTAACCGCGTTCCCAGCCGTGGTATTTGATGACGCCATCGCCAGCGGCATGGATCGGGGTGCCGCTGGGAGCGGCGTAGTCCACGCCCTTGTGCGCGCGCATGCGTCCCAGGATAGGATGCATGCGGGCCACGCTGAAGGTTGAGGAGATCCGCGTGAAATCGACCGGGATGCGCAGGAAGGATTTCTGGATTGGCCGGCCGTCCTCGCTGAACCAGCCGTAGGCGCCATCGGCCTTCTTGAAACGGTAGGCGGTGTAGCGCTTGCCCTGATTGATGAATTCGGCTGCGAGGATGTCGCCCTCACCGTAGCGCACACCGTCGCGATAGATGTCGTTGTAGATCACCGTGAAACTGTCGCCCAGACGCAGGTCCTGCACGAAGTCGACGTCGTACTTGAACAGGTCGGCCAGCTTGCCGACCATCGCCGCGTCCATGCCGGCCTGGTCGCCGGCGGCATACAGGCTGCTGCGAATCACGCCGTGCGCCACCTGCTCGCGCATGTCCATGTCGCGGTGCTGGATCGATACGGTGGGTTGCGCACCATCGAGGCGGATGATCGCGCGGCTGGCCTGGTCCTGATCGAAGCGGAATCCGTTGAGGCTGCCGTCGCTGCCGATCAGGAAATCGAATTCCTGGCCAGGACGGATGTTGTGCAAAGCGGATTTGGCGCTGCCGGCGGCGTCCATCACCTCCTGCAGGTCGGCCATGCCGAGGCCGCGGGCATTGAAGATGTCGGACAGCGTCTGCCCGGGCTGTACGCGCACCACCTGCCAGTCATCCACCGCAGCGGCGGACGCGACCGGAATCACCTTGGGTAGCGCCAGCGGAAGCACGGAATGGGCTTCGGCGGATGGAGCGGGCCGCATCGCGCTGGCCCAGGCGGGCATGATGAAGCCGGACAGCAGGGTGATCAGCAGCGCGGTACCGGCAAGAACGAAACGCTCGCGATGCCAGTGGATGGGCTCGACCTCGCCCGAACGGTTGAACGACCAGTGCGAGCAGCGCTCGTAGAAATGGGAGTGACGGCGTTGGGCCTTGCGACAGATCGCCAGCTTTCGGCCCTGCCGCGTACCCTGTTTTTCTTCTGCCATGCTATGAACGCCCCGCGCTACACAGTAACAAACTGGGCGTACCATAGCGGTCGCGTGTAAATGGCGTCAACGCCTTTTCCATCAAGGGTTTGCACGACATTCCTGGTTAACACACAATTAACGGTGACAGCGCAGCCGGGTTTTGCTGGCCGTCGCCCTATTGCCACATATTGAGAGAAATGCATGAGCGAGCTTGAGCAGGCGCTGGCCACGATTGCGCGCGGCGCCGATGAAATCATCAAGCGGGAAGATCTGGCCGAGCGCCTCAAAGGCGGGCGTCCGTTGCGGATCAAGGCGGGTTTCGATCCCACTGCGCCGGATCTGCATCTCGGGCATACCGTTCTGTTGAACAAGATGCGCCAGTTTCAGGAGCTGGGCCATCAGGTCATCTTCCTGATCGGCGATTTCACCGGCATGATCGGCGACCCCACCGGCAAGAACGTGACGCGCAAGCCGCTCACGCGCGCGGATGTGCTGGCCAACGCCGAAACCTACGCCGAGCAGGTTTACAAAGTGCTCGATCGGGAGAAGACGGAGCTCCGCTTCAACTCCGAGTGGTTCGGGCAGATGTCGGCCGCCGACATGATCAAGCTCGCAGCGCAACACACGGTGGCGCGCATGCTCGAGCGCGACGACTTCACCAAGCGCTACGCGGCACAGCAGCCGATCGCGATCCATGAATTCCTGTATCCCCTGGTGCAGGGCTACGACTCGGTCGCGTTGAAGGCGGACGTGGAGCTCGGCGGCACCGACCAGAAGTTCAACCTGCTGATGGGCCGCGCGTTGCAGGAACATCACGGCCAGGCGCCACAGGTCGTATTGACCATGCCGCTACTGGAAGGGCTGGATGGCATCAACAAGATGTCCAAGTCGCTGGGCAACTACATCGGCATCAACGAGCCGGCAATCGATATCGTCACCAAGACGATGAAGATCGGTGACGAGCTGATGTGGCGCTGGTTCGAACTGCTCAGCTTCGACGTGTCGCTGGACGAGCTGGCGCGGATGAAGGGCGACATTGTCGGCGGCAGACTCAATCCGCGGGACGCCAAGTTGCGGCTGGCGCGCGAACTGGCAACGCGCTTTCATGGCGCGCAGTCCGCGGATCTTGCGATCGCGGGCTGGCATGCGGTCGTGCGCGGAGAAGGTGACACGTCACTGTTGCCGCAAGTCGATATTGCCGTGCCGGCCGAAGGCATGCGTCTTGCCGCCCTGCTCTGCGCAGCCGGACTGACCAGCAGCAATTCCGAAGCCAATCGGAAGATGAAGGAGCGCGCCGTGCGCATCGATGCCGAAGTGGTGGAGGATGCGCAGCGTGTCTTCGGCGACGGTTTCGAAGGTGTGCTGCAGGTGGGCAAGCGCAACTTCGCCCGCGTGAGGCTCGTGCCGGCCTGATGCCGGGCGGCGGGTCCGGATGCGTGCGAACGCCCGGCGAGGAATCCTCGGCGCAACAGTCGCTTGCAGAAATTCCGTGAATTTCTTTCAAGAAACGCTTGCCAAATAAAGCTCAGGCCGTATTATTCGCGGCCCGCAGTCGCCCAACGTCGCAACAAGACGGATTGTCGGACCTTCGAAGAAGCAACAGCGAAGGTGTTGACGGTCCTGAAAAGCGATGTAGAATGGGCGGCTCACCTAGGACGAAACGTCTTGGGGCGGTACCGGGAAAGCCGGTACCAAGCGACGATCTTTGACAGTGTGCGCAGGTGAATTGTGTGGACGTCTTGTGTTGAATGGGTCACGACCTGTCCAAGCAATGCAAGCGTCCCACCAAGTAAAAAGTCAGTAATGAGTTTTGATTGGTTGGGAACCAACGCTTCAGAAAGATAGATGGCCGAGTCCGCGAGGATGAGGTTGTCGAAAACTTAAGTGAAGAGTTTGATCCTGGCTCAGATTGAACGCTGGCGGCATGCCTAACACATGCAAGTCGAACGGCAGCACAGAGGAGCTTGCTCCTTGGGTGGCGAGTGGCGGACGGGTGAGTAATGCATCGGGACCTACCCAGACGTGGGGGATAACGTAGGGAAACTTACGCTAATACCGCATACGTCCTACGGGAGAAAGCGGGGGACCTTCGGGCCTCG
>Ga0207664_10001038_pt1 | contig 18586 bp, 15 predicted proteins | sample LARL83metaG_FD_184349 | JGI IMG/M metagenome (GOLD analysis project Ga0207664, IMG submission 184349) | Corn, switchgrass and miscanthus rhizosphere microbial communities from Kellogg Biological Station, Michigan, USA - LAR L8-3 metaG... | ecosystem: Host-associated > Plants > Roots >... | reverse complement strand
CTACCAGAAGGGTGTCGTACCGGACGCGCTCGCGGCCGAGAACCAGACCGGCACCAACCGCGGTCGTGTCGTGCCGGACATCTCGATGCTGGCCGACCCGAACACCGGTTTCCTGATCGGCCTGACGGAGACGTTCCCGACCGGCGTGCAGTACGACCAGTTCCGGATCGGCGGCACCAGCCTCGCGTCCCCGCTGCTGGCCGGCATGATGGCCGACTCCGACCAACTCGACCACTTCCACCACGGTTTCATCAACCCGCTGCTGTACCACTTCACCGCGCACACGCCGGCCATCTCGGACGTGCAGCCGGTGACGAACAGTGGTGTCGTGCGGGTGGACTTCGTGAACGGCGTGGACGCGACGGGCGGCCTCGTGCGCACCGTGCGCATGTTCAACGACCCGGACCAGACCATTCACACGACCCGCGGCTACGACAACGTGACCGGCGTCGGCACGCCACGCGGCGTGCTGTTCCTGCTCCTGTCGTAACCCCGAACACAACAATGGGGGCCAGGTCCGAACCCTGGCCCCCATTGTGCTGCGTTCACTCGATCAGGCGTTGCCCGCCGACCACGTGGACCACGGGACCTCCCAGTCGCCGTACAGGTCCCAGACCGGCAGTTGCGGCCCACCCGAATTGGTGACCTCGACCACGTCGCCGATACCCATGTGGTTGAAGAACCACGTGGCGTTGGCCTCGCTCAGGTTGATGCAGCCGTGCGACACGTTGGTGTGGCCCTGCGCGCCGACGCTGTTCGGGTTCTCGTGCACGAACTCGCCGTCGTTGGAGATCCGCTCCGCCCAGAACTCGGTCGCCTTGTAGGCGCGCGGGTCCGGCGGGCAGACGTGGTAGCTGCACGAGTCCATCACGACCTGCTGGTTCTTCGCCGAGATCACGTGCGGACCGATGTGCGTGGGCGTGGCGTCCTTGCCCATGCTGATCGGCATCGTGTTGATCAGGTTGCCGTTGTCGAAGATCTGCATCTGCTCGCTGTTGCCATCCGCCTTGGCGATCAGCGCGTCGTGCACGTGGTAGGTCACCTGGCGGTCCTCGGCGCCGTAGACGCCGTTGCCCATGTCGAGGCCGTAGATCTTGGCGGTCACGTTGATCGTGGTCCCGGCCTGCCAGTACGCCTGCGCCCGGTAGTCGACCTGCGTGCTGGAGATCCAGTACCACGCGCCCGGCTGGTTCGGCGACGTCGTCACGGTGAGTGCCGCCTGCACGGCCTGCTTGTTGGTCACCGGCTGGTCGAAACTGAACGTCACCGGCTGGCCGACGCCGACACCGGTGCTCTGCACCGACGCGGGCGCGGGGATCATGTTCGCGTAGGCCACCTTGGCCGGCTTGAAAGTACTCACCGTAGCCGTCTGCGTGACCTGCTTACCCCCGTTGGACCCAACGGCGTTCACCGAATAGGTGGACCCGTAACCCAGGTCCTCGCTCGATGTCCACGTCGACTTGTCCGCCGAGAACGCCCCGGAGACCGTGGAGCCCTTCGCCGTGTTGGTCACCGTGACGGTGTTCAGCGTGCCGTTCGTGGCCTTCACCACGATTGGGGTGGTCGGGTTGACCTGCGAGCCACCCGATGGGGTGATGGCCAGCGACACCGGATTCGTGTTGCCACCGCCGCCACCGCCCAGCTGACCTGCGTTGTTGCCGCCGCGCGAGGTGTTCGCCGAGTTGCTGGGCGCTGGTGTGGACGAACAGGCGGCCAGCACGACCGCCGCGACCGCCAGGCCGATGACGCCGAGAGCGGTCCGACGCCGCCGGCGACCTCTGACTCTGATGCTGCCGTCCTGCATCTTTCCCCTCGCTACCCTCTGTCAGTGTTATGTCTGAAGTCCGGACCGACCCTGGTCGCGGAATGTCATGACTTGTTACGAAGCTCTCCACCACTTAGACGCCTCGACCGCGAAAAAGTTGTCTGCCATGTCCTGGACTACCACCACCGAGACGACACCGAAACAACGTCGAGATCAAAAGATGACGTTGAGATCACACGGCCACGGCGAGGTCATCCGGGTGACCCGAGCCCGACCGACCAATAACATCGGTGCTCATGGGCGCCTACCTGGACGGACTCGACCTGGACAGCCATCGCGTTGCCGTGGCGAAGCTGCGCGCAGAGTACCGCGCGCTACCGGCCGGCTCGCCGGTGAGGCTGGCCAAACCGACGTCGAACCTGTTCCGGTTCCGGGCCCCCACCGGGGCCCCTGGCCTGGACGTGCACAGTTTCGGCGGGGTGCTCGCCGTGGACCGGGAGGCCCGCGTCGCCGAGGTCGGCGGCATGACGACCTACGAGCACCTCGTGGCCGCCACGCTGCCACACGGCCTGATGCCCTTCGTTGTCCCGCAACTGAAAACGATCACACTCGGCGGTGCCGTCGCCGGCCTCGGCATCGAGTCGAGCTCCTTTCGTAACGGCCTGCCGCACGAGTCGTTGCTCGAGGCGGAGATCCTCACCGGCGACGGCGATGTCGTCGTGGCCACGGCCGACAACGAACACGCCGACCTGTTCCACGGCTTCCCGAACTCCTACGGCACCCTCGGCTACTCACTGCGGTTGCGCATCGAACTGGAGCCGGTCCGGCCGTACGTCCGGTTGCGTCACATCGGCTTCGCCACGGCCGGCGCGGCCGCGACGGCCATCGCCGACGTCTGCCGAACCCGTTCGTACGACGGCGAACCCGTCGACTTCGTCGACGGCACGGTGTTCGCCGCCGACCGCAACTACCTGACACTGGCCACGTTCGTCGATTCCGCGCCCTATCGCAGCGACTACACCGGCCAACAGATCTTCTACCGTTCGATCCCCGAACGCGGCGAGGACTTCCTGTCGGTACGCGACTACCTGTGGCGCTGGGACACCGACTGGTTCTGGTGCTCCCGCGCGCTCGGCGCCCAGAACCCGGTGATCCGCCGATTCTGGCCCCGCCGATATCTGCGTTCGGACGTGTACCGCCGCATCGTCGCGTTCGCCCGGCGCCACGAATTCGACGAGCGTGTGCAGAAACTGACCGGACAACCGGCCCGCGAGGCGGTGATCCAGGACGTCGAGATCCCGGTCACGCGCCTGGCCGATTTCCTGAGGTTCTTCCACGACGAAATCGGAATCAGCCCGGTCTGGCTATGCCCGCTGCGCCTGCGGTCGGACACGGCGTGGCCGCTCTACCCGCTCGAACCGGGCGAGCTGTACGTCAACGTCGGCTTCTGGGCGACCGTGGCCCTGCGGCCGGGCGACGAAGACGGAACGTACAACCGAAAGATCGAGGACAAGGTCGCCGAACTGGGCGGCCACAAATCGTTGTACTCGACGTCGTTCTACTCGCCGGATGAATTCTGGCAGCGGTATAACGGCGTCGCGTACCGGAAACTGAAGCAGCGGTACGACCCGGACGGGCGACTGCCCGACCTGTACGACAAGTGCGTCGGAAATCGCTGAAACCGGGTTGGATCTGGAAGGAGCATTGCGATGGAGTTGGCCGATGTCGCGACCAAACTGATGGGGCCCGATGCCCCGATCGAGTTCGCCGGCTACGACGGCAGCCGGGCCGGTTCGGCCGACTCACCGGTACGGCTGGAATTCAAGTCACCGCTGGCGTTGTCGTACATGGCATCGGCGCCCGGTGAACTGGGACTGGCGCGGGCGTACGTGGCCGGCGCGCTGGACGTGGTCGGCGACATGTACACCTTGCTGGCCAACCTGCGCCCCGTGAGCCTGTCCAACGTCCCGTCGGACGAACGGGCGAGCCTGCTGTTGCGCCTGGTCGGCGCGCGCCTGTGGTGGCCGGTCGGCCCGCCGGAGCAGGAACGACGCAGCCAACGCGGCCTGCACCGCCTGACCCTGGGCCGCCGGCACTCGAAAGAACGCGACAGCAAGGCGATCTCGCATCACTACGACGTGTCCAACACGTTCTACGAATGGGTCCTCGGCCCTTCGATGGCCTACACGTGCGCCGTCTATCCGACCGACGACGCCACGTTGGAACAGGCGCAGATGCACAAGCACGACCTGGTGGCCCGCAAGATCGCGCTACGCCCGGGAATGCGACTGCTGGACGTCGGTTGCGGCTGGGGCGGCATGGTCATGCACGCCGCGAAACACTATGGCGTGAAAGCCCTCGGCGTGACGCTGTCGAAGAATCAAGCCGAGTGGGCGCAGCAGGCGATCGCCGACCGCGGCCTTTCCGACCTGGCCGAAGTGCGCCACATGGACTACCGGGACGTCACCGAGACTGATTTCGACGCGATCAGTTCCATCGGCCTGACCGAACACATCGGACAGGCCAACATCGGCGCGTACTTCCGTTTCCTGTACGAGAAACTCCGCCCCGGCGGCCGGCTGCTCAACCACTGCATCACACGTCCGGACGGTCGACAGAAAGCAAAGACCGGCGCATTCACCGACCGATACGTGTTCCCCGACGGAGAATTGGAAAGCCCCGGCGAACTGGTCTCCGTGATGCACGACACGGGTTTCGAGGTCCGGCACGAAGAAAACCTGCGCGAGCACTACGCGACCACCCTGGCGGCGTGGTGCGCCAACCTGGACAACCACTGGGACGAGGCGGTCAAGGAGGTAGGAAACGGAATCGCGCGGGTGTGGCGCCTGTACATGGCGGCGTCCCGCCTCGGCTTCCACCGCAATTTCCTGCAACTGCACCAGATTCTCGGCGTCCGCGACGACGGCTCCCGCTCCGGCATGCCGCTGCGCCCGGACTGGGAACCGCCCAACACGTTCTGAACGGTTTAGTCAGTACTCAGGTACGTCGGGCACAATCGTGCACGATGACCATCACCCCGGCTGACCAGGTAGAACACGACACGCCATCGCCGCCGGCCACGCCACGTCGGCGCGTGCTGGCATGGCGAGGGTTGCTCGCGCGCCACTGGCTGTTCGCGCTGCTCCTGGCCGGTGGCGTCGCCATGCGCGTGATCGTCTGGCTGGCCTACCAGCCGGCGCTGATCTACACCGACTCGTACAACTACTTGTACAACGTCGACCCGCTCAACCCGCAGTACCTCGACCCGATCGGCTATCCGCTGTTCGTGCTCAAACCGCTCATCCCGATCGGCGGATTGGCGCTGGTCAGCGCCGTGCAGCACGTGGCAGGCATCGGAATGGCGCTGCTGATCTACCGCATCGCGCGGCGCTGCGACGTATGGCCGTGGCTCGCGGCATTGGCGGCGGCCCCCGTCCTGTTCGACGCGTACCAACTCCAGATCGAGCAAAACATATTGTCCGACGTCTGGCTCGAGTTCCTGCTGGCCGTGCTGCTGTGGCAGTTGGTGGGACGCGCGAAGATCCCCGGCCCCCGCATGGCTGTGTTTGTAGGACTCGTGCTCGGCGCGGCGATGATGGTACGAATGGTCGCGATCATCCTCATCGTTCCGGTAGCGCTGTATCTCCTGATCACCGGCCGGCAATGGCGAGTACCGGGCGGCTGGCGAAAGATCGCCGCCCGCGTCGGCGCGCTGGTCGGTGTGTTCGGGCTGATCGTTTTCGCGTACGCCGGATATTTCCACTACAAGGTCGGCTACTGGGGCCTGAACACCGCATCGGGAAACTCGATCTACGGGCGGACGGCCGAGGTAGCCGACTGCTCGAAACTGAACCTGGCCAGCGTGCTGGCCCAGCTGTGCCCGAAAGAACCGCTGGGGCAGAGGCTAGGCACGAACTACTACGCACACCTCGACGGCGATCCGAACTGGCCGGGCTACGTGCCGCCCGGCGAGACCAAGTACGACCTGGACCGCCAGTTCGCCACGATCGTGATCGAGAAGCAGCCACTAGACGTTGCGAAGGCCATGGTGATCGACTTCGGCAAGGGTTTCCTGCCGACACACCTGGTGCTGCCCGGCGACCCGCCGAACTGGATGTGGCAGTTCCAGCCGTTCTTCCCGGTCTATACGCAGGACCCGAACGACACCAAGACGGACCCGTTCGCGCAGGAGAACGGCTTGGCACTCCAGTTCGGCAACAAGGGCCTCTCGCTGAACAACGGCCTGGCCCAGTTCCTGTCCGACTACAAGCAGCACGGCTACGTGCCGGGCACAGCGCTCGGCGTGTTCGCGCTGATCGGACTGGTAGCGGGACTCACGAGACGACGCTCCGGCCTAGCCGGCGCCACCCTGTTCACGACGGTCATCGGCCTGTCGGTACTCGGCCTGGCCGCCGCCTTCGAGTTCTCATGGCGCTACCAGTTGCCTGGGTTGGTCGTGTTCCCACTGGCCGCCGCGCTCGGCATCACGGCCTTCGTCCGGAACCGACGAACGGTCGCCTGAGCTGCGGCGGTCCGCGCAGCGCCCGCTCCGCCAGCACTATCGAGCACCTTGCCGCGGTTGCGTGTCCGGCCACACGTTCGCCATCGCGGTCCCCGACAGCGACCGCACCGACTACCTGCTGGTGCCGAGCGGCGGTTTCCCACCGACCGGACGCTTCGACGGCGGCCGCGCTGGGTGTCGGCGGGGTGCGTTGGACCTGGTTGAGCGCGGCGGCGTTCGTCCGGAAACGAAGAATGTGGCGGCCCGCCCGCTGCCGGCCTTGGTGCCCGCAGGGGGCATGCCGTTCGTCGGGCCGGGTGCCCCGACGGCGGACATCGGTTGTCGCGTGCGGAGCATCCGGCCATCGCCGCCAGCCGGCGCTCTCGCTGTCACGGCCGATGTTCGGAACCGGACGACCGCTGGTTGAGCTTGGCCAGCATCCGGTTGTAGGCCGCGAGCGCCGCCTCGTCGTCATCGATCCCGGCCTCGGAGTCGGACGCAGTGTCGACCTCCATGCCGAGACCGGCCAGTGTGGACCGTCGCGCCGCCTCGAGCCACTTGCCGGTGTCGTTCTGCCGTTCCGTGTCCCGCATCCACTGCGCCACGACGAGCACCGTCACCGCGAACATCAGGCCGTCGCCGACGACCCACATGATGCCGCCGCCGGTGTGGATGTCCGACAACGGAAACGCCCCTTGGGTCGCCGTCATCATCAGCATCACGCCGACCACCGTGTCCACCGTCATCCCCAGGAACAACAGGAACACCCGCAGCGGGTACGACAACTCCCGCCGCAGCGGCTCGTGCGCGAGCAGCGGCAGGAAGAACAAATACCCGCTGCCGAGGTACAGCACGATCTCCACCTCGTGCAGCCACATGTTCGTCTGCATCGACTGCATGAAGCCGGTCAGATGTGTACCGACGAGCACCGCCGCATACGCCGCGAGCGCCAGCAACGGGAACGTGATCACCGACACAACCCGCGAGAGCAGTGCTCTCGAACAGTGCTCCGAAACGAGATCAGTGCTCTCGGTGAGCAGGCGGATCGGCTGGCCGAGGATGAACAGCACCGGTACGACCATGATCAGCAGCAGGTGCTGGATCATGTGCAGCCAGAAGAACTCGTGGCTGTACACGTCGATCGAAGACTGCAGCGTAACGGCCAGAACCGCGAGCGCCCCGACGAACGACACCGTGCGCCCGACCGGCCAGCGGATGCCGTGCCGGGGGAGGACCCGGTGCGCGCGATACACATAGAGAGCAGTGCTCACAATCAGTACCGCGTCGGTGACCGGCCTGAGATGCCACGTGCTCATCGCCGTGCCCCACGTCAGCGGGGGCAGGCCCGCCATCTCCATCATCGCCTCCACAACCCGCGACCTTGGGTTACCGTAACTCGCAACGAATCCGGCCGGGCAGTAGAGGGGAGACGTGCGGATGCTGCCGACACCGGCCAGCCTGGCGTCCGCGGCGACCAACCTCGCCGCCAAGGTGTTCGGCGACGGCATCGCCGATCTTCGGCCGGTGCCCAGAACGCTGATCGACAACGGCCCCCGCCGTTCCGTCTACCGGCTCGCGTCCGACGATCCGGCCGCCGAGCCACCCGACGGCCCGCCCGTGTTGCTCGTGCCGCCGCTGGCCGCGCCCGCGCTGTGCTTCGACCTGCGCCGCGGCTGCAGCCTGGCCGAACACCTCGTCGCAGGCGGCCGCCGCGCCTACCTGCTGGACTATGGCACGATCTCGTTCGCCGACCGAGGGCTCGGCATCGAGCACTGGGTGGACGACGTGCTGCCCCGCGCGATCATGGCCGTCAGCGCGGACGCGGACGACCAGCCCGTGCACCTCGTCGGCTGGTGCCTCGGCGGCATCTTCTCGCTGCTGACCACGGCCGACCGCCCGGACCTGCCGATCGCCTCGGTCACCGCGGTCGCCAGCCCGGTCGACTTCACCGCGATCCCGCTCGTGGCGCCGATCCGCCCGCTGGCCGACCTGACCAACGGACTGTTCCTGACCAGCGCCTACCGCCTGTTCGGCGGCGCGCCGCGCCAACTCGTGCGGCTGGCCTACCAGGTGGCCGCGTTCGACAAGTTCGTCACGAAGCCGCTCGCGATCCTGCAGCACCTCGACGACGCCGACTTCCTGGCGCAGATCGAGGCCGTGGACCGGTTCACCGACAACATGATCGCGTATCCCGGTCGCACGTTCGGCCAGCTCTACCACCGGTTCTTCCGCGCCAACGACCTGGCCGACGGCACGGTGACCATGGACGGCCGGATCATCTCGCTGTCCGACATCAAGATCCCGGCACTCGCGATCGCGGGCGCCGGTGACGGCATCGCGCCGGAACGCGCGGTGCACGGCCTGGTCGACGTGCTCGACCGGTCGCCGGAAGTCCGATTCGAGGTGTGCCCCGGCGGCCATCTGGGCGTGCTGACCGGCCGCGCCGCCCGTGCCACCACGTGGCGACACCTGGACGCGTTCCTGGATGAAAATGCCTAAGGCACCGCGATCGACACGTATTTGACCTCGAGGTACTCGTCGATCCCGACCCGGCCGCCCTCCCGGCCGACCCCGGACTGCTTCACGCCGCCGAACGGCGCCGCCGCGTTCGACACGATGCCCTGGTTCAGCCCGACCATGCCGGACTCCAGCCGCTCCGCGACCCGCAGCGCCCGGTTGACGTCCCGCGTGAACACGTAGCTGACCAGGCCGTACTCGGTGTCGTTGGCGGCCGCGACGGCCTCGTCCTCTGTGTCGAACACGAAGATCGGCGCGACCGGGCCGAAGATCTCTTCGCGCCGCAACTCGGCGTCCGCCGGCACGTCCGCGAGCACGGTCGGCCGGAAGAAGTGACCGGTGCCCTCGACCGCCGCACCGCCGAGCAGCAGCTTCGCGCCGCGCGCTTTGGCGTCGTCAACCAATCGGGTGACCTTGGTCACGGCGTCGTCGTCGATCAGTGGGCCGATCTGCACGCCGTCCTCGTAGCCGGGGCCGATCCGCAGGTCAGTCATTCGGGCGACAAGGCGGCGGGCGAACTCGTCGGCGATCTCGCGCTGCACGTGGAACCGGTTGGCGGCGGTGCACGCCTCGCCGATGTTGCGCAGCTTGGCCTGCATCGCGCCGTCGACCGCCGCGTCCAGGTCGGCGTCGGCGAACACCAGGAACGGCGCGTTGCCGCCGAGTTCCATCGACACCCGGAGCACCGACTCCGCGGCCTGCGCGATCAGCTTGCGGCCGACCTCGGTCGACCCGGTGAAGGACAGCTTCCGCGCGCGCGGATCGGCGATCAGCGGCGCCATCACGGCGCCCGAGTGCGTGGTCGTGATGACGTTGAGCACGCCGTCGGGCAGTCCGGCCTCGGTCAGGATTTCGGCCAGCGCCAGCATCGACAGCGGGGTCTGCGCGGCCGGCTTGATCACCATCGTGCAGCCGGCCGCGATCGCCGGGCCGATCTTGCGGGTGCCCATGGCCATCGGGAAGTTCCACGGCGTGATCAGCAGGCACGGCCCGACCGGCTGCCGCATCACCAGCAGGCGGGAGCGGCCGTTCGGCGCGACCGCGTAGCCGCCGTCGATCCGCACGGCCTCCTCGGCGAACCAGCGGAAGAAATCGGCCGCATACGCGATCTCGCCGCGCGATTCCGCGATCGGTTTGCCCATTTCCAACGTCATCAGCAATGCGAGATCGTCGGTCCGCTCGGTGAGTAGTTCGTACGCCCGACGCAGTATTTCGCTCCGATCACGGGGCGGCGTCGCGGCCCAACCGGCCTGCGCGGCCACGGCGGCGTCCAGCGCGGCGCGGCCGTCGTCGGGCGACGCGTCCGCGATCGCACAGAGCGTCGCGCCGGTGGCTGGATCGGTCACGTCGAACGTGGCGCCGCTGTCGGCCGGCCGCCACTTGCCGGCGATGAACAACTCTTTTCGGACAGGCGGAACCCGGGCGACGACGTCGGCTGCATCGGTTGTGCCACTCATGTGGCCAGTACACCACCGTCCATGGGAGGCCGCGCAACGCTGTTGCGCGGCCCACAGCCAACTGTGCGCTACTGGACTACGTAGTAGCTCAGCACGTACGCCGGGAACAGCAGCAGCCCGTGACAGATGGCGACCGACGGGCCGTCGCCGGCCATCGCGAGACTGCCGGGCACCGGCCAGACGTCCAGGCCGTCCGAGCACTGGGTGATCACTTGATACGTGCCGGGGGCGCTGTCACAGAACGCCTCGAGGCCCTGGCCGAGGTTGACGTCGAAGTAGACCACGTCGCAGGCCGGGCGCGGCGGGGTGGCCGCGTTTGCGACACCGGCCAGGCAACTGAGCAGGATCGTGCATAGTGCGGCAACGGCGATGCTGATTCGAGTGAACACGGTAACTCCTTTGCGTGGCGCTCGAACAACCTCGTGGGTTATTCAGGCCCAAGCTACGCATCGCGGAGAATTGCCCACAATTCATCGGGCGGGTGGCTTTCGCACCACCGATGGTGCTGGCCGTGGTCGCTGGCCACCGCAAAATCACTCGAAGGGAATCGGCATTGGTATGTCCAGTCCCTCTTCCTCAGCCTGCCGGGTGACATGCGGGACCAGGCGGATGGCAGTCTTGCCCGGGGCGGCCGACCAGGTAGCCTAACGGTGTTCGGTTTAGGGAGGTGGACGGCACGGACGAGTCACGACGCGCCACCACGGCCGTGGTGCTACGCGAGGTCGGCGTCCCGATGCGGCCCGAGCCCGTCACGCTGCGCGCACCGGGCGAGGGCGAAGTCCTGGTCCGGGTGGCCGCCGCGAGCCTGTGCCACTCCGACCTGTCGCTGGCCACGGGTGTGCTCACGCAGCCACTGCCGGCCGTGCTCGGGCACGAGGCGTCCGGCACGATCACCGAACTCGGGCCGGGCGTGACCGGCCTCGCCGTCGGCGATCCCGTGCTGCTGCTGTGGAATCCGCCGTGCCGCGAGTGCTGGTTCTGCCGGCACGACGAGCCGCACCTGTGCGAACACGCCGCCGACCGCGCCTCCCAGCCATACGGCTGGGACGAATCCGGAGCACCGCTCTACCCCGGCCTCGGCACCGCCGCGTTCGCCCAGCACACCGTGGTCGCGGCGAACGCGTGCTACCCATTGCCCCGGGATCTCCCGCTCGACCTGGCCGCGCTGCTCGGCTGTGCCGTCACGACCGGAGTCGGAGCAGTGCTCTCGACGGCCGATGTGCAGGCCGGGGAGTCGGTCGTCGTGGTCGGGCTCGGCGGTGTCGGACTGTCCGCGGTGTCCGGCGCCCGGATCGCCGGCGCGGACCCGATCATCGCCGTCGACACGGTCGAGTCGAAACTCGCCACCGCACGGGCTTTCGGTGCCACACATGCGTTTCCGGCCGGACGCGAGGTCCGCGACCAGGTCCGCGAGCTCACCGGCGGCCGCGGCGCCGACCACGTCCTCGACTGCGTCGGCCTCGCCAAGACCATCAAGGACAGTTGGAAACTGGCCCGTCGCGGCGGCGCGCTCACCGTCGTCGGCATCGGGCCGCGCTCCGACGTGGTGGAGTTCTCGGCGTTGGAACTGTTCCACTTCGCCCGCCGGATCCTGCCGTGCATGAATGGTTCCCTGGACGCCCACCGCGACCTGCCCGGCTACTTCGACCGTGTGCGGAGCGGTGCTCTCGATCTGCGCGCCATGATCAGCCGCGAGGTCGATCTGGCCGGAATACCGGCGGGTTTCGACGATCTGGCCGCCGGCCGGGTCATCCGGGTGCTGGTCCACCCGACGAACGACGAGGAGGAGACATGACGGAGCGGGTTGCGATCGTGACGGGTGGCGCGCGGGGGATCGGCGCCGCGACGGCGCGTCGCCTGGCCCAGGACGGCATGGCGGTCGCCGTGCTCGACCTGGCCGCCGAGGAGTCGGTCGTCAAGGACATCGAGGCGGCCGGCGGGACGGCCATCGCGGTCGCGGCCGACGTCAGCGACGAGGGCCAGGTCGAAGCCGCGGTCAACGAGGTCGTCGAACGGCTCGGCGCGCCAACGGTCCTGGTCAACAACGCCGGTGTGCTGCGCGACAACCTGATCTTCAAGATGTCGGTCGACGACTGGAACACCGTGCTAGGCGTGCACCTGCGCGGCGCGTTCCTGATGACGCGGGCCGTGCAGGGCCACATGGTCGAGGCCAAGTGGGGCCGGATCGTGAACCTGTCGTCCACGTCCGCGCTGGGCAACCGCGGCCAGGTCAACTACTCGGCGGCCAAGGCCGGCATGCAGGGCTTCACGAAGACGCTGGCCATCGAACTGGGCAAGTACGGCGTCACGGCGAACGCGATCGCGCCCGGCTTCATCGTCACCGAGATGACGCGGCAGACCGCGGAACGCATGAAGGTGTCCTTCGAGGACTTCCAGGCGGGTGCGGCCAGCCAGATCCCGGTCGCCCGGGTCGGCCGTCCCGAGGACATCGCGCACACGGTGTCGTTCCTGGTCAGCGAGGGCGCGTCGTTCGTGTCCGGCCAGGTGATCTACGTGGCCGGCGGTCCGAAGGACTGACGCGCGCCACAGCTACATCAGCGGGGGCACGACGGCCTCGATCAGGTGCGGGCCGGGTTCGGCGGTGGCACGCCGGAACTGGTCGGCGAGTTCCTCGGCCGTTCGTGCCCGGCTGGCCGGCACACCCATTCCCGTTGCCAGCGCGACGAAATCGAGGTCCGGCCGGGACAGGTCGAGCAGGCTCGCCGCTCGCTCGCCCCCGGCCGCCGCGCCGACGCGTTGCAGTTCCATCCGCAGGATCGCGTAGGCGCTGTTGTTCAGCACGACCGTCGTGACGTCGAGGTTCTCGCGGGCGTGCGTCCACAGCGCCGACAGCGTGTACATGGCGCTGCCGTCGGCCTCCAGGCAGATCACCGGCCGGTCCGGACACGCCACGGCGGCGCCCGTCGCGACCGGCAGTCCCTGCCCGATCGCGCCGCCGGTCAACGTGAGCACGTCGTGTGCCGGGGCACCCGCCATGGCCTGCGGCAACAGCACACCGGACGTGTTCGCCTCGTCCGCGATGATCGCGTGCTCCGGAACGAGAGCACCGATCACATCGGCCCAGTTCTGCGGTGTCAGGTCACCCGAAGGCAGGTCCGGGCGCCGCACGGGCGCCCGCACCGGCTCGACACCGGCGGCCGCCAGGTCGGCCAGGTTCGCCAGCGCGCCCACCACGTCCTGGGCCACGTCGGCCAGCGTGTGCACTGCGCAGCCCTCTGGCACGAGATCACTGGCCTTGCCCGGATACGCGAAGAACGACACCGGTGAGCGGGCACCGGCCAGCACCAGGTGCTTCGCGCCGGTCAGCTGGAACTGCACGTGTTCGGCCAGATAGCCGAGCCGGTCGATGGCGGGAATGCCCGCGCCCCTACGGATCCGCGCCGGGAACGTCTCGGCCAGCACCGTCACGCCGGTCGCGGCCGCCAGCCGGCTCGCCGCCGCCAGCGCCGACTCGTCCCGCAATGCCGCGCCACCCAACAACAACACGGTCGGCTCGCCCGACCCGAGCACCTTCGCTGCCGCGGCCACGACGTCGTCGGCCACGATCTCCCGGCCGGCCGGCTCGACCGGTGCCGCCGGGACCGCACCGTCCAACCAGGACACATCGGCCGGCAGGATCAGCGTGGCCACCTGGCCCGGCGGCTCGCACGCCGCCGCGATCGCCGCAGCCGCGTCGGCCGCCACGTCCGCGACCCGGCCGCTACGCCGCACCCAGCCGGACACCGTGCCGGCCAGCGCGTCGATGTCCGACTCCAGCGGCGCGTCGAACCGCTTGTGGTATGTGGCGTGATCCCCGACGACATTCACGATCGGCGTGTGCGCCCGGCGCGCGTTATGGAGGTTCGCGATCCCGTTGCCCAGTCCCGGACCGAGATGCAGCAGTGTCGCGGCCGGTCGTCCCGCCATCCGGCCGTAGCCGTCCGCGGCGCCCGTGACGGTGCCCTCGAACAACGAGAGCACCGCTCTCATCTCGGGCACCGAGTCCAGCGCGGCCACGAAGTGCATCTCGGACGTGCCCGGATTGCCGAAGCAGACATCGACGCCCGCGTCGACCAGCGTGCGGATCAGTGCCTGTGCGCCGTTCACGCCCGCGCCTCCTCGTTGTCGTCACTGTCACCCAGCAACACGTCCGGATTCAGGATCCCGGCCGGGTCGAACGCCTGCTTCACGCGCCGCATCAACGCGACCGCGCTCGGATCCGTCAACTCCAGGAAGTACGGCTTCTTCTCCCGGCCGATCCCGTGTTCACCGGAGATCGCGCCCCCGAGCTCGATGCCTGCCTCGAACATGCCGCGCAACAGGCGATGCCGGATCGCCGGATCGGCCTGGAACACCGCCAGATGCACGTTGCCGTCCCCGGCGTGCCCGCACCCGGCCACGCCCGACCCGGTCTCCTCGGCGAGTTTCCGCGCCGTGGCAAGGAATTCCGGCATCGCCGTACGTGGCACGACGACGTCCACGATGTCGTGCGCGCCGGCCGCCTTCGCCGTCCAGAACGCCTTCTCGCGGGCTTCGATCAGCTTGTGCGCGGCCGGGCCGTCGAGCACGTAGACGTCGATCGCACCGAGACCCTGCAGCAGTTCGCCGAGCCGCTCCACGTCCTCGGTCACCCGGTCGGCGTGTGTGTTCTCCAGTGACACCACCAGATACGCCTGCGTCTTGTCCCGCACCTCGTCCGGCACACCCAGCGACAGCTCGGCGGTGTAGGTGATCGCGGCCATCGTGAAGCTGTCGATGTACTCGAGGATGTTCGGCGCGAGACCGCTGGCCACGACCTGCGGCACGGCCGTGACGACGCCGTCGAGGTCCGGAAAGGGCGCGAGCACCGTTCGCTGGTGCGCGAGCCGGGGATGGAGTTTCAAAATGGCCTCGGTGACCAGGGCCAGCGTGCCCTCGGAGCCGATGATCAGCTGTGTCAGGTCGTAGCCGCTGCTCGCCTTCACGATGCGACCGCCGGTGTGGATCACCTCGCCGGTACCGAGCACCGCGGTCAGGCCGAGGACGTGGTGGCGGGTCACGCCGTAGCGGACCGCGCGCATGCCACCGGCGTTCGTGGCCACGTTGCCGCCGAGGCTGCCGGACAACTCGCCCGGGTACACCGGATAGGTGAGCCCGACCGCGGCGGTAGCGGTGTCCAGTTCGACCAGCGTGACACCGGGCTGCACGACCGCGACATGGTTCGCGGTATCGATCTCGACGACGTTGTTCATCCGTTCGAACGACACGACGATGCCGTCCGCACGCGGAATGCACGCGCCACTCATACCGCTGCCCGAGCCACGCGCAGTGACCGGAACGCGGTGTTCGCCGGCCAGCCGGAGCACGCCGGCTACTTCGTCGGTGGTGCGCGGGCGGATCAGGTAGGCGGGGCGGACCGGGGTGGCGCTGAGTGCCTCGTCGTGCTGGTAGTCCGGTGAGATCGCGTCGCCGGCCAGCACGTTGTCGGCGCCGACCAACTCGGCCAGCTGTTCCGCGATCACGTCCGCCATACGTGCCTCCGTGCCTCTCGTGGGCCTCGACTATCTCACGGCCGGCACGGCGGCCGGTGGCGGCCACGGGTAGACATGTGAGTGAGTCACACATATAGTTCGCCCATGACCAGCGAGAAGAGTGTTCAAGCCAAGTTTCAGGTCGCGTCGTGGGACGAGAAGCCGTACGCGGAGTTCGACGACAAGCGGAAGCTGACCCAGGCGATCACCACGCAGAACTACACCGGCGACCTGGTCGGCGAGGGCAGGTCGAACATGGTGATGTGCTACGGCGACAGCGCCGACGTGCCGGTCTACTACACCGGCCTGGAGCACTTCGACGGCACGGTCGACGGGCGGGCCGGAACCTTTGTGATGCAGGCGAACGGCGTGTTCGCGGATGGCATCGCGGCGTCGACGTGGTTCGTCGTGCCCGGCTCCGGCACCGGTGAGTTGGCCGGGCTGCGCGGCGACGGCGCGGCACGCGCGGTGAGCGGCGAGGCGGCTATTCCGGTGACGTTCGAGTATCACTTCGAGGTATGACGGACGGCCCCGACCACGACGCGAACATCGTCGGCGCACTGGCGCTGGCACTCACCGACCGGACGAGCGCCGCGATGGCCGAGGCCGGCGGAGTCTCCGAGAGCGCGGCGACGGCGTTGTCGGCGTTGCACCATTTCCTGGACCGGCCGACCATCGACCGACTGCGCCAGGTACTCGGCCTGACGTCGTCCGGCACGGTCCGCCTGGTCGACGGCCTGGTGTCAGCCGGCTACGTCCGCCGACGCCCCGGCACCGACGCACGCTCCACGGTCGTCACGCTCACCACGGCAGGCCGAGCCGCCGCCAAACGCGTGGTGGCGGCCAGATCAGCCGTATTGATGTCCGCGCTGACAGCGTTGACCGCCGAGGAACGAGCAACAATCGACAACCTGGCCGGAAAGATCCTCGTGGGCCTGATGCGCCCCCCAGGCGCCACACGATGGGGCTGCCGCCAGTGCGACACAGGCACATGCCGGGGCGAAACGAACGACCAGTGCCCCGTAGGCAACGCCGCCCGAGCCCGCTACTTCCCACCCACACAGCCTTAGACCACCCCACCGAGAGCAGTGCTCTCCACCAGAAGCACCGCTCTCGCCACCATCAGAGCACCGCTCACACAAGAGCGGCACTCTGAACGCCACCGGAGCACCGCTCACAACAGCGACGGGCCTAGCACCATTACCGGTGCCAGGCCCCGCCACCACTTGGCCAGTCCAGCTAGTCGGTCAGCTCAGCCAGTCCAGCTAGTGCGGTGACCACAAACGATCACCGGGTTGGTGGGCGACACGCCGACCCGGGTGCGTGACTGGAGCGCCCTACCGGCGCAGTCTCGATCTTGTTCAGGGATGGATCGAGGTGTGTCATGTCCGAACCTGTCCGGGCCCGGCGCCTGCACCCAGACGAGGGCCACTACCTGTTACGCCTGGTCCGCCGGGGTAACCACGAAACGATCAGAGTCCGCCGCGCACTGATCATCATGGCCTCGGCCTCCGGCACTACCGTGCCGGCCATCGCCCGCCTGGTCGCCGCCGACGAGGACACCGTGCGCGATGTGATTCATGCGTTCAACCGGGAGGGGCTGGATTGCCTGGGCCCTCACTGGGCGGGCGGCCGTCCCCGCCGCGTCACCGACGCTGACACCACGGTCATCGTCGCGACGGCCAGGACCCGGCCCCGCCGGCTCGGGTTGCCCTTCACCCACTGGAGCATCCGCAAACTCGCCGGCTACCTGGGCGGCCGCTACACCCGCACCGACCCTCGCTGGGCACCGGCGCGTTCGGTGCGCATCGGGCGGGAACGGCTGCGGCAACTCCTGCAGGAGCGCGGGATCAGCTTCCAGCGCACCCGCACCTGGAAGGAATCCCACGACCCGGACTTCGAGGCGAAGCTGGACCGGATCGAGGAGGTGATCACCCGGTTCCCGGACCGGTGTTTCGCCTTCGACCAGTTCGGGCCACTGTCGATCCGGCCCTGTCACGGCACCTGCTGGGCCACCCGCGGCCATCCCGACCGGCTGCCGGCCACCTATCACCGCACCCACGGCGTGCGCTACTTCCACGGCTGCTACAGCGTCTCCGACGACCGGCTGTGGGGTGTGCTGCACGAACACAAAGGCGGCAAGCACACGCTGGCCGCGTACAAGTCCATCCGGGCGACCCGCCCGGATGGTGCGCCGATCTACATCATCTGCGACAACCTGTCCTGTAACACCACCCCAGCGATCCGGGCGTGGGCTGCCCGGCACAAGGTCGAGTTGTGTCTGACCCCGACCAACGCCTCCTGGGCCAACCCGATCGAGGCGCAGTTCGGTCCGTTGCGGCAGTTCACGATGGCCAACTCCGACCATCCCAACCACCCGGCGCTGGCGCGGGAGTTGCACGCGTATCTACGCTGGCGCAACGCGAACAACAGACATCCGGATGTGCTGGCCGCACAACGCCGAGAACGCGCCCGGATCCGTAGTGAACACCACCGCCGGTGGGGACGTCCTCAATCCCGGGCGGCGTGACCAACCCGGTGATCAATAGTGGTCACCGCACTAGTCGGTCAGCTCAGCCAGTCCAGCTAGAGGCCGGCCCGGCCAGTCAGCCAGTCCTGGCAATCAGCCCCAGTCTGGCCGCTCATCAGCCCGATGCACCCGATCAGGCCGATCAGGCCACGCGCTCGACCAGGCAGATGCGTCCGATCAGGCCGATCAGCCACGCGACCCGACCAGGCCGATGCGCTCGACCAGACCTACGCGACCGATCAGCCTTCCTTCGTGAATGCCCACTGCTGATTGCTGGACGTAGTGCAGCCAGCCAGAGCCAGCGAC
>Ga0207664_10001036_pt1 | contig 18631 bp, 14 predicted proteins | sample LARL83metaG_FD_184349 | JGI IMG/M metagenome (GOLD analysis project Ga0207664, IMG submission 184349) | Corn, switchgrass and miscanthus rhizosphere microbial communities from Kellogg Biological Station, Michigan, USA - LAR L8-3 metaG... | ecosystem: Host-associated > Plants > Roots >... | reverse complement strand
CTCCCAGATCTTGTCGAACAGGCTCTTGGGCACCTGGCTCAGCTCCTTCTCAGGCCCGCGCTCACCACTGCCAGGAGCACGGCCTCGCGCTTTGAGGGATTCTCGAAGTGATGGGGCAGGTCCGCGTCGAAGGTGACGCAGTCGCCGTCCACGAGCTCACGGCGGGTGCCGTCGCAGTGCAGGACGACGGTGCCCTCTTGGACGAGCGCCGTCTCACGGCTGCCCGGCTCGTGCATGGGCGGGTCGCCGGGGCCGCCGGTCACCGCGCCAGGGGCCAGCGTGTGGCGCGAGAGCTCCGCGCGCTGGCCGGGCAGCGGCGGCGTGAGGATCTCGTAGGCGTGACCGGAGGCGGCTGCGGGGCCGGTCCGGCGCTCGCCGCGGCGCACCACCGTCACCGCGCCGCCCTCGTCCAGGCGCAGCAGCTGTGACAGGCGCAGCTCCAGGCCGTGGGCGATGCGCGTCGCCACCTGCAGCGTCGGGCTCGTCTCCCCGCGCTCGACCTGCGAGAGCATCGGCGCGCTCACGCCACAGCGCAGCGCCAGGTCGCGCAGCGACAGGTCCATTGCCTCACGCAGCGCCCGGATTCGCGCACCCAGGCTCTCGGGCGAGGTCAGCTGCGTTTCGGTGATCGCCATCGCCGCTGTACGCTATCACGTACAGACGTCTGTTGACCGTCGCGCATTGGTTCGGGCGGAATGCTGGGTAGTGTGAGCCCGTGCGGTCGCGACCCGATGTCCTGGTTCTCGGTGGCGGCGGCGTGCTCGGCGAGGCCTGGATGATGGGTGTCCTGGCGGGCATCGAGGACGGCGCCGACGTCGACCTGCGCGCGTGTGAGTCGTTCGTGGGCACCTCCGCGGGCGCCATCGTGGCCGCTCACCTCGTCGCCGGCAACGCGCCGCGCCGGCCCTCGTCGGTCGGAACCGACGTGGAGATCTCGGCGGGCGCGCCCAGCCGCGGACTGGCCGTGGCCGCCGTGGCCGCCGCCCGGCGCGCCGGTCAGGCCGCCGTGTCGGCCAGCGCCGCATTCGCCCCGCTGGCCCTGGGGATGGCCGCCCCGGGCGGGGCGCTCGTCCGCGCGCTGCTGCTGCGCGGCCTCCCCCGCCCGCCCGACACGCTGGCCAGCCTGCGCGCCCACATCGAGAGCCTGGGGGCACGCTTCGACGGGCGGCTGCGCGTCACCGCGGTGGATCGGGCCAAGGGCCGCCGCGTCGTGTTCGGCAGCCCCGGCGCCCCGGCCGCCAGCGTCGGCGAGGCCGTCGAGGCCTCGTGCACGGTGCCCTGGCTGTTCGCGCCCGTGCGCATCGGCGACTGCGAGTACGTCGACGGCGGCGTGTGGAGCCCCACCAACCTCGACGCCGCGCCCGCGGGCCGCGACACCCATGTCCTCTGCCTGAACCCCACCGCCAGCCTCGCCACCCGGCACACCATGCTCACCGTCATGCGCAATGTGGCGCGCTCGGCGGTGTCGGTCGAGGCGCTGGCCCTCCGCCGTCGCGGCGCCCGGGTCCGGACGATCGCCCCCAACGCGGAGTGCGCGGCCGCGATGGGCTCGAACTTCATGGACCAGGAGCCCCGCACCCGGGTCCTCTCGGCCGGCTACCGCCAGGGGCTGATGGTGGCCGCCGACAACCGGCGCTGGTAGGCCCTACGGTGCCCGGACGACCTCGGGCGCCGGAGCATCCGCGGCCTCCTGCTCGGCCAGCACCCCGTGGCGGCGCACCGCGTTGGAGAGCGCGCGCACGTAGGCGCGGGCGCCGGCTTCGAGGATGTCGGTGGAGACGCCCTGGCCGGCGCCGGTGACGCCCCCGACCTCCAGTACCACCGAGGTCTCCCCCAGCGCGTCCTGGCCGCCGGTGACCGCGTCGACGCGGAACTCCCGGAGCTTGGCGTCGACCTTGGTGGCCGCGTTGATGGCATGGAAGATGGCGTCAACGGGGCCGTCGCCGGTGAACGAGCCGACGAGCTCCTCCCCGTCGGGGCCGCGCACGCCGACCGTGGCGTGCGGGGGGCGGCGCGTCGAGGCCTCGACGTCGAACCACTCCAACGTGTAGCCGGCGATCTCCTGGCGAAGCTCGTCGGTGACCAGGGCCTCGAGGTCCAGCGCGGTCACCTGCTTCTTCTTGTCCGCGATCTCCTTGAAGCGCTTGAAGGCGGTGTTGAGCGACTGGCCCTGCAGCTCGAAGCCCAGCTCGGCCAGCGCCTGGGCCAAAGCGTGACGGCCCGAGTGCTTGCCCAGCACGATCGAGTTGGCGTCCAGGCCCACCGTGGTGGCGTCCATGATCTCGTAGGTGGTGCGCTCCTTGAGCACGCCGTCCTGGTGGATCCCGGACTCGTGGGCGAAGGCGTTGCGTCCCACGATCGCCTTGTTGGGCTGCACGACGTACCCGGTGAGGCGCGACACCATCCGCGACGTGCGTGCGATCTCGCGCGTGTTGGCGCCGGTGAACAGCCCCACGTCGGCCTGGCGCGTGTGCAGGAGCATGATGATCTCCTCGATCGACGCGTTGCCGGCCCGCTCGCCGATCCCGTTGACCGCGCACTCCACCTGGCGCGCGCCGGCCTGCAGCCCGGCAAACGAGTTGGCCACGGCCAGGCCCAGGTCGTCGTGGCAGTGCACCGAGAGCACCACGTCGCGCAGGTCCGGCACCGCCTCATAGAGCCGGCGCAGGAACTCTGCGTACTCGTGGGGCATCGTGTAGCCCACGGTGTCGGGGATGTTGATCGTCGTGGCGCCCTCGTCGATGGCGATCTGGCACACCTCGGCGGTGTAGTCCAGGTCGGCGCGGGTGGCGTCCATCGGCGAGAACTCGACGTCGTCCAGGTACTGCTTGGCGTGGGCCACCGCGGCCCGGGCCTGCCCCTTGACGTCCTCTCGGGTGGACTGCAGCTGGTACTTGATGTGGATGTCCGACGTCGAAATGAAGGTGTGGATGCGCGGGCGCTCGGCGTCCCTGACGGCGTTGTAGGCGGCGTCGATGTCGCCGACGTGGGTGCGTGCCAGGCCGGCGATGACCGGGCCGTGGACGGTCCGCGCGATGTTCTGCACGGCCTCGAAGTCGCCGGGCGAGGTGATGGGGAAGCCGGCCTCGATCACATCGACCCCCAGGCGGGCGAGCTGCTGGGCGATCTCCAGCTTCTCCTGCGTGTTGAGCGAGATGCCGGGCGACTGCTCCCCGTCACGCAGCGTCGTGTCGAAGATCAGTACTCGGTTGGGATCGTCAGGCGGTGTCATGTCGCTTCCTCTTCGTTGGCTCGAACTCGGACTCTTCTCGGGTGTGATCTCGCGGCTACGTGCGGCCGCCCACGCGCTATTCCCCCTTGCGGGGGAGCAGAAGAAGTCGAAGGTCGAGGCGCTGCGACATTCGACGCACAGCGTAGCAATGCCTTCCAGCCGCGCTACCGCCGCGCTCCTGACCGGTGCCGCGGCCAGGAGCGCGGAGCCTGCGGTCGCCTAGCTGCCGTCTCCGATCAGCTCGACCGCCGCGAGATCCCATCGGTCGGTGGTCGGCGCGGTGTCGGAGACCGTCACCACCGACCCTGCCGGGCTGACCGGCACCGAGGTGTACTGGGTCCAGGCCGTGTCGCCGGTGCCGGTGTCGACCCATTGGTCGAGCATCGTCCAGTTGGCGGGCAGCGTCCGCGCCAGCGCGTTGTCGTAGTCGTGGCCGACGGCGAAGACCAGCGAGGGCGCGCCCTGGGTGGTGAGTTTGAGGGTCGGCGCACCGCTCGCCGCCGATCCCGTCGCCGACGCTCCCACCCCCTGGACGCCCTCCATGGCGATGACCGTGAGGTCCTGGTCAAAGCCGCTCTTGGCCGGCGTCGAGCTCACGGTGGCCGAGGACAGGACGGCGGGCGCCGTCGCCTTCCACACCTCGCTGTCGCCCGGCTGTCCGTTGGACCGCTTGACCAGGGTCCAGGTCAGGCCCGCGCCGCTCACCGTGACCGTCTGCCCGGCGGCCTTGTTCGGGCCGTCGGCGGAGACGAAGGCGAGCAGCGTCTCACCGGCCGCGGCGGTGTGGAACGCCGGCGTCGTCACCTTCCCCGCTCCGCGCGCGTTGGCCCGGGCGTCCATGACGAAGCAGGTCATCGGCGGTGCGGGGTTCTGCACGGTCACGGTGACCTGCTGGGAGGACCCGACGTTGCCGCTGGTGTCGGTCGCCTGCGCCGACACGACGTGCGTCCCCGAGCTCACGGTCGTGGTGTCCCAGTTGATGGCGTACGGCGACGAGGTCACCGGGCTGCCCACCTTCTGGCCGTCGACGAGGAACTGCACCGAGGCCACGGCGACGTTGTCGGAGGCGTTGGCGGCCAGCGGCGTGGTCGCGGAGACCGTCTGGTTCTGGGTCGGATTGGTGATGCTCACGGTCGGGGGCGTGGTGTCGCTGCCGCCCCCTCCCCCGCCGGAGACCACGGTCACGGTGATCGGCGTCGCGGTGGCGACGTTCCGCGAGGAGTCGGTGACCCGCGCACTGAGAGTGTGGTTGCCCAGCGGCGTGCTGCCCACGGTCCACGTCAGGGTGTAGGGCGCCGAGGTCACCGGGTTGCCCAGGGGCTGGCCGTCGAGCAGGAACTGCACCGAGGTGACGGCGGCCGAGCCGCCGGCGGCGGCGGACGCCTGGAGCGTGACCGTCCCGGACACGCTGGCGCCGTCGCCGGGGCTGGTCATGGCCACCGTCGGGGGCGTCGTCCCGGGGTTGGTCTGCGAGAGCACGGCGACGTTGCCGCCCGAGATCTGCAGCTCGGTGTCGACCACGTCGTTGGTCGGGTCGCTCTCGGTGAGCACATGTTGGGGGTCGACGGTCCCCTCCAGGATGTAGGTCCCGTCGGGCACGCCGGTCAGGTCGATGGGCTGCCCGTTGTCGGTCTGGTCGTACTCGTCGCCCCACCCGACCGACCAGCCCAGGGGCTTGGTCGGGTCGGTGCAGTTGGACTGGGGCGGCGTCGTGCTGTTGGGCGCGTTGGGGACCCCGCCCACGAACTTGTCCCCGGTGATGCAGTAGTCGTTCTTCGGGCTCGTCGCCACCACACCGCCGATCGAGCCGTCGGCGTTGACCGTGTTGAGCGTGAACTTGGTCAGCGGGAACTGGTAGTCGGACGGCGGGACGAACACCCCGGTCGCCGCGACCGGGACCTTGTGGTCCAGGGTCCAGGCCCCCGGCTTGTTCATGGCATAGATGGCCTGGGTCCAGGTCGCGGTCCCGGTCTGCGCGTTGTAGGCGGGGTCGATCTCGAACGGTCCGGCGCCCGCGTCCCAGGTGATGTGGGTGAACTGCAGCTGGCGGTCATGCGTGGTCGGGTTGTTCGCGATCGAGATGTCGCCGGTCGGGACCAGGATCTTCATGTCGGGCAGGGTCACGTTGGAGGCCGTCGTGGCGAACGTGTTGTCGGTGGAGGTGGCCGTGTTGGACTGGCTCCCCGTCGACTGGACGGCGAAGTGGTAGGTGGTGCCCGGAGTCAGGCCGGTGAGCGTCTGGCTGTGGCCGGTCACCTGCGTCGCATCGAGCGCCGTGGACTGCCCGTACTGCGAGCTGGTCCCGTAGAGGACCTGCGTGCTCGACGGGATATCGGTGGTCCAGCTCACCGTCGCCGACGTGGTGGTGACCTGGCTGGTGGCCACCTGCGAGATGACGGGTGGGCCGGCCGAGGCGGGCGGCGTCGTCACCGTGGCCGGGTCTGACGCAGCCGACACGTTGCCCGCGGCGTCGAGCGCCTCCACGGTGTAGCTGTAGGCGGTCGACGGGCTGACCGTGCCGTCCAGGTAGGTCGTGCCGGCCGCCGTGCCGATCACGCTGCCCCCGCGCAGGATGTCGTAGGTCGTCACCCCCACGTTGTCGGTGCTCGGCGACCAGGTGACCTGGACCTGATTGGAGTTCGGCGCCGTGGCCTTCACGTTGGTGGGCATGGTCGGCGGCGAGGCGTCGGGCACGCCCGGGCGGATCTCGATGGCCGACAGGTCCCAGCGGTCGGTCGTGGGGGCCGTGTCGTTGAGCGTCACCTTGGTGTTGGCGGGGTTACCCGGAGCGGTCTGGCTCTGGGCCCAGTAGGTGTCCCCCGTGCTGGCGAGAAACTCGTCGAACTTCGTCTGGCCCGCCGGAACGGTGCGGCTGATCGCGTTGTCGTAGTCGTCTCCCACCCCCCACACCCAGGACCCGGAGCTGGTTGTCGTCAGCGCCACCGACGGGGCTCCCGTGGCCGCGCTGGCGCTCCCGACCGCGCCGCTGCTGGTCGTGGCTGCGCCCGAGAAGGCGACGACGTCGATGCTCCCCCCATAGGCGCCGGAGCTTCGCGTCGCGGTCACGGTCACGCCCGACAGGGGACCGGGCGCCACCGCGGTCCAGATCTCGGCGGTCCCGGCCTGGGCATTCGTCCGTACCGCCAGCTTCCAGGTCCGGCCCGCGCCGGTCACCGACGAGATCGTCTGGCCGCCGCTGGCAGCCGGTCCGTCAGACGCGATGAACGCAACCAGAAGATCGTTGCCCGACGTCGTCGAGAACGCCCCGGAGGTGATGCTGCTCGACGCAGACGACTGATGGGTCTTCACCGACCCGTCGACCGACAGCCCGGCGGCCGACGCCGAGCCGGCGGCGGCGAGCCAGATGAGGGTGGCGGCAGACAGGGACAAGCACGCGCGGCTGATCCGCGCGCGCACGGAGGCGTCGGTCATGCGATCTCCAGGGACGAGAAGGGCGGGGCAGACCCTCTCCGACCGGGCCCACCAATTGCAACTCGAAGGTTGGTTCTGAACCGTGACCCGCGCGCGAGGAGCTACAGAGCGACGGTGTGTCCGGCGACGAACCCCTCGCTGGAGACGATCTGGGCCACGACGTCGGCCCGCACCGGCGACGCCGTCGTGATCGCCATGGCCGCCAGGTGGCCCTCGTCGCCGGGGTGCTCGTCGGGCAGGCGCCCGACGGCGGCGGAGATGATGTTGACGCCGTGCTGGCCGAACAGGGTGCCGACGCGGCCCAGCATGCCGGGCACGTCGCGGTAGCGGAACAGCGTCACGTGCTGCTCGAGCTGGACGTTGAACCGGTGGCCCCACGCCTCCAGCAGGTGCGGGCGGTTGCGCTGCCCGAAGAGCGTGCCGGCGACGCGCACCGAGCGCCCGCTGGCGGTCACCTGCACCCGTACCAGATCGGTGTAGTCGCGCGCGACGCTGTGCTTGGTCTCCACCAGGCGGATGCCGCGCTCGTCGGCGACGACGTGGGCGTTGACGGCGTTGACGTCCTCCTCGGTGTGGCCGGCCAGCGCGCCGATCAGCGCCTGGATCGAGAGCAGCCGCGTGTCGCGGTCGGCCAGTCGCCCGAAGTACTGGGTCTCGATCCGGTCCACCGAGCCGCCCTCGGCGACGGCCAGCGCCACCGCGATCCGGCCCAGTGACTCGCACAGGGCGACGTAGGGGCCCAGCACCTCGAGATCCTCGGCGGGGATCGCCGGCACGTTGACCGCGCTGGTCACCACGCCTCCGGCGAGGGCCGCCACCACCTGCTCGGCCGCCTGGTAGCCGGCGCGGTCCGTGGCCTCGGCGGTGGACGCGCCCAGGTGCGGCGTGACGATCACGTTGGGATAGCCGAACAGGGGGTGATCGGTGATCGGCTCGGAGCGGAACACGTCGAGCGCGGCCCCGGCCACCTTGCCCGAGTCGAGCGCCGCCTTGAGGTCCTCGTCGACGACCAGCGGGCCGCGGGCCACGTTGAGGATCCGCACGCCGTCCTTGCACTTGGCCAGCACCTCGGCGTTGAGCCAGCCTTCGGTGTCCGGCGTCTTGGGCAGGTGCAGGGTGATGAAGTCCGCAGCGGCGTACACATCGTCGGGCGCTCCGGCCTGCTCGACGCCCAGCTCGCGGTAGCGCTCGGCCGACACGTAGGGATCGAACGCCACCACGTGCATGTTGAAGCCGCGCGCCCGCTGGGCCACGAGCTGGCCGATGCGGCCGAAGCCGAGGATCCCCAGGGTCTTCTCGTAGAGCTCGACGCCCGAGAACTTCGAGCGCTCCCAGGCCCCGCCGGTCAGCGACGCGTGCGCCTGGGGCACGTTGCGCGCCAGCGCCAGCAGCAGCGCCATGGTGTGCTCGGCGGCGGTGATGACATTGGACTCCGGCGCGTTGGCGACCACGATGCCGCGCTTGGTCGCCACCGGGACATCGACGTTGTCCACCCCCACGCCGGCGCGGCCCACGGCGCGCAGCCGCGTGGCCTTGGCCAGCAGGTCGCCGTCCAGCTTGGTCGCCGAGCGGATGAGGATGCCCTCGTACTCGCCGATGCGCTGCTCGAGCTCGGAGCGGTCCCAGCCCACGCCGACGTCGACGTCGAAGTGCTCGCGGAGCAGGTCCACCCCGGAGTCCCCGATCTTCTCGGCGACGAGGACTCGCGTCACGACCGCTCCAGCACCCAGTCGATGCAGGCGGTGAGCGCCTGCACGTCGCCGGGGTCGGTGGCCGGGAACATGGCGACGCGCAGCTGGTTGCGGCCGAGCTTGCGGTAGGGCTCGACGTCGACGATCCCGTTGGCGCGCAGGGTCGCCGCCAGCGTGGCGGCATCCACCGTGTCGTCGAAGTCGATCGTGCCCACCACCAGCGAGCGCTTGGCCGGGTCCGACACGAACGGCGTCGCGCTCTGATGGGCGGTGGCCCAGTCATAGAGGTGGGTGCTGGAGGCCGTGGTGCGCGCCACCATCGCGTCCAGCCCGCCCTGCTCGAGCATCCAGTCCAGCTGGCTGGCCAGCAGCAGCAGGGTGACGATCGCCGGGGTGTTGTAGGTCTGGTCCTTGCGCGAGTTCTCCAGCGCGATCGGCAGGGAGAGAAAGTCGGGCACCCAGCGGGCGTCGGTCCCCGCCGACAGCTCCTCGACGCGCTCGACGGCCGCCGGGCTCATCGCCGTCAGCCACAGGCCGCCGTCTGAGGCAAAGCCCTTCTGCGGGGCGAAGTAGTAGACGTCGGCGTCGGCGGCGTTGAGCGGAAGGCCGGCGGCGCCCGACGTCGCGTCGATGAGGACCAGGGCGCCGTCGGAGCCCTCAGGGCGGGTGACCGGCACCATCACGCCGGTCGAGGTCTCGTTGTGCGCCCAGGCGATGGCGTCCACCGGCTCTGAGCCCAGCCCGTCGCCGGGCACCGGCGCGTCGCCCGGCTCGGCCTCCACGATGAGCGGCTTGCGCAGGAACGGGGCCGCCTTCGTGCACGCGGCGAACTTGGACGAGAACTCGCCGTAGGTCAGGTGCAGCGAGCGCTCGCGGATCAGGCAGCAGGTGGCGATGTCCCAGAACGCGGTCGTCCCGCCGTTGCCCAGCACCACCTCGTAGCCGTCGGGCAGTGAGAACAGCTCGGCGATGCCGGCGCGGATGCGACCCACCACCTGGCGGACCGGCTTCTGGCGGTGCGAGGTGCCGATGATGGCGGCGCCGGGGCCGGTCACGTACTGCAGCTGCTCGGCACGGACCCGGGAGGGGCCGGAGCCAAAACGCCCGTCCACGGGCTTGAGCTCGTCAGGAATCCTGAGATCGGTCGTGGTCTGGGTCATATGGGCCTCGCGGGGGACGGCGGCTCGGGGTGGTGATGCCCACGGCGGGCGCGAGCTACTCCTGGAAGTCTGTGTCGATCCAGTCCATCTGAGCGCGCAGCTCCTTGCCGACGACCTCGACCTGGTGGCCGGCCTGCTCGGCGCGCATGCGCTTGAAGTTCTCCTGCCCGGCGCGGTTCTCGGCGATCCACTCGCGGGCGAAGTCCCCGCTCTGAATCTCTGAGAGCACCTGCTTCATCGCCGCCCGGGTCTCGTCGCCGATGATCCGCCGGCCGCGGGTCATGTCGCCGTACTCGGCGGTGTTGGAGATCGAGTAGCGCATGCCGCTGATGCCCTTCTCGTACATCAGGTCGACGATCAGCTTGAGCTCGTGCAGGACCTCGAAGTAGGCCAGGCGCGCGTCGTAGCCGGCGTCGGTGAGGGTCTCGTACCCAGCCCGGACGAGCTCGGTCACGCCGCCGCACAGGACCGCCTGCTCACCGAAGAGGTCGGTCTCGGTCTCCTCGCGGAAGCTGGTCTCGATCACGCCGCCGCGGGTGCCGCCGATGCCCTTGGCGTAGGCGAGCGCGAGGCCCAGCGCGTCGCCCGAGGCGTCCTGATGGACCGCCACCAGGCAGGGCACGCCCGAGCCCTCCAGGTACTGGCGCCGCACGAGGTGGCCGGGGCCCTTGGGGGCCACCAGCGCCACGTCGACGTCGGGCGGCGCCACGATCTCGCCGTAGTGGATGGAGAAGCCGTGGCCGAACATGAGCATGTTGCCGGCGGCGATCCCGTCCTTGAGCCCGCCTTCCCAGATCTGCCCGTGCAGCTCGTCGGGCGCGAGCAACATCACGATGTCGCCTTCGCTGGCGGCGTCGGCGGGTTCGAGCACCTTCAGGCCGTGGGCCTCGGCCTTGGCCACGCTGCTCGAGCCCGATCGCAGGCCGACGACGACGTCGACGCCGGACTCTTTGAGGTTGAGCGCGTGGGCGTGGCCCTGGGAGCCGTAGCCGATGATGGCGACGGTCTTGCCGTCGAGCTTTGAGAGGTCTGCGTCGTCGTCGTAGTACATATGGCCCGCAGGCTACAAGGCGCAGCCTGCGGACCGAGTGCTCGCGCGGTTATCCGCCGCCGAAGCGCTGGCGCAGCGCCATCACGTTGTTGACGTAGGCCTGCGTGTCGGGGTACATGCCGTGGGCTCGGACCGACTGCAGGCCCTGGTAGTAGCCCGCGATGGCCATCGGCTCATTGCCGCCCGTGTCGGCGAGCAGCGAGTGCAGCAGCAGCGAGCCGGCGCGGATGTTGTCGGACGCCGAGCTCGTCTGCAGCGGCGGGGGCCCGGCCAGGTGCTGGCCGATCCAGCTCCACGTCGAGGGCATGATCTGCATGACGCCGACGGCACCGGTATTGGAGACCATCCCGTTGTTGAAGCCGCTCTCCTGGTAGCCGACGGCTTCGGCCAGCGACGACGGCACCCCTTCGGCCGCCGCGATCGAGCCGACCTCGGACGAGCTCACCATCTGGGCGGTCGGCTGTGCGCCGCCGCCACTCGACGCCGGGCTCGACGTGGACACCATCTCGGTGGTGGCCGGGGCGGCGCTCGAGCTCGAGCTCGAGCCGCCGACGCCGTGGAGGCTCGTGCCGGAGATGAGCAGGCCCGCGGGGTCAAGGCCGTTGGCGGCCGCCAGCGAGTCGACGCTCACGCCCATGCGGGCCGCGATCGCGCTCAGGGTGTCGCCGCGCTGCACCACGTAGGCGCCGCTCGTGCTCGAGGACGACGGAGACGTCGACGGCGACGCGGCGCTCAGCCCGGCGCCGCCGACGGCGTGCAGGGTGGTGCCGGAGACGAGCAGGCCGGTCGGGTCAAGGCCGTTGGCCGCGGCCAGGGACTGGACGCTGACGCCCAGGCGCCCCGCGATCGCGCTCAGCGTGTCGCCCGGGTGGACCTGGTAGATGCCCGCGCCGCTCGACGTCACCGCAGTCGTCGACGTCCCCGCGTCGACGTCGCCGTCGGTGGTGGATGTCGCGCTGGCCACCGGGTCGGCAGCGGCGTCCTGCGGCGGGATGGTGAGCAGCGAGCCAGAGGTGAGCTGCGAGTCCTGCGACATGCCGTTGGCGGAGGCGAGCTGGGAGACGGAGAGACCGTCGGCAGCGGCGACGGAGCTCAGGGACTCCCCTTGAGCGACGACGTGCTGAAAGGCGGCCGAGGCGGTGGCGGGTGCCCACGCGGCGGCGGCGATGGTGAGTGTCAAAAGAACTGATTTCCAGGTGCGCATGGCGACAAGTGTCCCCGGTGTCGCCGTCCCGGAAAAACCCTGCAATTGGCCTGTCAGCCTGCAACATCGCTGTCAGGCGGTGGCGTGCGCCACGGGCTGCACAGCGCCTTGCTCATGCGCCATGCGTGCGCGCTCGCGCGGGCGCGCCAACCGGTGTCAGGCGGTGGCGCGGGCCACCAGCGAGACGCCGGGGAGCATCACGGAGCCGTCGGGCGTCGCGTACGCGTCGGCCGCGGCGACCATGTGGGCCGCCACCTCGGCCTGCTGCTCGTCGGTCAGCTTGCGGTACATGGTCCCGAAGCTGGGCGAGCAGTTCAGGCTCTCGGCGACGATGTCCTGGGCTGAGGTGTAGTGGCGCTCGAGGGTCACGGGAACGACCTCGACGTCCGTGAAGCCGGCGTCGTCGAGCAGCTCGGCGAGACGGCCGTCGGCGGCCAGCGCGAAGGGCCCGGGAGCGTCGGGGTCGGGCGGCTCGGTGTGCCCCAGCTCCAGCAGCGCCGCGCTGGGGATCTGCGCCCAGGGATTGCGCTCGCGTGCGGCCCACACCGCCAGCGCGGCGTGACCTCCGGGCCGCAGCACGCGGCGGATCTCGCGGGCGGCCGCGGCTGGATCGACGGTCAGCATGATGCCCCAGCGGACGAGCACGGCGTCGACGCTGGCGGTCTCGAGGTCGATCCACTCAAGCTCGAGTTGGCGGAACTCCACGTTGTCGATGCCCAGCTCGGCGGCGCGGGCGCGGGCGACCTCGATCATCGGCTCGGCGCCGTCGGAGGAGATGAGCGTGCCCCCGGGCTGCACGAGCTCGGCGGCCATGAAGCCGGTGTCACCGGGCCCGGAGGCCAGCTCGAGCACCCGCTGGCCCGGCTGGAGCTCCAGCGATTCGACCATCGCCACCGAGACGGGCATCCCCCATCGGCGCACCGCCTCGGCCTCCCGCCCCCACCCGGCGGCGGCGGTTTCCCACGTCTCCCGCGTGAGCGCGCGCAGCTGGTCGGGGTCGGACTGACTCACCCGGCGGAGCTTATCCCCCGCCCTGCTCCAGCCGCTTCATGCGCTGACCGAAGGCCGTGTCGATCTGAGCGCTCATCCGGTGGCCGAAGATCGCCACCAGCGCCTCGGTGGCCAGGGGGCGCAGCCGGGCGACCGTCTCGTCGATCTCCGCCCAGCGCTCGGGCGGCATGCCGGCCGCCTCAAACGGCTCCCACACCTCGCGCATGAACAGCGACACGAACGCACCGGAGACGGCATCGCAGTGCAGCTCCACCTGCTTGAACACCGACAGCGCCTCGTTGAGCGACACGCCGCGAGCCACCACCTGCTCGGCCACCGCCAGCAGCGACGGGCTCGGGACCTCGTAGCGGCCCTCGCCGGCGCCCACCAGCACGCCGAGCGTCTCGGCGCGGGACAGAACCTGCGGCGCATCCTCGGCGCTGACCCGAAACCGCTCGCCCAGCTCCTCGATGGTGAGCGTCTCGGAGGGCTCGGCGGTCTCTGAGAGCGCCTCGCGGAAGCGGGCCAGCCGGTGGGCGGTGGCCTGGTCGTCGTCCAGCAGCCGCTTGATCCCGGCCAGGTTGAACCCGTCGTCCTGCAGCTCCTGGATGAGCTTGAGCCGCGCGACGTGCTCGGGCCCGTAGTAGCCGACGCGCAGGCGCACCTCGGGCGGGTCCAGCAGCCCCCGCGCCTGATGGGCGCGGATGTTGCGCACCGTCATCCCGGTCTCGGCCGCGAGCTGCTCGATTGTCAGGTCGGCAGGCATCATCGATGATGATACCGCCAAATGATGTTACGTCAGATGATGTGACATACAGCCGTTCAACGCAGCTCCCGGCGCAGCAGCTTGCCCGTGACACCGCGCGGAATCGCCTCCACCGGCTCAAAGCGCTTGGGCACTTTGAACGGCGCCAGGCGCGCGGCGCAATGGGCGCGTAGTGCGTCGGACTCGACGCCGGCGCCGTCGGCCAGCACCACCAGGGCCACGACCGCCTCCCCCCACTCCGGGTCGGCGCGCCCGAACACGGCGGCGTCCATCACCCCGGGGTGCTCGAGCAGGACGGACTCCACTTCGGTGGGAGCCACGTTCTCACCGCCGCTGACGATCGTGTCGGCCTTACGGCCGGCGATGACCAGACGACCGTCCTCATCAAAGCTCCCGAGGTCGCCGGTGTGCAGCCACCCGTCGGGGCCGAGCGCCCCCCTGGCGACGGTCCGCCCGCGGACAAGGACCTCCCCGTCCTCGGCGATGCGCAGTTCGGTCCCCAGCAGCGGAAACCCGTCGGTGGCGATCTGCGAGCACGCCTCCGTCATCCCGTAGGACGGAGAGACATTGACGCCCGCGTCACGCGCGCGGGCGAGGAGTGCCGGCGCGATCGGTCCCCCGCCCAACAGCACCCGCCGCAGCGCCGGGGGCTCGCGCAGGCCCGCGTCGAGCAGCCGCGAGAGCATCGTCGGCACCAGCGAGACGAGCGTCACCCGCTGCTCCGGATCCATCAGCGCGGCGACCGCGCGCTCGGTGTCAAAGCGCTCATGCAGCAGGACGGTGGTGCCGTAGACGGCCGAGCGGATCTGGATCGAGAGCCCGCCGACGTGGGCGAGCGGCATCGGGCACAGCCACGTCTCCCCGGGGTCCAGGCCCAGCGCCAGCGCCGAGCCCAGCGCGTTCCACAGCCAGTTGTCGTAGCTGAGCGCCACCGGCTTCGGGCCCGCCGTCGTCCCCGAGGTGAACATCAGCGTGGCCGTGGTGTCGGGGTCGATGTCACGGGGGCCGCGGGCGGCCGCGCCGTCGCCCGGGCCGGCGGGCAGAGCGTCCAGGATCACCGACGCGTGCGCGGTGCGCAGCGCCTGCTCGGCCTCGGTGAGCCGCAGGTCGATCGGCACCGCCACCACGCCGAGCAGCAGGCACGCGTGCAGCGCGACCACCAGCTCGGCGCTCGGCAGCGCCAGGGCCACGTGGTCTCCCGGGGCCACCCGCTGGGCCTGCAGCGCGCTGGCCACGGCCGTCGCTCGAGCGTGGAGCTCTTTGTACGTCGTGTGCGCGCCGTCGATGGTGCGGAGCGCGGTGCGATCGCCATGGATCCGGGCGGCGCGGGTGAGCCAGGGTTCCATTTCGGGGGTGAGCCTAGTGCCCGGTTGGCGCTAGGGGCACCGGCGAACGTCAACGGCGGGATTGGGAGAGGTTGGGCTGTCGCGCTGCCGACTATCCGCAGAGGGTTGAGGAGGATTTTGCAGCTATTTCCTGCACGATCCGCCGGAACCCCGGCCGAAAGCCGGCCGCAAGCGCTCCGCGCGCCCGCACGCTCCCCTCGTTGCCGCCGTTGACGTTCCCTCCGGATCGCCGGAAACGCTTTACGGACGGCTACGGACGCTCGACCACGGCCACCCGAGCGCGCCCACGCCCCGGCGTCGGTGTCGCCGGCGGAGCACTGGGCCGCTCGGCGATCTCGGGCGCGTCGGCACCCCGCCGCCGCGGCCGCCGCACGCGCAGCTCCTCGGCCAGGAAGTAGGAGCCGACCACCAGCACGGCCGCCACCACCTGGGCGACGATGGTCTGCACGTTGGGGAAGATCGCGAACCACAGGCCCATCCAGCCGGGGATGGCCACGTTGATCGGGGTGACGCCGATCCAGCCGGCCTGCTGGAGCTCCTGGACGGACTCGCCGACCATCACCAGCAGCACCACGCCGAGCAGGACGCCGGTGGCCACCAGCATCTTCTTGTAGGGCAGCTTGCTCTGCAGACCGAAGGTGAGCCAGCCGATCGCGGCGACGAGGACCAGCCCCAGCACCACGCCCTCCAGCACCACGCCCGAGCCGTAGCGCAGCCGCAGGTTCTGCAGGAAGAGCACGACCTCGAAGCCCTCGCGGTACACCGAGGTGAAGCCCAGCAGCACCAGCCCCAGGATCGCCCGCTGGCGGCCCGCCGAGCCCGCCTCGCCCATCAGGGCCTTGCGACGGCGGTTGTGGCTGGCGATCCAGCCGGTCCAGTAGACCTTGTGAAAGAACCAGTTCATGACCACCAGCAGCACCACGATGGCCAGCAGGCCGGTGGCCGCCTGCAGGTCAAGGCTGCCCGGCCCCACCGCGTCGGTGACGGCGACGGCGATGAACCACGTGACGACGGCGGCGGCGAGCGCGCCCAGCCCGCCCAGGGCCAGCGGCTTGCGGTAGACGCTGTTGTCCCCGCGCATGCTGGCGGTCAGCACGGCCAGGACCAGGATGGTCTCCAGCCCCTCGCGCAGCACCAGGATGCCGCTGTCGATGACCACCGCCAGGTGGCTGAGGTGGGTGCTGGGATCGGTGGGGTCAGGGGTCCCGCCGGAGGCGCTCACGAGCTGCCAGATGAGCAGCCCTGCGGCGGCGACCGCCAGCAGGCCCCAGCCGAGGCGTGTGCGCGTCGCGCGGGCCATTAGGCAACCCTAACAGACCAAGCGCAACGGCCCCTATCAGCCTCGTCGGACATCTCGGCCATCCCGCCTGATTCCCCCTGCTCGCGCTGATGCCTGCTCCCGCCGCCACTAGAGTCCCGTGGCGAGGGCCGCCAGTCCCGATCCCCCGAACAGGAGCACACGTGAGCACCAGCTGGGAGCCGGCCGGCGAGTACGGCGACATCCGCTACGAGTTGGCCACCGGCGAGGACGCCGGCATCGCCAAGATCACCATCAACCGACCGGAGGTCCGCAACGCGTTTCGCCCCGAGACCGTCGTCGAGCTCTCGGACGCCTTCACGCGCGCCCGCGAGGACCCCTCCGTGGGAGTGATCATCCTCACCGGCGAGGGCCCCGACGCGTTCTGCTCGGGCGGCGACCAGCGCGTCCGCGGCAGCCGCGGCGGCTACGTCACCGGCGCGGATCCCGGCGACGCCGGCCACCAGCAGGCCGTCGGGCGCTTCGAGGTCACCGACCTGCACGTCCAGATGCGGCGGCTGCCCAAGCCGATCGTGGCCATGGTGGCCGGGTACGCCATCGGCGGCGGCCACGTGCTGCACGTCGTGTGCGACCTCACCATCGCCGCCGACAACGCCCGCTTCGGGCAGGTGGGACCGAAGGTGGGCTCCTTCGACGGCGGGTTCGGCGCCAGCATCCTCTCGCGGCTGGTCGGGCCCAAGAAGGCCAAGGAGGTCTGGTTCCTCTGCCGCCAGTACGACGCCCAGCAGGCCCTGGACATGGGCCTCATCAACGCGGTCGTCCCCCTCGATCGCCTCGAGGAGGAGACCGTCCAGTGGTGCCGGGAGATGCTCGCGTTGTCGCCGTTTGCCCTGCGGATGGTCAAGGCCAGCTTCAACGCCGACGAGGACGGCATGGCCGGGATCCAGTGGCTGGCCCATGACGCCAACCTCCTCTTCTACATGAGCGAGGAGGCCCAGGAGGGCCGTGACGCCTACCTGGAGAAGCGACGACCCGACTACTCGAAGTTCCCCCGCCGTCCCTAGGCGGCGGCGGGCGCACAGATCGTGACCGGGTTTCGCATCTGGCTCATGGCGGCGCGGCCGCGGACGCTGCCCGCGGCGGTGGCGCCGGTCCTGGTGGGGACCGCGCTGGCCGGCTTCGCCCACGTCTTCCACCCCCTCCGCTTCGTCGCGGCGCTGCTCGGCGCGCTGTTCATCCAGGTGGGGACCAATCTCTCCAACGACTACTCGGACGCGCGCCGCGGCGCCGACGCCGAGGACCGGCTCGGGCCCGTCCGGGTCACCGCCGGCGGGCTGGTGCCGCCGCGCCAGGTCCTCATCGCGACCTACGTGAGCTTCGGGCTGGCCGTGCTCTTCGGGATCTACCTCATCGCCGTCGCCGGCTGGGAGCTGCTGCTCGTCGGGGCCGCCTCGATCCTGGCCGGGGTGGCCTACACCGGCGGGCCCAAGCCCTACGGCTACGAGGGCCTGGGCGAGCTGTTCGTGTTCCTGTTCTTCGGCATCGTGGCCGTGGTCGGATCGTTCTTCGTGCAGGTCGAGGCGCTGCACTGGGAGGCGTTCGCGCTGGCCGTGCCGGTGGGCCTGCTGGCCGCCGCGATCCTCGTCGTCAACAACGTCCGCGACATCGACTCCGACCGCCGCGCCGGGAAGCGCACCCTGGCGGTCAAGCTCGGTCGCGACCGCACCCGCGTCATGTATGCGGTGGTGGTCTACCTGGCCTACCTGCTGACCCCGATCACCTGGCTGTTCGGGCCCACCACGGCGTGGGTGCTGCTGCCGTGGCTGACGCTGCCGCTGGCCACGGCGGTGGCACGGATCGTGCGCACGCGCACCGACGGGCCGTCGCTCAACGGCGCCCTGGCCCAGAGCGGGATGCTCCAATTGGCGTTCTGCATGCTGCTCTCGGCCGGCCTGCTGCTGAGCCGCTGAGCATCGATGAAGCTCGCTGTCACACCGATGACGGTCCCCCTCCGGGTCCCCTTCGCCGCGGGCCACGGCACCGTCACCGACCGCGAGCTCCTGCTCGTCTCACTGCAGGCCGCCGATGGGCTCACCGGGTACGGGGAGGCGGCGCCGCTTCAGTCCTACGACGGCGTCTCTCCCGCGGAGGTCCGCGCCGGCCTCGAGGCGTGCGCGCCGGTGCTGGAGGCCTATCCCGACGCGGCGCCGATCGCCGACGTCCTGGCCCGCTGCGGCGAGGCGACGGTCCTTCCGCAGGCGCTGGCCGCCATCGACCTGGCCCTCTGGGACCTGGCGGGCCGCCGCACCCGCGAGCCGGTGTGGCGCCTCCTGGGGGCGCGTCAGGCGGGGCCGGTGCCTGTCAACTGGACGATCGCCGCTGCCGACCGGTCCGGCGCGGCCCACGAGGCGGCCACTGCGCGCGCCCAGGGCTACGGCACGGTCAAGGTCAAGGTGGCCATCGGCGACGACGCCGGCCGTTTGGCCGCGGTCCGCGCCTTC
>Ga0207664_10001035_pt1 | contig 18634 bp, 21 predicted proteins | sample LARL83metaG_FD_184349 | JGI IMG/M metagenome (GOLD analysis project Ga0207664, IMG submission 184349) | Corn, switchgrass and miscanthus rhizosphere microbial communities from Kellogg Biological Station, Michigan, USA - LAR L8-3 metaG... | ecosystem: Host-associated > Plants > Roots >... | reverse complement strand
TGGCCAGCCGCTGAGGAGCATGCCGCGAGCGCGGCAGCGAGCAGTAGCCCTGTCACGCCGGCGAGCGCCGCGCGGCGAGGGGCACGACCAAGCTTCACGGCACTTAGACGGCCAGCCATCCGCATCCGTTGCGGCTGCGGCCGGCTTTGTCCGGGAAGAGCTGATTTGTGACCTCTGTAGCTCAGCCGAGCTTGCCTACGCCGGCCAGCATCCAGATATCGCCAGGATCGGCAGGCTGTTCGTCGGCCGGATCGGGCCGCCATTCGGGCAGGTAGACCAGGCCGGGATCGACCAGGGTGAAGCCGTCGAAGAATCGCAGCACTTCGTTACGGGAGCGGACGTCGCCGCGAGCCTGGACCTTGTTCATATACACGGTGTTGGCCGCCGTGGCGACCCGCGGCTTTGCATCACCCGTGGCGTGACTTACCACGAGGTAGCTGCCCGGCGCCAGTGCGTCGCGTAGTTGCCCGACCACATGCCACGGATCCTCGGTGTCGTCGAGGAAGTGCAGGACCGACACCAGCAGCACCGCGGTCGGCTGACTGAAGTCGATGAGCAGCTTGGTCTGCGGGGCGTTGAGGATATCGCGCGGCCGGCGCAGATCTCCCTGCAGGGCCGCCGTGTCGGGATTGTTCTCCAGCAGCAGGCGACTGTGCGCGACGGCGACGTCGTCGACGTCCGCGTACACCACGCGCGACCCCGGGGCCGCACGCTGCGCGACCTGATGCACGTTCTGTCCGGTAGGGATGCCGGATCCGATATCGAGGAACTGCTGGATCCCGGCATTGGCGAGAAACCTGACAGCACGGCCGAGGAAGGCCCGGTTGGCGTGGGCGATGGCACGGATGTTCGGCACGACGGCGATCATGGCACGAGCCGCGTCCCGGTCGGCCACGAAGTTGTTGCTGCCGCCGAGCCAATAGTCATACACCCGGGCGATATTCGCTTTCGACGTGTCAATTCCCGGTAGCTTATGTACCTGATCCACGCCGCCTCCGCATCTTCCGGTCACCACACACTATTGCGTCATGTCCTTGGTTTAATAGCGATGCGCTACTCCGGGGAAACGTACCGGTTTCGTAAGAGCCCGGCCCCGTGGCCGCAAGACGCGACAAACGCCTGCCCGGAAACCTGCCGGGAGAAGGCTACCGGCACGCCGGACCGGCAATATGGAGAGCATGCCCGGCATCCCCGAGTCGACCAAGACATCCCTGACCCAGCGGCTTCGCGCCCACGCCAAGGCCAGCTGGCCTCAGCTCGCCAGGTGCACGTTCGCTTCCGGGGCCAGTTCGCCTACGTAGCCGGCGAACTGGCCGATGGGAACAGATGCCGCTGATGCGGCTGCGGGACCACTTAGCGAGCCGGACGAGGCAGCACAACCACAGGCAGCAACCCAGGCCTCGCAGAGCGGCTTGGACGCGCTCAACCCTCGGCTGGAGCTTCTCACCCGCAAGCTAATGGCACGGCGACCGTTCGACCGCCAAGACGATCGAAGGCCCAGCGTTCGGAGGCTCCGACCTGGGCATTCGATATGAGAGCGGGCGACGGGAATCGAACCCGCACTGTCAGCTTGGGAAGTCTCTTCACATCGGTTCTAAGACCATTGATGCCAAGGTCAGAGGCACATCGTCTTGGTCCGGCGTTGTCCTCTGTTGACCTCTGGGTGCCGTTGGATCGGGCACGTAGCGGGCACAAGTGCTTGGCGATTTACTGTCAACGCTCGCTTGACACGGATTTCGGGCATGCCGAGAGCGCCCCCTCCATCCTGACCGCTGCCGGTCTTCACGCGGGCATGATCAGTGTCAAGAGCGGCGCTTGCGCCGTCCGCAGGACGCGACCGGAGGGAGCGCTCTTGATAGTGATCAGTGCTCCGGTGAAAGACTGCCCGGCGCGGGATGACCACGTGCAGTTCCGCGCGGCGCGTGCCCGGTGAGGTGACGGCGAGAACCGGGCACGACAGGTAGGTGGGCCGCTGACCCGAGGCAGCTCGGCGCGCCGCAGGGCTTCCGCCCGGAGGGCGCGCCGAAATGCTGCCGCCCTGGGGTGCGAGCAGTGCCCCAGCCTTGACCCGAGCCGGGCCTACGGGACCTGGTTTGCACACCGTCCCCTCCCCCATCGGTAACGCGCTTTCGCGCGTTGAGCCACGCCCTGGTGGTCATCGCGGCGCGCCGAAGGCGTGCCCTTGAAACCGTAGAGAAACTTGTCACAGCCTTGGAGGAGAAGCTCTCCCCCGTAGCTAAGTGACGTGTATACCGTCGTGGTGTCGCACTGCTGGTGTGGCCCGATCGGTGAGAGCATCCAGGACGCGTATGGCGAATGCCTCATCGGCTAGCGCTTTGACCTGGTCGGGTGTGGCCCATTGGAAGCCTGATACTTCGTCGTTGAGTGTTAGGTGACCGCTGACCACGTTGCACCGGAAGACTAGAGCGACGATGCCACGTGTCATGTTCTTGTACACGCCTGTAAGGGCAATGGGCTCAACGGTCAGTCCGGTCTCCTCGCGGACTTCACGTGTCAGCCCGGTCTCGATGGATTCATTAAGCTCAAGCACGCCACCCGGTGGCTCCCAGTGCAGCATAACACGCCTTCTGATCAGCAGTGCTCGCCTAGCGTCGTCGGTAATAACCCCTGCGACGCTGACAGAGTGCCGTGCGGTAGGTGTGTTCATCCCTGTCTTTCTACAGTAACCTGCAAGTGTAGAGGTCTGCACGAGTGGAGGAGTGAGTTGCATGCCTGCGGATGCCGTGCTCACTTCGTCCGTGGATCCGACGAGTGATCGCCCGGTTTATAAACAGATAGCTGATCATCTCCGGGAAGCCATCGCGAGAGGCCGGTTGCAGGAGGGTAAGCAGCTCCCCTCCGAAGCACAGCTCATGGACCACTACAGCGTCGCCCGGATGACGATTCGCAATGCCGTTCGTCTGCTCCAGGACGAAGGGCTGGTAACGGCCGAGCATGGGCGAGGGGTCTACGTACGTAGCCGCCCACCTGTTCGCCGCCTTGCCTCGGATCGATTCGCGGAGCGTCATCGCAAAGAGGGCAAAGCTGCCTTCATAGCGGAAGCCCAGCAAGTTGGCGCTACTGCGCAGGTCGACATGATCGAGGTCAGCGAGGAGCGGCCATCGGCTGAGATCGCTGACCGGCTCGGCATCAGCGACAACGCGAGCGTCGTGGTCCGTTCTCGTCGGTATCTGCTTGATGGCAAGCCCGTCGAGACTGCGATTTCCTACATCCCTGCTGATCTTGCGCACGGTACCCCGATCGGTGATCCCAATCCCGGGCCTGGTGGGATCTACGCCCGGCTTGAGGAGCGAGGTCACATGCTGGAGAGATTCACCGAGGACGTGACGACTCGGATGCCTACGCCGCAGGAAGTCCGTTTGCTCAACCTGCCTTCCGGCGTGCCGGTGTTCAGGCTTGTCCGAACCGCTTACGACATGGACAATCGGCCTGTCGAAGTGTGTGACACGGTGATGGCAGGGGATGCCTATCAGCTCTCCTACGAGTTGCCCGCACGGTAGGGCTTGACAGGGTCGCACGACTCCTCTATACAAGAGATATCTCCTCTAGACAAGTAGACGTCTAGAACTACGGAGATCAGCTCTCAGAGAGGACATGATCATGCGACTTCTGATCGACACGAGTGGTGTCCAGTTCCGGGTAGCCGGCCTGGCTAAGCCGCGGGCGGATTTCAAGGACAAGGACAAGCAGGCGGTGACGAGGGACGGCGTGCCGATCTGGACGGTGCGCCTGGACGCGGTGGATGCTGTGCACGAGACCAAGGAAACGATCTGGGTCGAGGTGGCCGGTGACGAGCCCAAGCTGACCTTCGATGGTTTCGCTCTGGTCCGGGGCCTGGTGTTCGCGCCGTGGGTCGGGCGTGACGGCAAGATCAAGCGCGCGTTCCGCGCTGAGGCTGTCGAGGCCATGTCTGTGAAGTCCGCGCAGGCGGCATGAGCCCGGCCCAGGCCAGGCCAGGCGGAACCATCCCCCCACCTCGCGATCAGAGACAGGAGATCCATCCGTGACTAGTACCTGCATCTACGATCTGGCGGTGCAGCCGGAGCTGCCGCCGCTGTCCATCGGCGCGCTAGCGGTCGCGTTGTGCGACCTGTTCCGCCGGGCTGACGGCCTGGCCATGCCCTGCTACGTCACGATCTCGGTCACGCAGGCGATCGGCCTGCTATTCGAGTCGGAACAGGCGAGCCTGCGGGCCATCACCCGGTGGGCGCTGCGGTTCGGCAGTGCCGTCACCAGCGTCCGCGCCGACAAGGACGGCGAACAGCGGCTGCTGGTCCGGGCCGCGATCGATTTCTACGGCGTTGAGGTGACCGCGTTCGCGTTCATCCCGGTGACCTGATCCCGCGTAAGTGCCGGGCCTAGGGGATTGCCCTCCCCTGGCCCGGCCAGCCAGAACCATCCCCCACCTCGCGAAAAAGCAAAGGAGAGCTTCGGCATGTCTCACGCTACCAGCGTCACGGCTGCTCGCGTAGGCCTGGACTGGCGGCACGGCTCGATCGGCCCGTTGGCACCGTGCGTGCTGTGCGGCCATCTGGCGATATGCCGGTCCCCGGCCAGGAACCTGCCCTGCCACAAGGGGTGCGCAGAGGCATGGATCGCCGCGCACGCCCGTGACGCGGCCGACCTTGCCCGGCTCATCGCCCTGCACACCCCCCGCAAGGGCGGTGGTGCACGGTGAGTTTCCGGGTCATCTACCACGAGCCGCGCTGCCCCGACTGCGGCTCAGACGACATCACCAGCGACGAAGTCGAGACCGGTGACGGCCTCACCGAGACTGCTCACATCTGCTGCGCCTGCGGCGCAGCCTGGCCGCTGGCCTGCATCTGCGAGTGGACGGCGACGGCATGAGCGGGCAGCTCGGCGTCGTCTACCTGCTCCATTTCGACCAGGCGTACAAGCATGCCCGGCATTACATCGGCTGGACGCCGGACCTGCTGCACCGCCTCGACCAGCACGCCTCCGGGCACGGCGCGCGGCTGGTCGCGGTCATCTGGCAAGCCGGGATCGGCTTCACCTGCGTCCGCATCTGCGAAGGCACCCGCCGCACCGAACGCGCCATCAAGAACCACGGCGGCGCTGTCCGGTTCTGCCCGGCCTGCACTCCCCGCCCGTGGACGGGCCACTGGTCCGCGTTGGACCACGACTTCACCCCCCGCAGTTACGTCAACCACGTCGGAAGGCGGTAACCCTCATGCCCTGGAGTAGTACCCGTAACCGGGATAACCCGTACGCCTTTGACCAGATGTTCGCGCAGATCCACCTGAGCCCGGTCGGCATGGCCTGGCGGTGGCGCACCGAAACGGCCCTCATTCTCTCTCTGCTGGCTGCCCTGTGGCAGCTCACCCTCATGCTCACCATCGACTGGGCGGGCGTGGCCCTGGGCCTGGCCCACGCGGTCGTCCTGGCCGTGCCGCACACGCGTCGGTTCATCACCCGCCGCGCCTGGTGCGTGCTGACCCGGCACCGGGTCCAGAAACTGTGCTTTGAACGGCGTCTGCACACCCGGTCCGGGCGGCTCCCGCTGGTGCTGTGGACCCGCCCGACCAAGGTCGGGGAACGGATCTGGCTGTGGTGCCGCGCCGGTATCGCCGCCGAGGACTTCGAAGACCGCACCGGGGAACTCCGCGCGGCCTGCTATGCCCGCGACGCGCGGGTCACCCGTAACCAGCGGTGGTCCCAGATCGTGACCATCGACATCATCCGCCGCGACACCCTCGCGGCCAGCAGCGCCGTCACGTCCCCGCTCGAGCGGCTCGCCGCCCACTACGACATTGACTACGCCGACCCGCCCGCCGATCAGGCTGCCGAGCAGGAGCCCGGCACCTGGCCGCAGGCCAGCTAACCCCCGTGGCAGCCAGGCTCCCGGACTACGCGCCCGGGGGCCTGGCCGCCCATCCCGCAACCCCTCAGGAGGGAGGTGGTCCACTGTGGCCACGCTCACCATGCCCCCGGCCGTGCCGGTCTTCCCGCTGTCCATGTTCGGCCCCGTTCACGTCGGCATGGACGAGTACGCCGATCAGGTCCACGTCAACCTTGCCGAGAAGAACATGCTCGTCGGCGGCGAGCCAGGAGGCGGCAAGTCCGCCGCCCTGAACCTCATCACCGCGCACGGCGCGCTGTCCGGTGACTGCCGCCTGGTCCTGGTCGACGGCAAGCAGGTCGAACTCGGCATGTGGCGTGACTGCGCGACTGAGTTCGTCGGCCCGTCCATCACCGACGCGCTCGGCTGCGCCCGCTGGCTCCAGGCCGACATCATGAACAAGCGCTATGACGAGCTGCTCGCCGCAGGGCTGCGCAAAGTCACCTGCGGCATGGGCTGGGATATCTACCTGGTCATCATCGATGAGTACGCCTACTTTTCGGCCACCGTCGGCACTAAAACCCAGCAAGGCGAATACGCCGCGCTGACCCGTGACCTGGTCGCACGCGGCCGGGCGGCCGGAGTCATCGTGCTGCTGGCTACCCAGCGGCCATCGCACCAGGTGATCGACCCGTCTCTGCGGGACCTGTTCGCCTACCGGTGGGCGTTCCGGTCCACCACCGACTCATCTTCTGACACCATCCTCGGCCACGGCTGGGCAGGGCAGGGCTACAGCGCCGCCACCATCGACCCCCTCGCACGCGGCGTGTCCTGGCTGCTGTCCGAAACCGGCGTACCCCGCCGCGTTAAGACCGCCTACCTCACCGATGACCACATCAAGCACCTGGCCGCCTACGCCGCCCAGCTCCGCCGCAAAGAGGCCCGGCCATGACACCACCCGACCGGCCAGCCAAAGACAAGAACACCGTCAAGCCAGCCTTGACACCAAAACGCGCCCGGAACACGGTCGAGAACGACGAATACGCCGCCTTCGCCCGCCGCGTCCTGCGCGCCTACGCCCGCCGCATCGCCGCCGGTGACATCGAAGCACTCACCCTGCTCCTCAACCTCGGCACCGACGTCGAGAACGCCACCCGCCACGCCGTCATCGGCCTGCGCGAATTCGGCTACTCATGGGCCGAGATCGGCACCCGCCTCGGCATCACCCGCCAAGCCGCCCAGCAACGCTGGGGAGAACGGCCATAACCACCGCCGCGACGGAGCCTCTCACCCCCGGACCAGAACACGGCCCGGGGGCGGGAGCATCCGCCGACGACACCAGCGACACCATCACCTGGGCCGACTTCCGCCAGTGGGAACAGCAGATCACCACCACCGGGGCCTGCACCCATCCCATCCGGCTGCGCGGCCAGATCGACGCGATCGACCTGACAACCGGCGAACTCGCCCACGTTTACGATACGGCGGGCGAACACGGGGGAGTGCTGCACATCGCCTGCGGCAACCGCCGCGAGGCCGTCTGCCCGGCCTGTTCCCGGGTCTACAAGCGCGACGCCCGCCAGCTCGTCCGCGCTGGCCTGATCGGCGGGAAAGGCGTGCCGGAGTCGGTCGCCGCGCACCCGTGCGTATTCGCCACCCTCACCGCACCCTCCTTCGGGCCGGTCCACTCCCGCCGGATGCGCGGCAAAACCGTACTCCCGTGCCGCCCCCGACGCGATGCTAACGCGCGCCGCTGTCCGCACGGACATGACATCTCCTGCCCTGCCCGGCATGCCGAGGACGATCCGCGGCTGGGCCGGCCGATGTGCGCGGACTGCTACGACTACATCTCCGCCGTGCTGTTCAACGCTCACTCCGGTGACCTGTGGCGCCGGTTCGTCACCTACCTGCCCCGCTGCCTGGCCAAGCTCACCAGCGTCTCCGCTGCCCAGCTCCGCCGCGACCTGCGCATCCGGTACGTCAAGGTCGCTGAATGGCAAGCACGCGGCGTCGTCCACTTCCACGCCGTCCTCCGCCTCGACGTCCACACCGGCGACGACAGTGTTCACCTCGCCCCGCCCGGCCGGTACACCGCCGCGCTTTTCGCCAGTGCCGTCGGCCAGGCCGCCGCGCTCGTCCGCGTCACTATCGACAGCCCGGCCGGACCCGTCATGTTGCGGTTCGGCAGCCAGATCGACGCCCGGCCTATCTGGCGCGACACTGTCATGAGCTCAGGCAAGCCGCTCGATGTGGCGGCGGTCGCGAACTACATCGCCAAGTACGTCACCAAGTCCGTGGACGTCCCCGGCCTGCCCGACCAGCGCATCCGGTACGCCTCCGAGATAGGCGAACTCCGCTGCTCGGCACATCACAAGGCCATGGTGCGCACCGCATGGGACCTCGGCCGCACACGCGAGCACGCCCGCTACCGGCACTGGGCACACATGCTCGGCTACGGCGGCCACCCCATGACCAAATCCCGCCGGTACTCCGTCACCTTCGGTGAACTCCGTCAAGCGCGTGCTGAGCACCGGCACGCGGAACGTCATCCGGACGGCGAACGCGACCCATGGGGCCGCCTGCTCGATGAGCGCGTGGTCCTGGTCCTCAAGCACTGGACCTACGCCGGAACCGGCTACAGCGCCGCAGACGGCGCACAACTCGCGCTCGGCTCTGCCATACGTGCACGCGCACGATAGCCGATTCACTGTCAAGCGCCCGTTGACATAACTGTCACATCGAGCAACAGGAAGGAGGCGAGCACACATCCATGAGGCCTGACATCAGGACACGCCGCGTCGTTCACGCGTTCACCGCTTACAGCCAAGCCCACCCGGACGGGAGGCGAGGCTGATGCCACCAAGCAAGGTCGTGCGCGAACCGCTTCTCACGATCGAAGAAGTAGCCGAATGGCTCAACGTCAAGCCCAGGTTCGTTCGTCGGCTGATCGCTGAACGCCGCATCGACTTTGGGCACGTCGGATGCTTCGTTCGCGTGCCAGAGTCCGCAGTCCTCGCGTTCATCGAAGCGGGCATGATCCAAGCTGTTCCGCGTCGGTCTCGTCTTCGGGCGGTGCGAGATGCCAGCTAGCAAGCGCCGTCGCTTCGGGCGAGTCCGCCGCCTGCCCTCGGGTCGCTATCAGGCCCGCTACAAGGGACCAGATGGCATCGACCGTCCTGCCTCTGGCACTTTCGCCACCAAGACAGACGCTGAGATCTGGCTCACCCGCAAGGAAACCGAGATCCTCGACAACGACTGGCTCGACCCAGACGCCGGAAACGTCCTGCTCACGGACTACGGCACATCCTGGATCGCTGAGCGTCCCAATCTGCGGCCTAAAACAGTCCAGACCTATGAGGGGCTCCTGCGCATCCACATCGTTCCCATGCTCGGCGGCACCCAGGTCGTGCGCATCAAAGAGGCAACCGTCCGCCGCTGGCGCAAGAAACTACTCGACAACGGTGTCGGACCGGTTACCGTCGCTAAGGCATACCGGCTGCTGAAAGCCATACTCAGCACCGCCGTCGATGACGGCATGATTAGACGCAATCCATGCCGTATCAAAGGCGCTGGGCAAGAAAACTCACCCGAACGCCCGGTTCTCACCCTGGGCGAGGTCTTCGCCCTGGCCGATGCCGTCGATGGCCGCTACCGGCTTCTCATCCTGCTCGCCGTCTTCTGCTCCCTGCGCTGGGGTGAACTCGCCGCACTTACCCGCAGTGTCATCGACCTGGATACAGAATCGCTGGTCGTCCGGGCTGGTGTCGTGGAACTGAAGAACGGTGCGCTGGTCGTAGGGCCACCTAAATCCGAAGCCAGCATCCGCACCCTGACCATCCCAGACTTCCTCATCGGCGACGTGGCCGAACACCTCGATACCTTCACTGGTCGTGGTCCTGGAGCTCTGGTCTTCACAGGCCCGAAAGGAGCGCCGTTGCGACGCAGCAACTTCTCGCGCCAGTGGAACGCAGCGATCGAGGCGGCGTGCCTGTCCGGTTTCCACTTTCACGATCTCTGGCATACAGGCAACCAGCTTGCGAACGACGAGGGTGCTAGCCTTCGCGAACTGATGGACCGGATGGGACACAGCACCACTCGCGCCGCGCTCATCTACCAGCATCGCAGCAAGAAGCGAGACCAGAAGCTCGCTGACGCCATCAGCGCCCGTGTCAAGGCCGAACGATCGGGCACGCAGCGGGCACGGACAACCGCCGGTGACTAAGCGACGCGTCGCAGCCACATTCGAGATGCAGCGGATTACCTTGATACCCACAAATGGAGCGGGCGACGGGAATCGAACCCGCACTGTCAGCTTGGGAAGCTGATGTTCTGCCATTGAACTACGCCCGCACCGCCGCCACGGAGTTCGTCCGGGGCAACCTCGCTCAGACATGCTACCGGACCCGGTAGGTTGCCAGCGTGCTCCTCTCCGATCGAGACATCAGAACCGAGATCGAGTCCGGGCGGGTCAAGCTCGATCCGTACGCTCCCGAACTGATCCAGCCATCCAGCATCGACGTACGGCTGGACCGGTACTTCCGGGTGTTCGAGAATCACCGCTACCCGCATATCGATCCGGCGATCGAGCAACCGGACCTGACAAGGCTGGTGGAGACCGAAGGCGACGATCCCTTCGTCCTGCATCCCGGCGAGTTCGTCCTGGCCTCGACGTTCGAGGTCGTAACTTTGCCGGACGATGTCGCTGGACGGCTGGAGGGCAAATCGAGCCTCGGGCGTCTGGGGCTGCTCACGCACTCCACCGCAGGCTGGATCGATCCAGGCTTTTCCGGCCACGTCACGCTAGAGCTGTCGAACGTGGCCACGCTGCCGATCAAGCTGTGGCCGGGAATGAAGATCGGGCAGCTGTGCCTCTTCCGGACCAGCTCGCCCGCCGAGCATCCGTACGGGTCAGCCGTGTACGGGTCGCGGTATCAGGACCAGCGCGGTCCGACTCCGTCACGCTCGTACCTGAACTTCTACCGCGCCAAGACTTAGTCTTGACCCGTGTGCCAGGGTGAATGCCTGCGATGCCACGACCTCCGGCATCCGCTCATGACGAACTGAGACTAGAACCGAAGTCCGCCCCTCTTCACGGTGTCGAGGAAGGCTCGGAACGTTTGTGGCGCGCAGACCAGAATTCCGCCGTTCGGGTTCTTCGAATCGCGAATACCTACGTATCTCGCAGCCGAGGCGATCTCGACACACTCCCCGTTCGTGACGCTGCGCGAAGCCTTACGCCATCGGAGGCCGACAGCTTCGGGGTGAGTATCAGTCATTTCTCGGCTCCATAATATCGGTGACCCACTTTAACTACGTACAGTAAGCGACAGGGTGCGGCTTCTGGAAATCCCAGGTTCGTCTGGGCAAAACGTCCGCTCGGATCATGCGTGAACTCATGTATCCGGAGAACTGCGGCCCCGGCGATAAGTTCGATAGCGTCTGCGGGCCGGATGCTGCTGGATTTGGCTGGGCGAAATTCCGCTCGCCTGGCCCTGACCCCTACCGCCAATCTTGACGATCCGCGATGCCACTAAGTCACACAGACCTCTCAAGTAGCGAGAGGTACAGCGCGATGGCTAGTATCCATCCGACTCACCTTTGACGGAGAGCACCACGACCGCGTTGCCATCTCCTCCATCAAGAGGGATTCTGCGCGCGATCCCTCTAATCCTCAAGGGATAAGAGTCCGGGCTACAATGGGCTTTGGAACTTCACAACGCCTTATATTCGAAAAGGCCTAACCTGAAACAAATGGCTTTGTTTTGCCAGATCCTCTACCACAAAGAGATTGGTTATAGAAAGCTCGCACCGCGGTACGCTGCCCCGTCAAATAACTCATTGCGTCAGATCCCCGCGCATCCGCGACCAGATCGCCGAGTCGCCCACTCGACGGACCGCCAGTGCAGCAGCTACTAAGTCCAGAAACCGGATCAATCGTTATCGGCTTGGTACACAGCCTCCGGCATATTCACCCGGAGAGCGATAATGTTAGCTACCTCAGCCTGACCTGATGATTTCTCGGGCAAGGCAGGGACAGGCCGCCTGTTCCGTGCTGTGACGTATGGCAGCGCTGCGCGCGGAACGGGCGGTCGGCCAAGCGGCCGACATTGTTAGGGCCGCAGGGCATCACTCTTAACTGTTTCCAGAAACAACCGGAAACTACCAGATAGGCACGAGAGAATCGCGCCATCCGGATCCTTTGAGTCCCGGATTGCGACGAACCCAGGTGCTCGGGCGACTTCCACACAGTCGCCGTTATTCATGCTAAGACTCGCCTTTCGCCAGTTGAGCTGCTGAAGCTCAGCTCGGGAAAGCGGCATATGTGTGTCTCCACTCTCGTCGATTTGAACACAAACCGATACTGACCTCGTTAACACCGAGGTCTCGTGGGCGAACCTTTCTCGAACATCCACAACCCGTGCTCCAAGAGCGTTTAGCGCTAATACCGGGTACGGATACGCAACATCAGCTCGCTTGATTCTCGTGGAGTCAAGGCAATGGTTCGCAAGTGGTCAAATACTTGGCTGTACCTAGCTATGTCTTGCGGACGATCGAGATAGACGAACCCTCCTAGCCCTTCAATATACACCACGCTGGTCATCATCTCGCCGGTAAACTCAAGAATATTGAAGGTACTTTCCATAGCCGGATGTGCGCCGATGCTAAATGGAATGATCTGTACTGTTACATTGGGGAGGCGCGCCAACTCGATGATCCGATCGAGTTGCGCTCCCATGACCCGTGGGCCTCCGACCGTTCGATGTAGTACCGCCTCATCGAGCAGCCCATCGAAGGAAAGCGGGGTTTTGTCGACGAGAACCTGCTGACGGGTTAGGCGAACGTCGATCAGTTCAGCAATTCGCTCATCTGTCTGCCTCGGGAAACCAGCCTCGTACATCGCCCGTGCATAAGCCGCTGTCTGCATTAGCCCCGGCACGATCGTTGAGTTGTAGTACTTGATGGATGCGGCTTCCGCCTCAAGTCCGACGTAGGTCTCGAAGCTATCCAAGTCGTGAGACTTCCACCACGCCTGTTGCTTGCCCTCACGAGCCAGAGTCGTTAGCCGGTCACGCTCGGCTTGGTCATCTACCCCGTAGATATCACACAGGTCCCGGATGTCGCGTGCGGTTACGCCACGATGACCTGTTTCCATACGGCTCACCTTGGACGGTGAGCACATCAGCAACCCGGCTACCTGATCGACGGTGAGTCCCCGATTGAGCCGGAACGAGCGCAACAACGCACCCAGTTCGCGTCGGCGAACTGTTGGACTGCGCACCTCCGCCACTCAGGTCACGTCCCTCCACAGAAGTTCCTGCGGGTAGCGCACTAGCAGGCCGGACTATCCCAATACACGGAACTGTACCGACGGTACGTGCCTTTGGTACATGCCCCTGGCAATTGATTTTGGCACTTGCCAATGGCTTATGCCAGGTCCATCATGAAATCAGATCGACAGGGAAGCAGCCTCAACGACCCGCCGACAAAGGGGTCGAGCGGTGACCCGGGGGGTTACCGAGAACAGTACGTCGGCCGACCACGGGGGCGGATAGGTTCCGCCCGGACCTCACAACTGGCCGCGTGACGAACAGGAGGCGCCGCCGCTAACCCGACTCTAACCGCAGACCAACCGGCGACCCCGCCTTTAGCGCCGATACGAACACACCAAAGCGGCCTTACATCCGCATAGACGATCTGGGTGTCCCGCCAGCACCCCATCGCGCAAGACCCCAGATGCGCCGGTGGGCCGGTGCTGCAGCACCGGCCCAGCGAAAGCACCCACCGGGCTCCTATCCGAGCCAGAAGGGCGATCAATGTGTTCAAAATAGGCCATATCACCAGCGGGAACAACCCCTGCATACCTAACCGGCGGACGACTCGGCCAGGACTTGACACCTGGACGATGATCGCCGCATACTCCCGCGCGCCCGCGTCCGGCGTCCGGATCCGGACCTTCCTCTCGGTCACTGCCGCGATCCTCGCCGATTGTTTCACGGCCATCCCGCGGCACCTGACCGACCGCCTGTTCCTCGTGAACGACGCCGAGGCCTACTGGCGCGGCTGGCAGATCATCAAGGTCCACGGCGGCCTCGGACGCCGCTACCGCGATCCCATGTTCGACACGATCGCGATGTGCACGCAGTGTGCGGGTGCCGGGGAGGGCATCGAGGACATGCCGTGCATCACCTGTTTCGGCACGGGCCGCCTGCACAACGAAGGCAACGAAAGCCACGAAGGCAACGAAAGCGGGGTGAGCTAGCCATGGCCTCGGGACGGCCGCGGCAGCCAAACGATCCCAGCGTCTTCGCCAGCTTCGAGGCCGCGGTCAGCACAGTGGCCCGGCCAGGCATCCTCGGATTCACCTGGCAATGGCGGTACGAACTCGCCTTCGCCGCCGGGACACCAGCCGCCGCGACGGTGATCGGCCTCACGCTGGGCCTGACGACGCTGATCGCCACCGCGGCGACCGCCACGACAATCCTCGCGGCGGCGCTCATCTGGCCAGCTTCGCGCAAACGCCTCAAGGCCCGCGCCTGGTGTGTGATCACCGAGCACCGGGTCCGCACGGGCTGCGCGAACGCCTGGGTCCAATCCCGCAACGGCAGGCTGCCGATCGTTGTCCGCACAAAGCCGACCGGGTACGGCGAACGGGTCACCGTGTGGTGCCGTGCCGGGATAACCGCGGACGACCTGACCGCCGCCCGGGACATCATCGCCACGGCGTGCTGGGCGCGCGAGGTCCGCGTTACTCCCAGTCCGCGGCTGCGGCACATCGTGACCCTGGACGTAATACGCAAGGACCATGACCTGGCACGCACCCAAGTACCGTCCTGGCCCTACCTAGACCGCACTGACGATGACGGCCTCGATCTCGAGGAGCCGCCACAGCAAACGGATGCGCCCGTAATGGCCTAACCGTTGAAATGCCGGCCCGGGGGTCGAGCGACTCCCTCACGCTTAGCGGCTCCCTCCGCTCCCCCGGGCCCTTTTTCAAACATCGCTCGCAGCGGCGCTGCTGGCAATGGGTCAGGGCTCAGCACTTTCGGCGGAATCCTCCGCACTGGCAGCACCATCACCGGAGCCAGCGGAAGCACCAGGCGACCCCACGGACCGCATCAGTAGCTGCGCCACATCGACCACCTCGAGCGTGTCCGCCGCTTCCCCGGACCCCTTCTTCTCGTTGACCGCGTCACCGAGCATGACCATGCAGAACGGGCATGCCGTGGAGATCGTGTCCGGCGAAAGAGCCAGCGCCTCTTCGATTCGTTCGGTATTGATCCGCTTGCCGATCCGCTCTTCCATCCACATCCGCGCGCCGCCGGCGCCGCAGCAGAAGCCGCGCTCCTTGCACCGGTGCATCTCGACAGCCGACACGCCGGGAACCTGCTCGAGGATCTCGCGCGGCGGCGTGAACACCTTGTTGTGCCGGCCGAGGAAGCATGGATCGTGGTACGTCAGCTTCTCGTCCACTCGCTCAACCGGGCGGATCCGGCCCTCAGACACGAGCTTCGCCAGCAGCTGCGTGTGGTGGATCACCTCGTACGTTCCGCCGAGCTGCGGGTACTCGTTGGCCAGCGTGTTGAAGCAGTGCGGACACGACGCGACGACCTTCCGGACGCGAGCCTCGTTGAGCGTCTCCACGTTCTGCTGCGCCAGCATGGAGAACACGAACTCGTTCCCCATCCGCCGCGCCGGATCCCCAGTGCACGTCTCCGCCGGCCCGAGCACCGCGAACGACACGCCGGCGGTGTGCAGCAGCGTCGCTATCGCCTTGGTCGTCTTCTTGGCCCGGTCCTCCAGCGCCCCCGCGCACCCGACCCAGAACAGGTACTCCACGTCCGGCCCCAGCGGACCGGAAACTACCGGCACCTCAAACGGAAGCTCGCCGATCCAGTCCGCCCGCCGCGCCGCACCCATCCCCCACGGGTCGCCCTTGTTCTCCAGGTTCTTCAGCATCCCGGACGCCTCGACCGGGAACGCGGACTCGATCAGCACCTGATGGCGCCGCATCCCGTCGATGTGGTCGATGTGCTCGATGTCGACCGGGCACTCCTCCACGCACGCCCCGCAGTTCGTACACGCCCACAGCACGTCCGGGTCGATCACCCCGTTGACGTCCGCCCCGCCGACCAGCGGCCGCGAAGCCTCCTCCTGCACCGCCGACGGCAGCCCTGACCGCTCCTCATCCGACCCAGCCAGCAGATACGGTGCCTTGGCGAACGCGTGATCGCGCAGGTCCAGGACCAACTGCTTCGGTGACAACGGCTTGCCGGTCGCCCACGCCGGGCACTGCGACTGGCATCGCCCGCACTCGGTGCAGGTCGCCATGTCCAGCATGCCCTTCCAGGTAAAGTCCTCGATCTTGCCGAGCCCGAACACATCGGTATCCGGATCGGCCTCCTCGAAGTCGATCACCGCACCGCCCGAACGCATCGGCTCAAGGCCACCGAGCCCGTTCGGCCGCCGCGAGAACAGGATGTTCAGCGGAGCGAGGAAGATGTGCAGGTGCTTGGAATGCACGACCAGCACCAGGAAAGCGAGAATCACGCCGAGCTGGCCCAGGATGAACACGGCCTCAAGCACCGCGTTCGCCCCGTACCCCAGCGGGTGCAGCCAGTGCCCGACGAGCTGCGACGCGAACGCCCCGTGCTGGTACGGAAACACCCCGGTGTTGATCTGCGCACCACGGTAGAGCAGCAGCGTGAGAACGACCAGGAAGATCATGCCGAGCACCAGCCAGGCAGCCCCCAGATGCGAACCGGAGAACCGCGACTCCCGTCCCCGCCGCGCCGGATCCGACCGCAGCCGGATCACGGCGAAGGTCACGATTCCGACCAGCACCGCGACCGCGAACAGGTCCTCGAGAAAGCCGATCGCCGGCCAGGTGCCGATCCCCGGAATTGAGAACGTGCGGCTGAACAGGTCGCCGTACGCCTCGATGATCGTCAGCAGCAAGATGACGAAGCCCCAGAAAGTCAGCGCGTGCGCCGCGCCCGGCACCGACCACTTGAGCAGCTTGCGCTGCCCGAACACCTCTATGACCTGCGTCTTCAGGTCCGTTCCCAGGTGATCTCGTGCGTAAGAGAAGCGCTCAGGCGCGGGCTGCCCGGTACCGGCCAGCCGCCGCAGCCACCACAGCCGCCGGCCGGCGAGGGCGAACGCGGCAGCGGTCATGACCAGGCCGATGATGATCCTTGCGGCCACGCGGACCTCCTCAGTATGCGGAGCTCAAGCGTAGCGGCGAGCAGACGCGGGGTCGCGCCGCCGCAAACGCCGAGCCCGGGCACCGCGGCAGGAAGCCGCGGCACCCGGCCATATTACTCACCAGTAATCAAGAAGACGAGAGGCTCGGAACGACATCGGCTCGACCTCCGATCGGGCGAACCGGCCGCACGGAGACACGCTCTAGTGGGCTCAACTGCGCAATTGACACGCTGGACGGAGGCGGGGAACACGTTGGACGGAGGCGGCGAGAAGGTGCGCGGAAGCGGGAATGAACTGGGGCTCTGTAAAGTTGAGCCTAAGTGACTCAAGTCATTTGACGGCTCGTGGTCCGGCTGGCAAGCTTGAGCGCGGACTACTCAACTTCAACATCAAAGGGATAGCTCATGGCACGTGCGGTAGGGATTGACCTGGGGACGACCAACTCCGTCGTCGCCATTCTTGAGGGTGGAGAGCCCACGGTCATCGCCAATGCCGAGGGCTCGCGGACGACCCCGTCGGTCGTTGCCTTCGCCAGAAACTCTGAGGTTCTCGTCGGTGAGGTCGCCAAGCGGCAGGCCGTGACGAACGTGGACCGCACCATCCGCTCGGTCAAGCGGCACATGGGGACCGACTGGTCCGTCACCATTGACGGCAAGAAGTTCACCCCGCAGCAGATCAGCGCGTTCATCTTGCAGAAGCTGAAGAGGGACGCCGAGTCCTACCTGGGCGAGAAGATCACCGACGCGGTGATCACCGTCCCGGCTTACTTCAGCGACGCGCAGCGCCAGGCCACCAAGGAGGCCGGCACGATCGCGGGGCTGAACGTGCTGCGCATCATCAACGAGCCGACGTCGGCCGCGCTGGCCTACCACCTGGAGAAGGAGGACGAGGCCACCATCCTGGTCTTCGACCTGGGCGGCGGCACGTTCGACGTGTCCCTGCTCGAGGTCGGTGAGGGCGTCGTGGAGGTCAAGGCGACCAGCGGCGACAACCACCTCGGCGGTGACGACTGGGACCAGCGGATCGTCGACTGGCTGGTCAAGGACTTCAAGAACAGCTACGGCGTGGACCTGTCGCAGGACAAGATGGCGCTGCAGCGGCTGCGGGACGCGGCGGAGGCGAGCAAGATCGAGCTCTCTCAGTCGATGGAGTCGCAGATCAACATCGCCTACATCGCGCAGCGCCCGACCGAAGAGGGCGGCGGCCCGCTGCACCTGGACGCCAAGCTCACCCGCTCGGAGTTCCAGCGGATGACCAGTGACCTGCTCGACCGTTGCAAGAACCCGTTCCAGCAGGTGATCAAGGACGCCGGCGTCAAGCTCAGCGACATCAACCACGTCGTGCTGGTCGGCGGATCCACCCGGATGCCCGCGGTCGTCGACCTGGTCAAGTCGCTGACCGGCGGCAAGGAGCCGAACAAGGGCGTGAACCCGGACGAGGTCGTCGCGGTGGGCGCCTGCCTGCAGGCCGGCGTGCTGCGGGGCGAGGTCAAGGACGTCCTGCTGCTCGACGTGACCCCGCTGTCGCTGGGCATCGAGACCAAGGGCGGCATCTTCACCAAGCTGATCGAGCGGAACACCACGATCCCGACCAAGCGCTCGGAGATCT
>Ga0207664_10001034_pt1 | contig 18638 bp, 15 predicted proteins | sample LARL83metaG_FD_184349 | JGI IMG/M metagenome (GOLD analysis project Ga0207664, IMG submission 184349) | Corn, switchgrass and miscanthus rhizosphere microbial communities from Kellogg Biological Station, Michigan, USA - LAR L8-3 metaG... | ecosystem: Host-associated > Plants > Roots >... | reverse complement strand
CAACGGCCAAAATTCGCTTCTATACTTCTTGCAGGTTGCCCGACATGGGGTAGGGCAACGAGGACAGCAACAAGGGGAAGGAAGCGATGGAAACCAATCCGTACGCCGCGCCAGCGGCGATGGTCGACGACGTGGCCGCATGGGACGCGTTCGATCTTGAAAACCGCAAGGCCACCCGCGGCAAACGCCTTGGCGCAGCGCTGCTGGACGGCGTGATCAACCTGATCTGGCTGCTGCCCGTCATATGGGGCGCCACCATGGTGGGGGATGTCAGGCAGGGCTTGAAGCCGGCTGCGCCGATGGTCGGCGTGGTGCTGCTGGGGCTGGCCTTGCTGATCGGCATCTTCGTCGTCAACTGCATGATGATCCACCGCAGCGGCCAGACCATCGGCAAGCGCGCACTGGACATCGCCATCGTGCGCACCGACGGCAGCCGCATCGGCGTGATCCGCTACATCTTCCTGCGCGTGATGCCGATCGTGCTGATCGGCATGGTTCCGTTCGTCGGCAGGCTGATCAACCTGGTCGATCCGCTGCTGATCTTCAGCAAGGAACGCCGCTGCCTGCACGACCTGATCGCCGACACCATCGTCGTCGACGCTTGATGCTCGACACCGTTCGCGAGATCGAAACACCCGAAGGCATTTCGCTGCACCTGCGCGCGGCGGGCGCGTTGCCGCGCGCGCAGGCGTGGATGGTCGACCTGCTGCTGCGCATGGGCATGTTCATGGTCGCGATGATCCCGCTGTCGCTGCTCGGCGTGGGCGGCAACGGGCTCGCCATGCTGCTGATGTTCGCGCTGATGTGGGCGTACTGGGTGGTATGCGAGGTGTGGCTGGGCGGACAGACGCTGGGCAAGCGCGCGCTGGGTTTGCGCGTGGTCAACGCGGACGGCACGCCGGTGACCTGGCTGCCGTCGGTGGTGCGCAACCTGCTGCGTGCGGTGGACGCCTTGCCGGGGGTGTACGGCGTGGGCCTGGCCAGCACGCTGATCGACCCTTACGGGCGCCGGCTCGGCGACATCGTGGCCGGCACCATGGTGATCCACGCCAGCGAACTCCCGACCGGGCAGCAGGTGCCGGCCGCCGCCGCGGTGCCGTTGCCGCTGGTGCTCGCCGCCGACGAGCAGGCGGCACTGGTGGAGTTCGCCGAGCGTTCGGGTCAGCTCACCCTGCAGCGGCAGGAGGAGCTGGCCAACCTGCTCACGCCGTTGACCGCACGCAGCGATACCGCGGCCGTGCGGCAGCTGATCGCGCACGCCAACTGGCTGCTGGGTCGGCCATGAAGCAGCAGCGTTTCGTAAAGCTGCACGAGCGCGAGTGGGACAGCCTGCAGTCGTGGCTGAGCGCGCTCGACCGCCAGGCCAAACGCACGCTGCGGCAGGAGCAGGCGCTGGATTTCCCGTCCTCGTACCGGCGCGTCTGCCACCATCTGGCGCTGGCGCGCGGACGCGGCTACAGCCACGAGATCACCGATCGCCTGCAGCGCCTGGTGCAACAGGGACATCGCGTGCTGTACCGGGCGCCGGCGCCACGCTGGCATCGCGTGGCCGGCTTCCTGGTCGCCGGCTTTCCCCGGCTGGTGCGCGCGCAGTGGCGCTGCATGGCAGCGGCGGCGGTGCTGTTCTATGTGCCGGCGCTGGTCACCCTGGTGCTGATGCAACTGCGGCCCGAGCTGGCGCATGCGGTGTTCAGCAGCGCGCAGCTGGCCGACTTCGAAAAGATGTACGACCCGGCGAACGCGCACATCGGCCGCAGCAGCGGCACCGACATGCAGATGTTCGGCTTCTACGTGATGAACAACGTCAGCATCGCGTTCCGCACGTTTGCCTCGGGCTTGTTCTTCGGCGTGGGAGCGATCTACGTGCTGGGCGCCAACGGCGTGCTGATCGGCGGCGTGGCCGGGCATCTCACCGCGATCGGCTGCGGCGGCCCGTTCTGGCGTTTCGTGGTCGGCCATTCGCCGTTCGAGTTGACCGCGCTGGTGATCGCCGGCGGCGCCGGCTTGCAGCTGGGGCTGACCCTGCTCGCGCCGGGCAGGCAGCGCCGCGGTCCGGCCCTGGTCGCGGCCGGCTGGGTCGGCGCGCAGCTGGCCCTGGGTGCGTTCGCGATGCTGCTGGTCGCGGCGTTCATCGAGGCGTACTGGTCGTCGATCGCCGCGTTGCCGGACGCGTTGAAGTTCGGCAGCGGCGCGCTGCTGTGGCTGCTGGTGCTGGGCTGGCTGTGGCGTGGCGGCAGGGCGGGCACGCATGGAGCTTGAGCGGATCAGTGTGGTGCTGCGCCCGCGCACGCCGCGCGAAGCGATCGACCTGGGCGCCGCGATGCTGCGCGCAAACGCCGCGGCGGTGTGGTCGGCGTGGTTCGCGTTCACCTTGCCGGTGTTCGTGCTGTGCAACGCGCTCGGCGTGTTGCTGGGGCTGCCATGGCTCGGCCTGGTGCTGGTGTGGTGGCTGAAGCCGTTGTTCGACCGCGTGCCGCTGTACGTGTTGTCGCGTGCGGTGTTCGAGCGCACGCCGCTCTGGCGCGAGACATTGCGCGGCCAGCGCCAGTGGCCCTGGCGCAGCACGCTGGCGGCGCTCAGCTGGCTGCGCATCGACAGCAATCGCGCGCTGCGCCTGCCGATGGACCTGCTCGAAGGCGCGCCGCGCAAGCAGCGCATGGCGCGCTGGAAAGTGCTGCGCCGGCGCATCGTGGCGGATACCAGCCTGCTCACCTATGGCTGCCTGCAGTTCGAGCTGGTGCTGTTTCTCAGCGTGTGGCTGCTACTGCTGTTGCTGATACCGAACGAATGGCGCCCGCTGTCGCTGACCGAATTTTTTCGCCATGACGTGCGCGGTGCATCGACGACATGGATCCTGCTGGGCGCGGCCGTGGCCTATCTGGCGATGAGCGCGATCGAGCCGTTGTACGTGGCCTGCGGTTTCGCGCTCTACCTCAACCGGCGCACGCAGCTGGAGGCGTGGGATATCGACCTGGCGTTCCGTCGCCTGCGCATGCGCCTGCAGTCGCTCGGCAAGGTGCTGGGTATGGTGTTTGTGCTTGCGTGCGCGTGGCCGATCGCGGCGCGGGCCGGCGCGCCACCGAAACCCGCGGCGGTTTCGCTGCAGCAGGTGTTCGGCCAGCCACCGGACAGCGGCACGCAGCGCTTCGCCACGGCGGCGGCGCAGGCCTATCGCGATCCGCGCTTCGGCGGCGAGCGCACCGCGCGCCAGTGGACGTTCAAATACTGGCCCAAGGCCAGGCCCGCCACGCAGACCGTGCCCTTCCCGGCGCTGGGCGCGGCGTTTGCTACGCTGTTCAAGATCCTGCTGTGGCTGTTGCTGATCGCGGCGATCGCTGCCTTGCTGCGATTCGCATGGCGCTGGCGTGCCGGCATGTCATGGACGTCCTCGGCCGAGCCGGTGCTGGCGCTCGCGCAGAGCACGCAGGCGACGAAACCGGAAGAGCCGCCGCTGCCCGCGGATCTGGCCGGCGCGAGCCGTGCGTTGTGGCAGGCGCAGCGTCGGCGTGAGGCGCTGGCGCTGCTCTATCGCGGTTGCGTGGAGCAGGCCTCGCGGCTGTTGAATGTGGAGCCATCGCCGGATGCCACCGAGGCTGACTGGCTGCGCCGGGCCGCGGCGATCGACGACCCGGCGCGCGCGCAGCGCGTCATCGCGATCGTGCGTGCGTGGCAGTTCGCTGCCTACGCCGGCCGCTATCCCGACGACGCCGGCATCGAGCATCTGCTGGTCGGCTGGCCGGCGCAGGTGGGGGCGGGGGCGGCATGAACCGCAAGCCGCTCTACGTATCGCTGCTGGTGCTGGCCGCCGCACTGCTGCTGGTCGGCGGGTTCTTCGCGCTGTTCGAGCGCAAGGACATCACCGAGCCCGCGGCCGCCACCGGCGAGGCGCGCTTCAACCGTTTCTTCGCGCTGGAAAAGACGCTCCGTCAGCTGGACCTGCCGGCCACCTCGCTGACCACGCTCGATCCGCGGCGGATGCCGTTGCAGCCGGGCGACACGCTGGTGCTGGGCGACGACGTGGCGCGGGTCGACGTCGATGACGCCGTGCGCATTGCCGCATGGGTTCGCGCAGGCGGGCATTTGCTGCTGGCGCCGGGGCGGCCGGATCTGGCCGTCCATACGCCGTTGTTCGAGGCGCTGGGCCTGCTCGACCGGCGTGCCGGCGAACATGCCTGCCGCTCGATCCGCGCCACCGACGCGGCGGTCGATGACGGCGACGCGATGACCTGGTGCGGGCTGCGCTTTCGCCTGGTGCCGGCCGCTGCGGTCGATGCGTCGATCGGCGACGCGCAGGGCGGCTTCCTGTTCGCCCGCCTGCGCGTGGCGAAAGGCGCGGTCAGCCTGCTGGCCAACCTCAACATGCTTTCCGGCAGCGGCCTCAAGCGCGGCGCCGAACAGCAGTTCGGCTGGCAGTTGCTGTCGCCGAACATCGGCCACGGCCACGTCTATCTGGTCTACGCGCTGGACGGCATCTCGTTCCTGCGGCGGCTGTTGCGCGATGGCTGGCCGGCGCTGCTGGCGCTCACCTTGCTGCTCGCCGCGTGGGCCGCCATGCGCAGTGCGCGGCTGGGTCCGCTGATGCCGGCGCCAACGCTGCATCGCCGCGCCCTGCTCGAACACGTGCAGGCCACCGGCGAGTTCCTGTATCGCCGCGATGGCGGCCGCACGCTGCACAACCTGACCTGCCAGACCGTACTGGCGCGCGTGCGCCGCCGCGATCCGGCTTGCGCAATGCTCAATGGCGATGCCCTGTACGCGCGCCTGGCCGAGCGCAGCGATCTCAAGGCCGCGCAGATCGCGCAGGCCTTCCAGTCACCCGCGAACGCCCAGGCGTTCCGCGCCTGCATCATCACCCTGGCGCGACTCAGGAGCCGCCCATGACCACCGAAACACTCGCCGCTGCCGCGGCCGCGCCGCCGGCACCGCTTTCGATCGACGAACTCGGCGCACATGCGCGCTCGTTGCGCACGCAGGTCGCGCAGGCGTTCATCGGCCAGGCCGACGTGTTCGACCAGGTGCTGCTGGCCCTGCTCGCCGCCGGACACGTGTTGATCGAAGGCGTACCCGGGCTGGGCAAGACCTTGCTGGTGCGCGCGCTGGCCGCCTCGGTCGGCTGCACCTTCGGGCGCATCCAGTTCACGCCCGACCTGATGCCTGCCGACGTCACCGGCCACGCCATCTACGATCCGAAGGCCGAGCGCTTCCAGATCCGTCGCGGCCCGGTGTTCGCCAACCTGCTGCTGGCCGACGAGATCAACCGCGCGCCGGCGAAGACGCAGGCGGCGCTGCTCGAATCCATGCAGGAAGGCCAGGTGACCATCGAGGGCCGCCGCTTCGCTCTGCCGGCGCCGTTCATGGTGGTGGCCACGCAGAATCCGATCGAGCAGGAGGGCACGTATCCGCTGCCCGAGGCGCAGTTGGACCGCTTCCTGATCAAAGTGGTGATCGGTTATCCGACTGCGGAGGACGAGAGCCGCATGGTTGCCAGCGTGGTCAACGGCAAGGTGGCATCCGACCTCGACGTGTCCCAAGTCAGGCCGGTGATGGGGCAGGTGGAACTGCTGGCCCTGCAGCAAGGCGTCGCCGCCGCGCGCATGGACAAGGCGGTGACCGATTACGCCGTGCGCATCGTGCGCACCACGCGCGAGTGGCCTGGTGTGATCGGTGGTGCCGGCCCGCGCGGCGGGCTGGCGCTGGCGCGGCTGGCGCGCGCGCAGGCGGTGCTCGATGGCCGCGATTTCGTCACGCCGGACGACGTGCGCGCGGTGGCGCTGCCGGCGCTGCGGCATCGGCTGGTGCTGGCGCCCGAAGCGCTGATCGAACGGCAGCGGCCCGACGACGTGCTTACCGCGCTGCTGCACAAGGTGCCTGCGCCGCGCCAATGAACCCGCCTTCCCACCCATTCACCGCCGGCACTACTGCACGGAACCCGATGTCCCGTCACTCCAGCGCAAGCTGGAATCCAGCGCTTTCGCCGTTCCGTAACGCGGCGGCGCAGGGGCTCTGCTTTCGCAGTGATGACGGGCGACATGACGGCGACGCCGGGTTGCGCGCATGTGCAGCGTGGCGCCGATGATCCGCCCGGCGCCCGCATTGCTGTGGATGCTGCTTGGGTGGACGGCGTTGGGCGTACTGGCCAGTCTCGGTGGGCTGCGGCTGTCGTGGTGGCTGGCATGTGGTGTCGCCATCGCGTTGCTGGCACTGCTCGACGGCTGGCGATTGCGGCGAATGCCGTCGCCCGATGTGCAACGCGAGGTATCGCCAGTCATGCCTCTGGGGCCGGAGGCGCGGGTCGGCCTGCGCCTGCGCGCGTCGGCGAAACGCACCCAGACATTGCGGCTTCATGATCTGCACCCGGGTGGCTGGGCGGTGCGCGGCATGCCGCGCCAACTTTCCGTGCTGCCCGGCAGCGACCTGCTGCTCGATTACGCGGTGACGCCGGACGCGCGCGGCCAGTTCCGCTTCGACGGTTGCCATCTGCAACTGCGCTCGCCGTGGCATTGCTGGTCGTCGCGGCGCATCGCCGGCGCGCCTTCGACGGTGCGCGTCTATCCCAATTTCGCCACGCTGGCGGAGCTCGCCGGGCTGAGCGTGGAGCTGGCTTCGCGCAGCGTCGGCGCACGTTTGCAGCGGCGTCGCGGCGAAGGCACCGAGTTCCAGGAATTGCGCGACTACCGCGTCGGCGACAGCCTGCGCAAGATCGACTGGAAAGCCACCGCGCGCAGCAGCCGGCTGATCTCGCGCGAGTACCGCGATGAGCGCAACCAGCAAGTGGTGCTGATGCTCGACTGCGGCCGTCGCATGCTGGCGCAGGACGACCAGCTGGCGCATTTCGACCACGTGCTGAATGCCTCGCTGGCGCTGGCCAGCATCGCGCTGCGCCAGGGCGACGCGGTCGGCATGCTGGCCTGCACCGGCCAGCAGCAACGCTGGCTGCCGCCGCAGCAGGGCAGCGGCGGCATGGACATGCTGCTCGGCGCGGGCTACGACCTGCAGGCGATGCCGCTGGCCACCGACTACCTGGCCGCGGCCAGCGCGCTGCAGGCGCACCAGCAGCGCCGCGCGCTGGTGGTGCTGATCACCAACGTGCGCGACGAGGACGACGTGGAACTGCGCATGGCGGTGACGATGCTGGCGAAGCGGCACCTGGTGATGCTGGTGAGCCTGCGCGAACTGGCGCTGGACCGCGCCGCGATCGAGCCGGGCGACGAACTGGAAACCGGCATCCGCAGCGCCGCCGCGATGCACTACCTGGCCGAACGCGAACGCGTGCACGAAGGCCTGCGCCGCGAAGGCGTCAACACGCTGGACGTCAGTTGCAGCGAACTGTCCGGTGCGCTGATCGAACGCTATCTGGCGGTGAAGCGCAGCAATCGGCTTTAGATCGGTATTCGTATCGTCCAGGATCGGCCGAATCAGCCCTTCTCCCTCCGGGAGAAGGTGGCGCGCAGCGCCGGATGAGGGTGCGGGCGAAGCGTTGAGCCGCATGGGCTGCGGTGAGAGCTCGCTTCGCTCGACGACCCTCTCACCCGCAAGGGAACTCCCTCAGGGTCACCGAGGAGGGCGCTTTCCACAGCCCTTCCTCAGTCCTCTTCCGCATGCGGCTTCCATGCTTCGCTGAGCTGCTTCTGCACGGTGGCCGGAACCGCTTCATAGTGGCTGAGGTCGAGGCTGTAGCGGCCGCGGCCGCCGGTCATCGATTTGAGTTCGGTGGGGTAGTCGACCAGTTCGGCCAGCGGTGCCTGCGCCTTGATCACCAGCTCGCCGCCGCGCTGGGTGTCGGTGCCGAGGATGCGCGCGCGCTTGCCGGCAAGGCCGCCGGTGACGTCGCCGACGTTGTGCTCGGGTATCGCCACTTCCACGTTCACGATGGGCTCCAGCACGATCGGCCGCGCCTTGCCCACGGCATCCAGAAACGCCTTCTTGCCGGCGCTGATGAAGGCGACTTCTTTCGAGTCGACCGGATGGTGCTTGCCGTCGTACACGGTGACGCGCAAATCCTGCAGCGGATAGCCCGCGATCGCGCCGTGCTCCATCGCCTGGCGCACGCCTTTCTCGATCGCCGGCAGGTATTGGCCGGGTATCACGCCGCCCTTCACCGCATCGACGAATTCGAAACCGGCGCCGCGATCGAGCGGTTCGATGCGCAGGAACACCTCGCCGAACTGGCCGGCGCCGCCGGTCTGCTTCTTGTGTCGGTGGTGGCCTTCGGCGTGGCTGGCGATGGTTTCGCGATAGGCGATCCGTGGCGGATGCGTCGTCACTTCAACGCCATAGCGCTCGCGCATGCGCTCCAGCATGATCTTCAGGTGCAGGTCGGACAGCCCGCGCACCACCGTTTCGTTGAGCTCCTTGTGATGCTCGACGCGAAAGCACGGGTCCTCCTCGGCCAGCCGCGCCAGCGCGTTGGAGAGTTTCTGCTCCTGGCCGGTGTGCTTCGGTTCCAGCGCCAGGCCGAACATCGGCGAAGGGAACGCCAGCGGCGCCAGCGTGATCAGGTCTTCGTCGTGCGAGTCGTGTAGCACCGCGTCGAAATGGATTTCCTCGACCTTCGCCACCGCGGCGATGTCGCCGGGAACCGCCGCCTCGATCTCGACGTGCGTCTTGCCCTGCAGCCGGAACAGGTGGCCGACCTTGAACGGCTTGCGGCCATGGTCGACCAGCAACTGGCTGTCGCGGCGGATCGTGCCCTGCCACACGCGGAACACGCCGAGCTTGCCCACGAACGGATCGTTGACGATCTTGAACACGTCGGCGATCACGTGGCTGGCCGGATCGGCGCTGACCTGCAGCGGCGAGCCATCGCCGCGCGTGAACGGTGGCGGATTGCCTTCGGCAGGATTGGGCAGCAGCCGCGAGGCCACGTCCAGGAATTCGTTGATGCCCGCGCCGGTACGCGCGCTGACGAAGCAGATCGGCACCAGGTGCCCTTCGCGCAGGCATTGCTCGAATGCGTCGTGCAGCTGCTGCGGGGTCAGCGCGCCTTCGCCGGCATCGAGGTAACGGTCCATCACCGATTCGTCGACCTCCACGACCTGGTCGAGAATGCGCTGGTGCGCCTCGGCCAGCGACGAGAAATCGGTGGCGCCTTCGCTGTGGAAAAAACAGTCCAGCACGCGCCTGCCGCGTCCGGCGGGCAGGTTCACCGGCAGGCATTCGCTGCCGAACTCCTCGCGTAGCGCCTCCACCAAAGCGGCGAGGTTGGCGCCGTCGAAATCGATCTTGTTGATCACCAGCACACGCGCCAGGCCGCGCTGCTTCGCGTGCATCATCATGCGGCGGGTGCCGTGCTCGATGCCGTTGATCGCGTTGACCACGATGGCCACGGTTTCCACCGCGGCCAGCGCGGCCAGCGTGGGTCCGCGGAAATCGGCATAGCCGGCGGTGTCGATCAGGTTGAGGTGGCAGTCGCCGCGATCCATGCCGGCGATGCAGCTGTCGATCGAATGCGCGCGCGCCTTCTCCTGGCTGTCGGTGTCCGACACGGTATTGCCGCGCTCGACCGTGCCCGGCGTCTGGATCACGCCGCCGGCCAGCAACAGGGCTTCGAACAGCGTGGTCTTGCCGACGCCGGCGTGTCCGGCGAGCGCGATGTTGCGGATGCTTTCCGTGGAATACGTCACGATGCGACCCTCCCATGCAGGGCGTGGCCTCGTGGCATGAACGGCGCCGCATGAGGCCGCGCGTTGGCGGCTGACGATGGCGGGCCGTCATGGTCGTCTTGCCGCGTGCAGGGCGGGGCATGCACCGGCGCGGGCGGTCATGGCGGGAAGACGGCGCAGAGCGCCGTCTGCCTAGACTTGAGCGAACCCGCGGCGCGGTCAAGTTGCACTGCGGGGAACCGCCGCGCTTCGCGCGTGGTCTGTGAAGGGTGCGCCGCGTCGGCCGTCCGTCGGATGCGCTCGGTGCAGCGGGATTCAAACCGCATCGGGCATCCTGTATGCCGTCATCCGCACTCCATGAGGCACCGCCATCGTCCGTTCGACGCAGGTCGCACATCGTCACCAGCCATCGCCCGATCCGTGCGGAGGCATGGGCCCGCCGCTGCGGGCAGTGTCGCCGCGCCGGCGCCATGACGAGCCGGCTCATGAGCGCCCGTGGCGCTGGACGGCGCTGGTCGTGGCGATGCTGCTGCACGGCGTGTTCGTGCTGGCGATCTGGTACGGCATGCGGCCGCCGCCGCTCGCGACGCCGACCGTGCACACCGACGAAGTCCTGCAAGTGCGCTTCATCACCCAGGCGCCGGTGACCCGGCCCGCGCCGCCATCCATGCAGGCGCCGCCACCGCCATCGAAAGCCCGCGCGTTGCCGAGGCACCCCGAGCCGGCGGCGAAAAACGCGATGACCCTGCAGTTGCCCGCGCCCGTGAAGACTGAGGCCGTGCGCCTATATGACGAAAACGGCCAGCCGCTGCTGCCGGCGGCTTCCGCCAGCGCGCCGCCGCCCGGCTACGTGCAGAACCCGCCGCGCGGCGACACGCGCATCATGCAGCACGACAGCCCCGTCAAATACCGGCCGACCCGTTTCGAGGACGACTGGAGCAAAGGCAACGCGGTCGACCAGGCCTTGCAGAAGCTGGTGGACAAGACCACGGTCAAGAAGACGGTCCGGCTGCCTGGCGGCGTGCGCATCCATTGCGCCATTTCCCTCGCTGCGCTGGCCGGCGGCTGCGGTGGCGATCCGCCTGCGCCGCCCTCGGCCAAGGACGGCGACGAGCGCCTCAGCATGGCGCCGTCCAAGCCGCTGGACGGCGCCGCCCACGCGCCGAAGAAACCCGATGAAGCGGCGTGCATCGCGATGTATCGCGCGGGCAAACCGCTGGCGTGGGGCTGCCCGGTGGACACGCCGAACCGAGCCATCGATGCCGAATTGCGCGAGCGCGCCGCGGGTGCCAATCGCGGCCACTGAACGTCATGCGGAACCGCAGCGGCGCCCGCTACACTGCCCGCATGTCTTTGCCGCCACCGGATCAACCCGCCGGCCGTTCCGCCAATCCGGCGCGGATCATGCTGAACTCGCCGCTGGCGGCGGCGATGCGGGCGCGCGTCTACCACCAGCGCACCCGCCAGCGTCCGCGTGAAAGCAAACTGCGCGTGGGCGCCGCGGTGGGCGCGCTGCTGGTGCACCTGCTGTTCCTGTTCGCCTTCGTGCTCGGGCCTGCCTATGAGCTGAAACTGCCGCCGGAATCGCCGCAGCAGTTTCTGCAGGTGCGCCTGATCGAACCGCCCGAGCCGCCACCGCCGCCACCCGTACGCGGCACGCCGCCGAAGGAGCGCGGGCCACGCCATCAGGGCCGCAGCAACCGGCCGACACCGACCAGCGAGCACAGTGCCTATACGCAGGCGGTCATCGCGGTGCAGCCGCCGGCCGCCGCACCGCCGGTCATCGCCAAGGCGGCAAAGCCACGCGCGCCGGCGCCGAAACCGGCGGCGGCTCCGCCTCCGCCGGTGAGCCTCCCGCAACCTTCACCGGCACCCGAACTGCAGCCCGTACCGCTGGCGCTGGAACCGCCATCGGTGACCCTGCCGACGCCAAGCTTGCAGCCGCCAGTGCCGCCCAGGTTCCAGCCCGAGTCGGTACGCAAGCCGCAACTGGAAGGCAACCGGCCACTGCTCCCGCCGGCTTCGCTGGCGCTGCCCGAAGTATCGGTGCCTTCATCACCGCCGATCACCGTATCCAGCATCGCGCTCAACACCGAGGTGCCAAAGACGACATCGCCTGCCAGCGTCACGCCAGCCCGCGCGCAACTGCCGGCCGCGCCGCCCGTGCCCGAGTTGCAGCCGGTTCCGTTGCCGGCGCAGCCATCGCCGCAGGTAAACCTGCAGGCGCAGCTGAGCGTATCGACGCCGACCGTGCCCATGGAAAAGCCGCAGGTTCAGGCGCCGGCCATCGATGTCGCCGAAGCTGAACTCGAAGCGGTTCCGCTGAGCCCCGCCGTACCTGCGCAGGCGGCGCCGGCGGCGAAGATCGACGTGGCAGACGCGATGCCGAAGATGGCCGTCCAGACGTCCATCGAAAGACCGCAGCTCGAAAGTCCTCCTGCTGTTTCGCCAGCGCCGACGACTGAGTCTTCCGGCAAGGCGGCGCAGGCAAAGGCACCCGATGCCGCCGAGCAGCCGGCGGCGGAGAGCGCCGTGCCGAGTGCGGCCGGCGTCACCGGCGATCGCGATGTCAGCAGCGCGCCCGATGCAACCCCGCAGGGCAGCGACGCGGCGAAACCCGGCGAGCCCGAGGGCGTGGCCATGGCGCCGGATCGCGCGGGCAGCAACGCGTCAGCCGCACCATCGACAGCACGGAAGGGCAGCGACAAGGGCAGCAAGCAGACAGGTATCGGCCAACCTGGCGGCAATCGCCCGGGTGCCGATCAGGGCAGTCTTGCGGCGGGCGCGCAGGGTGCGCCTGGCAGCTACGTGCAGCTCAAGCCGCGCGGCGATACCGAAATCATGAACCACGGCGCGCCGAACATCGGCTACCGTCCCACCCGCTTCGAGCAGGACTGGGCGCCCGAAGGCGAAAGTTCAGTCGACACTGCGCTGCGCCGTGCCGTGGAAAAAACCACCATGAAGCACACCTTCCACTTGCCGCGCGGCGTGCGTGTCGAGTGCGCGGTGATGCCATTGCTGCCGATGTCGCTGCTCGGTTGCAAGAACCCCGACCCGCCGCCGAAGCCGGTCGATGCGCAGGTCTACGAACGCATGCATCTGGCGCCCGCGAAGCCACTGGTGCCGCCATCGCCGGCGTCGGTAGCCAGCAGCGCTGCGCCGGCGCCGATGGTGAAGATCGACAACAGTGCGGAATGCGCGGTAGCCCGCGTCGCCGGCAGCCCGCCGCCGGCCGGCTGCGAGGGCATCGTGCTGCCGGTCAAGCCAGCCTCTTCATCGAGCTCGTGGGTGCCGGCCAGCGATCAGTTCCATTGAATCGCGAGCGTGCTCGCGCGTTGCGCGATCAGCTTCGATCCAGCGGACTCAACACACCGTGGCCACCGCGGTTGAGCACGTGGGTATAGATCTGCGTCGTGGCGACATCCTTGTGGCCGAGCAATTCCTGGATGGTGCGGATGTCGTAGCCATCCTCGATCAGGTGAGTCGCGAACGAGTGACGCAGCGTGTGGCAGGTCGCCGGCTTGATGATGCCCGCACGAGCCCGCGCCGATTTGACCGCGCGTTGCAAGGCAGATTCGTCCAGATGATGGCGGCGTTCCTCCCCGCCACGCGGATCGATACTGCGTGCGGACGCCGGGAAAACATACTGCCAACCACGTTCAAGCGCTGCCCCCGGATACTTGCGCGCCAGCGCATCCGGTAGCCATGCACGTCCGGACCCGACCGCCAGGTCACGCTCGTGGATACGTGACGCTTCGACCAATGGCGCCTGCAGCGGAGTCATCAGGGAGCGCGGCAGCATGGTCCGACGATCCTTGCCGCCCTTGCCTTGGCGGATAGTGATCTCCCGTCGCTCGAAATCCACATCCTTCATCCGCAGACGTACGCATTCCATCAGGCGCATGCCGGTGCCGTACAAAAGGCTGCTCATCAGCCAATGGGTGCCGCTCAGCTCACCGAGCAACGCGACAACTTCCGACCGGGTCAACACTACCGGCAGCCGCTGCGGCTTCTTCGCCCGTTCGATGCCGTCCAGCCATGGCAACTCAATCCCAAGCACTTGGCGGTAAAGAAACAACAGGGCGGACAACGCCTGGTTTTGGGTGGCGGCGGCCACTCTGCCTTGCACCGCCAACGAGGTCAGAAATCGCTCGATCTCCAATGCACCCATCTCGGCGGGGTGCCGCTTGCCATTGCCCAGGATGAAGCGGCGTATCCAGCCCACATAGGCTTCCTCGCTTCGTCTGGCCATGCCCAGCCGGCGCATGCGCTCACGCACCTGATACAGCAACCTCGGTGCTCCACCGCCTCCGTTGCTTGCTCCGTGCCCCGCGCCATGAAAGGATGCCACCGTCACCTCCCGCCCGAATCGACACTGCAAGGTTAGGCTGCAGGATTAGGTGGAGCCAAGGTGAGCAAGTCATTGATATTTGTAGGCTGTGGCCCCGAGAGCAGCATCGAAAGAACGGGATAGGCTGCAGGATTACGCTGCATTTTGAAATCTACTAAGCGTTAGGCGACAAAAACACATGAAGTCATTCGCAGAAATATATGAAGGGCACGCAAACCGCATGCTGGCCCTTAGCAAGATCAGTCAAATCGCGCTTGAAGGTCTCAGACAATTTTCTAGAGATCCATCTTCAAAGTTCACACCACTTTTCCAATCCATGGCAACTTACATACCGGCACACCACCAAAACCATCAAGAAATCAATATTCCCGAATACAGGGTGATTGCATTCTTGGATGGATTGACGCTGATAGCCACAGTTTCGGAGATGGAAGCCTACTTTCGCGATCTTGTTGTGGCGGTTCTGTTCAAACATCCAGCTAAGGTTGGAAAATCATCCATCGAGTTGAAGGCTTTACTTGACCTAACGTCTATTGATGAGGTGAAGAAGCTTGCGGCTGAAAAGTTTGCCAATGATATGTTGTTCAAGAAGCCAAGTGACTACAAAAAGGACTTGCTGTTCGTTCTTTCTGTCAGCGATTCCATATTCAAGAAGTCTTGGCCAATATTCGTGGAGGCAAAGGCTCGTCGAGACATCGGAGTACACAACGAGTGGATAGTTAACGATCTCTACAGAACAAAGGTCCGAGAGGTTGGCCTTACCCCAACCACAGATGACGCTCTGTCGGTCGACCATTCGTATATCCAATCAGTTCGTTCTCATTGCATCGAATTGATGGGTGATCTGAAGGCGCACTGTGAGACCACGTTTGCCTAACAGTTCGTTCAAGGCGGACGGCTTCGCCGCCGCTTAACTCCAGCGTTAGACCTCAGGGAAACTTATGAGCGACCGTCCAAACATCAAGCCTGGGGATGTTATTTCTGTCGAGGGAGCTAGGTGCGTTGTCTTTCGTGTCCGTGAGGCCGGTCACGCGTTCGGAGACTGCGAGGTCGTGTGCAACAGTGAAAAGCCGGCCAATTTTGACGTCGTGTGGCGTAACGATGCATGGGCTTCTGCCAATCCCAACGACATCGGCGGCTATGCAGAGCGTAACGAAGAGCTCCGGCCGTTCATTCGCATTCTTCGGCAAGAGGTCTAACATTTCGTTCAAGGCGGACGGCTACGCCGCCGCTTAACTCTAGCGTTAGGCTGCACAGGGGAAACATCGTGAACATCCAAGCACTTCTCTTCACCGTCGTAGGCGTTGTGGTCGCTCTGTTCTATGCACTTGAGTCGTTCTTGTCCTTCCAGGCGAACGGCTTCACGGCGCCTTTGCTCGTGAAGCTTCTGATCTGCGGCATCGGTGTTTATTTTTTCTTGCGCAACGTCAAGCGCATCAAAAAGAGCAGCGCAGGTGGTTCATCGGCCAATGCAGCCTAACCACTCGTTCAAGGCGGACGGCTACGCCGCCGCTCAACTCCAGCGTTAGGGGGCTATGGTGAATCCGCAAGCGCTTACCGATCTTCTTTCGGCCCTTATCGAGTCAAAGGTAGCTCCGGACGCCAGCAAGCAGATCGCGATCATCGGATTTGTCGGTGTTGCTGTCGGTGCTCTCATCGGAGTTGGCGGCACATTGCTTCTGCATTGGTTGCAAGCTCGGCCAAAGCGGGTCCTGGATAAGCAGCGAGCCTCTTTGCTCATCGTCATGCTGCAAGATGATCGCTTCCCCAAACGTTGGCGCCACATTTCCACTCTGGCGCGCGTCATTGGTGCATCAACTGCTACAACGACTAGGCTTCTTATCAGCATAGGCGCACGAGGCTCGGAGAAAAACGACGGGATGTGGGGTTTAATAGAGCACCACCCGCTCAATCAAACGGGGGAGTAGCCCCCTAACAATTCGTTCAAGGCGGACGGCTGCGCCGCCGCTTAACTCCAGCGTTAGGTCTCATGGAAGCTTCTGAATACTTCGAACCGTTACTGTCGTACCTGAGACGGGTTCCGGCCATATCCACCGACATCGCCTCGGGTCAATTCGAGAGCGGCAATTGGTGGGTAAAGTTCTCCATTGAGATCAGTCATTCGTTGGCTTGGGCGGTCGTTCAAGAGTTGGGACATGTGCTCAACTATTTGTCCATAAACGAGCGTTTGCCAACAGTTTTCATGCCGGTCTCGCCACCACCGTACATGAACGGCGGCCCAGAACAGTTCCTTTCGTGGGTAATCGAGTCATCAGATCCGTCTTTCGCGCCAGCAACCACAGCGGAATGGCTTGAGGGACGTCTTCCGCGACCCGTAGAAGACGTGGCGCAGTGGAAGGACGACGAAGATGAGACCTAACCGATCGTTCGAGGCGGACGGCTCCGCCGCCGCTCAACTCCAGCGTTAGATGGCAGAGGTTGCAACACGTAAATTTATGTCGAATGGCAAAGGCACAATTAGCTGTTTCTATTGCAAGCACTATTCACGAGATTGGTGGTGTGGTCTCTACAGCATAGAATTGCCATCGGACAAGGTTGGTACAGACAATCCGATTTGCCTGGACTTTGCGGAGTCCGAAGATTCGTCCGCGATGTTTGGCTTGCATGGGCAGCTAGGTCAACTGCAGTCGGGTATGCGCCAAGGAATTTTGTATGGGTTTCCGTATCCTTCACGTACGCCGGTGGCAGATTTGCGTGAGATTGCAAAACTCACAAAGTATGTTTGAGTTTTTCATTGCAGCTCACGAGCAGCCGTCTAACATCTCGTTCAAGGCGGACGGCTGCGCCGCCGCTTAACTTCAGCGTTAGGCATCGTGTAGTCATGCAGGAAGAAATCACCAACGGCGTTATTGCTGTCGTCAAGTTCATCGCGTACTACGTCATCTGGTCGTTCGCTCTGTTCAACCTTGGCCGCGCGTCACTGCTTGTTGTTACGCTTGGGCAGTATCCGCGAGGCCTCGATGCTCAACGGCACGTCAATCAAATTTCGCTCGTCGGCGTTCTTGTACTCGGCATGGCTTGGTCGACTGTTGCCATCTACAACAACACACTTGGCGTCCATGCCTAACCACTCATTCGAGGCGGACGGCTTCGCCGCCGCTCAATTCCAGCGTTAGGTGCCACATGCAAGTTCGCAGCGCGCCAAGAGCTCGCATCATCAAAGAGATACCAATTGGGCGGGTAGACCTGACACTGGGAGATCAGAAAAGCGTGCCTCACGTAGGGGACATCGTCGAGCTTGATCACGGTTTCACCATGCCAACTGGAGAGCCTGCAGGCTCGTCGTTTGCCGCGACTTAAATGGTTCTGTCCGCTGGGTTGCCGATGTGCTCGAGTCTGAAATGGAGATGGTCTCGTGACGCCTGTTGGTGCGGCACCTAACCATTCATTCGAGGCGGACGGCTTCGCTGCCGCTCAATTGCGGCGTTAGCCGGCAGAGCCACATGACCGTTACTCATGCACTAAAACCTACCGGCTACGACTCAGAATTATCTGAGTTCGAGGCTGCATCTTCGACGGATTCTCAGGCAAGCCCATCGGTTGGGGTTTCGGCATCCAACAATTCCTCGGCGAGCCCCGTTTCAATGCCTCTGGCAATTTGGTACGTTGGAGTACTGTGGTTCCTGGTTCCTGATAACGCACTGGCTTACTCGGCAAGAAGCGGAGAAAGAGTATGGCCCCTGTTACTCAGGAAGTATTCGGCCGCAAAGGCGGGTTCAAGTCCGTGACCTTTGGTACAACACAGTTCATTTCCAAACACCTTCGGCCAAGTGCCGGCTAACAATTCGTTCAAGGCGGACGGCTGCGCCGCCGCTTAACTCCAGCGTTAGTCGGTAGCTCGTGTAGGTTCTCCGTGTGGTGTGTTTCGCCCAGCTTCGCGCTGGCTTGTCGTCCGTCGCCGCAGCAGTTTTTCGCGCGGCATCGTCGCAAGCCTGGGTATTCATAGTGGGTAGTTTTGGGGCAGTCGGTTGCTCAAGTTGTGCGCAGCGTTGGCAGTCGTTGTCGCCCGAGCGTGCAGCGTCGCAACCGTCTAACATCTCATTCAAGCGGACGGCTGCGCCGCCGCTTATTCAAGCGTTAGGGCGCAAATGAGCCAATCCAGCACGTCAAACATGCGCTCAATCGGCTACGCCGCGGGAGCCGTCGTTTTGGCTTTGGTGCTGGGCATTGCGGCTGGCGCGCTGATGGCCAAGATTGCCCCAGAGAACAGATTCTCCTGGGCCGGGCTCGCGATTGCTCCGCTATGGTTCGGGATTGAGATCTTTTTTGAGGGAGTCGTTGCAGTCCTCGGAGCCCATGCCAAGGCAGTGAGAATCCTCTCAACGGTTGCAGTAATAGTGGGGTTCTACGTCGCGTGGTTTGCACTGCGCGTGGTTGCGCCCTAACAATTCATTCAAGCCGAAGCGATAGTTCCTACGCTTTAGTGGACACCCTGACCTAACGTTTCAGGAGTGCCCCATGCCCAAGCCAGGTCCGAGAACGACCACCCGTTATAGCGATGAATTCAAGGCGACCGCCGTACGCCTGAGCGAGCTCCCTGGCGTGCGTGTGCAGGACGTCGCCGCCTCGCTTTACATCCATCCCTTCATGTTGTCTCGTTGGCGCAAATGGGCGCGCGAGGGAAAGATCATGACGAAGGGCGTGGCAGTGGATCAGGCCGTCAC
>Ga0207664_10001033_pt1 | contig 18644 bp, 12 predicted proteins | sample LARL83metaG_FD_184349 | JGI IMG/M metagenome (GOLD analysis project Ga0207664, IMG submission 184349) | Corn, switchgrass and miscanthus rhizosphere microbial communities from Kellogg Biological Station, Michigan, USA - LAR L8-3 metaG... | ecosystem: Host-associated > Plants > Roots >... | reverse complement strand
ATGTTTCTCCGCCGTATGCTGTGGCGGCAGGGTGAGATGTTCGAACGTGCCGAGGCGGTCGTCGCGCTGCTCGGCCCGCCGGGCTCCGGCAAGAGCGCGGCACTGGCCGCGTTGGCCGAGGAGAGCGGCGGCACGGTCGTGCACGTGTCGCTGGACTTCGCCGATCCCGTACTGTCCGATCCGGTCGCGGCCGTCGCATTCGTCGCACTGACCTTGATGGACACCTGGTCCACTTTGCTGCGCCCGCCCACGTTCCACCGCGTCGGCCGGACCTTGTTGGCGCTCAACGAGAATCTGTCCGATGGCCTCACCGCGAACGCGTTGTCGGACCTGATGCGGCGCTACGTGCACGAGACGCGGGCCGACCGGGCCACGCTCCCCGTACCAGCATCGGCGGCGGCGCTGGCCGCGACCCTGCACGGGATCGACGCCGCGCCGAAGGACGACAAGGACGACCGGATGGCCCGCCAGCAGGCCCGGCCGGCCATCGCGACGCTCTTGGCCGACGCCGTCGGGTGGCCGGGCCGGCTGCGCAACCGGCGAGTGACCGAACTGGACGATCCGGCCATGTTGGCCTCGTTGGTCGCGGTGAGCCGGACCCGGCGGCGCGAGGCGCTGACGTACCTGATGCGGGCGCTGCTGGCCGACATCCAGGAGAACGCGGCGCGGCTCACGGTCCCACCGGCCCGCTGCCGCTGCCTCATCCCGCGCGAGGAGGCTTCACGTCGCCATCAGCACGCGTGGGTGTTGCTCGCGGACAACCTCGCCGGCAAGGACGGCCACACCGACGCGGGCCGTCGATTCCTGGCCGAACTGATCCGCGCCCGGCACGCCCGCGCGGCCGGATCCGACGACCGGCGGGCCGAGTCCGACCCGCTGCTCGTGGTGGCCGCCGTGGACGAGTGGACCGCCGGGTGGGTGCGGTGGTGGTGCGAGCCGTGGCGGGCCGACGCGCCGGGCCCGGACCGGCAGCGGATTCCGTTGTTCAGCGCGGCCTCGCGGGACCAGTGGTCGCGGCACACCGAGAACCTGGCCGGCGTGAACACCGCGCCGGGCGCCAACACCGCGTACGGCTGGTACCCGGTGTGGCTGGATTCGTTGGCCGCCGAGGACGTCGAGGCGCTCGGGCCGACGCTGGCCAGGGACGTCGACGCGGCCGCGTTCGGCGACTTCCTGCGCCGGCTGTCCGGGGCGTGGCCGGCGGCCGTGCTGGCCATCCGGGACCAGTACGCGACCAAACCGCTCGAAGTGGCCGGCCGGGATCCGGTGCCGCGGTCGATGCTGCGTGAGACGGGGGAGCGGGGCGAGGAGCCGTTGTGGGAACGGTCGGTGTCGGCGTGCCTGCCCGGTGCGCTGCCGCTGCGTCGCCCGTGGCGCGCCGCGCCCGCGGTGGTCGCGGTGTCGGCGCATTTGTCCGAGCCCGAACGCGCCACCGACGACCTGGACCCGGACCTGTTCCCGGACGCGGCCCAGACGCTGCGTCGGCTGCGGACGAAGCTGTGGATCAGCACGTTCCACGCCCGGCCGTCCCGGTTGTGGGCCGTCGCACACGGTGCCGCCGCGCACCCGGCCGTCGTGCATCCGTGGCTGGCGCGCTGCCTGTTGACCGGCCTGGCCACCGAGTCCGACGCGGCCGGCCCGGTCGACGACACGAAGTCGTTGTGGGAGAAGCTGTTCACCGATCTGGCCACACCGGCGTCGGGTGACACGGCCCGGATGTCGGTGGACCGGACACTGTTCCACGACCTGGCGTGCGACAAGGTGGACCTCGTCGTGCGCATGCTCGCGGCGCGTTTCGACACCGACGACCACCGGTCGTGGATCGGTTTGCTGGATCACGTGACGAGCGCGCCGTGCCAGTGGCCGGACAAGGAGCCCACCGCGGATACGGTCGCGCGGCTGACCGTGGACGACGATCCACATCGGACACCGGTGGAGGCCGCGGTGCGCAACCTGGTCGTGCTGCTGTGGTTGTACCGGGATCCGCTGACGGTGCCGGAACCACGGTGGGACACGACAATCCACGACAACCTGCAACGCCTGATCAACATCTCGCGCCGAGCCGACGTCACCGCCCTCGACGAGGCCGCCGCCCAGTTCGCTTGAGCCAGGGAGCACGATGTCCACGAAGCACGTCGTCGATCGGCCCCGATTCATGTGGGCGCGCACGCATCCGCTGATCGCCGGCCTTGTCGTACTGGCACTGTTGGGCGGCATCGTCGTCGGTGTGCGCACGCTGGTCGACACGCTGACCGCGCCCGCGTTGTCGTGCGGCCCCGGCATGACGGCGAACGCGTCGGCGACGGCGTGCATCGGCGTCGACCTGACCGAGAGCGCGTTCTCGCCGGCCGACCCACCGGAACTCACGGCGCTGCTGTCCACGTTGCGGGGCGACAACGACTCCGTGTCCGGCAACTACGTGTCGATCGTGCTGCTGCAGAACATCACGCCGAACCCGGACGTCGACACGGAGACGATCGACGACCTGTACCCGAACATCGAGGGCGTGATCACGGCGGAGTGGCGCGCCAACCACACCGACGCGTGGCTGACCATCCCGCAGGTCAAGATCTTCCTGGCGAACATGGGCAGCGAGAACGCGGATTGGTCGGCCGCGGCCGATGCGATCGGTGCCAACGCCGCCGCCAACCACATCACGTCGGTGATCGGCCTGGGCCAGAGCACGCAACAGACACGGGAGGCGGCCGCCCGGCTGACCGAGCGCTACCACCTCCCGGTGATCGGGGCGACCGTAACCGGCGACAACATGAACGCCGACCCGAACACCGGCGCGCCGATGCATGGTTTCTTCCGCGTATCACCGACGAACGACGACACAGTCGCGGCCGCGGCGCGCTACATCGCCAGCATCCAGCCCGATCCGACAAAGGTCGCGATCGTCTCCGACGACGTATCCGGCGACGACTACACGCAGACGCTCGGCCTTGCGGCGCGGCGGTTCCTGCCGTCGGCCCACCAGTTCCCGTTCACGTCACAGAGCGACCTGCCGCCCGGTGTCGAGCGGAGCAAGGACCTGGCTCAGAAGTTCACGTACGTGGACCAGAACCTGTGCACGGTGTCGCCGACGGTCGTGTACTTCGCCGGGCGTGGCGTGGATCTGGCGGCATTCGTGCAGACGTGGATCCAGTCCGGCACGCCGTGCGCCACGAACGGAAAGCTGACCGTCGTCACCGGCGACGACGGCGCGGAGTCCATCACGAGCCAGGCCGTTCGCCAAGCGGTAGCCGGCGGGCACGTAGCGGTGCTGTTCACGCTGCTGGCGAGCCCCGACGAGTGGCAGGGCTGCCCGCCGAACGGCCCGAACGCCGACGAGAAGTACAACTACGACCAGTTCAAGGCGGCGTTCACCGGACAACCGGACGCGTGCACACACCAGTCGGTGATCGAGACCGACCACGCGGCGCCGCTGACATATGGTGCGACCGACCTGAACAGCGGCCAGGCAATGCTGGCCCACGACGCGGCAGCGGTAGCGATCACGGCGGCACGGCGCGACAGCACGACGGTGGTGGAGAACCCGATGGGCCAGGTCAGCATCATCCAGGAGATGCGCTGCACGACTGGGCGAATCGCGGGCGCGAGCGGATGGATCGTGTTCAGCCCGGACCCGAACAACTACGGCAACCCGATCGGAAAGCCAATCCCGATAGTGACGATGAACGCGGCCGGGGCGGTACAGACGGTCGCGGTCACCGCGAACGAGACATCGTCCACCAGCGCCTGCTAGACCAGGACATCCACCATGCGTCGGCACCACCATCGTCGGCCGCACCGCGACCACCAACAACGCTCGGCGAGCCCGATCCAGCGAGACGACCTCCATCGCGGCAGCCAAGCCAGGGAGACCACTACCACCACTGCCGCCGACCCGAGCCAACGAGACGACATCCACCGCTGCACCAAACCCAAGTCAACGAGACGACATCGACCACCATCTGCCGACCCGAACCCACAACACCCACCACCCCCCAACTGGCCACCTAAACCCGAACTATATTCGCGTTTCCCGCCCAGTCGTCCCCGCTTCCCGTTGGGGGTCCCCTTTCTTAAGCCTAGTCGCGGATTTTGGCGGGCGCGGCTGAGTTTCGGAGGGCTGTGGATGGGCAGGTGTGGTTGTGGACGGTGGTGTGCGCCAACGGCGTGGCGGTGGTAACGGGTGATTCTTCGGCCGAGCGGGCGATGGCTGGATAGGCTCTGTGCATGAGTCGGTTCGTTGACACGCTGGTGGCCACCGCCGCCACGTCGGACAGGGGGATCGTCACCGGCGAACCCAAGGCCCCGTCGCGCCAGACCTGGGCGGAGATCCACGAGCAGGCGCAACGCATGGCCGGTGCCCTGGTGTCCGGCGGTCTCACACCTGGTTCGGCGGTCGCGGTGCTGGCGGCGGAGCCCGTGCTGATTGCGCCCGCGGTGCAGGCCGTCTGGCTGGCCGGCGGCAGCGTCACCATGCTGCACCAGCCGACGCCACGCACCGACCTGGCCGAATGGGCGCATGACACCCTGCGCGTGCTCGACATGATCGGCTCGCGGCTCGTCCTGCTCGGTGCCCCGTTCGACGGTATCGCATCGGAGTTGGACAAGCACCACATCGCCTACCGAATGCTGCCCGACCTGCTCGACGGCGAACCGCTCGCGGCCATCGTGCCGTCCGACGAAGGCATGCCGGCGTTGCTCCAGCTCACCAGCGGATCCACGGCCGACCCGAAAGCCGTCCGCATCACGCACGGCAACCTCATGGCCAACATTCACTCGATGGCGCAAGCCGCGGCCCTCGATCCGGCGGTCGACACGATGATGTCGTGGCTACCCCTGTTCCACGACATGGGAATGATCGGCTTTCTCACCCTGCCGATGACGCTCGGCATCGAACTGGTCAAGGTGACGCCGGTCGACTTCCTCACCGGTCCGCTGCTGTGGCCGGCGCTGCTGAGCAAGTACAAGGCGAACATCACGGCCGCGCCGAACTTCGCGTACGCCATGGTCGGCCGGCGAATGGCCAAAGTGGACGAAGATGACGCGTACGACCTGGCGCACGTACGGATCGCACTGAACGGCGCCGAGCCGATCGACGAGATCGCGGTCCGCAACTTCGTCGAGGCCGGCGCGCGGTTCGGTATGCCGAAGGAATGCGTGCTCCCCGCGTACGGCATGGCCGAAGCGACGCTCGCCGTGTCGTTCGCCCCGCTGTTCACGGGGTTGACCCTCGACGTCATCGACGCGGACGAGTTGGAGGGCAACAACCGCGCCGTACCAGCGAAGGGCGACAACACGCGCGCGTTCTCACTGCTCGGCCCGCCGCTGCCCGGCCTGGAAGTGATAGCCGTCGACGAGGACAGGAACGTGCTGCCGGACCGGGCGGTCGGTGAGCTGCGGGTGCGCGGTGCCGCCGTCACGCCCGGATACCTGACCGTCAACGGACCGCTCGCCACGCAGGACGCGGACGGCTGGCTGTCCACCGGCGATCTCGGGTACGTCGTAGACGGACAGGTGGTGGTGTGCGGGCGGCGCAAGGACGTGATCATCATGGGCGGCCGCAACATCTACCCGACCGACATCGAACGGGCGGCGCTGTCGGTGGACGGTGTCCGCGCCGGCAACGCGGTCGCGGTGCGCCTGGACGCCGGCACCCGCCGCGAACGCTTCGCCGTGGCCGTCGAATCGTCACTGGCCGGGAACGAAGAAGCGGAACGCGTGCTCACCAAGGAGATCACCGCGAAGGTCGTCGACGCGGTCGGCATGCGCCCGGTCGGCGTGTTCGTCCTGTCCGCCGGCAGCCTCCCGAAAACGCCGTCCGGCAAACTACGCCGCTCAGCCGCAGCCGCATGGGTAACCGAAAAACTGAAGGCCTGACCCAAATCCAACGAAGCGGCCCAGGGCAGACCCCCGCCCTTCCCGGGGGCTACGGCCCTTTTCAAGGCTAGTCCTGTCAATACCCCGGTGGTGTGTACACCCGTGTGGGTGTGTATGGCCGGACATGGTTGTGGGCAACGGATTTGACAATCTGGGGGGCCGGCCTTGTTCGGGCGGTGGGTTGGGGAGCTGGGGTCGAGTGCAGTTGGGCGTACGGAGGCCACGGGCGCGGCGGCCGTGGGGTGCGGTGTGCGTGGGCGCGCGGACAAGCGCGGAGTGCGCAATGGCGTGGAAGGTGCTGGGCGCTTGAACACGCAGGGCGCGAAACAACGCGGAGGCGCATGGGCGAAGAAGCGCGGAGGAGCAGGGCGTGGAGTGCGACCAACATGTCGTGCCGCATCTGGGCAGCAACTCGAACGTCAGGCCGGTCATCGGCCACACGAAGGTGCTGCCGGAACTGCTCGGTGAGACAAGGGCACGGAAGGCACAGGGCTGGAAAGCTCCAGGCGCTGAGAGCGAAGGGCCGGAAGGTGCAGGGCGCAGCAGAAGTAGAGCGCTGATGGCGCGGAGTGCGGAAGGGCGGACCCGAAAGCGTGGGACTAGGTCAGTGGAAGGTGTTTTGGGCGGCTTCCAGGCCGTTGCTCAGCAACGCCGACACCGCATCCGCCGCCTTGTCGATCACGAAAGTCAGTTCTTTCCGTTCCACCAACGAAAAGTCCCGCAGTACGAAATCCGCCGGATCCATCCGCCCCGGTGGCCGGCCGATGCCGACGCGTACCCGGTGATAGTCCCGCGTCCCCAGTGACTGGCTGATCGACCGCAGCCCGTTGTGGCCGTTGTCGCCGCCCCCGAGTTTCAACCGAACGGCATCGAAGGGCACATCGAGCTCGTCATGAATCACGATCAACGACGCCGGCGACACCTTGAAGAAGCGGCACAGCCCGGCGACCGGACCGCCGGACAGGTTCATGTACGTCCGGGGCTTGGCCAGGACGATCGGCCGACCGCCGAGGCGACCGCTCAGCACGTCCGCGTTCGCCTTGTGGGACTTGAACCGGCCGCCGCCAGCGCGGTCGGCCAGTTCGTCCACGACCAGGAAACCGACATTGTGCCGGTTGCCGACGTACGCGGGGCCGGGATTGCCCAGCCCCACGACCAACGCCAGCTCCTCGGTCACCGGGAAGTCAGCTCTCGCTGTCGCCCTCGGCCTCGGTCGGCTCGGCGGTCTCGGCCTCGCCGCCCTCCATCTGGGCCGCGGTCGGTGCGATGGTCACGTTGACCACCAACGCCTCCGGGTCCGTGCCCAGCGTCACGCCGGCCGGCAGGGTGAGGCCACCGGCGGTGATCTGCGTGCCGGGCTCGGCGCCCGCGACGGACACCTCGATCTGCTCCGGAATGTGCAGCGCCTCGGCCTCGATGTGCACCGAGGACAGCTCGAGGTTCACGAGCGTGCCGGAGGCCGCGTCACCCGTCACCACGACGGGGACGTCGACGGCGACCTTCTCACCGCGACGCACCAGCAGCAGGTCGACGTGCTCGATGTAGTTCTTGATCGGATGCGTTGTGACCGTCTTGGTCAACGCGAGTTCGGTGCCGGACGAGTCGATGTCCAGCGTCAGGACGGCGTTCTGGCCGTGTTCCCGGACCACACGGGCGAACTCCAGCGCCGGCAGCGCCAGGTGCTTGGGGTCGGAACCGTGGCCGTAGAGCACCGCGGGGATCTTGCCGGCGCGGCGAGTACGGCGAGCGGCGCCCTTGCCGAACTCGGTACGCGGCTCGGCGGCGAGACGGACCTCGGACACGGTGGTGCACTCCTTGCATGAGGGTCGGCCTGGTGGTGGAGCGAGTGGTCACCTTGGGCGGCGGGGATGCGCGGTCAGGAGGCCATGCCGCATCCCGGCCGCCGCGTCGATAACGCCGGGCACCAGGCCCGTCCTCGCCGAGGCAACCCAACCAGTGTAGGCCGCTTCCCGCGGCTACCGGTAACCGGGCCGGGAAAGGCTGGAAAGGCTATGCGTTGCCGTCGAACAGGCTCGTCACGGAGCCGTCCTCGAAGACCTCCTGGATCGCGCGGGCCAGCAGCGGCGCGATCGACAGCACGGTGAGGCCGGGGAAGCGCTTCTCCTCCGGAATGGGCAGCGTGTTCGTGAAGATCACCTCACGGGCACCGCACTCGGCGAGGCGTTGCTGGGCCGGGCCGGACAGGACGCCGTGCGTCGCGGCGAGCACGACGTCGGCCGCGCCCTCGTCCAGCAGCTGCCGGACGGCCTTGGCGATGGTGCTGCCGGTGTCCACCATGTCGTCGATCACGACGCACAGCCGGCCCCGGATCTCGCCGACCACCCGGTTGGCGACCACCTCGTTGGGCTTGAGCGGGTCGCGGGTCTTGTGGATGAACGCGATCGGCACGCCACCGAGTTGGTCGGCCCACTTCTCGGCCAGTTTCGTGCGGCCGGAGTCCGGTGAGACCACGACCATGTTCTCGCTGGAGTACATGTTCGCCACGTGCTGTGCCAGCAGGTTCTGCGCGAACAGGTGGTCCACCGGGCCGTCGAAGAAGCCCTGGATCTGCGCGGTGTGCAGGTCCACGGTCATGATCCGGTCCGCGCCGGCCACCTTGAACAGGTCCGCGACCAGACGGGCCGAGATCGGCTCGCGGCCCTTGTGCTTCTTGTCCTGCCGGGCGTACGGGTAGAACGGCATGATCACGGTGATCCGCTTGGCGCTGGCCCGCTTCAGGGCGTCGACCATGATCAGTTGTTCCATCACCCACTGGTTGATGGGCGCGCAGTGGCTCTGGATGACGAACGCGTCGCTGCCGCGGACCGACTCGTCGAACCGGACGAAGATCTCACCGTTGGCGAAGTCGTAGGCCGACTGGGGCGTGATGGTGACGTCGAGGTGCTTGGCCACCTCCTCGGCCAGCTCCGGGTGCGCACGGCCGGAGAAGAACATCAGGCGCTTCTTCGGCGTCCCGTTCTTCGTCAGGTTCATCGCGGTCATGTGTCATCACCATCACGTTCGGTCGGGGCGGCCAGCGCGGCCAGGTCGTCCAGGGCACGCTGGGCCGCTTCGGCGGCCGGGGTGCCCGGCCGCCGCCGGAACACCCAGTTCTCGATGTTGCGTTGTGGCCCGCCGGACACGGCCAGCGCGCCCGGTGGTACGTCCTCGCGCAGCACGGTCCCCGCTCCGCTGTACGCGCCGTCACCCACGGTCACCGGGGCGACGAACATGTTGTCGCTACCGGTACGCACGTGCGAACCCACCACGGTCCGGTGCTTGCGGACGCCGTCGTAGTTGACGAACACGCTGGCGGCGCCGATGTTGCTGTGGTCACCGATCGTGGCGTCCCCAACGTAGCTCAGGTGCGGGACCTTCGTCCCCTCGCCGATTTCGGAGTTCTTGACCTCGACGAACGTCCCGATCTTGCCTTGCTCGCCCAGTCGCGTGCCCGGCCGTACGTACGCGAACGGGCCGACCGTCGCGCCCGCCCCGATCCAGCCGCCCGAGCCGTGCGTGCGGACGACCGACGCGCCGGCGCCGACGGTCATGTCGGTGAGCGTCGTGTCGGGGCCGATCTCGGCGCCCTCGCCGATCGTGGTCGTCCCGCGCAGCTGCACGCCGGGCGCGAGCACGACGTCCCGCGCGAGTTCGACGTCCGCGTCCAGCCACGTCGTGCTCGGGTCGATCATGGTCACGCCGGCCCGCATCCAGTGCCGCACCAGACGACGGTTGAACTCGGCGCCCAGCCCGGCCAGTTGCACCCGGTCGTTGACGCCCTCCACCTGCCACACGTCGTCGCACGCCATGGCACCGATGGACCGGCCGTCGGCCCGGGCGATGCCCAGCACGTCGGTGAGATACAGCTCACCCTGGGCGTTGTCGGTGGACAGCTTGGCCAGCGCGGCGCGCAGCGTGTCCGCGTCGAAGGCGTAGACACCGGAGTTGATCTCGGTGATGGCGCGCTGTTCGTCTGTGGCGTCGGCCTGCTCGACGATGCGCGTGACGAGGCCGTCGGCGTCCCGGATGATCCGGCCGTAGCCGGTCGGGTCGGCGACGACGGCCGTCAACACGGTCGCGGCGTGCCCGGCGCCGCGATGCGCGGCCAGCAGCGCGCGCAGGGTGTCCGCGGCCAGCAGCGGTACGTCGCCGTAGCTGACCAGCACAGTCCCGCCCAGGTCGGCCGGCAGTTCGGCCAGCGCGCACGACACCGCGTGCCCGGTGCCGGCCTGCTTGTCCTGCACGGCGATCGTGATCTGCTGGTCGGCGACCTTCGCGACCTCGGCGAGATGCTCCGTGACGCGCTCGCGGCCGTGGCCGACGACCACCACCAGATGGTCCGGCGTGACGCCGGCGACCGCGCGGACCGCGTGCTCGACGAGTGTGCGGCCGGCGATGCGGTGCAACACCTTGGGGGTGGCCGAGCGCATCCGGGTGCCTTCCCCGGCCGCGAGGATGATGGTGCTGATCGTGCCGCCGTCGGGCATGTCGAGGAACTCCTCGGGTCGATCGCGTTGTCGGCACGTCCACCCGGGCACGGCAACCAACCATGGGGGTGTCGGGTCCCGGGGGATGTGCTGGGGTGTGCGTCGATCCTACGGTGCGTCCGGCAGCACCCACGTGCGGCCGGTGGCCAGTTCCCCGGGGCCTCCCGGAACTCCGGCCGTGTCGCCGCTCGGGTCGCCGTCCTCGGCGTCCTTGTTGCTCTTGGCCGGTTTGGGCTCGGTGACCACGGAGTTCCCGCCGGACCGTTTCGCCAGGTACATCGCGGCATCCGCGCGCGCCAGCACCGACGACTGCGTCTCGTTCGGCCGGACGGAGACGACGCCGACCGACAGCGTGACACCGCGGGAGAGGTCGGCCGGCAGCTTCGCGACCGCGCGTACGGCCCGGTGCAGCGCGGCCTCGGCCGCGGTCAGCGGCGCGCCGGGCAGCAGCGCCACGAACTCGTCGCCGCCATACCGGGCCACGAGGTCGCCGCCGCGCAGCGTGTTGCGCAGCGTGCTCGCGACCACCCGCAGCACGTCGTCGCCCTCGGCGTGCGACGCACGGTCGTTGACGCCCTTGAAGCCGTCCAGGTCGACCAGCGCGATCGCGACCGGCATCGTCGAGCGGGTGGCGATCAGCAGGTTGAGCTGCTCGTCCAGCGCGCGCCGGTTCGGCAGCCCGGTGAGCGGGTCCTGCATGGCCTGCGCGGCGACGGTGCCGTGGGTTTTGGTCAGCCGGGCGTGCTCGCGGCGGGTGGCCAGGGTGGCCTGGCGGGAGTCCTGTGTGGTCCACAGCGCCGACTCGAGTTCGGCGACGTAGTCCTCCAGCGCGGTGATCGTCATCTCGCCGCCGTCCGGACCGGACAGCCGGGCGAACTCGCGCGTCAGCGACACCTTCAGCACGACCTGCCGGTTGTCGTGGGCGAGCTGGTCGCGCATGTCGACGAGCATGCCCAGCGCCTCCTCGACCCGGTTGGCCGACGCGAGGCAGCGGGCCAGCGCGATCGTCAGCATGATGATCTCGTGCTGCCGCTGCGCGTTGGCCAGTAGGCCGTAGAGCCGGTCGAGGTGGTGCTCGCCCGGTTCGGCGAGTGCGTGCGCGGCGCCGAGGATGGCGATCTGGTCGGCCGCCTGCCGGCCGATCTCGCGCGGGAACAGCGACTGCGCGAACGGGCCTTCGGCGGCCGTGGCCATCGCGGACGCGGTGGCGATCCGGTCGGCGGCCGCGCGGTCCTCGCCGACGCGTTCCAGACGCAGCGCCCAGCCCAGCTGCAGCCGGACCCGGTTGAACAGGTGGATGGCGATCTCGTGCGGGCCGCCGCCGGACTGCACGACCACGTCCGCGCGGGCCATCGCCTGGTCGGCCTCCTCGTAGGCCCCCAGGTCGGTGAGCACGAGCGCGATGTCCATCAGCACGCCGGACAGCACCCGCTGCGCGTCCCGCCGGCCGGCCAGCCGGGTCGCCAGCGAGTCGTCGTCCAGGATGGCGAGCGCCTGGGCGACCTCGGTCATGGCTTCGTCCTCGCGCCCGCTGTGCAGGTGCCGCCGGCCCCACAACGCGTGCGCCCCGGCCTCCATCACGACGAGGTTGTGGCGGCTCGCGTGCTCCAGGAGTTCCTCCAGGAGCGGGTCCATGCCCGGCCACAGGTCCGGCACGTTCGCGTTCCGGCACAGCAGCGCGCTGCGCAGGAGCTGGGCGACGGTCATCGGCTCGGCCCGCCGGCGCGTCTCCGCCAGCAGGTCCTCCATCTCCTCGACGATGTCACGCTGCGTGTGTTCGTCGCTGCGCTGGGACACCGCGACGAGTTCGCGGGCCCGGCCCAACAGCCACGCCTCGGAGATCTCGCCGTAGGAGGGGCCGGGTGGTGGGGACGCGGGCGTGCCGGACTGCCCGGCCGGCGCGCGTCCGTCGGTCGGCAGGCCGTCCACCTCGTCAGTCAGGGCGGCACCCCCGTCCGGTGTCATTGACGGCGTCATGTCGAGGTGGTCCTTTTGTCCTGCTCCGCCGCCAGGATTCGAACCTGGACCATCGGAACCAAAATCCGAGGTGCTGCCTTTACACTACGGCGGATCGAGCGGACGGCGACGTTGTCGCCACCCGCTCGTACGATGAACATGGTGACATGGCCCCGTCCGGCGGGTTTCCTCGCCCGCCGGTGCGTACGAATACCACACGGTGGCCTGCGTATCTAGCACGTGTCCTGGCGTGCGACAAGGGTTTCAACTTACGCTGTCGTAGGTTACGGTTGCGTAGGTTAGGTTCCCCTAAGACGGTGAGGTACCACATGACGAGCACCCTCGACGTGACGGAGCAGCCCGCACCGGGTGGTGCGAAGCCGGTCGTCTCCGGCCGGCGGAACGCGTGGTCGCAGTTCGCGGTGTACGCGTTCGTCCTGGTGCCGATGGCGGCGCTGATCGCCGCCATCCCGCTCGCGTGGGGGTGGGGCCTGACGTGGCTCGACGTCATCCTGGCCGTCGCCTTCTATCTGGTGAACGTGCTCGGTGTCACCGTGGGTTACCACCGGCACTTCACGCACAGCTCCTTCAAGGCGCGCCGTGGCCTCCGGATCGCGCTGGCCGTCGCCGGTGGCATGGCCGTGCAGGGTCCGGTGATCATCTGGGTCGCCGACCACCGCCGCCACCACGCGTTCTCCGACCGTGACGGTGACCCGCACTCGCCGTGGCTGTTCGGCACGTCGCCGCTGGCCATCGCGAAGGGCTTCTGGCACGCGCACATGGGCTGGCTGTTCGACCGGGACACCACCAACAAGCAGCGGTTCGCGCCGGATCTGTTGGCGGACAAGGACATCGTGCGGGTGGCCAAGCTGTTCTGGCTGTGGACGATCGCGACTGTGCTGTTGCCGCCGCTGATCGCCGGCCTGATCACGTGGTCGTGGTGGGGCGTGCTGACCGCGTTCTTCTGGGCGACCCTGGTCCGGATCGCGGTGCTGCACCACGTGACGTGGTCCACGAACTCGATCTGCCACATGATCGGCGAGCGCCCGTTCGCGGCGCGGGACAAGTCGGCCAACTTCTGGCCGTTGGCCATCCTGAGCATGGGCGAGTCGTGGCACAACCTGCACCACGCCGACCCCACGTGCGCGCGGCACGGGGTGCAGCGTGGTCAGATCGACATCTCGGCCCGGCTGATCTGGATGTTCGAGAAGTTCGGGTGGGCCTACGACGTGCGGTGGCCGACGCCGCAGCGGCTGGCCCGCATCAGCAGTAAGTGAGTTCGTTTCAGTAAGTGAGGGATCTGGTCTGAGTACGGGGGACACGCCGGTCGTCCGGGTGCGGATGACCGGCATCCAGCGCCGACAGCAGTTGCTGGACGTGGCGCGGGCGTTGCTGGCGGAGAAGGGTTTCGACGCGACCTCCGTCGAGGAGATCGCGCACCGGGCGGCCGTGAGCAAACCGGTCGTGTACACGCACTTCGGGGGCAAGGAAGGCATCTACGCGGTCGTGGTCGACCGTGAGATGCGGCACCTGTTGTCGCAGATCGAGGCCGCACTGGCCGAGAGCGCGCACCCGAAGCACCTGCTCGAGCGGGCGGCGCGGGCCTTTCTGGCCTATGTGGACGAATGCCCGGATGGATTCCGGATTCTGGTGCGGGATTCGCCGGTGGCCAGTAGCGGTGGCACGTTCTCGAGCCTGCTGGGTGACATCGCGGGCCAGGTGGAGCACGTGCTCGGCGTGCACTTCCAGCACTACGGCTACGACCCGAGGCTGGCCGCCGTCTACGCGCAGGCCTTGGTCGGGATGGTCGCGCTGACCGGGCAGTGGTGGCTGGACGCGCGGTCGCCGTCGCGGGACGAGGTCGCGGCGCACGTGGTGAACCTGGCGTGGAACGGCCTGTCGCACCTGGAGCACGCACCTGGCCTGGGGTGATGGACGAGTTGACACTAGATATGCGCACATATAATCTGTGCGCATGGCAACCTACGAGTACGAGCACACCCTGCACACGACGGCATCACCCGACGACATCTGGCGCCTCTGGGCGGACGCCCCGAACTGGCCATCGTGGGACACGTCTGTCACGAAGGTCGAAATGGACGGCCCGTTCACCGTCGGCGCGACCGGCACCATGCACCTGGCCGACCAGCCGCCAGTCGGCATCAAGCTGATCGAGGTCACACCCGGCGTCGGATTCACCGACGAGACGGAGATCCCCGGCGCCGTGCTGCGCTTCGTGCACCACGTCGTGGCCACGGCCGAGGGCACGGCGGTAACGCACCGAGTCGAAATCGACGGCGACCCCGACTTCGTCGGGCAGCTTGGCCCGGCCGTGACAGTCGACGTACCAGAGGCAATGGCCGGCTTGGTGCGGCAGGCATCATCGGCGGCATGACGAATCCGTCTGGGCCGGTGTCACGGTGGCAGCACGCTGATCAGAGTGTCGGTCTGTTGCTGTGGCAGGTGACGTTGGCATGGCAACGCGCGATGCGAGCCGCACTCGAACCGCACGATCTGACACACGTGCAGTTCGTGCTGCTCGCGTCCGCGTGGTGGCTAGGCGAACACGAACAACCGCCGACGCAGCAACGGATAGCCGACCACGCCGGCACCGACACGATGATGACGAGCCAGGTCTTGCGTAGGTTGGCGGCACGCCAGTTGATCACCCGAGAACTGGACGAGAACGACGCCAGGGCGAAGCGGATCGTGCTGACGGAGGTAGGGCGGAGCGTGCTGACGGACGCGCTGGCCGACGTGGAGACAACGGACGCCGAGTTCTTCGGCGCGCTAGGCCGCAGCGGCGATTCATTCGTGAACGGACTAACCGCACTACGGGACGCACACCGAGGCTGACGCCACAAGGCGAGACGCAGACGCAGACGAGACCGAGACGGGGCGAGACGCAGAGACACAACGAGACCAAGACAGGACGAGACAGAAACACAACGAGACCGAGACGAAAGCCGAAGACGAAGACGAAGACCGAGCGGACCGCCAACCCGACCCACCACGCGACAGCCGACCAGCAACGCAACGGGCTCAACGCAGTAGAAGCGGCCACCGAACCGGGCCGTAGAAGCCAGACGCGGACAGAGCCCAGAACAAGGGCTGAGGCCACGGGCCGAAGCCAGACACCGACCGAGCCAACGATCGGCGGAGACGGGGTTGTTCAGTCTGTCCTGCTCCGGATCGGAACAGAGCAGGAAGCCGAAACCCGGGACAAGCCAACACCGAGAAGACCAAACCCGGACAACGCATTAGGCCGGACAGCGACGAGACCGGGCGGCCGATAGGGCCGGGCAACGGGCACGGCCAAGCCGAACAACGGACAAGACCAGACCGGCCCGGAAGGCACCCGGCACGCTCCCGCAGGCGTACCCCTCCCAGGAACCCCCATTTCCAACCCTAATGGATCAAGAAACCGCGCACGAGCGAATAACCCGCCACCTGTGGATAACCCGATACCGATGGATAACCGCCGCTAGGGTTGGCCAGTGGACGAACTTCGCCTCACCGTGACCGATCGGATCGCCACCCTCACCATCAACCGACCCGCCCGCCGCAACGCCATGTCCTTCGCCATGTGGTCCGCCCTCCCCGACCTGATGGCCGAAATAACAGCGACCCAAGACGCACGAGTGCTGGTCATCCGAGGCACGGAACACTTCTCGGCCGGTGCCGACATCGGCGAGTTCGCCACCCTCCGCAGCGGCCCCGACGGTGCCCGTCGCTACAGCGCCGCCGTGCACGCCGGTGAGCGAGCCATAGCCGACCTCTGCCTGCCGACGATCGCCGCGATCAGCGGGTTCTGCATCGGCGGCGGCTGTGAGATCGCCCTGGCGTGTGACATCCGCATCGCCACCGCAGACGCCCGGTTCGGGATCACGCCGGCCAACCTCGGCATCGTCTACAACGCCACGTCCACCCGCCAGCTCGTCCAGGCCGTCGGCCCAGCATGGGCCAAGCAACTGCTGTTCAGCGGCGACTTGATCGACGCGACCACCGCCCTCCGCATCGGCCTGGTCAACGAGATAGCGACCGACGGCCGAGCAGCCGAACTGGCGACCAGGATCGCGAGCCGGGCCGCCGTCAGCCTGCGCGGATCGAAACAGATCATCAACCGGATCGGCACCGGCGAGCCCATCGACGGACCGGACGTCGACCGGCTCTACGACGACGCCGTCACGAGCACCGACTACGCCGAGGGCGTGTCCGCGTTCCTCGCCAAACGCGACCCGGTGTTCTGAGCCAAACGCGGCCAAGCGACCAGGAACGCCCCGCCATGTCGGCCCCTGCCCGTAGGGTGGTGGATGAGAACCCCTCCGGCGGCTCGTCCCGGGCAGGGGTCTGTCCGCGTCCCAACCGCGTCCAGGAGCGCCTCGCCATGCTCGTTGCCCCTCCGCTGTACGGCCTGCTGCGTGCCGTGCTGCCCGATGCCGGACTGAAGTCCGTTGTCGAGTACGCCGGTACCGGACTGCTCGAACTCGAGGGCCCGCTCGCCGCCCGTCCGCTGGTGGCCGCCGCGCTCGCGGCCGATCCCGGTGCCGGTGGCGCTGGAGTGCCGGTGTTGCTCGCGACGGCGACCGGTCGACTCACCGACGAACTGGCGGCCGTGCTCGGTGATCTGCTCGGGCACGACGCGGTCGCGGCCTTCCCGAGTTGGGAGACGCTGCCGCACGAGCGGCTCTCGCCGCGGGCGGACACCGTTGGCCAGCGACTGGCCGTGCTCCGGCGGCTGGCGCATCCGGAGGAGCATCCAGCCGGGCAACTGCGGGTCGTCGTCACGGCGGTGCGTAGCCTGATCCAGCCGCTCGCGCCGGGGCTGGGCGAGCTGGCGCCCGTGCGGCTGGCGGTCGGCTCGGAAAGCGATTTCGAACAGACGATCACGCGGCTGGCCGAACTCGCCTATGCCCGCGTGGACATGGTCGAGAAACGCGGCGAGTTCGCGGTACGCGGCGGCATTCTCGACCTGTTCCCGCCGACCGCGGAACACCCGGTGCGGGTGGAGTTCTGGGGCGACGAGGTGTCCGAGATCCGCGCGTTCGCCGTGGCCGACCAGCGCTCGTTGCCGGGCGACATCGAGAGCGTGACGGCGACGCCGTGCCGCGAACTGCTGCTGACCGAACAGGTTCGCGCGCGCGCCGCCGAACTGGCCGCGGAGCATCACGCGGACGCGCACCTGGCCGAAATGCTGACGAAACTGGCCGAGGGCATTCCGAGCGAGGGCATGGAGGCGCTGATCCCGGCATTGATTCCGGGCAACATGCCGCTGCTCACCGATTTCATGCCGGCGAACACGCACTTCGTGATCGCGGATCCGGAGAAGGTCCGCGCCCGCGCGCACGATCTGGTGCGGACGGGGCAGGAGTTCCTCGAGGCGTCGTGGCTGGCCGCGGCCGGTGGCGGGCGGGCGCCGATCGACCTGGGCGCGTCGGCCTATCGCGCGTTGGCCGACGTGGCAACGCATGCCAGGGAGTCGGACCGTCCATGGTGGACGCTGTCGCAGCTCACCAGCGAGGACGCCGACGTGCTGCGGCTGGACCTGCGGCCGGCCGAGGCGTACCGGGGTGAGCTGTCGAGGGCGTTCGTGGACCTGCGCGCGCACGTGGCGACCGGCGGCACCGCCGTGCTCGTCGTGCCCGGTTCCGGTACGGCGCAACGGGCCGTGGAACAACTGAAGGACGCCGACGTGCCGGCGGTGCTGGCCGAACACGGCCTGACCGAGCCACCGGCCGATGCGCTCGTCACGGTGGTGCGCGGCCGGCTGGAGGACGGCTTCCTCGCGCCGGGACTGGGTTTCGTCGTGCTCACCGAGACCGACCTGACCGGTGGCCGGGGCGGCACGTCGACCAAGGACATGCGCCGCGGCCTGCCCAGCCGGCGCCGCAACGCCGTGGATCCGTTGGCGCTCAAGGCCGGCGACCACGTTGTGCACGAGCAGCACGGCATCGGACGCTACGTGGAGATGGTGCAGCGCACGGTGGCCGGCGCGACCCGTGAGTACCTGGTGCTGGAGTACGCGGCGAGCAAGCGCGGCCAGCCCGGTGACCGGCTGTTCGTGCCGACCGACCAGCTCGACGAGATCTCCCGCTACGTCGGCGGCGAACTGCCCACGCTGAACAAGCTCGGCGGGTCGGACTGGAAGAACACGAAGGCCAGGGCCAAGAAGGCCGTCAAGCAGATCGCGGCGGAGCTCGTGCAGCTCTACGCGGCCCGCCAGTCCGCGCCGGGGTTCGCGTTCGGCCCGGACACGCCGTGGCAGGGCGAGCTCGAGGACGCGTTCGTGTTCGACGAGACGCCCGACCAGATGGCCGCGATCGACGAGGT
>Ga0207664_10001029_pt1 | contig 18674 bp, 16 predicted proteins | sample LARL83metaG_FD_184349 | JGI IMG/M metagenome (GOLD analysis project Ga0207664, IMG submission 184349) | Corn, switchgrass and miscanthus rhizosphere microbial communities from Kellogg Biological Station, Michigan, USA - LAR L8-3 metaG... | ecosystem: Host-associated > Plants > Roots >... | reverse complement strand
GTCGGGGTTGTTCCAGTCCTCGCGTCCGGGCTGGCCGTCGAGCGTGCTGAGCAGCGACCAGGTGGCTCCCCGGTCGTGGCTCTCGAACACGCCGGCGGCTTCGCCGCCGGCCAGCAGCCGGCCGTGGGCGGCGGTCAGGCCGGAGAGCTTGGACAGGCGAAGATCGTCGGCCCCGTAGGCAAGTCCCTCGCTCGACAGCTCCCAGGTCTCCCCGAGGTCCGGGCTTCGCCAGACCCCGGCCCCGTGCCACTCGCTGGCAGCCGCCGCGTAGATGTCGCCGGAGACCGGGTCGTGGATCGCCTGGTATACGGGCCAGCCCTCGCAGTACGGTCCGCGCACCTGCCAGTCGCGGCGGTCGCGGTCGCTCTCCAGGATGAAGCAGCCCTTGCGGGTGCCGATCAGCAGCAGGACGCGGGACATGGTCACCTCCAGGCCGGGTCTTGTGGCATCCCCACAGACGTCTCGATGGGTGGACCGGTGGACGGCCGCAGACTCATCGCTCGAACGTCCCGACATTAGACGATTGAATCCACGCCGCCGCGAGCCTGGACGCACACGGTGGTTGATTCAGATGACCGTGGTGGGCTACGGCTGCGAAGCGTCGCCTCGCTGTGTCCTCGGTCGCGCCCATGCTTCGAGCATGAGCGCTCCCGACGTTCTGGCGATGCTCGCGTCCGGCGCCTGCGTGATCGCAGACGCCTCCCGACCGCTGTCAAGGCTCGACGCCTTGACAGCTGACCGTCCAGGACATCACGTCGGCGTGGAATCACTCGCCTCGCTCATCGACTACCATCGAAAGCGATGACCGAACGCAGCGATAGTGCGACGCTCGCTCGGGGCGAGCTGGACGAGCGCCTGGAGGCGCACCGGCTGGAGCTCACCGGCTACTGCTACCGGATGCTCGGCTCGCCGTTCGAGGCCGAGGATGCGGTGCAGGAGACGATGCTCCGCGCCTGGCGCGGCTACGAGCGGTTCGAGGGCCGGTCTGCCCTGCGCTCGTGGCTCTACCGGATCGCCACCAACGTCTGCATGGACATGCTGAACGGGCGCCGGCGACGGGCTCGGCCGATGGACATGGGGCCCGCCTGCGATCCCGACCCGGCCTATCTGAACACGCTCTCGGAAGTGACCTGGATCCAGCCGGTGCCGGATGGCCTGGTCATGCCCGAGGGGGATCCGGCCGAGGTCGCCCAGGCGCGCGAGACGATCAAGCTGGCCTTCATCGCCGCGCTCCAGTACCTGCCGCCGCGGCAGCGGGCGGCGCTCATCCTGTGCGAGGTGCTGCGTTGGCCGGCGGCCGAGGTGGCCGAGCTCCTGGAGACGAGCGTCGCTTCGGTGAACAGCGCGCTGCAGCGGGCTCGGGCGACGATCGCTGCCAGCGAGCTCGAGGCCGGCGACCCGGCGCCGCCGCTGAGCGACGCCGACCGCGAGCTGCTCAGCCGTTACGTCGACGCATTCCAGCGCTATGACATGGCAGCGCTGACGTCGCTGATCCAGGAGGATGCGCGCCAGTCGATGCCGCCCTATGACATGTGGCTGCGCGGCCGCGACGACGTGCTGACCTGGTGGGTCGGGCCGGGGATCGGCTGCAAGGGCTCGCGGATGATCACCGTCGACGATGCCAACGGCTCGCCGGCCTTCGGGCAGTACAAGCCGAGCCCGGACGGCGGGTACGAGCCGTGGGCGCTGCAGGTGATCGAGCTCTCAGACGGCCGGATCGCCGAGTTCACGTTTTTCCTCGACACCGAGCGCGTGTTCCCGCTGTTCGGGCTTCCGCCTCGGCTCGAGGGGTAGCGCGTCCGCCAGCCCGGCGAACTCGAGCAGCCGCTGCAGATCGGCCGAGGCGTTGCGAAGCTGGATCTGGTGGCCGCGCCTGCGTGCGGTCAGCTGTAGGCGGGCGAGCAGGTCGATCGTGCCGGCGGTCGCGGGCAGGCCGGTCACGTCGCAGACGATCGGGCGTGGACGTGGCGCGGTCATCTTCTCCCTGGACCGGCCTGGAGCCGCGAACTCATCGCCGCGGCGGGGCGATGAGTTTGGGCGGCAGTCGCAGTCTCTCTCCCGACCCGTCGAAACGGAACTTCCGATGACCGCAGATCCCCGCACCCGCTGGCTGGCCCTGATCGTCCTCTGTCTGGGGACGCTGATGATCGTCCTCGACTCGACGATCGTGAACGTCGCGCTGCCCTCGATCCAGGACGACCTCGGCTTCTCGGCGGCATCGCTGGCCTGGGTGGTGAACGCCTACCTGCTGACGTTCGGCGGCTGCCTCCTGTTGGGTGGCCGGCTGGGCGACCTGTACGGCCGGCGGCGGCTGTTCGTGTTGGGGATCGCGCTCTTCACCGCCGCCTCGGCATGCTGCGGCCTCGCCCAAACGCAGGAAACGCTGATCGCCGCGCGCGCCGTCCAGGGCGTTGGCGGCGCCGTCGCCTCGGCGGTCTCGCTGTCGCTGATGATGCAGCTTTTCACCGATCCCGGCGAGCGGGCCCGGGCGATGGGCGTGTTCGGGTTCGTCGCCTCCGGCGGCGGCTCGATCGGCGTGCTGCTGGGCGGCATCCTGACCGACCGCCTGGACTGGCACTGGATCTTCCTGGTCAACCTGCCGATCGGCGTCGCCGTCATCGCACTCTCGCTGCGGCTGCTGCCGGGCGGCGGCGCCAGGCCCGGGAGCCGTCTCGACGTCGCCGGCGCGGTCACCGTGACCGCCTCGTTGATGCTGGCGGTGTACGGGATCGTGAACGGCCAGCAGGATGGCTGGACCTCGGCGCTGACGCTGGGCCGCCTGGCCGGCGCTGTGGCGATGTTCGCGGTCTTTCTGATCGTCGAGTCCCGGGTCGCCGAGCCGCTCGTCCGCCTGTCGCTCTTCCGGCGCCGGAACCTGGCGACCGCCAACGCCGTGGCCGTGCTCTGGGCGGCGGCGATGTTCGCCTGGTTCTTCCTCTCGGCGCTCTACCTGCAGGCCGTGCTCGGCTACACGCCGCTCGAGGTCGGGCTGGCGTTTCTTCCCGCCAACATCGTCATGGGCGCGCTCTCGATCGCGGTCTCGGCGCGCCTGGTCATGCGCTTCGGGATCCGTCGGCCGATGGTGGTTGGCCTGTCCCTGGGCGCGGCGGGCCTGGCGCTCTTCGCCCGGGCGCCCGAGGGCGGGAACTTCCTGGTCGACATCCTGCCCAGCATGACGCTGCTCGGGATCGGCGCCGGCATCGCCTTCAACCCGGTCCTGCTGGCCGCCATGAGCGACGTCTCCGAGGACGAGGCCGGGCTCGCCTCCGGCGTGGTCAACACCGCCTTCATGATGGGCGGCGCACTGGGCCTGGCCGTGCTGGCCAGCACCGCCTCGGCGCGGACGGCGAGTCTGCGTTCGTCGGGCGAGGGCGCGCTGACTGCGCTGCTCGGCGGCTACCACCTGGCGTTCTTTGCCGGGGCGCTCTTTGCCGCTGCTGCAGCAGCGGTCGGCGGTCTCCTCCTGCGCACCGGCTCGGCCGGGCCTCCGCCGGAGCCCGATCCGGAGCGGGAGCGCGTGCCGGTGGCCGTCTAGGGCATGCCGGCGTTCACCGCCCTTTCACGGTGCGCTCACAGGTGGGACACCCATCTCCGGCGTCCAGGCGGAAGTATCCGGCCCAGAGTGCCGGGCTGAGGGCAGCCGGGCACGACCGACTCAGGAGGGGTCAATGTCTGGGAAGCGTGTGTGCCTGGGCCTGCCTGCGATCCTCGCAGCCGGCCTTCTGCTCTCCGCCTCCGGCGCCGTCGCGGCGCCCGGCGGCGGCGTTTCGGCGGATCACCAAGTGCAGCGGCGAACGCCGATCAAGCACGTGGTGGTGATCTTTCAGGAGAACGTCTCGTTCGACCATTACTTCGGCACCTATCCGAAGGCGGCGAACTCCGACGGCCGCCACTTCAAGGCGGCGCCGGGGACGCCGGCCGTGGACGGGCTTCTGCCCGCAACCAGCCACTCGCTCCCCCCGGATCTCCGGCATACGGCCAACCTGACCAAGGTGAATCCCAACGAGGCGCTCCCGCAGCGCCTGGACAGCAGCCCGACCGGCCTGTCCGGGAGCGCCGGCGGTCAGCTGACCTGCGACCAGGATCACGACTACAGCGACGAGCAGCAGGCATTCGACGGCGGCAAGATGGATCAGTTCGTCCAGAGCGTCGGCACCGGAGATGGGACATCGCCCTCTGGCGCGCCCTGCAACGCCGACCAGGTCATGGACTACTACGACGGCAACACGGTGACCGGGCTCTGGAACTACGCCCAGCACTTCGCGATGAGCGACAACTCGTACGGGTCGACGTTCGGGCCGTCCTCGCCGGGGGCGATCAACCTGGCGTCCGGGGACACCGGAAACGTGGACCCGACTCACATGGTCAACGACCCGCCGGTCTCGACCTCGGCCTCGCCAGACGGCGATATCACCCCCGACGGCAAGGGCGGCTTCTCGCTGACCAGCGATGCTCAGCCCTACTGGGACGACTGCTCGACCCGCGACGCAGTGGCCATGGCCGGCACCAACATCGGCGACGAGCTGAACCGCGCCGGGCTCTCCTGGGGCTGGTTCGAAGGCGGCTTCCGGCCGACCACGACGTACCGGGCAGGCCTGGCCGCGATCGGCAAGTCGGGCCAGCCGACGCACACCTTCATCCCGGACGAGTTCGCCGGCAAGGGCTTCGAGCAGAAGGTGCCGCATTCGAGCGACCAGGGCCTGTGCAACGCGGTGCATCCGGTCGGCAAGTCACTCGGCGGCCACGGGCAGTGGGGGTACAAGGACGACTTCATCCCGCACCACGAGCCGTTCCAGTACTACGCGACGACCGCCAATCCGCATCACCTGACGATCCGCCGGCACCACGGCCGGGACACCGTCCACGGGCCGGATTCGCTGGCCACGGTCGGCCGTGACACGCAGTCGTTCAGCGGCGGCTACGGCGTGGGGCCCCGGTTCAACACGCCCAACCACCAGTACGACACCAGCGACTTCGATCAGCTGGTCGCCGCGATCAGCGCCGGCAAGCTCCCGCCGTCTGCCCTTCCCGCCGTCAGCTTCCTGAAGGCGCCGGGGTTCCAGGACGGGCATCCGGGCTACTCCGACCCCCAGGACGAGCAGCACTTCCTGGTGCACGAGATCAACTCGATCATGCGCTCGCCGGACTGGCGGAGCAGCGCCATCATCATCAACTACGACGACTCGGACGGCTGGTACGACCACGTCTCGAGCGGGGTCACGAACCCGTCCCTGTCGCCGGCCGACAACCTCACCAACACGACGCTGGGCACGATCTCGTCCAGCAACCCGACGTCCGGTCAGTGCGGTCCCACGCCGCAGACCAGCTCACCTCTGGGCGGCGAGCAGGGCCGCTGCGGCTTCGGGCCGCGGCTGCCGATGATGGTCATCTCGCCGTTCGCCAGGCATGACTCGGTCGATCACAACCTGAACGATCAGGCGTCGATCATCAACTTCGTCGAGTACAACTGGCGGCTGCCCGGGATCCCCGGCTCCTACGACCAGGCGCTGACGAATACGGCCGACCAGGCCGAGGGCATCCACTTCGACCTGGCCCACATGTTCGCCTTCGGCAGGCGGCACAACTCGGCGCTGCTGCTCAACCCGGCCACCGGAAGGGTCGTCCGGTGACCGGTTGGGGGGCCGAGATTCTCCGGCGCTGAGGCGCCGGTGGGGGCGCCTTCGGCGGCTGGGCCGAAGGCGCCCCGAGGCCGTCGGCGTCAGCCGGCGGCCCGGATGATCCCCAGCAGGCCGTGGCTCTCGCCATCCGGTCCGGCGCTGAAGACCAGCGACCGGTGGCTGGCGAAGACGCCGTTGCCGAAGCGAAGCGCCCACAGGCCGTCGATCACGAGCGGCCGTCCGCTGGGCCTGCGGAGCATGCCCCGGAAGTGGCCGGTGACCGGGTCGAAGGCGTTGATGCGGCCGTTGCCGAAGTTCCCGACCAGAAGCGCGCCGCTGAAGCGGCCGAACTGCGCGGGCGCCATCGCCAGCCCCCACGGCGCATTCAGCGGGCCGCCCTTGGCAAGCCTGCGCAGCAGGTGGCCGCGGCGGTCGAAGACGTCGACGCGGCCCAGGTGCGGGCCGTCCACCTCGTCAGCGCCGGAGCCCTGCTTGGCGAACGTCACGTACAGCCGGCCGCCCAGGTTCTGGACGTTGAACGGCGCGAAGTCCGGCGGCATCTGGGAGTCGCGGAACCCGCCCGCCAGGTGCACGCGGCGGAAGCGGCCGTTGAAGACCACGATCTGCCCGTGATGGAAGTCCGCGGCATAGAGCAGCGGCCCGTGTCCACGCACGAACCCCATCGTCAGGCCCTTGAAGATGGCGCCGGGCACGGAGGCCACCACCGGGGCGGTGGTCGTCGGCGGGTTCGATGCCGGCCAGGCCGAGACCGTGCCCGACTCGGCGTCGAAGATGAACGTCGCCGGCAGCCGCATGCCGCCGACGCTGACCCGGAACGATCCGGTCGGGTTGAACACCTGGCCGGTTGGGTCCTGGCCGCTCACGGCCACTGTCAGCGGAACCTTGGCGGGAGGCGTCCCGCCCACCGCCCCGGAGTAGATGGTGGCGGTGCTGGTGCCGTTGTTGGCCGCCCAGATCGGCGTCGTCGGCCCTGCCGCGAGGCCCCAGGCGTTGACCAGGTCGGGGTCGGTCAGCCGGGCGTGCCCGGGCTGGTCGGAGACGATGTTGGACTGCCGGTAGCCGCCGGGCGCGGCTCCGGCCGGGCCGGCCACGATTACCGCGGCCGCGGCGATTGCGATCAGCGCCGCGCCGGCGCTTGCCCACCGTTTCGAGCGATCCTGCATGGAGACCCTCCTTCTCCTCGCTTCGCGGGTGCGCCCGCATTTCCCCCGAGCGCACGTGGGACCCCCTGGGCTACGAGGCAGCCCTCGATGCGGTTTGTGGCCTCTGTCACATCTCCGCGTGACTGCCGCCGGTCCCAGGACGTGACATCCATTGCGATCCGTGGGAAGATGGATCCCTGTTCCACCGTCTATTGGACAACCTGCCCATCCACGAGGAGGAAACCCATGGGTACGGAGGAAAAGGATCGGCGGAGAGGCGAGGAGCCCGACGTCGAGGCGCATTCGCACAAGGGAGGGCGCACAGCCAACGAGGAGCCGCGGACGGAGCCGGAGGACAAGTCCGGCGACGACGGGCCCGACGTTGAGGCGCACCTGCATAAGGGCGGCCGCACCTAGCGTACGTCTCTGGCCGGCGCGGCGTCCTCCGCCGCGCCGGCCCTCTCATCGACGTTCCAGCACCCGTGTCATCGCCGCCAAGAGGTTTATTCCGGCGGCGCGCTCCTCGGCATCGCCTCGCTCGAGCGCGGCGACGAGCCGGGTGATTCCGGCGGCGTCGCCTTCGCCTGACTCGAGCAGGGCGCGTGCCTGGCGCGACCGCGCGAGCAGGTCGAGTGCGATCGCGGCCTGAGTGGCGAACATGCCGAGGAGATCGGCCTGATCGGCGGTGAAGCGCTCGCCGGACGGCCGGTCGAGCACCTCCAGGACGCCCAGCGACCGCTCGCCCGAGAGCAGCGGCACCGCCATGATCCCCTTCGGCACGTACCCGGTCGATTCGGCCACCTCGGTGGAGAAGCGAGGGTCACTGCCGACGTCGTCGAGCACCAGCGGCTGCTGGGTGACCAGCACCCAGCCGGCGACGCCGGTGCTGGACGGGAAGCGGCGGCCGACCAGCGACTCCTCGCCCTCGCCGCTGACGGCCTCGAAGACGAGCTCGTCCGAGCCGTCGTCGAGCAGGAAGACCGACGCCGCGCGGGCGCCGAAGATCGCCCGGGCAACGTCCACGATCGAGCGAAGGAGCGCCCGGTGCAGCTCGTCGTCCGGCAGCAGCCCGGCGGCGGCCGACGCGCGGGCCTCATTCATGGTTCCACCTCTACGTTGTCGGCGGTCAGCCCTAGCAGGGTCTTCACCTCGGCCGGAGTCAAATCGGGGTGCTTCGACCGTATCAGGGCGCAGATCGCGGCGATGTGCGGGGTCGCGAAGCTGTTGCCACTGGCGCGGAGCGTCGAGCCGTCCATCCAGGCCACGTCGACCTCGACGCCCCGTGCATAGAACTCGACCGGGGGTGCCGGGTTGCGGAGGTAGACCAGTGGGTCGGCGAGGTCGTGGCTGGCAACCGAGACGACCGAGGCGAATCGCCAGGGGTAGCTGCGGACCGGCATGTTGTGGGCCGACGCGACGATCAGGCTGCGCTTGAAATAGGCGGCGTCGGTCAGGGCGTGCAGCTCGCCGACGAACCTCTCCTTGGTGGTCGAGAGGCTCATGTTGATGACGTCGAATCCCTGTTCGACGGCCCAGCGCAACCCTTCGATGAGCGCGGGTCCGCTGCCCACGAACCCCTCTCCGAGTACCCGCACGCTGACCAGCCGGCAGTCCGGCGCCAGTGAGCGGATGATCCCCGCGCAGGCTGTGCCGTGGCCACAGACGTCGCCGAGCTCGTCGTCGTCGATGACCGTCTCCCCGTCCTCTACCGTGACCGCCACCGCCTGATCGATCCGCTTCACCAGGGGATGTGTCGGATCGACCCCGCTGTCCACGATACAGACCGTCGCCCCAGCCCCCGTTGCGCCGCCGAACGCCCACTCCCGATCGACGCGGTCCGGCCACAGCCGGGCGCCCTGGAGACGGCGGGCATCGTCGCCGGCAATTGCGTGCGCCGGCAGCTGCTCGTCGTCGCCGGCGTGGGCGGTCACGGACACGTGGGCGATGCTACACACCAAGGCCGACTCGCCTCACGTCGGGATCACTCCGGGTCGCAGCGTCGCCAGCCGTGCCGAGATCACAACCTCCGCCTCGTCGGCGCTTCGCGGATGACCGGTCACCGCTGCCAGGAACTCGTCCCGGCCCAATGTGAGGAGGTCGCACTCCGAGGCTGCGGATACCGTCGCCGTCCGCGGAACGTCGCGCAGGAGCGCGATCTCACCGAACAGGTCGCCGGCACCGAGCGGCGGCGCCGGGTGTCCGTCAACGACCACGCGAAGCGCGCCAGACGCGATCAGATAGACGCGGTCGCCTGGCTCACCCTGGCGGATGACGTCGACCCCGGCGTCTACCTGGATCGGCTCCAGGCGACGTGCAAGCTGCTCCAGCACCGAGTCCGGCAGCGGTGCGAAGACGCGGTGCGAACGAAGCAGTGCGATCCGCTGCAGGATCGCTGGCTCGACCCGGTCGAGCGGAAGCATGAATCGTGCCGTGAGAAGCACGACCGCCGGCAGCAGCAGTCCGGTCAGGATCAGGGCCGCGCGGGTGCCCACGGCGTGGATCGCCAGCGGGGCCGCCACGGCACCGAGTCCCAGAGCGGCCAGAAGAACGCTCTCCAGGGCGCCGAACACCCGGCCGAGCACGGCATCCGGGGCCGAGCGCTGGAGCAGGGTGACCGCCGCAACATCGACCACGGTGTTCCCGGCACCGACGCCGCAGAGCAGAAGCAGCGCGAGGGCGCTGCTCGTGACGGCGCCGAGCAACGCGACGCCGACTCCCCATATGAGGACGCCGGCAGCGAATGCCCCGGCGATCCGGCGCGTCCCGGCGAGGCCTGCGGCCGCCACTCCGCCGACGATCGCGCCCACCCCGAATGCCGCGTCCAGATACCCGACACCGGCGTTCCCCAGCCCCAGCACGTCGATGGCAAGGACGGCCGTGAAGACGCCCAGCGCACCTGCGACGAGCGCCTGGGCGCCGTATGTCAGGGTGACGGCGAGCAGCGAGGGGGTTCCGGCGATTGCCCGGATGCCGGCGGCCAGGCCGGGCTCGGCGGGTTCCGATGGGGTTTCGTCGTCCGCCTGGCCCGGCTCGTGGATCGCCAGGACGAGGATCGCCGACCACAGGAACGCCGCCACACACAGCGCGAACACGCTGACGACGCCGGATACCGCGAGCAGGAGACCGCCGATCCCCGGGCCGGCGAAGAACGCCGTCCCCTCGATCGTCGCAGCGACCGCATTCGACGCTGTCAGCTCGGCTGGAGTGGCTGCCAGGGCGGGCGTGAGCGCTGCCTGGGCGGGCCTGAATGCCGGTGAGACGATCGAGACGAGAATCGACGTCACGTAGACCCAGAGAGTCGGCGATCCGGCCTCCACAAGCACAGCCATGACCACGCAGAGGGCTGCTCGGCCGATGTCGCTGCTTGCCATCACCAGCCGCCGCGGGTAGCGGTCGGCCAGCGTCGAGAGCGGTGGCGAGGCGAGTGCCGACGCTCCCATTCGGATCAGCGTCAGCACGCCGACGGCGGTCGCTCCGCCGGCACGGAAGGCAATGACGGTCAGCACGACCGTATAGGCGCACGCTCCGATCATCGATCCGGCCCAGGCCGCCTGCAGGCGGCGCAGGTCGCGGTTTCGGACGACGACCAGGATCGAGCGGAGAGCCTCAGACATGCCCTCATCATCCCGTATCCTCGGCGTGTGAAGGGAACCGTCCGCGAGGCCACGGTCGCCGATGCGGCTGCGGTAGCCCGCGTGCATCTGGCTTCCTGGCGAGCCGCCTATCGCGGTCTGGTGCCGGATCGCTTCCTCGACTCCCTCAAGCTGGGCGAGCGGACGGCGCGCTGGCGCGAGCAGCTGACCCACCGGCCGCTGGGCCAGGTGACGCACGTGGCCGAGGTGGAAGTGGAGATCGTCGGCTTCGCGGCCGGCGGCGCCTGCCGAGACGAGGATGCGGGGCCGGAAGCCGGGGAGCTCTACGCGATCTATGTCGACCCCGCGAGCTGGCGGCAGGGGGTGGGCGGGCGTCTCGAGGCCGCCAGTCTCGGCTCGCTGCGCGAGCGCGGCTTCGCCGAGGCGCGGCTCTGGGTGCTGGAGGGGAACGCGGCCGCCCGCGCCTTCTACGAGCGCTCGGGCTGGGCAGCCGACGGCGCCAAGGGCATGCACCCGTTCGGCGAGCAGGGCCTCCCGATCGTCCGTTATCGGCGTCCGCTCACCTGAGCGGGCGCCGCTCCGTCATCATCTGCCGGTCGGGCAGGGTTGGAAGATCCTCCCGTCCAGGTCCTCGTCCATGCGCATCGCCGAGAAGCCGTTCCGCCCGCTGCCGACCGCCCGGCAGTAGGCCGAGTAGCGGTGGCGCCCGGCGCACGAGGCGCCCGGTGCGCAGACGACGCCGTCCTCGGCGTACTCGACCTCGCCGACCCACTTGCCCGTCGGCTGGCGGCGGGTGTGGTCGGCCGTAAAGTCGTCCCAGCCGCAGGGCCGGGGGCCGCTCAGCCCGCTGCAGGTGAAGCCGTACTGGGTGCTCCCTGCCAGGCCGGCCGAGAAGCAGGGCGGGAAGGCGTAACACTCCTCGACGACCGCGCCGTCGGTGTAGCGGCGCCCCCACCAGCTGAGCAGCGGCGAGTTCTTCCAGAGCGCGGTCATGCCGGCCTCGTGGATGCGGTTGTCGGTGTAGGCGAGGAAGTTCTGCCAGTCCCCGGCCGTGAGGTGGAATCCGGTGGTGCCCGGCGGATCGAAGCTGTCGATGTCGTCCAGCTCGACCGAGTCGAAGCCCTTGGCCGCGCACATGGCGATCCGGTGGTCGATCATCGGCTTCAGGGCGTTCAGCTGGCGCACGTCCAGCCAGCGCTCCTGCGGGAAGCCGAAGTAGACCTTGCCCAGCGTGTCCACCGGGAAGGCGCCGCCGCGGAAGATCGGGCTGCCGTCGGGCCGGTAGTCCTCCCAGGCCAGGTCGAGATAGCAAGCAACCTTCGGATGAGGCAGCGTGGCTGCCTGCCAGGTGGTGTGCAGCGCCCGGATTTCCGTCTTGGTGGTCAGGAAGCCGTCGATGTCGTAGAAGTCCACCGCCCGCGCACCGGTGCGCTCGAGTGGAGTGACACGCCCGATCTGCCAGTCCCAGCGCATCGGCCGGCCGGTGCGGTCGAGGTGGGGCGGATACCAGCAGCGGCGGCCGTGCCGCGGCATGCAGGCGACCGGGTGCGGCAGCGGGACGACCCGCCAGTGGAAGGAGCGGATGCTGGTGCCGGCATCGTTGGCGGTACGGACGGACACCGCGTGACGGCCCGGTCGCAGGATGCGGGTCGAGAACCAGCCGGCTGCCGGCAGTGCCGTCCACGGCCCGCCGTCGACCCGGTAGGTCACGCGTGGCGTCCCGTCGGCGCTGTCGTAGTGCGCCGGCCCGAGAGCGAAGTTCTCCTGGTCGGAGCCGGTGCGCGCCTCCGGCAGCCCATTGACGAATGCGCTCGTGGGGGCGCGGCCGGCGCCGTAGCGGGCCACCGGCTCCGTGGCCGTGGCCGTGGCCGTCGCCCGGACGACGTGGAACGTGAAGGTGGCCGGGTCGGTCTCGATCACCTCGCTGGCGGTGACGGTGACCTGCAGGTAGCGCCCGGTATCGGCGTGGCCGGCCACGTAGCGGCGGGCGGCAAACGGCGTCGCGGTCGAGCCGGCCGCGATCCGGCAGCCCGCGCCCGGAGTCCCGCAGGCGCTCCAGGCGTAGCCGACCTGGAAGCTCAGAAGCCGGTCGCCGGCGGGCAGCGCCGGGACGCGCCAGGTGAGGCCGGCGGCGGTGACCGTGGCGCCGTCTCGCGGCTGCCCGGCGATGTGCAGCGTGCCCACCGGAACCGGAGGCGGCAGCGGCGTCTGAGCGGCGGATGAATACGAGGTGCCTGGCACCAGGTATGCAAATGCAACAAGGATCGCGAGTGTTCCGTAACGCCGCATACGCACCTCCGTCTACAACAGGTTCAGAAGCTCCTCCAGGCGCCGCCTGGCCTCGCCGCCCAGGAACGCGTCGCGCTCGGCGGCCGGCAAGCTGACCGCGTCCTTCCAGATCGACCGGCCGGCGATGAAGCCGGACGCGCCCCCGGCCCGGGCGGCCCGCAGCTGGCCGGTGAACGTCGCGTGGTCGACGCCTGCCGAGAGCAGCGCCCAGGGCACCCGGACGGCGTCGGTGATCGTCCGGCAGGCCGCCTCGCTGCCCGGGTACTCGAGCTTCAGGTAGCGGGCGCCGCACGCCTCGAGCAGGACGGCGCAGTCGCGGATCAGGTCCGGCCGGCGCCGCCGGTACTCCTCTTCTGTCTCGTCGACCAGCCGGAAGACCAGCCCCTCGACCACCGCCAGCAGGTCGTGCGCCGCGCAGTCGTCGGCCACCTGCCGGACGATCCTGGCGTTCTGGCCGTCGCCGTCCTCGCGGTCGGCCCGGATGCGGACGAGGAGCTTGGCCGCCGTCCCGCCCATTCGGCGCACGCCGGCGGCGCCGAAGTCCGGCAGCAGGCGAGCCGGGTGGCGATCGCCGTCCGGCTCGTCGCCGCTCACCTCGACCGCCACCAGGATGCCGGTCTGGCGCGGGACGAGCCCCTGGTCGACGACGTCGGGGAGCGCGAGCTCGGGGTCGAGGAGGACGGCGCTCGCCGCCGGCGCCAGTGCCCCCACCAGCGCGCGCTTGAACGCCCGCAGGTCGGCAGGGGCGGCGCCGTTACCGGCCTGTTCGAACATGCCCCGCAAGCTCACTCGCTGGTCGGCCGCCAGCACGGCCAGGGCGCCGTTCTCGGTCGAGAGCTGCTGCACGGCTCGGGTCTCGGAGGTCGTGAACATTCTTGATCGGTTCCACGCCATGTGGAACACTCTCAATCATGCCACGGATCGCCTTCATCGGCGCGGGAAGCGTCGAGTTCACGAAGAACCTGCTCGGCGACATCCTCTCCTTCCCCGAGCTCGCCGACTGCCAGATCGCCCTCCACGACATCGACGAGGAGCGTCTGGGCGTGGCCGAGCAGATGGCCCGCTACACCGCCCGCGTGCTCGGCGCCGACCCCACGATCGAGGTCTGCCCGGACCGTCGGCAGGCGCTCGACGGCGCCGACCACGCGATCAACATGATCCAGGTCGGCGGCCACCCGGCGACGCTGCTCGACTTCCGGATCCCGGCCGCCCACGGGCTGCGCCAGACGATCGGCGACACCCTCGGCATCGGCGGCATCTTCCGGGCGCTGCGGACGATCCCGGTGATGCTCGAGATCGGGGCCGACATGGCCGAGCTGTGCCCGGACGCCTGGCTCCTCAACTACACCAACCCGATGGCGATGCTCTGCTGGGCGACCTACGCCGGCAGCCCGCAGCAGCGCATCGTCGGGCTCTGCCACTCGGTGCAGAACACGACCGCCGAGCTGGCCGACCTGGCCGGGGTGCCCTTCGCCGACGTCTCCTTCCTGGGCGCCGGCGTCAACCACCAGGCGTTCATCCTCCGCTTCCAGCGCGCCGGCGAGGACCTCTACCCGCTGCTCGACCAGGCGATCGAGCGCGATCCCGAGCTTCGGCGCCGGGTGCGGATGGAGATCTACCGCCGCTTCGGCTATTTCCCGACCGAGTCGAGCGAGCACTCGGCCGAGTACCTGCCCTGGTTCATGCGAAGCGACGAGGCGATCGAGCACTTCCGGATCCCGGTCGACGAGTACATCGCCCGCAGCGAGGAGAACCTGGAGCTGTACGAGCAGATGCGGCATCGGCTGGATGCCGGCGAGGAGATCGAGATCGAGCGCAGCCAGGAGTATGCGTCGCTGATCATCCACTCGATGCTGACCGGCCAGGAGCGCGTGATCTACGGGAACGTCCGAAACGACGGCCTGATCACCAATTTGCCCCGGGGTGCCTGCGTCGAGGTGCCCTGCCTGGTCGATCGAAACGGCGTCCAGCCGACCGTTGTCGGCGACCTGCCGCCGCAGCTGGCCGCGCTCAACCGGACGTTCCTGAATGTCTGCGAGCTGACCGTGCGGGCTGCCCTGGAGGGCAGTCGCGACCACGTCCACCAGGCCGCCCTGCTCGACCCGGCGGCCTCCGCCGCGCTCCCCCCGGACCTCATCGCGACGATCGTCGAGGAGCTGATCGACGCCCACGGCGACGCCTTGCCGGAGGGGATCAGACGCTCGTGACCTGAATCCCCTCGGCTGCCAGCTCGCGGACGGCGGCCGGGGTCGCCTCCTCGTCGGTGATCACCTCGGTGATCCGTCCCAGCTCGCAGATCTGGGCGAACGCGACCACACCCAGCTTGGAGCTGTCGGCGACGACGATGACCACCGACGCGCGATCGATCAGCGCCCGGTTCGTGTGCGCCTCGACCTCGTGGTGGGTCGTCAGCCCGGCCCGGGCCGAGATCCCGTCGACCCCGACCAGCACCAGGTCGAGGTTGAGCCCGGCCAGGGACGACTCGGCCAGCGGACCGACCAGCTCGTATGACTCGGCGCGGGCGACGCCGCCGGTCACCACCAGCTTCAGGTTCGGCCGCACGGCCAGCTCGGAGGCGATGCTGAGCGAGTTGGTGACCACGGTCAGCCGCGGCGTGGCGACGAGCGCCCGTGCCACCTCGGTGGTCGTGGTGCCGCCGGTCAGCCCGACCGCGCTGCCCTCGCTGACCCGGCTCGCAGCCTCGCGGGCGATCCGCAGCTTCTGCTCGCCGTGGCGTGCGCTTCGGTAGCGCAGCGGCAGCTCGTAGAGCACGCCGTGGGCGACGGCGCCGCCGTGCGTGCGGGTCAGCAGATGCTGGTCCTCGAGCAGCCGCAGGTCGCGGCGGACGGTGGCCGGCGACACGCCGAGCTCGCCGGCCAGGTCGCCGACGCCGACGCTGCCATTGCCCGAAAGCCGTTCCAGGACGCTGCTCAGCCGGTCCGCCTGACGCATATGCGCAAGCTTACCGGCGTCCGTGGCCGGCGCCGTTGTCTTTTGATCGATCTTGCAATATCATCGCCCGAGATGAGCGCAATCGAGCGCGAAATCCTCACCCAGCCCGCAAACTGGCGGCGTGCGGCGGCGCTGGCGCCCGAGCGCTCGTCGTTCCTTCCCCGGCCCGGCGAGCGGGTGGCGGCGGTCGGCTGCGGCACCTCCCTGCACATGGCGCGGGCCTACGCGGCCGCCCGGGAGGCGTCCGGCGCCGGCGAGACCGACGTCTTCCCGGCCTCAGAGATGCCCGGCCGGCGCGGCTACGACCGGTTGCTTGCGATCTCCCGCTCGGGCACGACCAGCGAGGTGGTGCGGCTGCTGGAGGTGCACGACGGCGCGCCCAGCGTTGTCGTCACCGCGGTCGCCGGCAGTCCCTGTGCGGAGCGGGCGTCGGCGGCGGTGGTGCTCGACTTCGCCGACGAGGAGTCGGTCGTCCAGACACGCTTTGCGACCACCGCCCTGGTGCTGCTCCTGGCCGGGCTCGGGCGCGACGTGGAGGCCGACGCTGCGGCCGCCGACCAGGCGCTCGAGGCGCCGCTGCCCGAGCTCGGCGGCTACGAGCGGTTCGTGTTCCTGGGCACCGGCTGGACGATCGGCCTGGCCGACGAGGCGGCGCTCAAGGTGCGCGAGGCGGCCGGCGCCTGGACCGAGTCGTACCCGGCGATGGAGTACCGCCATGGCCCGATCAGCGCCAGCGCCGAGGAGACGCTGGTGTGGCCGGTCGGCAGCGTCGACCAGAGCGTGCTCGAGGATGCGGCGCGGGCCGGCTCGGCGATCACCGAGAATGGCACCAGCCCCCTCGCGTCGCTGGTGCTCGCCCAGCGCGCGGCGGTCGCCATGGCGCTGGCCCGAAACCTTGACCCTGACCACCCCCACAGCCTGACCCGATCGGTGGTGTTGCCATGAGATCTCCACGAAAACTGTCCGCGCTGGTCGTCCTGGCAGGCCTCCTGATCGCGGCCGCCGGCTGCGGCGGCTCGTCCTCGTCGTCCAGCTCCGCCTCCACGTCCTTGCCCGCCGGCGTCACGAACATCGTGATCTGGCACGGCTACGTGGACACCGAGGGCAAGGCCATCGACGCCATGGTCAGCGAGTTCAACCAGACGCACCCCAGGATCCATGTCACGGCCCAGTTCTACGGCAACTCGGACTACGCGCTGCAGAAGGTGCTGACGGCGATTGCCGGCGGCAACCCGCCGGACATCTCCTACCTGTACGGCTCCTGGGCGGCCAACATCGCCCAGAGCTCGAAGGTCGTCGACCTGAACAGCTACATCAAGAACGACCCGTCCTTCGACTGGAACGACTTCTGGCCCTCCGAGCGGGGCGCGGCCACCGTCGACGGCAAGATCGTCGGCGTGCCGGCGCTCGTCGACAACCTGGCGCTGGTCTACAACAAGGTGCTCTTCAAGAAGGCGGGCCTGTCCTATCCGACCGCGAGCTGGACCTGGCAGGACCTGCGCAGCGCCGCCGCCAGGCTGACCGACCCGGCCAAGAAGCAGTTCGGCTGGGCGTACGTCAACGACGGCAGCGAGGACACCGTCTGGCGCTTCGAGGCGCTGCTCTGGCAGGCCGGCGGCGAGATCCTCTCGCCGGACGGCAAGCAGGCTGCGTTCGACTCGCCGGCCGGGGTGAAGGCGCTGACCCTGCTCCAGCAGATGGCCGTGCAGGATCACTCGGTCTACCTGGACAGCGGCAACGACCTCTACGCCAACCTCTTCAACTCCGGCCACATCGGCATGCTCTACACCGGCCCATGGGATCTGGCCGGCTTCCCCAACGTCAACTTCGGCGTCCAGATCCTCCCCGGCGACATGAACCATCAGACCATCTCGGGACCCGACAACTGGGTGCTCTTCAACAACGGCAGCGCCCGCACCGAGGCGGCGTGGAAGTTCATCAGCTGGTTCACCAGTCCCAAGCAGAGCCTGGAGTGGTCGCAGCGGACCGGCGACCTGCCGATCCGAAGCTCCGACCTGAAGCTGGCCGGCTACGCCAAGTACGTCGCCACCTATCCCGGGGTCGCCACCTTCGTGAAGAACCTGCAGAACGCCCAGCAGGTGCGGCCGGTGACGCCGCTCTACCCGAAGATCTCGACGGCCATCGGGCAGGCGGTGCAGTCGGTGCTGCTGGGCAAGGCGCAGCCCAAGCAGGCGCTCGACCAGGCGGCCTCGCAGGTGAACGCGATTCTGGCCGCGCCCTAGGATCGCTTTCGGAATGCGGTTCCTGCGCTCGGATCACGTCACCGGCTGGCTGCTGGTGCTGCCGGCGACGCTGGTGCTGCTCGTCTTCGGCCTGATCCCGATCGGCTGGTCGGCGGTGCTCTCGTTCCAGCACAACGACCTGCTCTCGCCGCCGCACTGGGTGGGCGCCGCCAACTACCAGGCACTTCGCCACGATCCGGTGTTCCGCAAGTCGATCCACAACACCGTCGTCTACACGGTGCTCTTCGTGCCCATCTCGATCGCGGCGGCGCTGGGCGTGGCGGTCGCCCTGAACACCCGCATCCGCGGCATCTCGGTCTATCGCACCGCCGTCTTCGTCCCGGTCGCGGTGTCCACCGTCGCGACCGCGATCATCTTCAACTGGGTGTTCGATCCCACCTACGGGATCGCCAACTGGCTCCTGAACGAGCTCGGGATCTCCTCCCAGGGGTTCTTTCAGGATCCCGACCAGGCGCTCTACTCGATCGTCGCCATGACCGTCTGGGGCTGGATCGGGTTCGACGTGATCATCTACCTGGCGGCCCTGCAGGGGATCCCGCAGGAGCTCCTGGAGGCGGCGGCGATCGACGGCGCCGGCCGCTGGGCGACCTTCCGCTCGGTCGTGCTGCCACTGCTCAGTCCGGCCACGTTGTTCCTGGTCGTGTGGTCGACGATCAACGCCCTGCAGCTCTTCGACGAGATCTACAACACCACCCGCGGCGGCCCCCTGCAGTCGACGACGGTGGTCGTCTACTACCTGTGGCAGCAGGCGTTCCAGTTCTTCCAGGCCGGCTACGGGGCGGCGATCGCCGAGGT
>Ga0207664_10001028_pt1 | contig 18708 bp, 8 predicted proteins | sample LARL83metaG_FD_184349 | JGI IMG/M metagenome (GOLD analysis project Ga0207664, IMG submission 184349) | Corn, switchgrass and miscanthus rhizosphere microbial communities from Kellogg Biological Station, Michigan, USA - LAR L8-3 metaG... | ecosystem: Host-associated > Plants > Roots >... | reverse complement strand
CCGGTGGTCCACAGGTTGCCGGTGTTCGCCTGGAAGGCGGCCTGGTAGCCACCGTTGGGCAGGGCCGTGATCGCCGGGCTGGTGCCGTTGTCCATGCCCAGCCCCAGGTCCCCGGTACCGGCCGAACCCGCGACCCACAGGTTGCCGGTGTTGGCCTCGAAGGCGATCTCGTAACCGCCGTTGGCCAGGCCCGTGATGCTGGGACTGGTGCCCTTCGCCATGCCCAGGCCCAAATCACCGGTACCGGCCGAGCCCGTCACCCACAGGTTGCCGGTGTTGGCCTGGAACGCGACCTCGTAGCCGCCGTTGGCCAGTCGAGTGATGCTGGGGCTCGTGGTGTTGTCCATACCCAGGCCGAGGTCCCCGGTGCCGTCCGTCCCGGTGACCCACAGGTTGCCCGTGTTGGCCTGGAACGCCATCTCGTAGCCGCCGTCGTTGAGGCGGGCGATGCTGGGGCTGGTGGTGTTGTCCATGCCCAGCCCCAGGTCCCCGGTGCCGTTCGAGCCGGTGATCCACAGGTTGCCGGTGTTGGCCTGGAAGCCGACGTCGTACGGGCCGGTCGCGCCGCCCGAGGACAGGGCGCAGCCGTTGATGCCGTTGCTCCACAACGGTTGTACGGCGAACGTGCCGGACATCGTGTTGATGTTGGCCAGGTTCGTCCACGCGCACTTGTCGCCGATCTCGTTGCCGCTGCCGTCGAACCACGCGTTGAGCAGCGGGTCGGTGATCGTCTCGGCCAGTTCGTGGCCTTCCACGATGCTCACGCCGTCCAGGCGACCGTTGCCGCCGTTCACGGAGTTCAGGCCGCACGCCGTGCCGGCGTCGGTCATGTACGGCAGGTCCGTGTACGTCGCGTTGCGGTCCGCGGCCACCACGCCGTGGTACGCGCAGAACTGGGTGCCGAAACCGGGCGTGGAGTGGCCGGTCGGCGTCGCGACGACGATCTGCACGTTGTCCGAGTTACCGGTGCCGAAGTGGTTGATCGCGTTGAGGGCTTCGGCCTGGATCTGCGCGTCCGACGGGCTGGTCGGCACACCGGCCGGGTCGGACCACGTGCCGGCCAACAGGTTCACGTTCCCGCTGGCGCCGTACTGGTTGACCGTGGCCAGCCACGGCGTGCCGCCGACCGAGGCGAGGAACCGGTCCAGGTAGGGCCGTTCGCCGCTGGGGTCCGAACCCCAGCCCCAGAAGTCGACGTACACGCGCGGCGCGGTCTGCACCGGGCCGCCGTGATTGGTCATGGCGCCGGGGATGATGGCCGGTGTCGCGGTGTGCGTGGTGGTGCGGGCGTGCATCTGGTGCGGGCCGGCCAGGTGGGCCGGGGCAGCCATGGCACTCGGTGCGGCGAATCCGATCATCGTGGCCACCGCGATCGCGCCGGTCAACCCGACCAGCGCACGACGGCCTAACGAACTGGATAACATCCACGTTCCCTTCATCGTTGGTTACCCTGCATTGCGCATTTCAAATTTCGTGAACACGCGAACAGTGTTTCGGGAGAAAGGAAATCCGCTGGAGGTCGCCTTGCGTCGGCACGGCGTTACTTCGTGACACGAATTCGTTCCGCCCATACAAAGGGCCACCGGAATCACTCCGGCGGCCTATTGCTCACCCATTCAGTCTTACTACTGCTGGCATGCGGGCGACCGGGCTGGAACTGACAGCCCCGCTGCGACGAGCTGGGGCGGTGTTCAGTCCTTCTCGAAGAAATGGTGGCGTCCCAGGACGTCACGGACCTGTTGTTCGTCGATGGCGTAGTCCGGGGTGGTCCAGGTGCGCGGATCCGCGGCCAGACGGACGAGGTGACCGTCGCCGACGGCCGTGGTCGACGCCGTTGGCAGGGCAGCGAAACGGGCCGGGCCGATGCGCTCGGTGTAGGCGGGGCCGAAGTAGTTGAGCCAGAACACGCCCGGTAGGTGTTGGCCGAAATCGCGGCCGATCGCCTCGACGCGCGGGGACTCGCTCATCACCTTGGCCCAGTACTCGGTGGCGTGGCCGGCGTATCCCCACGCCGGAACCAACCGCGCGCACAGGGTTTCGAACGCCTCGGCCAGCCACTCGGCGCCGGGAAGGCCGGCGACCGTGGCGCGGCGGACCTGGAGCTCGACGCCGTTGCCCAGCAGCCGCCGGGTGCCCAGCGTGCTCAGCACGATGTCGTCCACCGATACGACGACCACCAACTCCGGCCCCGCGCCGCGCAGTTCGGCCGATCCGGTCAGTCGTTCGGCCGGGCCTCGTCCGTGCTCGGCGACCAGCCGCTCGTAGGTCGCGCCGCGCTCGGCCGCCGCGGTGAGTACCGCGCGTCCGAGCGCTGTCGGGTCCGCCAGGTCGATGGGTCGCTGGTCACGCGGGCCGCGCCAGATGCGTAGCCGGGTGGCCCATTTCGGGGCCAGGCGGACCAGTTCCCGCTGCAGGATGTCGAGATCCGCGTTGCCGATGAATCGGTCGAACACGATCTCGGCGTCCAGGTCCGCCTGGCCGTACTCCGGTCTCATAGGGGACTGATTATCACCTGGCCGGCCTTGATCCAGTTCGCCAGGTCACCGGACGTCGGCAGGGTGGCGTTGGTGAAGATCTCCAACGGCACGCCCTTGGACTTCGCGAAGGCGACCAGGTCACGCAGCTGCGGTGTGGCCGACAGCGTCTGGACGTCCTTCACCTCGACGACCGTGCCGCGCGATGCGATGGTGGCCGCCGGGTTGAAGTCCGGGATCCGGTAGCCGCCCGGGCCGGTGCCGGGCACGGTGACCCGGCCGGTGCCGATGTTGCGCGGGATACCGATCCGCGCCGACACCGCCTCCTCGGCCGGGACGCCGGCCCTGGCCAGCGCGGCACCGGTCTGCGATCCGGTGCGCACCGCGGACGTGGTGACCGTCGGCGCCGTCTGCGCGGCCCTGGCCAGTGCGGACGTGCCGAGCGAGCCGGCGACCGAGATGCCGTTGTCGATCAGGTCGGCGGTCGGCTTGCTCACCCCCGCGGCCTGGATCGCCTGGCTGGTCAGCGAACTCTCGTCGTCACCCGAGATGATCTGCCGCAGACCGGTGGCCGCCACGTCCGAGCCGTGCACGAACACCACCGCGCCGGCCACGGCGCCTACGCCGGTCCACGACGTCGCCGCGCCGCCGGACGCGCCGGCCGCCGCCTCCAGCACGCCGCCGACCAGCTTGAGCCCGCCGACCACCCGGTTCCACGTGCTCTTGCCGTCCGGGTCGGTGAGCCGGACCGGATTGTCCGACGCATATGTGTAGGCGGCAAGGTTGAACGGCTGGAACACGCCGTCGTTGGGTGCCGCGTCCAGGTACGAGCCCATGATCGGGTCCGGGCTCTGCCACAGGTCGGTACGGGGGTCGTAGTAGCGGGAACCGAAGTAGTACAGGCCGTTCTCGTCGAGTTCCTTGCCGTTGAACTCGTAGGGCACCGGTGTCGGCTGTGCCGGGTGCTCGTCGATCCAGGTCTCGCCGAACGGGAAGTACTCCAGGTGCTCGGTCAGTTGCCCGCTCGCGTCCGACACGTAGCTGGACGAACCGAGATGGTCGTCGGTGAAGTAGAACTGCTCGTTCTCGAACGTCGAGTCCGTCTTCACCGTCTTGGTCAGCAGCCGCGTGTCACCGATGAAGATGTGCTTGAACGCGGTTCCGTTGCGTTCGCTGTAGTTCTGGTTCGGATAGATGCTGACCGGGCCGGAGTCCTTCACCACCCGGTTGCCGTCGGCGTCGTAGACGTACCGGACCGTGGGGTTCTGGCCGGGTGTCGAGCAGGTGCTCGGGTCCTGCGCGACCGTGGTGTTGCGGGAGTGCTCCTGGGTGCAGGCGAGGCGGTTCTCCTCGTCCCACACCAACTGGTCGCGCTTGCCCGGCGGTGTGCTGGTGACGCTGTCGATCAGATTGCCGTCGGCGTCGAAGCTCTGGGTCACCGGGCCGACCGTGGTGGCCGCGTGCGGTTGCCGGGCGCCGTAGGCGTAGTTGTAGGAGTACGTCGTGTTCTTCTGGATCTGGACGTTGCCGTTCGGGGACGCTGCGGCCAACGACACGTCAGGGCTCGGCGCGCCGGTGTCCGGGGCGGCGGGCTGGTCCAGGCCGGCCGGGGTCGGCGCGGTGTCCGGTGTGGACGGTGCGGCGGCGGCCAGCGCGGACGCGGGGGAGCCGTCCGACGGCGGCGAATCCGCTGCCGGCGACAACTGCGCCGCGTCGAGTTGCGGAGCGCTGCCGCCGTTGACGGTGATCTGTTCCTGCTGGTTCTTGGATACCGTGTTGTTGATCGAGTCGTAGGTCAGGTTCAGGTCGTACGTGTCGACCTTGTTGCTCATGTGCTGGTACTGGCCGTGTGCCCCGGTCAGCCGGTACAGGTCGTCGTAGGTGAACGTCTGCGTGCTCGGTCCGCCGATCGGCTTGCCGGTGGGCAGCGGCACGTTGTTGCTCAGTTGGAGGATGTTGCCGACGTTGTCGTAGGTGTAGCTGACGTTCTGGAACTGCGTCCCGTCCGGCAGTTGTGACTGCAGGTTGGTCAGTTCCCGGTCGGCCGGGTCGTAGGCGTAGCTGGTGCGCACGCCGTTGCCGGTCTGCATGAACAGCCGCTGGTCGAACTTGTCGTAGGTCAGCTGGGCCAGATACGTGTAGTTGAATCCGCCCTTGACGCCGGTCGCCGAGTTGACCTGGCCGCCGGAGTCGTAGCCGTAGGTCAGCACCTCGCCGTCCGGGTACGTCAGTCGCAGCACCCGGTTGAACGCGTCGTAGGTGAAGGACGTGGTGTAGGTGCGGGCCGGGCCGTTGATCGCGGTGACCGTCCGGGTCTCACTGGCCAGTTCGCCGAGCGGGCCGTAGGAGCGGTCCACCGTGCCGGCGGCGTCCTGGATGTGCACGACCCGGTTGGCGCCGTTGTTCGGCGCGCCCGGCGCACCGTAGGTGTAGGTGACGTCGTTGCCGGTGAACGTCGGATAGCGGATGTCGGCCAGGCGGTTGAAGTCGTAGTCGTACCGGATCGCCTTGTTCTGCGAACGCAGGGTCGCGGTGATCTTGGCGACGACGTTGCTGGCCAGGTCGTAGTCGGTCTCGGTGCGGCCGCTGTCCGGACTGTCCACAATGGTGCGACGGCCGAGGTTGTCGTAGGCGGACGCCGTGGTGTTGCCGTGGTCGTCGACCACCGAGGTGAGCTGGCCGACCGCGTCGTAGCCGTAGCTGGTCCAGATCACCGGCTGGTTGCCGGCCGGGTTGAACTCCTGCACCGACGTGGTCAGCTTGCGCACGTCGGCGAAGGTGTTGCGGTGCTTGCCGTTGGCGTCGGTGGCGAAGGTCTCGAACCGGGTCGCGCCGGACCGGTCGGTGCCGAAGCCGTAGGCCAGCGTCGCCGTGGCGCCGTTGGGGATCACCGTCTTCGTGGTGCGGTCGAGGATGTCATAGCTCAACCGCGTCGGTGCCACGGTGTCGAACGTCTCGTTGAACGTGGTGTTGCCGGCGCCCTTGGGTTCGGTGATCGGGTAGTACTGGGCGATCGGACGGCCGACGAAGTCGAACACGGTCCGGCCGGACACGGTCATCACGTCCTGCGGTGCCGCGCCGGGCGACGTGGCGACGGTCGCGTCCTTCTTGGTCTGCAGCAACCGCTTCAGGCCGTCGACGAACGTGATCGTGTCGATGGTGTCCGGGCGCACGCCGTCCGCCGCCCGGTCGACGTGCCGGGTCACCGCGTACGGGACCGCGGCCTCCGGGTGGTACTCGAAGGTGATGGTGGCCCGGTTCTCGTGCTGTTCGTACGGGCTGGTCACCGACGCGAGCCGGCCGACCGTGTCGTACGTCATCGTCAGCTGCTGGTGGTTCTCGTCGGTCGTCGTGGCCGGCAGGCCGTACTTCAGGTTGTGCGTCGTGGTCGAGTGGTAGCCGAAGCTGTCCGTGACCGACTCGATGTGCACGTCGACGACCGGGTCGTAGGTGTAGTCCAGCCGGTAGCGTTGACCTGCCGCGTTCGGCGGATCGGTGACCGAGCTGAGGTTGCCGTCCGGGTTGTACGTCAGATCGGTGACGGCCGCCGTGCCGTCGGCCAGGAATTCGCGCACCTGGAGGATGTCGGCGGTCGCGCAGTCCACTGTGGATTCGGTGTGCCGCAGCACGGTTCCGGTCGCCGTCGCCCGCACGGTGACACTGTCGGGCAGGCCGACGATGCCGCGAGCGACACACGCCGGGTCGGCCGACGAGTAGGCGGTCAGGGTCTCGACGTCGTCCGCGGTGCCGTCGTCGGCCGCGTCGAACGACCGCGTGACATTGCCGATGTCGTCGTAGGACGTCTCGGTGTGCGTCGCCTTGCCCGGGGTTGCCTGGCCCTCGTAGAACAGCTTGTCGGTGCGGACCAGCGCCGGGAACACGGTCGCCGTGGTGCTGGCCGGGTCGGCCGACCCGCCGGTGTCGACGTCGCGTAGGTCGTAGGTGTTGTCGGTCTCCAGGAACGGATTGCCGGCACCGTCCGCGGTCACCGTGCGGGCCAGCAGGCCACGGGTGTAGAAGCTGTCGACGCGGTACTGGTCGTTCGATGTTCGGTAGATCGCGTCGTTCGAGCCGTGGTCGCGCTGCTCGGTGACCACGGTGGCGTAGCCGTAGAACTCCCGTTCCAGCCGGTTGTAGGTGCCGCCGCTGTAGCGGAACGTGGTGAGTTGCGTGTCCTGGCCGTCGCCGGGATGCCCGTCGTAGACCGACGAACTGGACAGCACCCAGCGCGACTGCGGCGACGCGACCGTGTTGCCGTCCCGGGTGTAGTTCAGGTCGATCCGCGCGCCCAGCGGCCGGGACACCGACTTCAGCAGGTTGGTGCGCCCGGTCTGGTTGGCCGCGACGATCAGCTCGTTGTCCTTCGTGGACTTGACGTGGTCGACGTAGCCGTCGCCGTTCATGTCGCGCAGGGCCAACTCGGTGCGCCCGATGCCGGTCGTCGCGTCCGCGCCCGGGTTGAACACGATGCAGCCGAACACGAAGCAGAAGCCGAACGTGAAGTACGCCCCGGCGCCCAGCGACGCGTTGGCGTCCGAGTTGACCCCGGACAGGCTGCCGTTGAACGGCACCGGCGGCGCGAAGCCGCTACCGGTGTTGATCGACACAATCAGCGGGCCGGATCCGTTGTCGAAGACGCGGTCGACCAGGCCGTCGCCGTTCATGTCCATCAGCGTGGCGTTCGTCTTCGACGACCCGACCGCTGCCGAGACGCCACCGGCGAAACCGTAGAAGTTCGTGTTGAACCCCAGGTTGACACCGGCGTTGGAGGTGACGCCGGAGTTGACCGGGCCGCCGCCCCACGGTTCCCGCGCGGCGAATGAATAGCCCAGGTTCAGCGACACGTCCCCGTTGTCGAACACCTTGTCCGGCAAGCCGTCGCCGTTGATGTCGATCAGGTCGAAGCTGGTGTCGGACTGGCCGCCGCCGAGGTTGCCGCCGATGCCCAGCGCCGGCATCTCCAGGCCGGACTCGGCGGTGTTCGCGGTCTTGTTGCCCGACGGCGCGTCCTGGCCGCGCGCGGTGGCGCTGGTGCGGGCCGGGCTGCCGGCGCCGGCCGACGCGCTGAACGCGGTCGAGCCGGACTCGCGGACGTTGCCGTCCATGCTGCCCCGCGTGTTGCCCAGGCCGCCGGACATGTCCGAGTACTGGATGCCGCCGGAGCCCACGACGTCCGGGAAGCGGTCGCCGTTGAGGTCGAGGAAGTCCAGTTGGCCCGCGGTGGTTCCGGTCGCCACGCTGGCGCCCGCCTCCAGCGGCAGGCCGGGAATGCCGGCGCCCAGCGTCGTGGAGATCTGTGTCGACTGGCCGATCCTGGGCACCGCGCTGGCACCGGCGAACTCGGCGTTGTCCGGCACCGAGATGTCGGCCATACCCAGCCGCGAGCTGGACGCGCCGCCCGCGGTCACCCACAGGTTGTCGCCGGGGCCGGCCCAGCGGCCGGTCGCGGGCTGCGGTGCGAACACGGTGATCTTGGGCTGGTTCACCTGCGGATTGGCGCTGAAGCCGGGGACGTCGGCCGCGGTCGGGCCGACCGGCAACTGGCCGCGGAAGTTCTGGTCCAGCGCCAGGTCGCTCTGCACGATCGGCGCGGTGGCGCGGTCCCGGTTGCCCTGGTAGCCGATGGCGCCCCAGCCACGGTACGGCTGGGCGAACGCGCCCTGCGCGACGGAGGCGTGCAGCGCGCTGGGCACCGCGGTGTCGGCCGTGCCGCCGTAGCCGACCGAGACCGACTGGCTGGTCAGCGCGGCCGGCAGTGTGGTGTCCAGCGTGGAGAAGTCGAAGAACAGCTGGTCGCCCGCGGTGACCGGGACGGTGAGCGCGAGCGCGTCCGGTGACGGCACCTGGCCGCCGGTGATGTCGATCTCCTTCTTGGCGGCCAGCGCGCCCGGCCGCTTCACCGTGAACATCAGCTTGGTGTCCGGTGTGGACGATCCGAAGTCGAACGCGATGTTCGGGACGACGGTCAGGTCGCCGGTCTGTGGCGCGACGAACGACTGCTGCGGTGCGGTCAGCGTCGTCGCCGGATACATGTCGAGGTCGTACGGTGGGTCGATGGTCAGCGTCGGGTTGCCCTGCGCGTCGACGACGCTGTCCAGGCCCTGCGCCGACGTGTAGAACGCGTGCGGCGCCCAACTGAGCGTGCCGGCGTCGATCGGCGAGTCGACCTTCAGCCGCCACGACAGCGTGTCCTGCGCGGTGACCGGGATGTCCAGGTTCACCGGCGCGGTGCCGCCCGAACCGCCGGGCAGTACCTGGCTGTAGACGTCGGTGCCGTTGCGGCTGATCACCACGGTGACGTCGTCGCTGGTCGGGCCGCTCTTGGTGACGTCACCGGACAGGTGCATCGTGCCGGTCAGCGGCGCGGTCACCGAGGACGGCCGGCCGCCGAGCGTGAAGTCGCGGGACGCCTGGAACCGGTAGTTGTCCAGCCCGTTGACGTCGGTGCTGGGCGGCACGCCGACATAGGTGACCGTCGGATCCCAGTTCACCTGGTCGTAGTTGCCGTCCAGAATGGACTGAACACGGAAGTACAGCGCGTCGCCCTTGTGCACCGGGATGGCGTCGACCCCGGTCGGGCCGAACGCGAAGTAGTCGGTCGGGCCGATCCGCTGCGCCCACAGCTCGGTGTCGTTGTGCTGGATGGTGACCCGGACGCCGTCGGCGTTGCGGTAGGCCGCGCGCTGCGGGCTGGTGTTCTGCACCAGGTTCACCAGGCCGTCGACGCGGACCGTGCCGTCGTACGGCGCGACCCAGCGCCGCACGCTGTCCATCAACGGGAACAAATCCTGGCGCTGCTGGAACACGGCGGTCTGGTCGCCGACGGGCGACCCGCTCACCGTGCCGGTGCCGACCGGGACCGGGGTGTCGTTGCTGTTCGCGGTGTAGACGGGATGACCGTTGGCGTCGAGGTGTCCGAACAGCACCGAGCCGTTGGTGACCAGGTCGTTGATGCCGTCGCCGTTGACGTCGGCGAAGTACTCGTCCGAGCGGGTCGTCGTGGACACGTAGTCCAGTTGCGCGGCCACGCCGAAGTAGGACTCGATGCCGACCGTGCCGGACTGCGAGCTCTCCGACGAGATCCCGGGCAGGGTGGTCAGCGGGATCGCGTCGCCGAAGCTCGGCTGGCCGCCCGGACCGGACAGGTTCGGGCGGTAGAAGATCTGGCCGCCGGACCGGAACACCTTGTCCGGCAGGTTGTCGCCGTTCACGTCGATCAGTGCCAGCAGGCCGCCGGAGGACCCGCTGGTGAAGCCGACCTTGACGCCGGCCGAGTTGGTCTTGCTCACGCCGGTCGGGTTGTAGCCGACGTAGAGGTGCCCGCCCACCGACTGCGACGTGTTGGCGTTCAACGCGCTCGCGTCACCGTTGCCGGCCAGTCCGATGCCGAGGTGGTCGTCCGGAACGGTCCACGGGGTCGCCGGGCCGAAGGCGTTGTAGTTGCCGGACGAGTCCTGGATGTCGTTGTAGTAGTCGAAGGTGTGCGTGTCGAACGGCGCGTTGTCCTCGCCGAACTGGGTGATCGACGCCAGCAGCGTCTTGTCGAACGCGCCGGTGCGGTAGTTCAGCTCGTAGGCCCGGATCAGCTGGTCGCCCAGCTTGACCTCGATGCGGCGCAACAGGTCCGCGGTGACCTTCTTGAACCCGTCCCGCGCGTCGATCACGACGTCCGGCCGGCGCGGCTCGCCACGGTCCCGGTCGCTGATGAACGTCACCGAGTACTGGCCCTCTGTCACACCGGATCCGGAGTAGGTGATCTTCTGCGGATAGATGTTGCTGCCCGGCACGGTGGAGTTCGGCGTACCGCCGTCGGAGATTTTCACGTTGTGGTAGCGCATGAAGTTGTCGTTGGGGTCGCGGACCTCGCGCAGCGCCCACGTCGCGATGTCGCCGCGCGCGTCGGTCAGTGTGTCGTCGCCGGTCGGGCCGCTGGTGTCGGGTGCGCCGCCGTAGAAGAAGCGGTTGCCGCTCTTGTCGGTGATCTCCCACCAGTAGTTGGTCGGATCGCTGCCGTGCCGGACGATCCGCCGGAACTGGCCCTCCACGCGGGTGTGGAACACCTTGTCCGTGGTGCGCGCCGGCGGCTGGACGCGGTTCACCTCGGGGGTCAGCTGTTCGCCGTCGAGCAGGTAGTTCTCGGTCTCGGTCGCGGCGTCGTAGCGCGGGACGCCCCACAGCGTGTCGACCGTGATGGCCGATGTGGACATCGCCCAGCCGACGCCGAGCCAACCGTCGCCGCCCGACGAGGCGTACCGCACGGTCAGTTGCGGTTGGACCTTGTTCCGGCCCGGTGGCACCTCGATCGGATAGGTCAGCCGCGCCTCGCCCTGATTGTTCGCGCTCGGCGCCTCGATCAGATTGACACCGGAACCGGGGTCGGCGACCTGGATGTCCTTGATCTCATTGGGGTTGAACGAAGCACCCTCCGGATGCTCCGGTACGTTCACCGCATCGGTACCGGTGTCGGAAAGCGGTAAAGTCGCACCGAAACGCTCACCCGGCACCAATCCGGCGGCCAGGAGGGCGAGAACTGCCAGTAGCACCAACCAACGGCGCTGCGCGGGACGCAGGAACCATAACTTGCCGCGGATGCCCATGGTCTCGCCTCTCCCTCATTGGATGGCCGGCCATGCCATCGGGACCATGGTTCGGATCGTTAGCGCGCCTCGTTCCGCGTCACCCGTTCGCCGGTATGACTCCATTTGTCATAACTGGCAACGGTTGAGAAGTGTCGTTGAACTGTCCTAGGAGTTCTGCTCGTCCACCATGGTGCGTACCCAGTCGTGGAATACTCCGATGTGGTGTTCGGCGGGCACCAATACGCCGCCGTCGCGGTAGGCGCGGGAGCTCATCGCCGGCTGGCAGCGTTCGCACGCGGCGAAGTCCTGCTCGTTGACCCGGTGGAACAGTTCGACCGAATGCGACACATCGCGGCCGTCGGCGACGACGTCCTCGGCGTACAGCCAGTCGCACTCGACGACGGTACGGTCCACGGCCAGCGGGTACATCCGGTGCAGGATCACGTGATCGGGCACGAGATTGATGAACACCTGCGGCTTGACGGTGATCGCGTAGTACCGCCGGTCCTGGTCCGCGGCCAGGCTCGCCAGTTTTTCGAATCCCGGTCGGCCGTCCACGGTGAAACCGTCGATCCCGTCGCCGAACTCCGCGCCGTGGCCGACGTAGTACTGCGCCGCGTAGCCGTCCGCGAACTCCGGGAGCACCTCGGTGAGTTCCGGGTGGATCGTGGCGCAGTGGTAGCACTCCATGAAGTTCTCGATGATGAGTTTCCAGTTGGCGCGCACGTCGTAGCGGATGCGTCGGCCGACCGTCAGCTCGTCGATCCGGTAGTTGGCGATCGCGTCGGCCGAGCCGAGGCGTTCGGTGGCCGCGGCGATCACGGTGTCGGTGAAGGACGGCGGCTCGTCGGCCAGGTTCACCCAGGCGTAGCCGAGCCATTCGTGCAGGCGCACCGGGCGCAGGCCGTACTCGACGCGGTCGATGTCCGGCATCGATGTCAGGTTGGGCGCCGCGATCAACTTGCCGTCCAGGCCGTATGTCCAGGCGTGGTAGGGGCATTGGAACGCGCGTTTGACCGAACCGGATTCCGCGGTGCACAACCGCGCCCCGCGATGCCGGCAGACATTGAGGAACGCGCGCAGTCGGCCGTCCCGGGCGCGGCTGATCAACACGCTCTCGGCGCCGATCTGGACGGTCCGGAAATCACCCGGATTGGCCAGTTCGGCGCAGCGAACCGCGCAGCACCACAGCGATTCGAAGATCCGCGCCTGCTCGGCGGCGAAGATGTCCGGGTCGGTGTAGTAGTGGCCGGGCAGGGTGCGCAGCAGACTGGCCGGCAGGTCGGTGGTGGTCATGCCCGCTGGCCTTTCACGCCGCAGAGGTGACGAATCGCCGGGGGTCGAACAGGCCGATCGGATGCCGGGTGGTGCCGTCGGTCACCAGGTCGGCGACGATCTCGCCGACCACCGGCACGAACTTGAAGCCGTGCCCGGAGAAACCGCACGCCACCACGACCTGCTCGTGTCCGGGATGGCGCGCGATCACGAAATGCTCGTCCGGGGTGTTGGTGTACATGCAGGTGGCCGCGCGCAGGAACGTGCCCGGTAGGTCCGGGATGTACCGGGCGGCGAACTCGGCGATCGCGCCGATCTCGGCCGGCCGGACCTGCCGGTCGATGGTCCCCGGGGTACACGTCTCGCCGCCGCGGAAGAACGCGATCTTCACGCCGTCCGCCGGCTCGTTGTGCGCGGGGAAGCCGTAGAACTGACGCCCGTTCTCGGCTTCCCAGATGTAGATCGGATGCCGCTCCGGGAGGAACGGCGCCACGCCGCCGCGTGGCGCGAACCAGTACTGCACCTGCCGTTCGACGGTGAACGGCACGCCGAGGCCGGCCAGCAGGTCCGGCGCCCACGCCCCGGGGCACAGCACGAGTTGTTCGGCCGTGTACACGGCATCGCCCGTGTACACGCGAACCCCGCCGCCGTCGGTTTCCCAACGGGTCACCGGTTCCTCGTGGTGCAACTCGGCACCGGCCCGGGTGGCCAGCAGCAGGTGCGCGGCCACGGCCGCCTCCGGTACCAGCAGTCCGGCATCGGCCTCGTACAGCGCGATGTCGTCGTCGGCCGGTCGCATGGTGGGGAACCGACGGCGGATCTCGGGCGCGTCCAACAGTTCGTGCGTCAGCCCCCACTGCCGGGCGCTGGCCAGGCTGCTGGCCACCGTGCGGCTGTCCGGCCGGCCGGCCATCACGCCGCCGGTGGTGTACCGGATGCGGCGGCCGGACCCGGCCTCGATCTCCGGCCACAGTTCGTTCGCGCGCAACACCAGCGGGACGTATGCCGGATCCTCGAAGTACGCCTGCCGTGTGATCCGGGAACCGCCATGGCTGGAGCCCTGGTTGTGCACGGGCGCGTACCGGTCCATCCCGAGCACCCGCCGGCCGCGCCGGGCCAGTTGGTAGGCAGCGGCGCTGCCCATGCCGCCGAGGCCGACCACGATCACGTCGTACATCCGTCTCAGCTCCTCAGCCGGCGCATGTCCGGATCGAACAGCGGCTCGTTCGCGACAACGGCCGGCACGCGCGTACCGAAGTACTCGATCTCCACGGAACGGCCGGACACTGCCACCTCCGCCGGCAGCCACGCGTAGGCAATGTTGGTGCCGACGGTGTAGCCGTACGCGGCACTCGTGACGTAACCGACTCCTCGGCCATCGGCGTGCACGGGTTCGCTGCCCAGCACCGTGGCGTGTGGATCACCGATGGTCAGGCAGGTGAGCCGGCGAGTCACCGTGTCCGCCGACCGGCCCTCGATCGCCGCCCGGCCGACGAAATCCCCTTTGTCCATACGTACGGCGAAACCGAGCCCGGCTTCGTACGGATCGTGCTCGGTCGTCATGTCGACGCCCCAGGACCGGTAGCCCTTCTCCAGCCGCATCGAATTGAACGCGCCGCGCCCGGCCGCGATCACGCCGAACCGCTGGCCGGCCGACCACAGCGTGTCCCACAGCGCACGGCCCAGGTCGGCCGTGGTGTAGAGCTCCCAGCCTGGTTCACCCACATAGGACAGTCGTAGCGCGGTCACCGGAATGCCACCGACATAGGCGGATTTTCCGGTGAAGTAGCGTGATCCGGTCGCGGAGAAGTCCTGGCGGGTCAACGGTTGCAGGAGATCTCGCGCCAACGGTCCCCATAGTCCGATGCAGCAGGTGCCAGCGGTGATGTCCCGTAGCTGTACGGTGCCGCCGGCCGGCAGGTGCCGTTGGAACCAGTCCAGGTCCAGGTTTCCGTTGACGCCGACCTGGAATCGGTCGGCCGACAGGCGGGCCACGGTGAGGTCGCTGCGGATGCCCCCGTCGTGGCCGAGCAGCAACGTGTAGACGACCGAACCGGGCTTCTTCGCCAGTTGGTTGGTGGTCAGTCCCTGGAGGAGGTCCAGCGCGCCCGGACCGGTGACCTCCAGGCGTTTCAACGGGGTCATGTCGAACAGCGCGACCCGGTCCCGGGCCACCAGCGCCTCCGCCCCCGCGATCGGCGACCAGCGCCGGGCCGCCCACTCGTTGCGGGCCGGAATCTGGTCCACCTCGGGGAGGTTCGCGTTCGCCTCGTACCAGTGCGGGCGTTCCCAGCCCGCGGCTTCCAGGAAGTACGCGCCGAGTTCGACCTGGCGCTCGTGGAACGGGCTCACCCGCAGGTTTCGCGGCTCGGCGACCGGGTCCAGCGGGTGCAGGATGTCGTACACCTCGACGAAACTGCGGCAACTGCGCGCGTGCACGTAGTCCGGCGCGAGTTGCACCGTCTCGAACCGGTTCAGGTCGCAGCCGTGCACGTCGGTCCGTGGCTGGCCGTCCACCAGCCATTCCGCCATGGCACGGGCGACCCCGGCGGAGTGCGTGATCCACACCGCTTCGGCCACCCAGAATCCGCGCAGGTCCGGGTGTTCGCCGAGCAGTGGGTTGCCGTCCGGGGTGAACGAGAACAGCCCGTTGATCCCCTCGTCGACCTTGGCGTCGCCGAGCGCCGGCAGCAGGTCGACCGCGGCCGCCCACGACGGTTCGAAATCCGCCGGGGTGAACGGCCGTTCCGACGGCATTCCACTCGTCTTGCGGGGATCGCCGATCTGGTCGGGTGCCACCGGCATCGGGTCGTGTCCGTAGGCGCCGATGCCCAGTCGGTCGACGTGCTCGCGGAAGTACAGGTCGGCGCCTTGGTGCCGCAGGATCGGCTTGCTGGCCTCGTCGAGTTCGGTGTTCTGCCCGTGTAACGCGGCAAGCGGTGTCGTCTTGGCGTACTGGTGGGCCATCGGCACGAGCGGCACGGTCAGGCCGACCTCGTCGCCCAGCAGCGGCCCCCACATGCCCGCGCAGGACAGCACGATGTCGGCCGCGAACTCGTCGGTCTCGGTACGCACACCCGTGACCCGGCCATTGGCTTGGGTGATCGCGACGACCTTGTGGCCGCCGACGAATCGCGCGCCGCGCTCGGTCGCCCGGCGCGCCTGCGCCTGCGCCGCCCGCACCGGCTTGGCCAGGCCGTCGCTCGGGACGTGGAAGCCGCCGAGCAGTTTTTCCTTGTCCAGCAACGGATGTAATTGCACGCACTCGTCGGGGGAGCGCAGGAAGCCCGGCACGCCCCACGCCGTTGCCCAGCCGTGCCGGCGTTTCAGGTCGGTCCACCGTTCGGGCGTGGTGGCGACCTCGAGGCCGCCGACCTGGTTGAAGCACCACGCGCCGTCCAGCGACAGGCCGCGGTACTTCTGCACGGTGTACCGCGCGAACTCGGTCATCGTCCGGTTGGGCGACGTCTGGAACACCAGGCCGGGCGCGTGCGACGTCGAGCCGCCGGTGCGCCACAGCGGGCCTTGATCCACCACGGTGACGTCGGTCCAGCCGCGTTCGGTGAGCTCGTCGGCGATCGCGCAACCGACGATGCCGGCGCCGATGATGACGACCCGCGGCATGACGCCTCCCGTGATGTTGCACATTGCGAGACACGTTCCGTGTTACGCAACAGTGCGCCGCCGGTGGCACCCTGTCAAGGCAGGAAGCCCAGATGGGTGGTGAGTTCGGCGGCCGCGGCGGTCAATTCCGGCGCCAGTTCGTGCACCCGCTTACGGGGCAGGCGGTACGAGGGGCCGGACACGCTGATCGCGGCCACCACGTCGCCGACCGGACCGCGCACCGGCACGGCGATCGCGTGCAGGCCGATCTCCAGTTCCTCGAACGTGGCGGCGTACCCGTCGGCCGGCACCCGGTCGAGCTGGGCCGCCAGCGCGGCCCGGTCGGTGATCGTGTGCGGGGTGTACTCGGGCAGCCCGAGATCGAGGATCTCGGCGCGACGCGGTGAATACGCGAGCAGCACCTTGCCGCTGGAGGTGGCGTGCGCCGGCGTCCGCTGGCCGACCCAGTTCTGCGCGGACACCGCGGCCGCACCGCGCGCCTGCACGATGTTGATCACCACGTTGCCGTCGAGCACGGCGATGTTCGCGGTCTCGCCGATCCGGTCGGCCAGCGCCTGGCAGCACGGTTGGCCGAGCCCGGCCAGGTCCATCCGCCCGATCGCCGCGCCGGCCAGCCGCACCACGCCGAAGCCGATCGCGTACTTGCCGCGCTGGCCCAGCTGTTCCACCAGGCCGCGCCCTTCCAGCACGCTGACCAGCCGGGACGCCGTGGACTTGTGCACACCCAGCTCACCGGCGATCTCGGTGATGCCCGACTCGCCGCGGCTGGCGAGCAGTTCCAGCACGGCGATCGCCCGGTCCACCGACTGCACCAGCGCGGCCGACCCGCCGCGCCCATCGTCCACAGTGTTGCGCATAGCGCAACAGTACATCAAATGGGCGTTCGCATCTTGACGACGTGGCCGCGATAGGCGGATCGTGTTGCGCATTCCAGCGCCAGTTTCGCATTGCGCAACGGAGGTCGGGATGCTTCGGGTGTGCGCTGTCGACGAACTACCGGCCGGCGAGGCCGTGCGGGTCGACGCCGATGTGCCCGTCGCGGTGTTCAACGCGGACGGCACGTTCTACGCCATCGACGACACGTGTACCCACCAGGACGCCTCGTTGGCCGACGGCTGGCTGGAGGGCTGCCAGGTGGAATGCCCGCTGCACGCCTCCGCGTTCGACCTGCGTACCGGGCTGCCGACGTGTCCGCCGGCCAAGAAACCGGTGCGGACGTACCCGGTCACCGTGGCCGACGGGGTGATCTACGTGCATACCGACGCCGAGGTCGCGGCATGAGGTCCGTCGCGGTGGTCGGGGCGTCGCTGGCCGGGCTACGCGCGGTGGAAGCCTTGCGCGCCCAGGGTTTCGACGACCGGCTGCACGTGATCGGCGACGAGCCGCACCCGCCCTACGACCGGCCGCCGCTGTCCAAGGGCTTCCTGCTGGGCACCGTGTCCGCCGATGACCTGGCACTCGCCGACGCCGACGACGACCTGGGCGCGGACTGGCGGCTGGGTGTCCGGGCCGAGCGGCTCGACCCGGCCGCCGGCCGGCTGGTGCTGTCCGATGATCGCGAGCTGGCCGTGGACGGCGTGGTGATCGCGACCGGCGGCCGGCCGCGCATGCTGCCCGGCGGCGACGGGATCACCGGCGTGGTCACCCTGCGGACCCTGGACGACGCCGTGACGTTGCGCGCACTGCTGGCCGCCGGCCCGGCCCACGTGGTGATCATCGGTGCCGGCTTCCTGGGCGCCGAGGTGGCCGCCAGTTGCCGCGCGTCGGGCCGATCGGTGACCGTCGTGGAGGCCATGCCGGTGCCGTTGCACGGTGCGGTCGGCCCGGTCGTCGGCGAGATCTGCGCTCGGCTGCACGTCGACAACGGGGTCACGCTGATCCGTGGGCACGGCGTGACCGGGTTCGACGCCGATCGGGATCGGCGGATTCGTGGCGTGCGGCTGGACGACGGCCGGGCGCTGCCCGCCGACCTGGTGGTGGTGGCGATCGGCATCCGGCCGAACACCGAGTGGCTGGCCGGTTCCGGGCTGACCGTGGCCGACGGCGTGTGCACCGACGCCGGCTGGATGACCGACCTGCCGAACGTGGTCGCGGTCGGGGACGTGGCCCGGCACGCGTGCGGTGGGCAGATGGTCCGGCACGAACACTGGACCGCTGCCGCCGAACAACCGGCCGTGGCGGTGGCGAACCTGTTGGCGGGCAAGCACATCGGGCACTGCCCCGGGCAGGGGTACTTCTGGTCGGACCAGTACGGCGTGCGCATCCAGTTCGCGGGTGACATCGCGCCGGACGACGAGGTGCTGATCGCCGAGGGCTCGCCGGACGACCGGGCGTTCCTGGCCCGGTACCAGCGGGCCGGCGACACCACCGGGGTACTGGCGATGAACATGGCGCGGGCGTTCACCCGCGCCCGCCGTGGGCTCGCCCGGACCACGATCGAGGAGGCACAGCCATGCCCGACCTGTTCATCGACGGAACGTGGCGCGATGCCGTGGCGGGCGGCCGGCACGACATCGTCAACCCCTTCGACCAGAGTCTGATCGCCCGCGTGCCGGCCGGCGGTCCGGCCGACACCGAAGCGGCCGTTCTGGCCGCCCGCACCGCGTTCGACACCGGCCCGTGGCCGCGTACCCCGCCGGCCGAACGGGCCGCGCTGCTGCGCCGGGTGGCCGACCTGCTGGCCCGCGACACCGAGACCATCGCCCGCACCGAAACCCTGGACACCGGCAAGACCCTGGTGGAAAGCGGGATCGACG
>Ga0207664_10001027_pt1 | contig 18731 bp, 18 predicted proteins | sample LARL83metaG_FD_184349 | JGI IMG/M metagenome (GOLD analysis project Ga0207664, IMG submission 184349) | Corn, switchgrass and miscanthus rhizosphere microbial communities from Kellogg Biological Station, Michigan, USA - LAR L8-3 metaG... | ecosystem: Host-associated > Plants > Roots >... | reverse complement strand
TGTCCACCGTGTCGGGCCCGATCAGCTCCTCGACGTACATCAGCTCGGGGTAGCGAGGGTCCTTGACTGACGTCGAGGCCCACAGACAGCGCTGCACGCGCGCCCCGGCTTTCCGCAGCCGTTCCCAGCGCTCGCCCGAATGGAGGGCGAGGTAGCGCTGGTAGGCCTCCTTGGAGTTCGCGATGCCCGCCTTGCCGAGCAGCGCCTCCAGGCGGCGGCGCTCGGCCCCGCTCGCGTTCTCGAGGCGCGCCTCCAGCTGCTTGTCGACCTTGCTGTCCACCCGGCTGACGAAGAAGCTCGCCACCGAGGCGAGGCCGGCCACGTCCTGGCGGGCGGCCAGCCGGTCCTCGAGGCCGGACATGAACGCGTTCACGACCTCGGCGTAGCGGTCGACCGAGAAGATCAGGGTGATGTTGACGTTGATGCCTTCCGACAGCAGCTGCCGGATGGCGGGCAATCCCTCACGAGTGCCCGGGATCTTGATCATCACGTTGGGCCGGCCCGCCTGGCGCCACAGCGTCCGGGCGATCCGCACCGACGACCGGGTGTCGTTGGCTGCGTTCGGAGACACCTCCAGGCTGACAAAGCCGTCGGCTCCACCGGATTCGTGGTAGACCGGGCGGAAGACATCCGCGGCGGCCTGGATGTCCTCGACGAGGACCTCCCACATCGCGCTCTCGACGGGCCGCCTGCGCTTGGCGAGCTCGACGATCTTCTCGTCGTACTCGGACGACCCGCTGAGCGCCTTCTGGAAGATCGTCGGGTTGGAGGTCACGCCGCGGACACCCTCGTCCCGCATGCGCGCGAGCTCGCCGGAGGTGATCAGCTGCCGGCGGATGTTGTCGTACCAGAGGCTCTGCCCTTCGCTGAGCAGCTGGCGCAGCGGGGTGGTGCGGCCGCGGGTGGCGGTGGCCATCTAGCTGTTGAGGAGGTTCCGGGCGGCCGTCGCGATGTGGCCGGCGGAGATGCCCGCGGCGTCCATCAATTCCTCGGGAGTGCCCGACGTGGGCACGCCGCGCACCGCGCAGTGGGCGACCCGGGGAGGGCTCGGCTCCAGCGCGAGTGCCTCGTGCACCGCGGCGGCGAGACCACCCTCCGGGTAATGGTCCTCGGCGACGACGAACCGGCCGCCGGTGTCTGCAAGCGCCTTGCGCAGCGTTTCGACGTCCACCGGCTTCACCGAGTAGAGGTCGATGACGCGGGCGTTCACGCCCTCTTTGGCGAGGGTCTCAGCGGCTGCGAGGCAGTTGTGCAGCGTCACCCCGGCGCCGATCAGCGCCACCTGGTCCGAATCCGACTGCCGCACGACCCTGGAGCCACCGATCGGGAAGGCCTCGCCCGCGTCATAGAGGACGGGGTAGGCCCCGCGCGTCGTCCGCATGTACACGATCCCCTGCCGCTCCGCCATCTCCCGAACCAGCGCGGCCGTTGAGTTGCCGTCTGAGGGATAGAGGACCGTCGAGCCTTCGATTGCCCGCATCGCGGCCAGGTCCTCCAGGGCCATTTGCGAGGGGCCGTCCTGGCCGATCTCTACGCCTGCGTGGGAGCCGGCCAGGCGGATGTTGGCCTGCGAGACCGCGGCCATGCGGATGAAGTCGTAGGCGCGGCTGAAGAAGGCGGCGAAGGTCGAGGCGAAGGGGATGTACCCGCGGACGCTGAAGCCGACCGCGGTGGCGACCAGCTGCTGCTCGGCGATGAACATCTCGAAGAATCGGTCTGGATAGGCCTTCTGGAATTCCTGCGAGTAGGTGGAGTTGCTCACCTCGCCATCCGTTGCGACAACTCTTGTGATGGCGCCCAACGCCACCAGGGCGTCGCCGTAGGCCTTGCGGGTGGCGACCTTCTCCCCCTTCTCGTAGGCCGGCAGCTTGACCACCGCCGTCGCAGGCAAGCTTGGCTCGGCTGGCTCCGGCTTGGCGATGGACACAGTCAAATGGCGAACTCCGCCGAGCTCCTTGATGGCCCGCTCGGCCATATCCTCTGGCAGCGCCTTGCCGTGCCAGTCCTCCTTGTTCTCGATCTCGCTGAAGCCACTGCCCTTCTTGGTCTTCGCGATGACGACCGTGGGGTGGGCGGAGGCGCGCCCGCGGGCGAGCGCGCTGTCGATCTCGCCGAGGTCGTGCCCGTCGATGACGATGGGCTCGCAGCCGAAGGCCTCGACCCGGCGGGAGTAGACGTCGAGGTGCCACTCGTACTCGGTCGGGCCGCGCTGGCCCAGCCGGTTGACGTCGAAGATGGCGGTGAAGTTGCCGAGCTCGTAGTGGCCGGCCTTGTCCAGGCCTTCCCAGATCGAGCCCTCGGCCAGCTCGGAATCTCCGCAGAGCGTCCACACGTGGTAGGGCAGCTTGTCGAGGCGCTTCCCGGCGAGGGCCACGCCGACCGCGATCGGCAGCCCCTGGCCCAGCGAGCCGGTGGCGACGTCCACCCAGGGGATGGCCGGGGTCGGATGGCCCTGCAGGCGCGAGCCGAACTTGCGGAACGTGAGCATCTCCTCGTCGGTGATCGCGCCGGCCGCCTTGAACAGCGCGTAGCAGAGCGGCGACGCGTGGCCCTTGGAGAAGATCAGGTGGTCGTTCGCGGCCTGCTTCGGGTTGTCCCAGTCGTACTGGAGGTGCCTCGTCATCAGCACGGCCATGAGGTCGGCGGCCGACATCGAGGACGTGGGATGCCCGGATCCGGCCGCGGTGCTGGACCGGATGGAGTCGACGCGGAGCTGCTTCCCCAGCTCCGTCATGAACTCGAGATCCTTCTGGGTCAGTTCACCGGTAGCTGTAGCCATCACTCCCATTTCACTCCCTTGGGACCCGAAGCCGTCGCAGGTGAGCCGGAGTCGGGGGCGCCTTGGCCTCGAGGAGCCGGCCCGTGACGAGAACACGGTACAGCGCGTCCTGCCGGGACATGGCGGCCGCATAGCGCTCTCTCACCGCGGGCGAGCGATCCGGCTTCACCGGCCTGCCCGCGCCCGGGTCGAGGCCTGCCAGACGGGTCGGCGCCAGCCCTGCGGCCTCCAGCGCGACCAGCGCCGCTCCTCGCGCCGAAGCCTCCTTCGCGTGGCCGGCGCGGAGCGGCTTGCCCAACGCGTCGCAGATCATCCGCATCCAACCCGGATCCGCCAGCAGCCCCGCGCCGGAGGCGATCACCTCGGCGCTGGAGGGAGCGATGCGATCCAGGTCGCGGTCGAGCCGGGCCAGCTGGACAGCGATTGCCGCCAGCCCCGCGCCCAGGAGGTCCACGGCGGTGGTCGCCTGGGTCAGGCCGGCGATGGCGCCGGTCGCGTGGAGGGCATAGCCGGGACTTCGCTCGCCCGCCAGCAGCGGCAGGAAGGTGAGCTCGCTGAAGCCGTCGTCAGATCGCGCCACGCTGCGCAGGGCGGCGTCGACGTCCCCGACCGCAAGCGTTTGCCGAAGCCATTCGAAGAGGTTGCCGCCGTTGCTGAGCGCTCCGCCCGTCACGAAGCGGCCGGGCCCGGCCTGGTAGCACCAGAGCGAATAGGGCAGCGTGCGCGGAGGCGAAGGCAGAGTCACCCGCAGGGCGGCCGAGGTGCCGACCGTCAGCGCTCGGCGGCTCACGTCCAGGCAGCCGGAGCCGAGGTTGGCGGCTGCCCCATCCCCGAGCACCGGCGCCCAGATGGCCTCCGCGAGCTGGGGCCAGCGCTTCCGCCACCTCGCGCTCAGCACGCCCGGCGCGTCGGCCACCTCCGGCAGCGCCTCCAGCCGCAGGCCCAGAGCCTCAAGCAGCGGCCCGTCCCAGGCCGGCCGGCGAAGTTGTCGCACGCCGGTCGCGGAGGCGAGCGAAGCGCTGGTCGCGGAGCGGCCCAAGAGCTCTGCGGAGAGCAGGTCGGCCGGCGACAGCCAGCGGACCTGACGACCGCGCAGGCGGCGATCGGCGCGGCGCAGCCACGCGATCTTGGCCGGCCAGTAGCTCGGATGCAGCCTGCAGCCGGTGCGCTGGTGGAGACGCCGCTCGTCGAGCCGCCGGCGCAGCGCCTCAGCCTCGCGCCAGGCGCGGCCATCCGACCAGAGGTAGACCGGCGTGAGGGGCTTGTCCAGCCGGTCTGCTGCGACCAGCCCGTGCCAGAAGCTCGAGATGCCGACGGCCGCGAAACCGGCCCTCGGCGCCCCGGACAGCACACGATCGACCGCGCTCAGGACGCTCGCACGGAGCGAGCGGTAGTCGAGCTCCGCGCCGCCGTCGGCGGTCAGCCGGGGATGGTGCGGCAGATGCGCTTCGGCGCCGGGCACGGAGTGCAGCGAAGCGTCGTAGGCGAGGGCGCGCACCGACGAGGTCCCGATGTCGATCGCCAGCACCAGCGGGTCATCACCATGGCGCCGGCTCAAGGCGAGATCAGGGGACGGCGGTCGCCTGCGATCCTGGCGGCGCCGGTGTTGCCTGCGTCCGCGCCGGTTGCGGGGTGTAGCCGAGCTCCTGGTCGAGGTTCTTGCGTTCCGATTGGAAGCTCGCGACCTCGCTGCGCACCTGCTGCGCCGCCCAGCCGTCGCCATCTGCGGTCAGCTGCTCCTCGAGCTGCGCGAGGCTGACCGACTCGTCGGCAAGCAGCTTTGCCCGGGCGGCGCGCCAGGTTGCGTCGTGAGCGTCGCCATCGTCGATCAGCGCCCGCGACGCCTGGAGCAGCACCACGTAGCGGTCGTGCACCGCCTGGACGGAGAGCGCGGCTTTGCCGCTCAGGGCCATGGCATCGGCCTCGCGCAGGCGCTGGTCGGCCAGGTCGACCTCCAGCTCAGCGCGGGAGGGCGCGCTGCGGTGCACGAACACGAGCACATCCTCGGCCACCCGGCGCAGCGGGTAGCCGGCCGCATCGGGCTCGCTGGTCACGGCAAACCCGGCGATCAGGGTGCCCAAGATGACGGCGACGATCGCCAGCATGGTGCCGGTCGCGAGGCGGCCGGCCGTGCGCAGCCGGCGGTGAGGCAGCATGGCCAGCGGGAGTATGCCCTGGTGGGCGTTCACCCAATGGGTCTGGTGCTCGGCCGCTTCGGCGAGCAGCGACGTGCGAATCCTCTCCCGCAGCGCGGGATCCGCCGCCCGCGGGAGCAGGGTGCGGACGGCCCAAGCAGCCTCGAGGAGCGAGTGGTACTCCTGGAGCTTCGGAACGGCCGCCACGACGTCCGCGGTCGAGGCGCCCGCGACGATGCGATCGACGCCCTGGTCCAGCGTCAGCTCGTCGCCCCGCGCCACCGACCGGCGGATGTCGCGCGCCAGGCCGCGCAGAGCTCGCAGCTGCACGTTGAGCACCAGCTGCAGGCTGCGGCCGCCGGCCGCGGCGACGTGCGCGTATTCGAAGCCCCCGAGCAGGCGGGTCGCGGCGACCTCGCGCTGATCCGCAGGCAGCGCCCACAGAGCGGCACGCACGCGCCGGGGGTCGTACGGCCGCGGCCCGATGCCGGCGGCGCCGGGCGCACCGAGATCGGCGGGGCGCCGCCGTCCGGCTTCGACGCAGGCCATCCTGGTCAGCCATCCCTCCAGCCCGGCGCGGCCGCGTTCGTCGGCCAGTCGTGCAAGAGCGCGGCGATACGTCGCCAGGGCCGCGCTTTCGATGGCGTCGGCGTCGACCAGCAAAGCTGCAAGCACGGCGTAGACCTGGTCGAAGGAGCTGTCGAAGATGCGGCCGAGGGCGGCTGGGTCGAAGCGGCGCGCCGCTTCGTACAAGCGGTCGGAGTCCCCTTCCCCGCGCTCCACCTCCCGCGGCTTCGGCTGCGAGCGGATCACCACGTGAGAATGACTATAAGGCTGTCAGGACGTCTGTGAGCGTCGTTGTAGGGAAGTAGCCCTAGTTCCCTTCCAGTTGAGTAATCCGCTCACGCCAGAACGCCTCGCGGTTCTCGAACCGCTGAAGCTCGAGCTCCAGGAGACGCTCGTCGGCTTGAGCCTCGGCCTGCGCGTCCTCCTTGGTCATCGTCTGGACGCGGCTGTGCAGCTTGGTCAGCAGGTCGAGCTTGAAGGAGTGCAGCTCCCGGTAGACGTTGAGCCAGTGCCGGGCGTCATCGAGATCCGTGGTCTCGGGATCCTCGCCTTCCATCAGTCGATCGGGATCGACCTGCTGGCTGGCCAGCTCGGCCGCCTCCTCGGCTGAACCTCCGTTAAACGCTCCCACCGACAGGCATGTTAGTCAGCTTCACGTCGAGGCGGCAAACGGCCGCGCCAGCTGCTCGATGCGGTGAGCCCAGAAGCTGACCCGGTATCGCGAGCGGTCCACGGCGAGGTCCAGCGCGCGGGCGTTGTGCTCCAGGCCAGCCGCCACGCTCGGGTCCACCACGCGCTGGATCGTCGCTCGGAGCTCCCGGAGGAGCTCGAGCCGCACCTCCAGCAGCTCTGCGTGGACGGCGGCCCAGTGCATTGCCTCTCGGGCCTCGACAGTGGCGGGGTTCTCGCCCGGCAGCGTCCGTTCGGGATCTCCGACGAGCAGCCCGAGGACCCGGGCCGAGCTCGTCACCGGTTGCGCAGCCGCAGCGGAAGCCACGTCTCCCAGCCTACGAAACTGTCCCTCAGTTCGCTGCGAGCGCCTCCACCTGCGTGACCATCTCGTCGAGGATGTCTAGCCCCGCCGACCAGAATCCGGCGTTGGAGATGTCCATCCCCAGCTCGCGCACCAGGTCGTCCGGCCGCCGTGAACCGCCCGCCGCCAGGAATTCCAGGTACGAGTCCGCGAATTCCGGCCCGGCTTCTCGGAAGCGCCGGTAGATCGAGAGCGCCAGCAGGTTGCCGAACGCGTACGCATAGACATAGCCCGGCGCGTGGACGAAGTGCTCGATGTAGCTCCACCAGGTCGCGTGCTCGTCGGTCAGGTCGACCGAATCCCCGAACATCGGCCGGATGGTGTCCAGCCAGATCCGTCCCAGGTCGTCGGCTGAGAGCTCGCCCTCTTCCCGGCGGGCCGTGTGGGCTGCGTTCTCGAACCGGTTCATCGAGATCTGGCGGTGGATGACGGCGAAGGCCTGCTCCACCTGGTGGCAGAGCAGCGCGCGCCGGATTCCAGGGTCCTTCTCCTCGGCCAGGATGCGATCGAAGAGCATGGCCTCGCCGAACACCGACGCGGTCTCCGCGAGGGTCAGCGGCGGGTGGTAGTCGAAGATGTGCTGCTTCGCCGCCAGGCGGTCGTGCAGGCCGTGGCCGAGCTCGTGCGCCAGCGTCAGGGCGTCGCTCAGGCGCCCGGTGAAGTTCATCAGGACGAAGGGGTGGAACGAGGGCGTGGCGCCCAGGCAGTAGGCGCCGCCGGTCTTGCCCTGGGTGACCGGCGCGTCGATCCACCCCGCGTCGAAGAATTCGCCGACCAGCTTCCCGGCCCGTGGCGACAGGCGGTGATACGAGCTGAGCACGAGCTCCTTGGCGTCGGCCCAGGCCACCTCGCGATCGGCACCCGCCAGCGGCGCGTAGCGATCCCATTCGTAGAGCCGGTCGAAACCGAGCAGCCGGCGCTTGACGTCGTAGTACCGCCGCACGAGGTCGTAGCGCGACGTCACGGCTTCGACGAGCGCCTGCACGGCCTCGTCCGACGTCTCGTTGGAGAGGTTGCGGCCCGAGATCCAGGTCGGGTAGCTGCGCAGGCGGTCGTCAAGCGCGTGGTCCTGGAGGGTGATGTTGAACACGTACGCGCGCGTCCGCAGGTCCTTGCCCAAGGCGGCGCTGATCGCGTGGGACGCCTCTTCCCTCACCGCCCGGTCCGGCTCGCGCAGCTGCGAGAGGGCGGTCGCGAGCGGCACCTCCTGGCCTGTGAGGTCGACTCGAACACCGGCGCAGAGCTCCTCGAAGAGGCGTGACCAGGCCGCGCGGCCGACCGGGCTGACCTCTGTCAGCAGCCGCTCCTCCACCTCACTCAGCTGGTGGGGCCGGTAGCGTCGCGCCTCTTCGATCGTGTGCCGGTACCTGGCTGACGCGGGGTCGCCGGCCAGCGCCTCCGCCTGCTGGTCGGTCAGGCCGGCCAGCTCGAGGCTGAAGAAGACCATGTGCTTGCCGCGCTCGGCGCCCGCTTCTCGCACCCTCGCCACGAGGCGGCCGGCGTCCGGGTCGCCCGTGTCGCGGCTGTGGAGCAGCTGCGCGTAGATGCCGGGGCGCGACGAGCGGTCGTAGTGCTCCGCCAGCGAATCCATCATCGAGGCGAACTCGAGTGGTGCGAGCTGGGCGACTCGGCCCTTGTAGCCCTGCTCGAATTCCTGCGCGAAGTCCTGGGCCTCGGCCAGCGTGGTCTCGATCGCCGGGTCAGCGGGCGACGAATACATCTCGGTCAGGTCCCAGCGGACCTCTTCGGCGCCCGTGAGCCGGGTTTCGGTGGCCGTCAGGCGGCTCCGATGACGCGGCCGATGACGTCCTGGAGGTTGGGACCGGCTTTGCCGAACGGCACCGACCGCACGCGGTGGGCGTAGACCATCTCGGCGACCTCCGTCACGTGGGGCACGTGAACCTGCGCGGCCCCGTCGTATGCGGCCTTGGCCTGCGCGGCGCGCGCGCACACGAGGTCCGATCGGTGGCCGTCCACCTCGAGGGCGATGCTGAGCTGCGCGATCAGCTTCAGGATCTCGCGCGGCACCTGGACCTCCATGTCGGTGGCGATGCCCTCGGCGATCCGGGACCGGACCTCCTCCTCCTGGCCCGCGTAGCGATCGTAGAAGGTGGCGGAGTCGGTTTCCCAACCCGCCCTCGCCTCGACGATCTCGACGCGCTGGTCCAGGTCGCGGATGCCTTCGACGTCGACGCAGAGGCCGAAGCGGTCGAGCAGCTGCGGCCGCAGCTCGCCCTCCTCCGGGTTCATCGTCCCGACCAGGATGAAGCGGCTCGGGTGCGCGACCGACACGCCCTCCCGCTCCACCACGTTCACCCCCATCGCCGCCGCGTCCAGGAGCACGTCGACGATGTGGTCGTCGAGCAGGTTGACCTCGTCGACGTAGAGGATGTTGCGGTTCGCCTCCGCCAGCACCCCGGGCTCGAAGCGTCTCGAGCCCTCCTTGAGCGCCGCCTCGAGGTCGATGGTCCCCACCACCCTGTCCTCGCTGGCGTTGATGGGCAGCTCCACCACGCGCATCCGCCGCGTGGTCGCGGTCAATTCTTCGCCGTTGGCCAGGCGCGCACGGCAGTCCAGGCAGAGGTGGTCGCGGTCCTGCGGATGGCACCCGAAGTGGCAGCCGGCCACGACCTCCTGTTCCGGCAGCAGGCGAGCGAGCGCGCGGACCGCGGTCGACTTGCCCGTCCCCTTCTCGCCGCGGATGAGCACCCCGCCGATGGCGGGGTTGATCGCGTTCAGGACCAGGGCCAGCTTCATCCGGTCCTGGCCCACGATCGCCGTGAACGGGTAGGAGTAGTTCTCGATAGCCACCGGGTTCTCAATCCTACTGAGACCGTGGTCAGCCCTTGGAGCGCAGCTCCCGCTGCACAGCGGACGCGATCTCGTCCCGCGACAGGTCGTAGAGGCCGTAGTAGCGGGCACCCATGCGCTCGGCAAGGTCGGCGCAGGCGTTGATCGCATACGTCTGGTACATCGGGGCGACGCGGGCGAGGTTCTGCACCGACGGCAGGTGGGAGAAGTCGCGCGCCGAGTCGATCACCAGGGTGTCGATCCGCTCCGACGCGATCAGAGCCGCGACCTTCTGAGCCTCCACCAGCGGCTCCTCCTTGAACAGGGAGATGTTGCCGCGCCCGTCGGAGATCAGGACCAGCAGCGGCCGCACCGTCGGGTCGCGCAGCACCTCGGTCTTGATCACCTTGTAGCCCGCCATCAGCCCGTGCGTCAGCGGCGTGGTGCCGCCGACGGTCAGGCGCTCGAGACGCCGCTGCGCCAGCTGGACGCTCGATGTGGGCCGGAGGACCACCTCGGCCGTGCGGTTCTTGAAGACGACCACCGCCACCCGGTCGCGCCGCACGTAGGCGTCCTGCAGCAGCGAGAGGATCGCGCCCTTGGTCGCCGCCATGCGCTGCTCCGCGTCCATCGACGCCGAGGCGTCGACGACGAACACGATCAGGTTGCCGATCTTCCGCTCGCGCACCTTCTCCCGCAGGTCCTGCCGCTCGAGCATCATCGGGTCGCCCAGCTCGCGGCCGCGCTCGACCTGGTGCGGCGCGGCGGCGCGGATCGTCGCGTCGACGGCCAGGTCGCTCACCTTCTCCGCGGAGTCCGCGCGGACATAACGGCCGCGCCGGTCGGGCACCTGGCTCGCCTGCCGCTTGCCGCCCTGCTTGCGTGGGCGCCGCTGGCGCGGCAGCTCGATGCGTTTGAGGTTGAAGGTGTCCTCCGCGTCGGCGGTGGCGTCCTGCCCGCTGGCGCCGCCCGAGGTCACGCCCTGCTCCTGGCCCGCCTTCTGCTTGCCGGCATCGGAGTCGGAAACGTTGTCCTCGGCCGTGCCCTCCGCCTGCTCGCGATCCGACGATGCCGACTCGGTCTCGCCGGTCGACTCGGAGGGCGCCTGCTCGCCGCCTTCCTGCCTGTCGCCCGGCTCGCCCTCGCCGGTCTGGTCCTGGCTGCGCTGCACAGGGTTGCGGGCGCGGTGGGCCAGCGCGAGCTCGGCCGCGTCATAGATCTCGTCCGCCGTCGGTGTGGGAAAGCCGCGGAACGCCGCGAGCGCGCGGGCCGTGCGGCCGATGACCACGTCGGCGCGGTGTCCGGCGACGCCGGCCTGCACACAGATCGTGGAGACGAGCCGCGCCTGGCCACGCCCCAGGTGAACCCGGCTCGCCGCCTCCAGTGCGCGGCGAAGCTGCGCGGCCAGCTCGGCGTCGCTCTGCTCGAACTCGGCGATGAAGTCCGGGTTACCGGCTCGGAAAGCCGCGTCGCGCTCGGTGATGAGCACTCGCTGGTCGGCCTCGCGGATGCCGAGGACGTCGACGCAGAGACCGAAGCGGTCGAGCAGCTGCGGCCGCAGCTCGCCCTCCTCCGGGTTCATCGTCCCGACCAGGATGAAGCGGCTCGGGTGCGCCACCGACACCCCCTCCCTCTCCACCACGTTGACGCCCATGGCGGCCGCATCGAGCAGCACGTCGACGATGTGGTCGTCGAGCAGGTTGACCTCGTCGACGTAGAGGATGTTCCGGTTCGCCTCCGCCAGCACCCCGGGCTCGAAGCGTCTCGAGCCCTCCTTGAGCGCTGCCTCGAGGTCGATGGTCCCCACCACCCGGTCCTCGCTGGCGTTGATGGGCAGCTCCACCACCCGCATCCGCCGCGTCGTCGCGGCTAGTGCCTCGCCGGCGGCCAGGCGCGCCCGGCAGTCGACGCAGAGGTGGTCGCGATCGTGCGGATCACAGCCGAAGTGGCAGCCGGCCACCACCTCCTGCTCTGGGAGCAGCCGCGCCAGCGCGCGGACCGCGGTCGACTTGCCGGTCCCCTTCTCGCCCCGGATCAATACCCCGCCGATGGCGGGGTTGATCGCGTTCAGGACCAGGGCCAGCTTCATCCGGTCCTGGCCCACGATCGCCGTGAACGGGTAGACGTACCGCTCCATGGCGAGGCTCATGCCTGAACACTATGCCCGGCTAAATTGAGGTTCATGCAGAAACAACCAGTTCGAGTCGCCGTCACCGGCGCGGCCGGTCAGATCGGCTACGCGCTTCTCTTCCGAATCGCCTCCGGCCACCTGCTGGGACCGGACCAGCCCGTCAGCCTGCGGCTGCTCGAGGTCGAGCCCGTCCTGCCCGCGCTCAAGGGCGTCGTCATGGAGCTCGACGACTGCGCCTTCCCGCTGCTCGCGGACGTGGAGGCCTCCTCCGATCCCAAGGTCGCCTTCGACGGCATCTCCTGGGCGCTCCTGGTGGGCGCGGCGCCGCGCAAGCAGGGCATGGAGCGCAGCGACCTCATGGGCGCCAACGCACCGATCTTCCAGGCGCAGGGCCAGGCCTTGAACGAGGTCGCCGGCAGCGACGTCCGCGTGCTGGTCGTCGGCAACCCCTGCAACACCAACTGCCTGATCGCGCGCTCCAACGCGCGCGACATTCCCGCCGAGCGCTTCTTCGCGATGACGCGCCTCGACCAGAACCGAGGCCGCGCCATGCTGGCCCAGCGGGCCGGCGTGCCCGTGACCGACGTGCGGAACCTCGCCATCTGGGGCAACCACTCGGCCACGCAGTTCCCGGACTTCGCGCATGCCATCATCGGCGGGCGGCCGGCGGCAGACGTGATCGGCGATAACGACTGGCTGCAGGGCGACTTCATCAAGTCGGTGCAGCAGCGCGGCGCAGCCGTGATCGCCGCCCGGGGGGCTTCCTCCGCGGCGAGCGCGGCGAATGCCGCCATCGACTCTGTGAACAGCATCTGGCGGGCGACGGCCGACGGAGACAACGCCGCGCTGGCGGTCGTCAGCCGCGGTGAGTACGGCGTCCCCGAAGGCCTGCAGTTCGGGTTCCCGATCCGGTCCGACGGCAGCTCCTGGCAGGTCATCGAAGGCTTCGAGCACGACGATTTCGCAAAGGAGCGGATCGGGATCACGCAGAAGGAGCTCGAGGACGAGCGGGCCGACGTTGCACACCTCCTGCCGTCCGAGTAGCCTGGGCGCGTTCCGGCCACCGGCCCGTCACTGTGGAGGAGGAATGAGATGGCGGTAACGGCACAGCAGGCGTCCATCGAGAGGACGCGCAAGGGTTACGCGGCGTTCGACCAGGGCGACGTGAACACGGTGCTCGAGCTCTTCGCCGACAACATCGTCTGGCACATCGGGGGCAACAGCAAGTACACGGGCACCTACAACGGCAAGCAGGCGGTCCTCGAGTTCTTCGGCCGCCTGATGCAGGACGGGCTCGTGCAGAAGCACGAGATCCACGACATCCTGGCCAACGACCAGCACGTCGTGACGCTCTCGACGGTCACCGCGACCTACAAGGGCCAGACGATCAGCGGCCAGACGGTCGACATCGCGCACGAGAACGACCAGGGCCAGCTAGTCGAGTTCTGGCGGCTTTCCTCCGAGCAGGAGAAGTTCGACAAGCTGATCGGAACCTAGAACCCTTCGGACTCGGTTTCGAAGACCTCCGATCCGGCCAGGCGCCGGGCGAAGGTCAGAAAGGCCGTGTGAGCGACCATGCGGTGGGCGGGGCGCAGGCTCCGCCCCCGCACGGTCCAGCCTCGCTCCAGGAGCTCGGTCGTCTCGATGAGCCCGAACCCGCCGAGCTCCCGCAGCGCGTCGGCGAGCCGCTGCACCTGGCTGACGTTGGGGCTGAGCGCGAACAGGATCCCGCCCGGCCGGAGGGCCGGCGCGACGTTCGGGAGCGCGCGCCAGGGCTCCGGCAGGTCGAGGCAGACCCGATCGAACTCTCCGTCTACCGACTCCTCGTAGATGTCGCCGAGGCGGAGCTCCAGGTTGGCCGGCTCGTCGCCGAGGTGGTCGATGACGGCGGCGCGCGCGAGCTCCAGGAACTCCTCGCGCAGCTCGTAGGCCACAACGCTGCCGGTCGGGCCTACGGCCCGCAGCAGCGCCGCGGTCAGCGTGCCGGTGCCGGCCCCCGCCTCCAGGATCCGCGCCCCGGGATGGATGTCGGCGCCGACCAGGATGGCGCCGAGGTCCTTGGGGTAGATCGGCTGCGCCTTGCGCTTGCGGTCGAGCGCCAGCTCGGAGAACGTCGGCCGGAACGCGACGAGCTTCGAGCCCTGGTGGGTGGCGACCACGGTGCCTTCTGGCCGCCCGATCAGGTCGTCGTGCTTGACCGCCCCCGAGTGGAGCGAGAGCATCGCTCCGGGTTCCAGGACGGCGCGGTAGCGCCGGCCCGAGCGGTCATAGAGAACGACGCGGTCGCCTGCCGCTAAGACCAAGGTTTACGAGCACGGATCAGGCAGTGCCAGTAGGCGTGCCAGAGCATGCCTTCACGCCGCTCCGGGCGCAGCTGCTCGCGGGCTGGGCCGGTGGCCGCTTCGACCATCGCCGCCAGGGCCGGCCGCTGCTCGGCGGGAACGGCCATGTTGTTCATCCAGTCGTCGTGGTCCCAGTCGACCTCCCTCTGGTCGGCATGCTCAACCACGAGGCCCGCCTCCCCGAGCACCTGCGTCCACTCGTCGACGGTCCGGCTGCGCACGTGCGAGGGGTCGCGGCCGACCTCCACCCCGTGCAGGACGTCGCGGGCCGCCGCGGGCGGGGCGCAGTCGATGAAGCACGCACGGCCGCCGGGCTTGATCACGCGTGCCGCCTCCCGCAGCGACTGCTCGAGGTTCGGGAAGTGGTGGGGTGCGGCGCGGACCATGTAGATGTCGAAGGTGCCGTCCGGGAAGGGCAGCGCCTCTGCGTCCGCCAGCACCCAGTCCACGTTGGCGATGGAGCGCTCGGCCGCGATGCGCCGGGCCTCGGCCAGCATCTCGGGAGTCAGGTCGAGGCCGGCCACACGGCCGCAGACGGCCGCCAGCGCGAAAGCCGCGTTGCCGGTGCCGGTGGCGACGTCGAGTGCAAGCTCGCCGGGCTTCGGCTCGGCCAGGTCGACCACCTCCTCCAGTCCGCGTTTGCCGGCGTGGAAGGTGGAACGCGAGTAGTTGGCGGCGACTGGGGCAAACCGGGATCGGACGTCATCGGGCACGGCGAAGGAAGGATAGGCTGCAATTCAGCGATGGCTGCCACAACCGTGACCTGGACAGGCGACAAGACCACCTTCGACGTCCTCGGCGTGAAGAGCGGGCATCATGCGGCGGCCGACAGCGCCGAGCCGCTGGGCGCCGGCGCCGGTCTCAAGCCCACGGAGATGCTGCTGGGCGCGCTCGGAGCCTGTGCGGGCGTGAATGCCGTCCTGCTCCTCAAGAAGATGCGCCAGCCCCTGGAATCGCTCGAGATCCGCGTCCATGGAGACCAGGAGGAGGACTGGCCGCAGAAGTTCACCGCCATTCAGATCGAGTTCGTGCTGGGCTGGTCAGGGGAGACCGACGACGCGCTGGTGGAGAAGGCGCTCGACCTTGCCTGCCATCGCTACTGCCCGGTCCACGCCACCCTCGAAGGCGGAGTGCCCATCTCCCACAGCCGGCGCGACGCCTGACCTGGTGGCGAAGACCTACAGCGGCCTCGACGCCGACCTGCGGCGCTGGATCGAACGGCAGCACCTCTTCTTCGTGGCGACGGCGCCGCACGATGGCCGGCACGTCAACGTCTCGCCCAAGGGCCGCGACAGCCTTCGGATCCTGGACGAGCGGACGCTGGCCTACCTTGATCTCACCGGCAGCGGCATCGAGACCGCGGCGCACCTGCGTGAGAACGGCCGGATCACGCTGATGTTCTGCGCCTTCGAAGGACCGCCGCGAATCCTGCGGGTTCACGGCTCGGGACGGGTCGTCGAGCGTTCAGACGAGGACTGGGACCGGTGGCGCTCGCTCTTCCCGCCGCTGCGCGGCGACCGCGCCGTGGTCGTCATCACCGCCGAGCGCGTCTCGACCTCCTGTGGCTACGGCGTGCCTCTGCTGGACTACCGCGGCGAGCGGACGCAGATGGACGCCTGGGTGGAGAACAAGGGCGAGGCTGGGATCGACGCCTACCAGAGGGAGCACAACGTTAGCCTGGACGGGCTGCCCGCCCTCAGGACGCCTGGACTACTCCGACAAACAACCCCTTGAAGCCGAGGTCGTCGACCTTGGTCGGATCGCTCAGGGAGACCGTCTCCATCTCGCCGTAAGGGCTGAGCTCCTGGTCGACCCCGATCACCGTCGAGGCGTCGAGCCAACCGGTCGGGTTGAAGTGCGCCGGCAATTTCAGGTGAGTGCCGTCCCTGCCGGCCACGCCGCACTCCGACGAGTTGCAGTAGGCCGCCTTCGACGCATCCGGTGAGAGGCGGATGAAGTAGTAGATCGACGAGGGCAGGTTCCACTGAATGCTGGCGTCGGGGCCGCGCACCGAGCCGGCGCCCTCGCCCTGGTTGGAGATGCAGGCGATCGAGTTGCCGACAGCATCCTGGGCGCGGCAGTCGGAGCCGCCGACCACACTGCCGACGCCCTGGGGCGTCCAGTGAGCGAGCTGCCCATACCACTTCTGACCCAGCGTGCCGTTCTGGGTGCCGATGTTGGTGTGCACCGTGATCTCCGCACCGGCGGGGTCCCAGCCCACAGCTGAGATGAAGTTGTCCGTGTTCGACTCCTGCGCGTACGCCTGGTGGTAGCCGAGCTGAGGATGGCCGCCTGCGCTGGCCGAGTAGAGGTCGACCGCGAACCCCTGCTGCTGGCAGGGGAAGCCGCCGGTGGAGCTGGTCATGACGGGCACGGTCAGCCGGGCGGCGAGCAGCTGGGTGCCGCCCGGATCGACGGCAAAGTCGACCAGCTGCTGCGAGTCGCGGGCGAACGTGGTCACCGTGGTGAAGGCCCCGGACGGGTCCAGGCTGCGGACCACGCCAGAGGCATCGATGTAGAAGACCTTGCCCGCGGCCACCCTGGCCTCCGGCTGCGGCAGCAGCTCAGCGCCGCACAGCGAGGGGACGTTTCGGGCATCGAAGCCCTGCTTCGACCGGGCGTAGCCGTCGAGCCCAACGATGGCGACCGTGTCGTTCGCCGCGTAATTGGGAGCGGATCCCGGCCTCGGATGGGTCTCGAGGACGGCGAAGAGCAGCCCCGTGGGCCGGGGCGACGACGAGGGCGAAGGTGATTGCGAGGCACTCGGCGAAGAAGTCGCCGAGCTCGATGGTGACGAATGCACAGCGGTGGTGGCTGGACCACCGCAGGCCACGGCGATGAGAAGAAACGCCATCGCTGCGAACTTCCTCACAGCGGCCGAACGATAGCCGACGCAACCCGGTTACGCCTCGGCAGCGGCAATTCGCCCCTACCTACAATTGGCAAGTCCCCCTCGGGGCGACGGCCCCTCCTCAGGAGAGCACTTGTCCGGCTACGTTCCGCTGCTCGTCTACTCGATCATCGCCCTGGGCCTGGTCGTGACTTTGGTGATGGTCTCCTTCCTGCTGGGGCCGCAGAAGCCGCACAAATCGAAGCTGCTTCCCTACGAGTCGGGCATCGTCCCAGTGCAGCCGGCACGTCAGCGCATGTCGGTCCGCTTCTACCTGACCGCGATGCTCTTCATCATCTTCGACGTCGAGGCGGTCTTCTTCTATCCCTGGGCGGTCTACCTGCACCAGCTGGGCTGGTACGGCGTCATCGAGATGTTCGTCTTCATGCTCATCCTGATCGTCGCGCTGGCGCACATCTGGCGGAAGGGAGGCCTGGAGTGGGAGTAGAAGAGCTCGCCGACTCGATGCCGGGCGTCCTGCTCACCACGCTGAACAAGCTGGTGGGTTGGGGGCGCGGCAACTCCGTCTGGCCGGCGCAGTTCGGGCTGGCCTGCTGCGCGATCGAGATGATGCACACGGCCTCGTCGAGCGTCGACATCGCACGCTTCGGGTCCGAGGCGATGCGCGCCTCTCCGCGCCAGGCCGACCTGATGATCGTGGCCGGCCGCGTCGCCCACAAGATGGCGCCGGTCCTGCGCCAGATCTACGACCAGATGCCGGAGCCGAAGTGGGTCATCTCGATGGGCGCCTGCGCCTCGACCGGCGGCGTCTTCAACAACTACGCGATCCTCCAGGGCGTCGACAAGATCGTGCCGGTGGACGTCTACGTCCCCGGCTGCCCCCCGCGCCCCGAAGACCTCCTGAACGCCTTGATGATCCTGCAGGAGCGGATCAAGGCCCAGGGGATCAAACCCCGCGTATGAAGTCACGGCGTAAGGCGGTCGCGCGCGGCGAGAGCGCGGGCGACGAGTGGATCGCGGTGAGCCCCGCGGCGCTCCGTGAAACGCTCACCGAGCTGCGCGACCAGCAGGGGTTCGAGGCGCTCTCATTCCTGAGCTGCGTCGACCACCTCGCGCAGCCCGGCAGCGACGACAGCAACCGCTTCGAGCTCATCTATGAGCTGCGCAGCTATCAGCACCGCAAGGTGCTGCGCGTGCGCACCTTCCTGGCGGAGAGCGAAGCCGTCGCGCCATCGGTGGCCGACATCTACCCGAACGCGAACTGGGACGAGCGCGAGACGTGGGATCTCTTCGGGATTCGCTTCGAGGGCCATCCCGATCTCACGCGCATCCTGATGCCGGACGACTGGGTCGGCCATCCGCTGCGCCGCGACTACCCCGTCGGCGGCGAGGTCGTGGACTTCTCCGAGGAGCACGAGATGTGGGAGACCACACCTCCCCAGGCATGACGGAAACGATTCCGAACACAGCCGGCGTCAGCATCACCCGGCAGCCCGCCGATCACCTGGGCGGCGAGATCCTCACCGTCAACTTCGGGCCTCAGCACCCGTCCACGCATGGCGTGCTGCGGTTGATCGTGGACCTCGACGGCGAGGTGATCGTCAGCGTCAAGCCGGTCATCGGCTACCTGCACACGGGCATCGAGAAGCAGATGGAGGCCCTCCGCTACCAGCAGGGCGTGGTCGTCACCGACCGCCATGACTACCTGTCGCCGCCGATCAACAACCTCGCCTACGCGCTCGCGATCGAGAAGCTGATGGGCGTCGAGGTGCCCGAGCGGGCGCAGGCGCTGCGGGTGATCATGTCCGAGCTCACGCGGATCTCCTCGCACCTGGTCTGGCTGGGCACCAGCGCGCTCGAGCTGGGCGCGATGAGCGTGTTCATGTACTGCTTCCGCGAGCGGGACCGCGTGCTGGAGATGAACGAGGAGATCTCCGGCTTCCGCATGCACACGTCCTACATCCGCCCGGGCGGCGTGATGGCGGACCTGACGCCGCGGTTCGTCGACATGCTCGACGTGTTCATCCGCGAGATGCCGAGCTACATCGAGGAGTACGAGGACCTGCTGACGCAGAACCCGATCTGGAAGGTGCGCACGCAGGG
>Ga0207664_10001026_pt1 | contig 18733 bp, 14 predicted proteins | sample LARL83metaG_FD_184349 | JGI IMG/M metagenome (GOLD analysis project Ga0207664, IMG submission 184349) | Corn, switchgrass and miscanthus rhizosphere microbial communities from Kellogg Biological Station, Michigan, USA - LAR L8-3 metaG... | ecosystem: Host-associated > Plants > Roots >... | reverse complement strand
CGGGGCCATGATCGTTGGCGACAACCTCGAAAGCGATCCGCTGCAGACCTACCACACGGTCGGGTCGATGGAGGATCTGCCGTACGAGAAGATCCTCGAAGTCGCCGAGATCGTGCGCTCCGTCGCCCGCGTGCGACGGATCGTCGCGATGGGCGGGCGAGGATTCCGTTCCGCGGACGTGCTTCGCTGTACCGAACGGCGGCCAACCGGACAGTGCGGCGTGAACAATGTCGCGTTAGGTCTGTACACCAAGAAATACGTCGTGCGACACCTGACGCAGGGCACGCGACCGGACGTCCAAGTCACGACTTTGCTGCGCAACGCCGGCTGGCCGGTCCACCTGATCGGGAAGGTCGCCGACGTCATCGTTTGCGAGGGCGCGGAAAAGGCGCCGCACGTTCCCACGGCAGATGTCCTGACCGCGACTTACGAGGCATTGGAACGTGTCGATCGTGGCCTGATCGCCATCAACGTACAGGAGACCGACCTGGCTGGACATGATCAGGACGCGGCCCGTTATGCCGAGTGCCTTCGTATGGCTGATGAAGGCGTCGGTCGCATTCTCGCAAAGCTTACCGACGACGATCTCTTTATCATTACTGGCGACCACGGGAACGATCCCACGATCGGACACGATAAACACACACGTGAGTTCACGCCGCTGTTGGTGCGGGGCGACCGCATCGCACCGAATGCTCTCGAACCTCGTGAAAGTCTCGCCGACATCGCGGCAACCATCGCCGAGCTCTTTGGTACCGAGCGACCGGAGATCGGCAAGAGCTTTTTGCAGGAGCTACAAAGACCCAATACACCCACCGAGGCTTCCGTAAGTGTCGCCACGTGAGCGGACCGTCGCAGCGGGAAGGCTACGCGGGCCGCGCGAGGACTGTTAATCCGCAGGTCCCAGGTTCGAGCTCTGGTCGGGGAGCCAAGTTACGACGGTCTATTCCGATTACATAGGTAACGGTCTATACCGGAGACATGGGTAACACTTTCGGCTCGAACGCGGAGGTCCTGTTCGAGATCGCTTATTTGCCGCGACGGGGCTGACTGGCTGATATGCCATGATTCACTTCAAAGGCCGTCACGCGCCCCCGCCACCGACTAGGGCGAGGGGCGCCGACGGATCACGGACGGGGCCGTACAGGTCGAGGCTGTTGAGCAGGTCGTTGGCGTGAGCGTCGCGGTCCCCCAGCGGCGCCAAGCCGTAACGGGTCTCGATCATCTTCAAGATCGAGGTGGTGTCGTAGAACGTGTGATCCACGAAGCCGCGCCGGGCGAACGGTGAAATGATCAGGGTCGGCACGCGCAGTCCGGGCCCCCACCGATCCACGACCGGAGGCGGCACATGATCCCAGAAGCCACCATTCTCGTCATAGGTCACGACGATCACCGTGCTGGACCACAACGGGCTGCGTTCGATCTTGGAAATAATGTCGGCGACGTGCTGGTCGCCCGACTCGACGTCGGCGTAGCCGGGATGCTGGGTCTCGGGACCAATCGGCTTGTAGAATGCCACGGCCGGCAGGCTATTGCTCTCGATCGCCTTGATTAGGTCGGCCTCATCTTTCAGGTGCTCGCGCTTGGCCGCGGTGCCATCGGCGTACGGCTTGAAATAAGCAAAGGGTTGGTGAGGGTACTGGAATAACGGGTCCGCGTTGCCCGCCAGAGCATCGTTCCAGCCACCGGAGTACCAGGCCCACGAGATGCCTTTTTCCGTGAGGCGGTCCCCGATGGTCGGCATGGTCTCAGGGGGCATCAGCAGGCTGGCATCTTTCACACTAGCAGGATGGGGCGCATTCACTGGGAAGACCGTGAACACGACCCGGCCGTCCGGCGTGACGGCGCCGTCCTTGACCAAGTTCCCCTTCTCATCCAACACCGCTCGAATGGCCGGAGGCGCGTTATCGAAGCGCGGAGTGCAAGCACAGATCAGCCAAAAGTGATTCAGCAGTGAGCCTCCGAACGCTGCGTGGAAAAAGTTGTCGGCTAGCGTGTAGCGCTCGGCATAGCGGTACAGGGCCGTTTGGCTGCTGTCGTAGTAGCCCATGGTTAGCCCCGAGCCGGAAATGGCGACAAAGCGATCCATCTTTCCGCCATGGATCTGCTGTTGCTGCCGATAGTAGCTGCGCACTAGGTCATCCGCGTGCTTCTCGTAGATCGGCACGTAACGGTCTATAAGAAACGGCGCGTTGGGTAGGTTCGCGGGAAAGCGCTTGTCGGGCTCAGGGGGCTTTGCATCGTTCATCACCGGCGGAAACGTTGCGTAAACCTGGCCTTGGGCGTCGGTCTGCGTTGCCGTCTTGCTGGCGTCCTGCAGTCCGTTGGCCCCGGGGAAATGGCCATACAGGTTATCGAAGCTACGGTTCTCCAGGTAGATGATCACAATGTGCTCGATCCGCTCCGGTCCCCGAGTCTGCGGGCCTGCCGCCCACGCCCATTGGTTTACGGCAGCCAGCAAAGTAAGACCCAGCATCGGACCAATGAGGTGCCATCGCTTTCCTATTTTCGATTTCATCTGGGTCCCTCGCAGGAGCACTCGTCGGCGCGGACGCGCTGGGCAACGGCAGCGTTCGATGCGCCCGAATTGACAGACGTTTGCGAATGATATAAACGGGTGCAATCTGGTGTCCAATGCATAATTCTCCTGACTGTTTATGCAGATCGGAGCTAAGCAACGAGCATGGACCTGAGACGCCTGCGAACATTCGTCGCCGTAGTCGAGCTGGGAACGGTCTCGAAGGCGGCACTACATCTGCATATCAGCCAGTCAGCCCTGTCGCGGCAAATAAGCGATCTCGAACAGGACCTTCGCGTCAGGCTCTTTGATCGCGTGGGGCGCCGTCTCGTCCTGACAGCCATCGGCGAGGAGCTGCTGGAAGATTGCCACAGCGTCTTGCGCCACGTCCGTTCGCTGGGCGAGCGGGCAGAGCTGCTTCGTCGCGGAGACAGCGGCGTGTTGAAGGTGGCGGCCTCGCCGCAGATGATCGAGAGTGTTTTGTCGACCTTTCTGCCACGATACGCTGTGCGCTTCCCCAACGTGCAGGTCAGGCTGACCGAGGCCCTTGGACCAGCCCAGGTGGCGTTGCTGGAACGCGGCGAGGTTCACTTGGGCATCAGGCACGACCAGGGAGTCGATCCCCGCCTGGCGAGCTTGCCGCTACAGCCGGACGAGGTGTTGGCCGCGTGCGCTCCATCGTTCCACTTTGGCGCCGCCGAAACGATTGATATCCGCAGCCTTGCATCCCATCCGTTGCTGCTGCTGGAGGCAGGTTACTCCGTGCGCGTGCAATTCAATGCGGCTTGCCGTCTGGCAAACGTCAAACCCAACATCCTGTTCGAAAGCCGCGCGCCCCACACCTTGCTTGCGCTCGCCGAAGCTAGATACGGTGTGGCAATCATTCCGTCGCTCCTGCGGACGGATCGCTATGAGCTATCCATCCTCCGCGTAGCGCACCGGGGGAAACCGCTTCGGGAAGGTTTGGTCGTCCAGTGGGATAACCGGCGTCCAATACTTCCCTACGCCGCAAACTTTCGCGAGGCGCTCGCCGAGCACATGCGCGAGGTCTTCTCGATGACGCAGCCATCAAAAGGCAAGCGCGCACTCGCACGGAAGCAAGTTGCTGGCGCAAGAGCACGTGGACAATGAGGTCCTCGGAATGTCTCAAATGGGGTCGTTCGCAGCCGGTCGGAAACGCCTTAGTCGTTGAGCGCGAGGATTACAGGTGCCGCCGCGGATGCGTCGACCGGCACAACAGGCATCCGCACAATGCGGATAAATCTCGGTGGTCCCACTCCGATTGCAAGCTGTATTACCAGCGTCAGCGCGTTGGAGCGGCTCCGCGGGTAGCCGGGCTCGTTTGAGTTCGGATCCGGCGTCGACCGCGCGTTCGTCGGACGACCGGGCGAGCTTTGCCGCGATCGTGTATCGCTGCGGTCGCGATACGGCTACCGACCTGCCACAAGCGGATGAGGTTTATTGGGAGCAACACCGAGTGGAGTAGCCAGACGGGAATCAATCCGAGTGCGATCCCATACGCCAGGAATGCCACATTGCTTGCCACTGCGACGATTCGCAGATGCAAGATATCCTTCATGCAAAAGGCTGTGATCACCAAGCCCGCGGCAAGAAAGCCGACAGCATTCCACGCGTTCATCAGATCAGGCGACTCGGCAGGTAGACCCGGAAGAACGCCTCAACCGAACGTCCTGCTCGTTTTGGCGGCACGGCCGCGCAGGCTTGATATCAGATTGGTGCAGTAGCGTCGCACTGCGGCGAAGATGATCCGTGGCGTAGCCAGCACTCTCTCTTCGCGCGCATCGCTGTCGGCGTGGAGCCACTCAATTTTCTCCAGGATCTCCGGGGTCATGGGTGCGGATGACAGGAGAGCGGTGCGCCGGTTGTGGCAATACCGCAGCCCTCCGGCATGAAAGCGGAACCATGAGCCCGCATATTCCAGGCTTGCACCGCCGTCCCGGAATTCTGCCACGTAACACTCGCGGTTCCTCTCGTATATCGCGATCGAATGGCCGACACCCAGGGTGATCATGTGACCATAGATCGAGGGTGCGCTTTGAGGTTTGGATGCGGCGGTCATGAATGGTCTCCGTGGTGGTCGTACTGGCGCAGACATCTTCGGTGGGCGCGCCCCACGAAATCCTTTAACAACCGTAAAATTTCGAGAAAATGCCGTGGGCGCCGGTCCGGGGACGGCCGGTGGAATCGGCAACGGCATGCATGACGCGGTCGGATGACAGAGCAACCGAGATGCACACGGTCTACGAAATTGGACCTTTCCGCTTGGATGGCAAGGCAGGCGTGCTGACCCACGACGGCGTCGCCACCCCGCTTGGCGCGCGTGGAGTGTCCGTTCTCGCCGCTCTGGTGGGCCGTGCGGGCGAATACCTCGAAAGGTCCGTCATCTTGGAAGCGGCATGGCCGGGCATAGTGGTTGAGGAAGCCAACCTGACAGTCCAAATCTCTGCAATACGCCGCGTGCTCGCGCGCGTGGCGGGCGGCGAGCGCTGGATCGAGACATTGACGCGGCGCGGCTACCGCTTCGTCGGCCCGGTGGTTGAAGTCAACGGCAACCCCTGGCCCCCCGCGCCTCCCGGCCGGGAACGCTCCAATCTGCCGCAGTTGTTGAAGTCGTTTATCGGCCGCGAGCGCGAACTGACCGAAATCAAGAAGTTATTGCCCGGGACCCGGTTACTGACGCTGACCGGGACCGGCGGTATCGGCAAGACGCGTCTGGCGCTGCAAGCGGCCGCCGAGCTGCGTAACGCCTACCGGGACGGAGTCTGGTTCGTCGATCTGGCTCCGCTGGTCGATCCGGAATTGGTGCCCAATGCGCTGGCACAGGTATTGGGCGTGAAGGAGTCCGTCGGCGAACCGCTGGTCAAGACGCTAAGCGACCATCTCCGACTCCTGGAGCTCCTTGTGGTGCTCGACAACTGCGAACATGTGCTCGATGCGTGCGCCCGCTTGGCGGAAACCCTGCTTCGCGAATCCGCCGGGGTCACGGTTGTCGCGACGAGCCGGGAGCCGCTGCGCATCGGCGCCGAGCGCACCTATCCGCTGGGCACGCTGCCATTGCCTGATCCGCAGGCGGACGCGCGGAGCATTGCCGAATCGGATTCGGTCCGGCTGTTTGTCGATCGCGCACGTCAGCACCGACCCGGCTTCGATCTGCAGGACCAGCGCGCTCGTGCGGTAGCGGAAATCTGTGTGCGGCTCGACGGAATTCCACTCGCGCTGGAACTGGCCGCGGCCCGCGTGGCGGTATTGCCGGTCGAGCAGATAGTGCGTTTGCTCGACCAACGCTTTCGGCTGTTAGCGAGCGGCAGCCGTAGCGACCTTCCGCGACACCAGACGCTGCACGCGTTGCTCGACTGGAGCTACGAACTTCTCGACGAAGCGGAGCGTCAATTTTTCGCGCGGCTATCGGTATTCGCCGATGGCTGGACGCTCGCCGCGGCGGAGGTTGTCGGCGCCGGAGACGTCATTACGCAGGATGACGCGGTCTACCTGCTGATCGCCCTGGTCGAGAAGTCGCTGGTCGTCGCCGACGACGACGGCGACCGCTACCGGATGCTGGAGACGGTGCGCGAATATGCGCGTGAGAAACTGGCGATGACAGGGGGCGCGAATGCGGTGCGGGAACGGCATTGCCAGTTCTTCCTCGCACTGGCAGAGAATGCGGAGCCCAATCTGGCGGGGCCGGAACAAGCTAGCTGGCTGCAGCGCCTGGAAGATGAGCACGACAATCTTCGGTCAGCGCTGGAATATTGCGTTGCGGCACCGGGTTCGGACGCGGGACTTCGACTCTGCAGTGCGCTCCATTGGTTCTGGATCATGCGCGGATTTCGAGCGGAAGGTCTCGATTGGTGCGTGCGGGTATTGGACATCGAAGCGATCGATAAACGTACCGCGGAACGCGCAAGGGCGCTCCAGGCCGCCGGGATACTTGCCTATCATTTGGGCGATTTTCCAGCGGCTCGTGCCTACCATGAAGACAGCCTTGCGATGGCAAGGGAATTGCGCGACCAGAAAGGCATAGCCCGCGCCGCCATTTTGCTGGGACAGTTGCGGTTGCGCCAAGGGGAGCCCGCGGCGGCCCACGCCCTGTCCGAAGAGGCCCTGGCCATCTCGCGCAATCTGGACGATCCGTCGCTGATGCAGCAGTCGTTGAACGGCTTGGGAAATGCGGCTCTCGATATGGGTGAATATCCAATCGCCCAATCCTTGTACGAGGAGAGCCTCGCAATCGCTCGCGAGCGCGCAGATCGCGTGCGCATCGCCATTTTGCTGAACAACCTGGGTTATGTAACGTTTCTGCAGGGCGAATATTCGGCAGCCCGCACCCTGCACGAGGAAAGCTTGGCGATTCGCCGAGAACTTAAGGATCCGGGCGGAATCGCTTACTCGCTCAGCGGCCTCGGCGAGGTCGCCCTGCAGCATGGCGACTACCCGGCCGCCGGAGCATTCTTCAGGGACGCTCTCTCTATCCGGCGCGAGCTCGGCGACAAAATGGGGATTGCCGAATTACTGGAGAAACAAGCCGCGGTGATCGGTGCAATGGGGAATGCGCTTCGCGCGGCGCAGCTCGGCGGCGCCGCCGAACGGCTGCGGGAGGAGATCGGGTCTCCATTGACGACGGAGGAGCGGCTCCGTCACCACCGGCATATATCCGCGGCTCGCGCCGCGCTCGGAGATGACGCTGCATTCAATCGCGCTTGGCAGCAGGGTCGCGCCCAATCACTCGAGCAGGCGATCGAGATTTCATTGAAAGCCCTGGTCGATCGTGGATGAGAAGTATCCGGTATTCCAGCAACGCGGCCACGGCCGCGTCACCAACAGCCTGAACCCGCCACTTGCGTAAGACGACTCTGGCACTTCTCTCGCGTTTGCTTGCATCGTCGCCGCTGCGCCACGCTTCGTTCCGGCTGTTTTATTTCGGTTCGATCGGGGTGGCGCTGGGCTACACGATGCAGGCAACGATCGCGGCTTGGCTGATGGCGACGCTCACGCCGTCGGCGTTCATGGTCGCGCTGGTGCAGACGGCAAGCACCGCGCCAACACTGCTTTTTGGGCTGGTCGCCGGAGCCTTGGCCGACATCGCGGATCGGCGAAAGATCATCCTGATCACGCAGATCGTGCTGTTCGCGGCTGCGATCATCCTCGGTGGGACGACTGTCACCGGCATCACCGGTCCGGCGACGCTGCTCGCGCTCACCTTCCTGATCGGCGTCGGCTTCACGTTCTATCTCCCGGCACAACAAGCGAGCGTCAATGAGCTGGTATCGCGAGCCGAGCTGCCGCGCGCCGTGGCCTTGAGCGCGGTCGCATTCAATGTCGCGCGTGCCATTGGACCGGCGCTCGCCGGCGCGATTGCCGCCTGGAGCGGATCAGGCACAGCGTTTCTGGTCGGCGGTCTGTTTTTTACCGTGATGATCGTGGCGCTGCGCCGATGGAAGGGCCGCGAACGCGTCCTGCCGGGTGTCCCGGAGAGACTGCTTTCAGGGATTCAAAGCGGACTGCGCTACGCCCGACACTCGGCTGCGATGCGCTCGCTCATCATCCGCAACCTCAACTTCAGCGTGTGCGCGAGCGCGTTCTGGGCGCTGTTGCCCGTCATTGCCCGCGACCAGCTCGGCCTCGGCGCGGGGGGCTTCGGACTGCTTTCCGCCGGGTTTGGCACCGGGGCTGTCATCGCTGCTCTGGCAATACCGCACCAGCTGCAACGCCAAACGCTGAACAAAGTCGTGACCTCTGGCGTCCTCCTGTGGACCGCGGCCACCGTGCTCGTCGCCGTCACCCAGATCATGGTACTCGGGCTCGTCGGCGCCTGTTGCGCCGGCGTCGCCTGGGTGACGGTCTTTGCAAGCCTTTCGACGGGGACGCAGAGCACGGCTCCCGCGTGGGTCAGAGCCCGGGCGGTGGCCATGAATATTCTTGCCGTACAGGCCAGTCTGGCCATCGGAAGCGCCGTTTGGGGCGCGCTGGCCTCAGCCGTCGGGACGAACGTCGCCTTGGGCGCGTCGGCCGCCCTCATGGTGGTGCTCCACGTATTGAATCGTGGCGTGCGTGTAACGATGGGAACCGAGGCCGATGTCACGCACGGACTGCAATTGCCTGACATGGCTATCGCTGTCGAGCCGCTGCCGGACGATGGTCCGGTGTTGATCCAGATTGAATACCAGATAGAGCCTGAGAATCGGAAGCCATTCTTGCGCGCCATTCATGTCGTCGAGGCGGTACGGCGCCGCAATGGGGCGACCAGTTGGCGAGTCTTCCGCGATCTCGCCGAAGAAGGGCGCTTTGTCGAGCGCTACATCATCGCGTCGTGGGCAGAATATATGCGTCTTCGGTCAAGGATGACGATGGGAGACCGACATCTACAGGAACAGGCGCAAAGGTTCCAGCGGCCAGGTGCTCCCATCCGCGTCTCGCGCCTGATCGGCCTGAACGCGCTCGATTTTGAATCGGATGTCAACGACCAAAGCTCGGGCCGATCGTCGAACTAGATTCCACCAAGCTCCAAATCGCCGCTTGCTTTTTTTTCCGCGATCAAGCGATGTGCGGAGGTTGCGTAGGACATGCGCTGCGCCGCGAACTCCTAGACGCAGTGACATCGTAAAAGCACAAGGCCCGGGGCTCACAAAGCCCCGGGCCTTGCAACTTACCCAATGGTTATCTTCTTGGTCTTGGTCGCTGCCAATTTCTGCATCGTGAGCCGAAGGACGCCGTTCACATAAGTCGCTTTAACGATATCGGGGTCAACCGCTTGCGGCAGTTGTATGGTTCGCGCGAGCTTGCCTCCCGTGCGTTCCTGCCAGAGCAGCTGACCGTCGGCCGCTCGCTCATCCTTGCGCTCGGCCGATATCACCAAGGTGTTCTCGTGCAGATCGATACTGATATTGTCCTTGTCCAAGCCCGGCAAATCGGCCGTCAGTTGGTAGGAGCTTTCGGTTTCTTCGATGTCGAGCGGAAAGGTCTTGACCGGGGCCCCGGCGCCGCTTGGCTGGAAGAATTCTTCCAGCAAGCTCGGTAGCAAACCGAACCGACCGGTGGGACTCGTGTTTCCGGCTTCATACGGGCTGCGCATCCTGGGCGCGCCGCGGGGCGATTCATCCATGGCCACCTCCTTGTAATGCGGCGATCTTGCCGCCAAAGCCAACGTAGTTTCTGGCGGACGATTTTCAAGTCCCCCGGCAGGGGCCGGACGACCCTATCGCGTTAGAGCCATCCGGTCCTGGTGGAGGGCGGATCGGCCGCAATGCACGCTGCCGGGCTTCGGCGCGGTGCGAATCACCTACGAGCGCCTGTCGCACAGGCACGGGCGGATGCGGAGCTGGTTCTGGACGCCGATCGAAGCGTGTAAAGCATCCGGCACCCGGTAAGGCGCGCCACCCTGTTATGCCGGAGCCGTGGCCGCTTCAGACGCACGCGAGGCTCTGGTGCGAAGGCTTTCCCCGGCAGAAACGAAGCTTGCGGCTCCGCGCCGCGCACGCGGCGCGGAGTTCCGTTCCCGTTATCGGTTCTTCTGATCCTGGTCGCTGGATCCAGAGCCCTTCCTGCCGGATGTTCCGCCGGAGGTCGAGCCGTCTTCCCTGTCGCCTTGTTGCCCACCGCGCTGCGACTCGCCCGACTGCTGACGTCGCTGGCCTCCCGCCTCATCCCCACCCTGATTGGATTGGCGCGACTGGTCCTGCGTGGTTTCATTGCCTCCGCCTTGCGTGCGATTACCTTGGGTCGAACCGCCCTGCTGACGGTCGCCACCCTGGTTTTGCCGCTTGTCGTCCTGGTTTTGATTTCCCATCTCGAACTCCATGGTTGTCGGCGGGCAGGAAGGGTGCGAGCAGCGGCTGCTGCCAATCGTCTGCCTCGGTGTTACTCACCTTGTGCCCACCACAGCAGCGTGCCATCTTTGCCCGCACGCCTGCGGTTCGCTATCGGACAGAGACTGAAAAATGCGTAGGACGGCGTGTATGCCGTCGGCGCTTAGTCCGCGAGGGTGGCCCACACCGGCGCGTGGTCGCTGGCTTTTTCCACGCCGCGGTACTTCCTGTCGACGTCGGTCTCCTTCAACCTGCGGGCAGCCGCCGAGTTGAGCAGCAAAAAATCCATGCGGAAGCCCGCATTGCGGCGGAACGCACTCCCATAATCCCAGTAGGTGTAGACGACGTCGTGCGGATGAAGGTGACGGGTCGCATCGATCCACGGTTGATCCAATAGCCGGCGATAGGCGGCACGGCTTTCGGGACGCATTACTGCATCCCATCGCCACAAAGTGGGGTTGTAGATATCGGCGTCGGTCGGCACCACGTTGAAGTCCCCCGCAAGGACGGCAGCGCGGGCCGAGCGACTCAGGCTTTGTGCATGCTGGATCAGGCGCTCGAACCAGGCGAGTTTGTAATCGAATTTGGGACCCGGTTGCGGATTGCCGTTGGGCAGATACACCGAGGCGACGACCAGCCCCTTGATTTCTGCTTCCAGATATCGAGTCTGGCCATCGTTGGCATCGCCCGGAAGACCACGTCGAATTTCCCGGGGTTTCTCCCCCTTGGCCAGAATCGCCACACCGTGATGCGACCTCTGTCCATGCCAGATTGCGCCGTAGCCCGCACCTTCAATCGGCGCTGCGGGAAATTTGGCATCGTCTGTCTTGATCTCCTGCAGGCATACGACGTCGGGGCTCGTCTGTGCGAGCCACTCCAGCAGGCGGGGCAAGCGCCCATTGACGCCGTTGACGTTGTACGTAGCGATCTTCAACATCTGCGTCGCGCCGCCGGTGCTCGGAGAGCCATGGCCATGGCTCGAGCAGCGGCCGGCTCCCGCGCGAAGATAAAGGCTCCGATCCTGATCCGAGCGCGATATGCGGTCCTCTCACGTCCCCGGCACGGCTGCGGCCTGATGCATCGCGTCGATCGCGAGGATCGAATGCGCGTAGGCGGCGCCGGCGCGCATTTCGGCAGCGACCCAGATCGCCTCCATCAACTCCTGCTCGGTCGCCCCTTTTTTCAATGCGCGCTCGGTGTGGCCGCGGATGCAGTACGGACACTGCGTGACGTGCGCTACCGCGACCGCAATGAGCTCCTTGGTCTTTGCCGGCAGCGCGCCGTCGGCAAACACACGCTGGCCGAACGATCGGAACGCGCCGTAAATTTCCGGCGCAAGGTCCCGTCGCTTTTGCGCCAGATCCTTCGACGCCTGGGGGTACATGTTCTCTTCCATTGAGTATTCCTTTCTCGCTAATGCTGCTCGATCAGCGCGCCACACTTCCTAACGGGGCAGGCGGCGCCTAAAGGCATCTCTGACGCGTCGGCCCGACCCTTCAGCGTGATTTGCCGCTTCGGCGCCCGGCACCGGACGAGGTCGCGCTCGCGCGCTCAAGCCGGGACACTTCGGCGAAGAAGTGCTGCAGGTTCGGGCCGATGCGTTGCAGTTCGCCGCGATGCATCGCCGCGAGCTTGGCCAGCACCTGGCGGCCGCGCCCGGTAAGACGCAACTCGACCTTGCGCCGGTCGACGTTCGACGGTACGCGAACGATCAGTTTTTCCTGTACCAGCCGGTCGACCAGGCCGACGGCGCTGTTGTGCCTTAGGAACAGCTGCTGCGCCAGGTCGCTGATCGACACGCGCTGGTCGTCGGGGCACCCGCGCAGCACCAGCATTGCCTGGTAGTGCTGGGTCGTCAGTCCTGCCTTGGCCGCGGCGGCCTCGCTGAAGCGCATGAATCCGCGCAGCGCATGGCGGAACGCCGCGAGCTGGGCATAGTCCCTCGTCGTCAGGTTGAATCGCCTCTCGGCCCTCTTGAGCTGCACGGCATTTCCCCCTTCCAGGCGTCTTTTTACCACCACCCCGGCCGGTGCGGGTAATATCGCAATCCGATATACTTCGGGAGTATCGTCCCACGATATATCGACGAGGTAGTCCACAGCCAGGAGGATGTCATGCAAGAGCGCAAGCCAAACAAGCCCGATTCGTATCCCAGCCGTCGCGATTTCATTCGGACGACCCTCGGTCTCGCCGGTGGGCTGGCACTGCCGGCAGGATTCGCGGCGCGAGCCTTCGCGGCGGATCATCCCGCGATCGGCACCTATCCGACGGGGTCGGCCGGCGATTCGGTTTTCATTGGAATCACCGTGCCGCGGACTGGCACTTATGCGGTCCAGGGCGAAGACGAGCTAAAGGGGTACCAGCTCGCCGTCGAGCACATCAACGCCGGCCATCCGCTGATCAAGCAGATCTCCCCCAGGACCAAGAAGGGCGTCCTGGGCAAGCAGCTGAAGTACGGCGTCGCCGACTCGGCCGCCAAGCCCAACGACGCGGTGCAGGCGGAGCAGCGGTTCATCACCGAGAACAACGCCGTGCTGATGACCGGATCGACGTCGAGCGCGGTGGCGGTGGCGCTCAACAAGCTCGCCCAGCGCGAAAAGGTGCTCTACGTCGCCGGAATCTCCGGGTCCAACGACACCACCGGCAAGGATTGCGTGCGCTATGGGTTCCGCCAGTGCTTCTACGGCCAGACGGCGGCGGCGGCAATCGGTCCGATCGTCGTCAAGACCTTCGGCAAGAACAAAAAGGCCGCGTACCTGACGCCCGACTACACCTACGGCCACACGGTCACCAAGTCGATGTCGGACTACTTGAACAACAACGCCGGCTGGACGACCGCGACCGACCAGGTCGCACCGCTCGGCGCGCCCGACTATTCGTCGTATCTGCTCAATGTCGCCAACTCCGGTGCAGACGTGCTGCTCAACGTCAACTGGGGCCACGACGCGGTGCTCTCGACGCAGCAGGCCAAGCAGTTCGGGATCTTCGACAAGATGAAGCTGGTGATCCCCTACCAGACGCCGTTCCTGGCCCGCGAAGTCGGCGGCGGCCTGTTGGCGGGCGTCTATGCCGCCACCGATTTCTGGTGGACGCTCGAGGACAAGTACCCGCTGGCCAAGATGTTCGTCGAGGCGTTCGACAAGAAGTACGGGTACAAGCCGGAATGGGGCGCCAACAATGCGTACATGGAATTCGCCCTGTGGGCGGAGGCCGTAGAGAATGCCGGCACCTTCTACCCGCCCGACGTCATCAAATCCTACGAGCAGGGCCGCAAGATCCAGTCGACCGTCGGTGAAGTCTATTTCCGCAAGGAAGACCACCAGCTCGTACGGCCGGTGATCATCGTCCGGGGCAAAGCGCCGAAAGACATGAAGAACAAGGAAGACTTCTACGACGTCGTCGAAATCGTCCCGGGCGCGCCGTTGATGCAGAGTCCAGACGCGTTCGGTTGCAACCTGGGTTCGTATACCTAAAGAGGCTGGAGGAGAGCGTGATGACACCGCGGGCGGCGATCTGCCGCCCGCGGCTTCACGCGCGCGGCCGCGCCCGGCCCCGGCTTCGAACCGCTCGAATGGATGACTGCCTGCAGTGATCAGCTGGCCCAATTTTCTTTCGCAGTTATTCAACGGGCTGGCGCAGGGCGCGCTGCTGGCGCTGATCAGCTCGGGACTCACGATCATTTATGGCACGCTCGGCGTGCTGAACCTCGCGCATGGCGCGATGTTCATGCTTGGCGGCTATGCCGGCTACGTCGCGTACGAGGCGACCGGCTCGTTCGTCGTCGCGGTGATCGCCGGCACGCTGTTCGTGGGAGTGGTCGGCGTCGTTATGGAACGGGTCATCATCCGCCATTTCTACAGCCGTCCGCACGAGGACCAGCTGCTGGTCACGTTCGGACTGGCCATCTGCTTCGTCGAAATCGTCCGCTTCTTTTTCTCGAGCCTGTCGAAGACCGTGCCGCCGCCGCCGCTCCTGACCGGCATCACCTCGCTCGGCGTCATGTTCTACCCGACCTATCGCCTGGCCGTCGTCGGCATCGTGGCGGTCGCGCTGCTTGCGCTCTACTTCGTGCTCTACCGGACGCGGCTGGGCATGATCGTGCGTGCGGGAATCGAGGATTCGGTGATGGTCGATTCCCTCGGCATCAACGTCTACCGCGTGTTCATGGTCGTGTTCGGCATCGGAGCCATGGCGGCAGGGTTTGCGGGCATCGTGAATGCCCCGGTGGTCTCGCTGACGCCGGACATCGGTGAGGCGATTCTGGTCCAGACCTTCGTCGTCGTCGTCATCGGCGGCGTCGGATCGTTTCCCGGGGCGGTGCTCGGGGGCCTCATCGCCGGCGAGATCATCAGCCTCACGTCGATGGTCAATCCGGGCTACGCCTATGTCATGCTGTTCGCGGCGATGACGCTCGTGCTGCTGCTGCGGCCGCACGGGCTGCTCGGCACGCGGGGGCGCGAGTGAATACGGGCCTACGGTGCTGAGACAGCGTCCGTTCCTGGTCGAGACGCTGACGGCGATCGCTCTGATCGCGGTGCCGTTCGTGCTGCCGTACCTCGGTTCCGCGCCCAATACGGTCAACCGGATTCTGGTCTGGGGCCTGTTCGGGATCGGCTTCGATATCCTGTTCGGCTACACCGGGCTGCTTTCGTTCGGCCAGTCGGCGCTCTATGGCACCGGTGGATTCGTCGCCGCCTACCTTCTCACCCAGGCGGGATTCCCGTATGTCGTGGTGGCGCTGCTCATCGGTACCGTCGCCGCCGCTGCCGTCGGGTACCTGGTCGGGCTGATCGCATTGCGCCGGACCGGGATCTACTTCGCGATGATCACGGTCGCCATCGCCGAAGTCTTCTATTTCGTCGAGTTCAACCCGCTGTCCGAATGGACCGGCGGCGAAAATGGGTTGCCTGGCGTCCCGACGCCCAGCCTCTATCTCGGGTTCACGACGCTGCATTTCACCAGCGGCTGGTCGCTGTATCCGTTCCTCGCTTTCTGCTATTTCGTCGGCATCGTGATCGCGCTGCGCATCGTCCGCTCGCCGGTCGGCGCCATCCTGAGGTCGATCCGCGAAAATCCGCTGCGCGCCGCCGCCGTCGGGCACAACATCCACGGCTACAAGCTCACCGCGTTCGTCATTGCCGCCGCCTACGCCGGCCTCGCCGGCGGGTTGCTCGGTGTTCTGCAGGCGTTCATGCCGCCCGAAGCCTTCACCTTCGACACTTCCGGCCAGCTCGTGATGCAGACGGCGATTGGCGGCCGCGGGACGCTGTTCGGTCCGCTGGTCGGCGCGGCGGTCTGGCTGTTTCTGCAAGACTTTCTGCAGGCGACGCTGGGATTGGGCGCCGCCTGGAAGCTTGTGCTGGGGCTGATATTCGTGCTGCTGGTCTGCTTCCTCCGTCAAGGCATCGTCGGCGGTGTCCGGGATGCTTTGGGCTTCGCAAAAAACCAGTTCGCGGCGACGTTCGGGCCGAAACATCCATCGCCCAATCCCCCGACAACTGCCGCCGAAGAGCGGCAGCCGCCCCATGCCGGATTGGTCCGCCCACCAGGCGCGGCGCCGATGCCGCCGCGGCATCGCGCGACCGGCCGCCTTGCGGGGCCGATCCTGCAGGCGACCGAGCTCACCAAGCATTACGGCGGAGTGATCGCGAACGCCGGCGTCAACTTCAGCGTGAATCAGGGCGAGCTCCGCGGCATCATCGGACCCAACGGCGCCGGCAAGACAACCTTTTTCAAGATGCTTACCTGCGAGGTACCGCCCACCTCGGGCAGGATCGTGTTCGAGGGTCGCGACATCACGGGCATGAGCGTCACCGATGTGTGCCAGCTCGGCCTGACCAAGAGCTACCAGGTCAACCAGTTGTTCAACCGGCTGACCGTGCGCGAGAACCTTGTCATCGCCGTCCTTGCGGAGCTCCGCGGCAAGTTCAGGCTCGATGCGCTGGGAAGCCTGGCGCGGATACCGGGATTGGGCGAGCAGGTCGAGCACACGCTCGAGCTCGTGAATCTCGCCGAGCGCCGGGACACGCCGGTATCGCAGCTCGCCTATGGGGAGAAGCGCCGGCTGGAGGTCGGCCTCGCCCTCGCGTCGTCGCCGACCCTGTTGCTGCTCGACGAGCCGCTCGCAGGCATGAGCCCGACCGAACGGATCGAGACGGTGAAGCTGCTGAAATCGATTGGGCGGGATCGCACGATGATCATCATCGATCACGACATGGACTCGTTGTTCGAGCTGGCGCAGCGCATCACCGTGCTGCAGGAAGGCCGGGTGCTGGTCGAAGGCACGCCGGAAGAAATCAAGGGGAACGCCAGAGTGCAGGAAGCCTATCTGGGCGGCGTGCACGGGGTGCTCGCGCCGTGAGAGCGCCGCCGGGACGCCGCACGATGCGAGCCGCGTCCCCGCCGGGAGCAGCGCCGCCGCAACGGCAAGCGTGGGGGAGGCCATGAGCCTGCTCGAGGTCAAGGGGCTCAACAGCTATTACGGCGACTCGCACATTCTGTTCGACGTCTCGCTGCGCGTGGAGCGCAACGAGGTGGTAGCCCTTCTCGGCCGGAACGGCGCCGGCAAGAGCACGACGCTGAAAAGCCTGATGGGTGTGGTGACGCCGCGCACAGGCTCGGTGCTGCTCGACGGGGTCGAAATGGCGGGCAAGAAGAGCCACGCCATCGCCCGCGCCGGCATGCAACTCGTGCACGAGGATCGCCGCATTTTCGGCAGCCTCGATGTCGAGGAGAATCTGATCCTCGCCGGACTGACGGCTGCTGCAAAATGGCCGCTCGCGCGCATCTACGCGATGTTCCCGCGATTGAAGCAGAGGCGCGGCAGCCGCGGCACCGACCTGTCGGGCGGCGAACAGCAGATGCTCGCGATCGCCCGTGCCCTCATCCGCGATCCGAAAATCGTTCTCCTGGACGAGCCGTTCGAGGGGCTGGCGCCGGTAATCGTCCGCGATTTGATGCAGGCCTGCCGCGAGCTCGCTGCTGCCGGGCAGACCATCGTTCTGGTCGAACAGAATCTCGCCGCGAGCCTCGCGCTGGCGCAACGCGTCTACATCATCAACAACGGGCATATCGCCCACGAAGGCCCGGCGGAGGAGATCAAGCTGCGGCCCGAGATATTGCAGCGTCACCTTGGCGTGTAGGCGCCGCCCTGCTCATCGCTGCCCAGAATACGGAACGATTGTTGCTTGGCTGCAAAAAGCAACGGCGCACGTCGGATGGATGCACGATGAATTTCAGTATTTTCAGGGGCTTGACTCTGGCTTTGTAACGGCCGCCGACGCTTCGAGCGTCAGGCTGGCGATCTGTACATCCAGGCGTGTACGAATTACCAAACCATGCCGCATGCGAACGGGTCGCTCGGCTGCCGGTAACAAGCCTCGATTGCTAAGTGCGAAGATCCAGCACACACAGGACGACAGTGGAAACGATGCAATCCTATCTGGAAAGGAAATACCGCGAGATATCGATTCTCAACGCGTGTTTGCGATGGCCGCCGCAACTTCAGAGACCGACGTCGCCTGACACGGCGATCGCGCAGAAATTCCGGCTGGCAGCGGCCGTCAAAGCCGATCGGGCATTGCAGAGCTGGTCGACTACCGAAACAGCCTGGGCTGCGGATCGGCCGGTGAAGTCGGGCTCTTTTGAGTTCAACTACGGCTATCAACGAGCCGATCTGCGTGTGCATGGCCCTGCAATCTACCGGGCGCTCGAGCGGTCCAGCACGAACCTTGTCCGGGAGACGATGTATGCCAGCTCGGGCATGAGTGCAATGGCCGCGCTGGTGTCGGCATTGTCCAGGCTGTATGGTGGGGCCGAAGTGCTCATTCCAACCGGATGTTACGGCGAGACACGGGAGCTTTTCGATAGCTTCGCAGGCCTAGTCCGCTCGTTGCCGCTGGAACCCGGAGCCGGTCTTCGGTGCGGCAACGGCGTCCTCCGCGCTGCACTGATCGACTCGAGCGTCCGTGCCGGGTTTTTCGATTTCGCGAAAATCGCGCCCGATAACATCGACCTGGTGATCTTCGATACGACGTGTTTCGGGAGAAGCTCGACGCGCATTCGGCGTGTGATCGAGTGGGCTTTGCGCGCGAGCTTGCCGTTGGCGCTCGTGCGCAGCCACACGAAGCTCGATTGCCTGGGGATCGAGTACGGCCGGCTTGGATCGGTCGTCGTCTCGGCGCCGATGCAGGGCATCCTGAGCGGTCGCCTGAAGTGGCTGACGGGTCTGATTCGGGCGACGGCCGACTCGATACGTCTTCTGGGTGCAGCGCCGATCCTGGCAAACTTTCCACCGTTTGCGGCGGGCCGGGCATTCGAGCGCTGCACGGTCGAACGCATCGCGGCGATCATCCGCAACAACCGACGGATGGTGCGTTTGCTGTCGGCCCGG
>Ga0207664_10001023_pt1 | contig 18756 bp, 19 predicted proteins | sample LARL83metaG_FD_184349 | JGI IMG/M metagenome (GOLD analysis project Ga0207664, IMG submission 184349) | Corn, switchgrass and miscanthus rhizosphere microbial communities from Kellogg Biological Station, Michigan, USA - LAR L8-3 metaG... | ecosystem: Host-associated > Plants > Roots >... | reverse complement strand
GCTTCGCCGGCGCCGGACGCCGCAGCGTTTCCTCGCCATGCCGACAGCGCGCACGCCAGCAGCAACTCGCCGAACAGCCACAGAGTCGCGGCGAAGTGGACGGCGCGGGCCGATGCCAGCAAGGCGTTCATCGCCCTGCACCCGGGACGGAACGACGCAATGACTCAGCGCACAACATCGAAGCTGTAGTCGCCCTCTGTGACGTGCGTGTCGACCGACAGCACGCGCCACTTCACCCGGTATCGGCCCGGCGCGAGCTCCGGCAGCGACACCGTCAGCACGGTGGAGTCGCCGTCGTCGACACGGGCGTCGGCGCGGTCGACGCGCTTGCCGGTCGAATCCAACACCTGCGCCGTGCTGAACGCCGGCTCCAGCTTTTGCGAAAACCACAATTGCACCTGCGGGGGCGGCGCATGTACGGTGCTTCCGACAGCGGGCAGGGCGTGGTCGAGGAACGCATGCGCGCCGAGCGGCGGCGCGAGCACCGACGCGCAGGCAAAAACGAGCAGCGGAATACGGATACGCATGTCAGCGGCCGAAGATCGGGCGTCCGATCGTCGTGGGAAAAAGGTCATCGAGAAAAAAGTGCAGCTGAGCAATCCACCCGACGCGGTTGCCGCTGCGATTGTTGACGGGAACGACGGCTTCGACGGCAAGCTGCGCATAGCTGCCGGCCCAGACGATGCCGGGATTCACCGTGCCCGTTGTCCCGCTGGCGCCTCGATCGAGCGCGGTCGACAGCGCGACCTCGACGACGGGGATCATCCGGCTGAACGGCTCGCGCAGGCCCACGTCCTGCACGAACGACTGCAGGTACGGCAGGCTGTACTGGACGGCGAACCCCCATTGCAGCGTATGCGGATGACGCTCGACGTCGGCCTCGCCCTCGTCGCCGCGCGAGATTGTGCTCGACCGGGTCGGGATACCGATCCCGACCAGTCCTGTCACGGCGAGCGGGCGAATGAACTTCATCGATTCGGGCAAATCGCCGAATCCCCTGCCGAAGAAAAGCGCGGGTGTCAGCGTGCTGAACGATTCGGCGCCGACCCGCTTCGACCCGCTGCCGCCGATGTCCCAGTCGACTCCGGCCGACAGGATCGTCTCGCGCTCGTCGTTCTGGTAGAACTTGTACTTGATGCTTGCCGCCAGGTTGTCGAAGCCGCGCTGCGTATCTCCGCCGTCGGGCGCCAGCACCTTGTAGGTCGCACCGAAGCCGATGCCCAGGTTTTCGGTAATGCGCTTCGACACATCGATGGCAAAGCCGGTTTCACGCATTGCCGCCTCGTCGCCGCTCGCCGGCATCCTGCGGCTTTCGAGCGTCGGCAGCGACAATTCGTCGGCGACAAACGGATCGTCGGTTGCGAGCGTCGCCGGGAAGAAGCGCTTGCCGGCGACGCCGTGCGCGGCTGCGGTCTCCGCGGACAGAATGAGCGACGATCCTATGGCCAGCGCCAGCGGCGTGGCAATCGATCGCCTATTTTTCGTATTGATGATGGCCCTCCTTTTCAATGGCCGCGAGCCGCCGATGCGGCAGCCGCAAACGTCCGGTTTCAACGCGCGCCATGCGGATGCATCGCACCGGCCCCCATGCTCTCGACGACGACGCTGACCTCGATCGATCCGGCCTTTTCGAACGCGAGCGTCAGCGGAAAGCTGTCGCCCGCCTGCAGCGGTCGCTTGAGATCCGCGAGCATCACGTGATAGCCGCCGGGCTGCAGAACCAGCCGGTCGCCGGGCTTGACGTCGAGCCCCGCGACCGCCCGCATGCGCATCACGCCGGCATCCATCACCATCTGATGCAGCTCGGCGGTGCCGGCCACCGGGGTCGATACGCCGAGCAGCCGGTCGGCCCGGTCGCCGTTGTTCTCCACGCTGAGGAAAACACCGCCGGAGCGCGCTCCCGGTGGCGTCGCCCGGGCAAATGGATGGTCGATGTGCAACGAGCGCAGCCGGTATTCGTGTGCCCATGCGCTGCTTGCGGCAGCGATCGCGGCGATGGCCGCGATGGCCAGGATTTTCGTCATGACGTACCTCGTTGGATTCGAACACGATCGATCGCGCCGGCGGCGGGCCGCGAGGCGCGATGGACCGCAAGCCGCGACCGATGGTCCGGCCGCGATCGATGCGAGCTTAGGAGAGGAGCGAGGGAGGACCGCGCAGCGGCGGCAGCAGCGCGCGCTGCGCTGCAATGTCGGCGCGAACCGCGTCCGTCGGCGCGCGGTCGAGCGAGCGCGGGAGCAGGACGAACGGCGTCGCCGAAGGCGGGATCGCCGCGACGGCGAACGCGCCCAGACACGATGGGCAATGCGAGTGCGGCGAGTGGCCGGGTCGCGACGCCGGAACGCCGGGGCTCGCCGGAACGCCGGGGGTCGCCGGTACGCCGGCGGCGGAGTGAGCGTCGGCACGCGTCGCGGAACAGTAATCGCTCGACTCAGGGGCCGGTGGAGATGCCGCATAGGCGCCAACCGGCGCGAGCAGATGCAGCGCCAGCGTGACGAGCGTGATTGCGAGGCGGCGACGGCTTGTCATTGCGGCGATTCTACACGCGCCTCGGCGGCCGACCGCTGAATCCTGGAAACGTCGTCGGGCAAAGCCGGCATTGACACTTCGCCAGTCAAAGCGTTGAATGCGGTCTGACCACCTTACCAGATGGTTCGCTATCGTACCGGCGGCGACGCCGGACCCGGGGCGTCGGCGCGTTCAGGATTACAAAAACCGTTGGAGGAGCAAATGTCCGTATTCATCCGCGCGCTCGCGCGCTGCATGGCCGTACTCGGCCTCGCGCTGTCGTTCAATGTCGCTGGACAGCAGCCGATCACGCTGCACGGCGCCGTTCAATTCGACGATACGCACCCGTTCAACAAGGCGTTGCTGAAGTTCGAGGAGCTGGTCAAAAAGTACTATGGCAAGCCGGTCAATTTCGTCCTGCACCGCAACAGTGAACTGGGCCTGGAGAAGGATTATTTCGCCTATATGAGCCAGGGCATCTCGGTCGATTACGGCATCGTTTCGCCCGCCCACATGTCGACGTTCGCCAAGGCCGCTCCACTGCTCGACATGCCTTTCCTGTTCCGCGACCTCGATCATTGGAACAAAGTCCTCGATTCCGACGCCTTCCAGCCTATCGTCGATGACGTTTCGAAAAAGGCGGACGTAATGATCATCGGCTACGCTGGCGGGGGGACGCGCAATTTGATCGCCAACAAGCCGATACGCAACATGGCGGAGCTTCGCGGCTTCACGATGCGGGTCATGGGCGCGCCGATCCAGACGCAGATGTTCGGAGCGATCGGCGCCAAGCCGTCGGTAATCGCCTACAACGAGGTCTACAACGCGATCCAGACCGGCGTGATCCAGGGCGCGGAGAACGAGGCCGCGGGTTTGGATGCGATGAAGTTCTACGAAGTCGGCCCGAACATCTCGCTGACCCAGCATGCGATCACCGTTCGGCCCGTATGTTTTTCCGGCAAGACGTTTCGCAAGCTGCCGCCGGACCTGCAGGCTGCGATCCTGAAAGCTGGCAAGGAAGCGGGCAAAGTCGGCCGCGAGATCGAATCCGGGGCCGATTCGGGTCTGCTGGCCAAGCTGGAAAAGGAGGGCAAGCTCAAGACCTGGGTGTTCACCGACCGTGCCAAGCTGCTCGAACTGGCCGAACCGGTCAAGCAGGCGTACGCGAAGGAAATCGACGCGACCGCTATTCTCAACAAGGTCAACGCAATCAAGTGACGTCGCCTCGAGCCGCGCAAGCGGCTCGCTCGAGACCGCGCGCTGTCCGGAGACAGCGCGGCTTGCCTTTCCCAGTTCCTTTGGAATCACCATGCGCGCAATCAACGCGATGATCTACCGCGTCCTGCAGGTTGCGATCACTTTGCTTATCGCGGTGATGCTGATACCCGTGACGCTGCAGATCTTCTCGCGCTTTTTCGACTTTATTCCACGTTACATCTGGACCGAGGAAGTCGCCCGCTTCTGCCTGATGTGGCTGATCATGCTTGGCGCGACGATCGCCGTGCGCGACGGGACGCACTTCGACGTCGACGTTCTGCCGACGCCGAGGACCAATCACGGCAAGGCGGTGGCGCGTCTGATCGTCCACGTTCCGATATTGCTGGTCGCTCTGATTTTCATCGCCTTCGGCTGGCGCTTTGCACTGTTCGGGTATGAACAAAGCTCTGAAATGACTGGCATCAACATGTTGTCGATCCACATCGCATGGCCGCTGGCCGGCATCTGCTGGCTGCTATTTCTGATCGAGAAGATTATCGACGACGTGAAGATCTACCGGGGCGAGCGTCGTGGGCCCCGTTGAAGTCGCGCTGATCCTGTTCGGCGTCTTCGCCGCACTGATCATACTGCGCGTGCCGGTGGCGTTCGCGCTGGGCCTCGCCTGCGTACCAGTCTTTTTCATCGACGATCGGCTGACACCTTTCCTGCTGCTGAACGAGATGCTGAAGTCTTACAACTCGTTTCTGCTGCTGGCAATTCCATTCTTCATGCTCGCCGCGAACCTGATGAACACCGCGGGCATCACTGAAAAACTGATCAGCCTCTCGCGCGCACTTGTCGGCCACCTCCCCGGCGGCCTTGGCCATGTCAGCGTACTCGTGTCGATGCTGTTTGCCGGCATCTCGGGTTCGTCGACCGCCGAAGCGGCCGGTGTCGGCGGCGTGCTGATCCCGGCGATGAAAAAGCAGGGCTATGACACGGAATTTACGGTCGCGTTGATCGCGTGCGCGGCGGTGATGGGCGTGATCATCCCGCCGTCGATTCTGATGGTGGTCTGGGGCGGAGTGATTTCGGTGTCGATCGGCGGACTGTTCCTCGCCGGAGTCGTCCCCGGCGTGCTGATGGGTCTCTCGCTGATGGTGGCGGTCTACATCTATGCCAAGCGCCGCAACTACCCGGTGTATCCGCGCGCGACCTTGAAGGAATTCATTTCCGCATGCGGACAGGCGATCCTGCCGATCCTGACGCCTGGCATCATCGTCGGCGGCATCGTATTCGGGTTTTTCACGCCGACCGAGGCATCGGTGATCGCGGTGCTCTATGCCATGCTGCTCGGCGGCCTGGTCTATCGCGCGCTTCCCCCGAAGATTTTGCTGCACACGCTCTACGATTCGGCGCGGTTCGCCGCGATCGCGCTGTTCTGCATCGGCACGGCGTCCGCCTTCGGCTGGATACTGGCCTATTTCCACATCCCGGCGCTGGTTGTCAACGCGGTCGCAGGCTGGGGCGGCGGCGTCACCAGCGTCGGCTTCATCACCGCCGCGGCATTCCTGTTCATCGGCTGCTTCATCGACGCGATTCCGGCGATCATCATCGTTGGCACCATCCTGGCGCCGCTGGCCGACAAGGTCCACATGCACCCGATCCATTTCGCAATCATCGGCGTGATCTCGATTGCCTATGGCCTGGTGACTCCGCCGTACGGCCTTTGCCTGATGATCGCCTGCTCGATCGGCGGTATCAAGATCAAGCAGGCAGTCAGGGACACCGCCATCCTGTTCATCCCGATGCTGCTGGTGTTGCTGATCGTGATATTGTTTCCGCAGTTGATCCTCTGGCTGCCGCGCCTGCTGATGCCGCAGTTCGTCAAATAGGATTCGATCATGCTCGATACCAAACCGCTCAGTCCGGGCTTCGGGCGGGAAGCGTCGAACGTCGACGTCGCGGCTCCGCTGTCCGAGGCCGCCTTTGACGAGTTGGCACGGACGTTCTTCGGGGCGCAACTGCTGGTCCTGCGCGACCAGCGGCTGACGCCGCAGCAATTCCTCGCATTCGCGCGCCGCTTCGGTCCGCCCGAGCCGCACGTCATCGACCAGTTTCACCATCCGGAAGAATCGAACATCCTGATACTGTCGAATCGACGCAAAAACGGGCAGCCGATCGGACTGGCCGACGCCGGGACCTATTTTCACACCGACTATTCGTATCTGCAGGTCCCGGCGCGCGCGACGATGCTCTACTCGGTCGAGGTGCCGAAAGCCGGCGGCAACACGCTGTTCGCCAACCAGTACGCCGCGTACGACGACCTGTCCGATGCCATGAAGCGGCGGATCGCGCCGCTGATCGGCGTCCATCATTACGGCAACCGCAAGGTGGCCGACGAAATGAGCCGCGTCGCCGCCTCGCCGCTGACCGACGAGCAGAAGGCGAAGATGCCGCTGATCACGCATCCGCTGGTGCGGCCGCACCCGGTCACCGGCCGCAAGGCGCTCTACGCCGTCTCGGGCAGCTCGTACGGGATCGTCGGGATGCCGGACGACGAGGCGGTCGCGCTGCTCGATGAGCTCGCCGCGCATGCGACGCAGCCGAAATACGTGCTCAGCTACCGGTACCGCGTCGGCGACGTCGTGATCTGGGACAACGCATCGCTGCTGCATTCGGCGACCCTGACCGATCCTGACGATCCGCGGACGCTGTGGCGGATCACGATCAAGGAGCCATCGACCAAGCTCGACGCGCTGCAAGTTCTGGCGCCGACCTTCGTCGCGCGATCGATGTAGCAGTTCGTTGCCGCCGCGGCACCCGTCCCGCGCTCGCGAATCGTCCCGAAGGCCGAATGCTTTTGGCCGATACCGTCCGGTTCGAGGCCGACCGCTTTTCCGCTACACTGCAAGCAGGCCGCATACACGGCGGCCGCGGAGTGAAGCAGGCGCATGGTCCGTAGGTTCCTTTCGCTGGTGTTCGCCTTCCTGCTGCTGGGGCTGCAGCAGGAGCTCTTGCTGCATCCGCTGACCCACCTTGCCGAGCTCAAGGCGAGGCATCACTCCAGCCTCAAGCTGCCGACAATCGACGTCGCCTGCGTCGAATGCTCGTTGTTGGCTGGCGCGGCGTACGCCGCGGCCGGATCGCCTCCCCCAGCAGCGTGCGGCGCCGGCGCGGCCGAGTGCACTGCATTCGAGCCGTCAGCGCGGTACGTCGCCGCTCCTTCGTACTACCAGAGCCGCGCTCCCCCTCTCGCCCTCTAGATCGCTTCGGCGCGCCGCGATTCGTTCCCGGCGCCGGTTCATACGACTAGAGGAGTATCACCGTGTCCAGGAAATTCCTGGCGCCTGGCGCTTTGGCGCTGGCGCTGTTCGCCGCTACGCCCTCGTGGGCGGCAAGCGATGCCGATCTCGCGCAGATCCGCGATGAGATCCGGCAACTGAAGGAAACCTACGAAGCGCGCATACAGGCGCTCGAAGCGCGGCTCAAGGATGCCGAGGCCGCTGCAGTGAAGCCTGTCGCCGGCGAAGCGATGCCCGTGCCAGCCCCGCCAGTATCTCCTTCGTCCAGCGGCATCGCCGCGTTCAACCCGGCTATTTCGGCCGTGCTTCAGGGCCGCTACGCCAACCTGTCGCAGGATCCGGAGAAATATGCGATCAGCGGCTTTGCCGCAGGCGGCGAGATCGGCCCGGGGAAGCGCGGCTTCTCGCTTGGCGAATCAGAGCTCGCGGTCTCGGCCAACGTCGACGACAAGTTCGCCGGCAATCTGATCGTCTCGCTGACGCCGGAGAACACCGTGTCGGTCGAAGAGGCCTACGGCATTCTCACCGCGCTGCCCAATGGCTTGACGCCCAAGTTCGGCCGCTTTTTCTCGGGGCTGGGCTACCTGAACGAGCAGCATCAGCACGCCTGGGACTTTATCGACGCGCCACTCGCGTATCAGGCGTTCCTCGGCGGGCAATACGGCAACGACGGCGTGCAGCTCAAGTGGGTCGCGCCGACCGAGCAATTCCTCGAATTCGGCGCCGAGGCGGGCAACGGCGCCGGCTTTCCGGGCTCCGAGCGCGACAAGAACGGCGCGGGTAACGGCGTCGCCTATGTCCATGCCGGCGGCGATATCGGCGCGAGCCACAGCTGGCGAGCGGGCCTGTCGTATTTGCAAACCCGCGCGCAGGACCGCGAATTCGCTCAGACCGACACCGCCGGGAACGATGCGCAGCTCGGCTTCGGCGGCACGAGCCGCGTCACGATCGCCGATTTCGTCTGGAAATACGCCCCGAACGGCAACGCGCAGGACACCAACTTCAAGCTGCAAGGCGAGTACTTCTGGCGCCGCGAGCGCGGCAATCTGACCTATGACCGCGACGGCGCGCTCGGCCTGACACAGACCGCCGATTACGCATCGTCGCAGAGCGGCTGGTATCTGCAAAGCGTCTACCAGTTCATGCCCTACTGGCGCGTTGGCTTGCGCTACGACCGCCTCGATCCGGGACACGCCGGCTACGGCGCGAACGCCGGGTTCCTGGCAACGCCGTCGTTCAATCCGCAGCGCACGTCGGTGATGTTCGATTACACGCCGTCAGAATTCAGCCGCATCCGCCTGCAGCTCGCGCAGGACCGCACGCGCCCCGGCGTGACCGACAACGAATTATTCCTGCAGTACATCCTCACGCTGGGCGCGCACGGCGCTCATCGTTATTAGGAGCAGCCATGAAGTCACTAGTGCAATCGTTTCTGCTTACGCTGTTCGTGGCGTGGGTCATTCCCGCCTCGGCGGCGCTGAACGTATTCGCGACCGTCCCCGAATGGGGTGCGCTCGCTGCCGAGCTCGGCGGCGACAAGGTCAATGTGTATACCGCCACCAATGCGTTGCAGGATCCGCACCATGTCGAAGCCAAGCCGAGCCTGATCGCGCGTGCACGCGGGGCGGATCTGATCGTCGCCACGGGCGCCGAGCTTGAGATCGGCTGGCTTCCGCTGGTGCTGCAACAGGCCGGCAATCCGAAAGTCCAGCCGGGCCAACCCGGTTATTTCGAGGCTGCGCGATTCGTGGCACTGCTCGACAAGCCGGCGCGTCTCGATCGCGCCGAAGGCGACGTGCACGCGGCCGGCGATCCGCACATCCAGACCGATCCGCGCAACATCGCGCGCGTTGCCGGACCGCTTTCGGCGAAGCTCGCAGAGCTCGACCCGGCGAACGCCTCGTTCTACCAGGCGCGCTACAAATCGTTCGCCGATCGCTGGACCGCGGCGATCGCGCGCTGGGAAAAGGAAGCGGCTCCGCTCAAAGGCGTCGCGGTGCTGGTCCAGCACAAGGCGTTCACCTACCTGATCGCATGGCTGGGCCTTAAGGAAGTCGCCGCCCTGGAGCCGAAACCCGGCATCGAGCCCACGACCGCCCATCTGTCCGAAGTGCTGGCGATCACGCAGCGCCAACCGGTCAAGATGGTGCTGCACGCCGTGTATCAAAGCGATCGCGCATCACAATGGATCGCCGAGCGCGCGAAGATCAATGCGGTCGCGCTGCCGTTTACCGTCGGCGGCGACGCGGCCGCCAAGGATCTGTTCGGACTGTTCGACGATACGATCCAGCGCCTGCTCAAGGGGGCGCAATGAATCTCGGCGCCGTCGAGCTGTCGATCCTGCTGCCGGCGCTCGCCGCGGGCCTGCTGGTGACGGCGACCCACGTGCCGCTGGGCATGCAGGTGCTCGCCCGCGGCATCGTGTTCATCGATCTCGCCATCGCACAGATCGCCGGCTGCGGCGTCGTGCTCGCCGACCGTTTCGGCTTCGAGGCCGAAGGCGTCGCCGTGCAGGTCGCCGCATTGGCCGCGGCACTGGGCGGGGCGCTCTTGCTCACCTGGACCGAGCGGGTGTGGCCCGAGGTGCAGGAGGCCGTCATCGGCGTCGTGTTCATTCTCGGGGCGACCGGAAGCGTGCTGCTGCTCGCCAGCAACCCGCACGGCAGCGAGCACTTGCGCGATCTTCTGGTCGGACAGATCCTCTGGGCGCAGCCGTCGCGGCTGGTCTGGGCCGCACTCGTGTACGCGGCGATATTGCTGCTGTGGTTCGGCTGGCGGGAGCGGCTGGGACGCACCGGGTTTTACGTGTTGTTCGCGCTTGCCGTGACCGTGTCGGTGCAGCTGGTCGGGCTGTATCTGGTCTTCGCGACCTTGATCGTTCCGCCGCTGGCGACACGAACAATGCAGCGAGGAAGACTCGCCGCGTCCTGGGCGCTAGGGGCAGCCGGTTACGCTGCGGGCCTCGTGCTGTCGACGGCGCTCGACCTGCCCAGCGGCCCCGTCATCGTTTGGATGCTGGTGGTGCTGGGCCTCGCCTGCCATGCATGGTTCGGCGCGGCTGCTGCAAGGACGATTCGCCGTGCCGCCTGAAAGCGGAAGCCGCTATTTGCGCAGCATCGCGATGCCCCGCTGCAGGCCGTCGAGCGTCAGGGGAAACATGCGCGGCCCGAGGAGCTCCAGCACCATCTGCGTCGAGCGCGTGTATTGCCAGGTGCGCTCGGGCTCCGGGTTGAGCCAGATCGCACTCCGGTACGCCGCGATCAACCGCGCGAGCCACGCCGCCCCGGGCTCTTCGTTCGCATATTCGACGCTGCCTCCGGGCTGCATCAGCTCGTACGGGCTCATTGCCGCATCGCCGACCAAGATCAGTTTCCAGTCGCGCCCATATTTGTGCAGCAGGTCGATGGTCGCGACGCGCTCGTTGCGGCGGCGGTGGTTGTCGCGCCAGACGTGGTCGTAGACGCAGTTGTGGAAATAAAAATACTCGAGGTGTCGGAACTCCGATTTCGCCGCTGAAAAGAGCTCCTCGCAGACCTCGACGTGCGGATCCATCGAGCCGCCGACATCGAGGAACAGCAGCACCTTGATCCGGTTGCGCCGCTCCGGTCGCATCTGAACGTCCAGCCAGCCAGCGTTGCGCGCCGTGTGCTCGATCGTCGTGTCGAGATCGAACTCGTCGGGCACTCCCTGGCGGGCGAAGCGCCGCAGACGGCGCAACGCGATCTTGATGTTGCGGGTATTGATCTCGACCGAGTCGTCGAGGTTGCGGAACGTGCGCTCGTCCCAGACCTTGATCGCGCTGCGGCTGCGGCCACCCTGCTGGCCGACGCGTATGCCCTCGGGATTGTAGCCGTACGCGCCGAACGGACTCGTGCCGGCGGTGCCGATCCATTTCGACCCGCCCTGATGGCGCCCTCGCTGCTCGGCCAGTCGCTGGCGCAGCGTGTCGATCAGCTTGTCCCAGCCGCCAAGCGCTTTGACCAGCGCCTTTTCCTCCTCGCTCAGCGTCCCTTCGATGATCTTGCGCAACCATTCCTCGGGGATCTCGGCGTAAAGGTCGAGCAGGCCGGCGACACCCTTGAAGTAGCTGCCGAAGGCCAGGTTGAAGCGGTCGTACAGCGCCTCGTCCTTGACCAGGCAAGTCCGCGCCAGGAAATAGAAGTCGTCGATGCTGGTCGATACGACATCGTGCTTGAGCGCATCGAGCAGCGTCAGGAACTCGCGGGTGCTGACCGGCAGCTTCGCGGACTTCAGATGGAGGAAAAAGTCGATCAGCACGGCGCTATCGCGGCCGATCGAGCTGGAACTTCAGATGCTGCCGCACCGCCGGCCATTCGCCGTCGATGATGCTGAAAACGACGGTGTCGCGCTTCGAGCCGTCGGGCAGCAGCTGGTGGTTGCGCAACACGCCGTCCTGTTTCGCGCCGAGGCGCTCGATCGCGACGCGCGACGCATGATTGAACCAGTGCGTGCGAAATTCGACCGCGATGCAGCGCAGCACGTCGAATGCGTGCGTCAACAGCAGCAGCTTGCATTCGGTGTTGATCGCCGTGCGCTGCACGCGCTTCGAATACCAGGTGTGCCCGATCTCGAGCCGACGGTTGGCCGCGTCGACATTGAAATAACGGGTGCAGCCGACGACTTCCCCGGTCGCGTTCTGGCGCACGGCAAACGGCATCGCCCCCAGACGCTCGCGCATGTCGAGCGCACGGGCGATGTATTCGCCGATCCGGTCCGGCGGCGCGACGCTGGTGTACCAGAGCCGCCAGAGCTCGCCGTCCGCGGCGGCGCCGCGCAGCGCGGCCTCGTGCTTCGCCTCGAGCGGCTCGAGCGTCGCGTGCTCACCCTTGAGCGTCACCGGCTCGATGAATGCCATGAGGTGGCTTCAGCGTCCGGTGCGCGCCATGAACGCGACGCGCTCGAACAGGTGCACGTCCTGCTCGTTCTTGAGCAACGCGCCGTACAGCGGCGGAACGATGATCTTCTTGTCGTTGCTGCGCAGCGCCTCGGGCGGGATGTCCTCGGCCAGCAGCAGCTTCAGCCAGTCGAGCAATTCGGAGGTCGATGGTTTTTTCTTCAATCCCGGGATGTCGCGCAACTCGAAGAAGACCTCCAGCGCTTCCTGCAGCAAAGCCTTCTTCAGGCCTGGGAAGTGCACGTCGACGATCCGGGCCATCGTCGCCTTGTCGGGAAACCGGATGTAATGAAAGAAACAGCGCCGCAGGAAGGCGTCGGGCAGCTCCTTTTCGTTGTTGCTGGTGATGATGACGGTGGGGCGGTGGCGCGCGCGTATCGTGTCCTGCGTCTCGTAGACGTAGAACTCCATCCGGTCGAGCTCGCGCAACAGATCGTTCGGGAACTCGATGTCGGCCTTGTCGACCTCGTCGATCAGCACCACCGCCGGCGTTTCCGAATCGAACGCCTGCCAGAGCACGCCGCGCTTGATGTAGTGCGCGATGTCGGCGACGCGGTCGTCGCCGAGCTGCGAGTCGCGCAGGCGGGAAACCGCATCGTATTCGTACAGCCCCTGCTGCGCCTTGGTCGTCGATTTGACGTGCCACTGCAGCAGCGGCCGGCCGAGAGCGCGCGCAATCTCCTCGGCCAGCATCGTCTTTCCGGTGCCGGGCTCTCCCTTGACCAGCAGCGGGCGCGCCAGCGTCACCGCGGCGTTGACGGCGAGCATCAGATCGGGCGTCGCGACGTAGGTGTCGGTGCCCTCGAACCGCATCGTCATTTCTCCGTCCGGCGCAATCGGCTGCATCGTCGCCTCCTGTTTCGAGTTTAGCGCATAAGCCATTGCAGCAGCCAGAGCGCGACCATGCCGACGCCGATCGTCAACAGCGTGTTGCGCCAGCGCCAGGCGACGACGCCGGCGACGAGCGCCGCGATCAGCTTGACGTTGCCGGCGTCGAGGCTCAGCGCCCCGGGTGCCACGAACACTATCGCCGGCACGACGATCGCGGTCAGCATCGCCGCCGGAACATGACGCAATGCACGCGCCAAGAGCGGCGGCATCTCGCGGCGCGCGAACAGCGCGATGAACGACAGGCGCGCGGCAAAGTTGATCGCGCCGACGATGAAGATAAGCGCCCAGATCACGGGCTGGCTAGTTTCCAGGCTCGACCTCCGCGGTCGCGCTGCGTCCGAAGATCCGATCGGCGACGACCCCGGCGACGATGCCGGCAAGGCCGGCGCAAATCATCGATAGCCGCATCGGCATCGCATCGAGCGCGATCGCCGCAACGGCGGCGGTCGCGAACACGATCACCGCGGCCCGCTCATGCAGCAGCGGCGCCAGGATGGCGAGAAAGCACAGGGGCACGACGAATTCGAGCTGCCACGACGGCGGAATGACGGCACCCGCCAGGATGCCGGCGATCGTGGCGATCTGCCACGCCAGCCAGAGCACGGCGCCGCCGCCGACGAAATACGAGACGTTGGCGCGCAGATCCGGCGATTCGCGAAAGCGGCGGATCGACGAGGCGAACGCCTGATCGGTCAGCAGGAATGCGACCAGGTGGCGCCAGCGCTGGTCGACCGGCTTCAGATAGGGCGCCATCGCCGCGCTGTACATCAGGAAGCGCAAACTCACGACAAAGCACGAGAGGACGATCACGGCCAGCGGCGCGCCGGCGGCGAGCAACTGTGCGGCGATGATCTGCGCAGCGCCGCTGAACACGATCATCGACATCGCGAGCGCGGCCACCGGCGAGGCCCCGGCGCTGATCGCGCCGACCCCGCACACGATGCCGAACGGGATCAGGCCGACGGTCATCGGCAGCATGTCGCGCGCGCCTTCGATGAACGCCGGACGGGAAAAGTGAGTCCGCATGGGGAACAAACGCGAAGGGCCTGCGGCCGACGATCGCGCGCCCGCCGCAAGCCCTCAAGAGCATTCGCCCGGATTATAGCGCAGCCGCGCGATAATGGCCGTTTACCAACCCGAAAGAGGAGTCATCCGGTGGATCTTCCGATCAATCAGTTCAAGCGCGCGATCGCATCCGGTCGCACGCCGCTCGGTGCGTGGCTCGGCAGCGGCGCGCCATCGACCGCCGAGGCGCTCGGCTGCGCCGGCTTCGACTTTCTGGTCGTCGACACCGAGCACACGCCGATCGACACGCCGCAGATGATCGACATCCTGCGCGCGATCGCCGGAACGCCGGCGCAAGCGATCGTGCGGCCGCCGTGGAACGACATGGTGATGGTCAAGCGCGCGCTCGACGCCGGTGCGCAATCGCTTTTGCTGCCGTTCGTGCAGAACGCCGACGAGGCGCGGCGCGCCGTCGCCTACACGCGCTACCCGCCCGAAGGCGTGCGCGGCGTCGCCGGAACGCATCGCGGCAGCCGCTACGGCACCGTAGCCAATTATCTGAAGCGCGCGAGCGAGGAGATCTGCGTGATCGTCCAGATCGAAACGCTGCCCGCGCTTGCCAAGCTGGACGAGATCGCCGCCGTTCCCGGCATCGATTCGATTTTCATCGGACCGAGCGATCTTTCGGCATCGATGGGCCACCTGGGCGATATCACGCATTCCGCGGTGCAGGAGCATCTGGCGGCCGCCGCCAAAGCCTGCCGGCGCGCCGGCAAGCCTTCCGGGATCATCGGCCCGACGCCGGAAATGGTCGCGCGCTTCATCGATTACGGCTACTCGTGGGTGGCCATCGGGTCCGACATGGGTTTCATGGTGGGGCGTGCACAGGAATACCTCGCGCGGTTTCGCACCGCAAGCGCCGCGGCCGACAAGCCGGCAGCCCGGTGAGCCCGCGGCACTTGTTTTCTTGTACGATGCATGTTTGGATCAGCGGGATCGCGTGATGGAATCGCCGTTCGAGTGCGTGCTCGATGCCAGGGCCAGCCTCGGTGAATGCCCGGTGTGGTCGACCGACGAGCAGGTACTCTACTGGATCGACATCAATGCGCCCTCGCTCAACCGCTTCGATCCCAAGTCCCGCGCAAATCTCGTCTGGCCGATGCCTTCGTCGATCGGCTCGTTCGCGCTGCGCGAACACGGCGGATTCATCGCGGCGCTGCGCGACGGCATCTGGCTGGTCGACCGGGCTGGAAGGCTGGGCGACCGCATGGCCGAGGCGCCGTACGATCCATCGCACCACCGGTTCAACGACGGGCGCGCCGATCGGACCGGACGCTTCTGGGCCGGTACGATGAACGAGCGTCGCGACGCCGCCAGCGGCGCGCTGTATTGTCTCGATGGCTATTTCACGCTGACCCGCGTGCTCGAGGGCATCACGATATCGAACGGGCTTGCCTGGAGCCCCGACGGCCGGACGCTCTACCATGCCGACACGCCGGCGCGCACGATCAACGCCTATGCGTTCGACGAAGCCGCCGGCACCGTCAGCGGCAAGCGCGAATTCGCCCGTTTCGACGGCGAGACCGAACGGCCCGACGGCGCGGCGGTCGACCGCGAGGGCTGCTATTGGATCGCTTTCTATCGCGGCGGCAAGATCGCGCGCCTGTCGCCGCGGGGCGAGCGCCTCGCCGAATATCCGGTGCCCGCGATGTGCCCGACGATGTGCGCATTCGGCGGCCCGGACCTGCGCACGCTCTACGTGACGACAGCGCGCCAGCATCGCGAGCCGGACGAGCTCGCGCGGCTGCCGCAGTCCGGCGGACTGTTCGCGATGCGGGTCGACACACCGGGGCTGGAGGAGCCGAAATTCGCCGGCTGATCGCCGTCCGCTGACGCGGAACGGCATCGACTCAGCAATCTCGCCGACTCCTGCCCGATATCATGCGCCTCGACAGCAGCGACTACGTACCGATCGATGCATCCAGCAGTCTCGGCGCATCGGCCTCGGGGGCATCGTTCGCCACCTCGACCGGCGACATGCTCGAGATCGGCAGCTTCGGCCCCGGAATATTTCGTCTTCGCGTCGGTCCGAACACGCGACCCGACTACGGACTGATCGCCGCTCGCGCGCAGCGCTGCGATGTCGCCCAGCCGTCGCGCGGGCTGTGGACGTTCACCGCCGGCGATGGATCGCTCGAGCTCGCCGGAACGCCGTTGACGTTGCGGCTGCTCTACGGCGACAAGCCCGTGCTCGCGTCGATCACCGACCGGACGCGCGACGGCCGGACGCGATTGCCGGCGATTGGACGCGCGCGAAACGGACAGTCGTGGCTGGCGGCGTACGCGCTCGCGTCCGGGGAACCGGTCTACGGCCTGGGCGCGCAGACTTCGACGCTCAACAAGCGCGGGCAACTCGTGCAGTCGCAAGTCGAGCCGGCCGGCGCCTCGCTTTCCGCGTCGGGCGCGAGTGTCCCGTTCTGCTGGAGCCCCGGCCCCGGCGGCGGCGCCTGGGGCGTCTATGTCCACACGCCTTCGCGCGTGCTGCATGGCGTCGGCTATCCCGACTGGTCGCAGCGCTCGTACGGCCTCGTCGTCGACGACGAAGCGCTCGATCTGGTCCTGATCGCCGGGCGCGATCCGGCGCAGGTGATCGAGCGCTACGCCGCGCTCACCGGACGCGCACCGGAAGTGCCGCGATGGAGTCTCGGCGTATGGATCGCGCGCCCCGAAGGCGCGAGCGCCGACGACGCCGTGGCGGCGGCCTCAAGCCTGCGCGAGCGTCGCCTGCCGTGCGACGTCCTGACGCTCGATGGGACGGCGCCATGGGATCGATGGACGTCGTTCGACTTTCGCTGGGACCCCAGACGCTATCCGGACCCCGCCGCCGCGTTCGGCAGGATCAGGCAGCACGGCCTCAAGCTAGGCGTCTGCGAGCAGCCTGCGATATCGATTCACTCGCCGCTGTTTCATGATCTCGCCGCCAGAAAATACCTGATGACCGGCGCGGGAGGCGCACCGTACGAGCGCGTGGCCCGTGTCGGGCCCGATGATGCGCCTCCCGGCGCGCAGCTCGCGCCGCCGTCGGGCATCATCGACTTGACCAATCCTGCCGCCTACGCCTGGTGGCGCAACGCGCACGAGGCCTTGTTCAACGCCGGCGTCGATGTCGTTGAGGCCGACGGCGGCGACGACGTGCCGGCCGACGCGATCGCATTCAACGGCGACACGGGAGCGCGCCTCGCCAACGTCTATCCGCTGCTCTACGAGCGCTGCCTGTTCGACGCCGCCGAAAAATTCGCGCCGCCGGAACAAGCGCCTCCGCTGATCTGGAGCCGCGCCGGATGGAGCGGAAGCCAGCGCTATCCGGTGCAATCGAACGGCGAAACCCAGGGCGACTGGGAGGGCCTGGCCGCGAGTATTCGCGCCTGCCTGTCCAACGGCATGAGCGGCGTGCCGTACCACGCCTGCGAAGTCGGCGGGTACGGTGCGGAACCGCTGGCGGCGGAGCTTTATCTGCGCTGGCTGCAGGCCGGCGTCTTCGCGTCGCACCTCAAGCTTCGTGCCGGAGCCGGGCGCGATCCCTGGCCGCTCGACGCCGGGGAGGAAAAAATTGCGCTGCAATGGCTGGAATTCCGCTACCGGCTGTTGCCTTATCTCGGCACCGTCGTCGCGCAGGCTAGCAAGAGCGGCATGCCGGTGATGCGCGCAATGCCGCTCGCGTTTCCCGGCAACGCGCTGACCCGCGGCCACGATATGCAATTCATGTGCGGCGAGGCCTTGCTGGTCGCACCGGTCCTGGCGCCCGGCGGCGAAGTCGACGTCGCATTGCCGCCGGGGGCATGGTACGACCTCGCTACCCGGCAGCGGCTGGCGGGACGGCAGGTGATCCGCTATCGCGCCACGCTCGACCGCTTTCCGGTGTTCGGACGCGAAGGGTATGCGCTGCCGCTGGGGCCCGCCGTGCAGCACACCGGGGAAGTCGACCCCGACAATCCGCTGAATGCGCTGTGGGTGTTCGGCAGGCCTGCGCATGCGCTCGACGGCTTCGCGCAGGCGAGCGTCGTACCCGGCGCAGATGCCGCGACGGTCAGTGCGGCATCAGGCGTGCAGGTCGAAGTCTTCGGCGACGCGGCCGGCATCCGCCTCGACAGCCGTTGACTTGAGCGCCCGATGAACGCGGCGACTATCGTCGTTACCATCGGCGAGCCCGCCGGCATCGGTCCCGATCTGGCCGTGCGCCTCGCCGAGCGGACGTGGCCCGCGCGGCTGGTGCTGGCCGGCGATCGCGAGCTGCTGCGCGAGCGCGCGCGAAGGCTCGGCGCCGGCGTGCGTCTGGTGCCGTACCTGCGCGGGCGCGCGGCGACACCGGGCGCGCTCGAAGTCGCGCATTTTCCGGTCGCGGTCCCCGTCCAGGCAGGACGGCTCGACGCCGCCAACGCCCGAGCGGTGATCGCTTCGCTCGACGCCGCGGTGGCCGGCTGCATGGCGGGCGAATTCGCGGCGATGGTCACCGCACCGGTGCAGAAAAGCGTGATCAACGACGCCGGCATCGCATTCACCGGCCACACCGAGTTCCTCGCGCAGCGCACCGGCGCGCCCGCGGTCGTCATGCTGCTGGTCGGCGCCGCGCCGTGGGGGTCGCTGCGCGTCGCGCTGGCGACGACGCATCTGCCGCTGTCGGCCGTGCCGGCGGCGATCACGCGCGAAACGCTGACGCGGACGCTGCGTATCGCCGTTGCCGACCTCGAGCGCAAATTCGGCATCGCCAATCCGCGTCTGGGCGTCTGCGGCCTCAACCCGCACGCCGGCGAAGGCGGCTACCTCGGCCGCGAGGAAATCGATGTCATCGGCCCGGTGCTGACCGAGCTGCGCGCCGAAGGGCTCGACGTCGCGGGCCCGTTGCCCGCCGACTCGGTGTTCGTTCCGGCCAGGGCG
>Ga0207664_10001019_pt1 | contig 18787 bp, 15 predicted proteins | sample LARL83metaG_FD_184349 | JGI IMG/M metagenome (GOLD analysis project Ga0207664, IMG submission 184349) | Corn, switchgrass and miscanthus rhizosphere microbial communities from Kellogg Biological Station, Michigan, USA - LAR L8-3 metaG... | ecosystem: Host-associated > Plants > Roots >... | reverse complement strand
AGCATGGGAGTAATCCCCGGGCCCGATGATCTGCGCGCGCTGGCCGGCCTGTGCCGCGATGCCGGCGTGCATCTCATCGCCGATGAGGTCACCACCGGATGCGGCCGGACCGGCGCCATGTCCCGCACCCTGGACCTTGGCATCGAGCCCGACATGCTGGTGCTCGGCAAGAACCTCACTTCCGGCTACGTGCCGATCGCCGTGCTGATGGTCTCGGCCGCGCTGTACGGACTCGCGGCCAACCCCGACCCGCCGCGGTTCCTGCCCGCAGGCTCGGCGACCGACGGCCACCCGGTGGCATGCGCGGCCGGCCTGGCCGTTCTCGGCACCTATCAGCGCGACGATATCCTCGGCCGGGTACGGCAGACCGGATCCTTGCTGCGGGAGCGGCTCGAAACCGTGCACGCCAAGTGGATAGCCGAAGGATCCGTGGCGGGCGCCGGACTGATGATCCACTTCCCGCTGCTGCGCGACGGCGCACCGTGGACGTTCCCGGCCATGGGGGCATTCCGCACCGAATGCGAGAACAACGGGCTGCTCATCTCGGCCAGCATGCGAGGGATGTGGGTGGTACCGCCGCTCACCGCCACCGAGGATGACTGCGCCGAGATCGCCTCGATCTTCGATCAGGTGCTGGCGCAAGGAGACGCCGCATGAGCGCCAAGCGCAAGCCACTTGATCCCGTGGATGCCACCGAGCTGGTACTCGAGCAGATGCGTGCCGTCCTGGACAACTCCGAGTTCGGCGAGGACGATCACTTCTTCGACTGGGGCGGCGATTCCATCCTGGCCGCGCAAGTGATGCAGCGGCTCAACAACGAGACGGGACTCGATCTGGCCACGTCCCTGCTGTTCGCGTTCCCCACCGCGGCCGAACTCAGCGAGGCGGTCATCGAGGAAAGCCAGGAAGACCAGGCGAGCCAGGAGAGCCAGGAGAGCCAGGTTTAATGACCGCCCCGCACGTGGAGTTCGTGCCTGGCGAGTGGGCGCTGTGGCCCGACATCGCGGTCCGGTCAGCGGGTTTCCCCGCCGATGACGTGCTACGGCTCGTTTCGCCGCGGGCGGCACAGCTCGCCGACGCGCTGCTGGATCGCGTGGCTAACGGTCAGGCCGGCGAACCCGACTGGGCGGAGTTCCGCCGCTCGTTCGCCGCGGCGGCAGCCGACGTGGAGCGGGATATCCAGGTCATCGCGGGCCTGCCGGCGTTCCAGTGCGCGGTTGCCTGGCAGAACCACCCGGTGTTCAAGCTGGCCGTGCTCCCGCTGCTGCGCCGCCGGCCCGGCGCCGACCCGCGTACCAGCAAGCACCGCCAGCGCGAGGACCTGGTCGCCAGCTACTGGCAGCGGTACTGCGTCAAGAATGACTCGATCGGATTCTTCGGCCCGGTCGGCTGGACCACGCTGGCCCCGGACGGCCCCACGTCTTTCCGGCCGGCCAGCCGTCTGCTGGCGAGCCGGGAGATATTCTTCGAGGCGTGGGCGATCGACCGGGTCGCCTCGGCCATCGCCGAGCACGGCGGCATGGCCGACTGGCTGGCACCTCGGCGGGCCTCGTTCATTCGCGTCGAGGTCGGTACGAGCACGGTGTTCGTGCCCGGCCGGCGCGGCACCCAGATCGAGCCCGCGATCGCCGAATGCCTGCTGCGCTGTGACGGGACGCTGGCCGCCACCCACATCGCGACGGAACTGGTCAAGGCCGGGCACGCCCGCGACGAGGCGGAGGCCTTCCAGATCCTCGCCGGCCTCCGCAAGCGACGGTGGATCACCTGGACGCTGGCCGTGGCGGCGAGCCCGCATCCAGAGCGGGAGCTTCGTGAGCGGCTCGCGGACATTGGATCTCCCGCGCTCCGCGCCTGGGCACTCGGCCGCCTCACCGCGCTCGAAGAAGCCGCCGGTCACGTCGGGGCGGCGGGCGATGACCCCACCAAACTGGTCGCGGCGCTCGACCGGCTGGACGCGACGTTCGTCGAGCTGACCGGCACCGCCCCCACGCGAAACCAGGGCAAGGCCTACGGCGGCCGGACCCTGGTGTATCACGATTCCCGCCGCGAGTTGCACCTGCGGTTCGGCGGCGAACTGGTGCGGGCTCTCGCGCCGCTCGACCTGATCCTGACCAGCGTGCGCTGGCTGACCGACCGGGTGGGCACGCTGTTCCGGCGCGAGATCCGCGCCATCTATGATCAGCTGGCCGCCAAGAACAGCGGCCAGGTCACGCTCGCGGCGCTGTGGTTCGAGTCCATGTCGTTCCTGCACGGTCCCGGCCGCGACCGGCTGGCGGGTATCAGCGCCGGATTCCGTGACCAGTGGGCGGACATCCTGCGCATGCCGGACGGGAACCCACGCATCCGGTACGACGCGGACCGGCTCCGGCCGGCCGTGCGGGAGCGGTTCGCCGCGGCCAGGTCCGGGTGGGAACGCGCGCGCTATGTCAGCCCTGACCTCATGCTGGTCGCCGCGGATACCGACGCGATCCGGCGCGGCGATTTCGAGATCGTGCTCGGTGAACTGCACCTCGCGATCATTTCTTACGGGCACAACTGCTTCGTCACGCAGCATCCGGAACCCGGCCGGCTGCTCGCCGCCATCGACGCCGAGCACGGCGGGCCGCGGCTGGTCCCGGCGCCACCGAAGGACAATCCGCCGCGCCTGACCGTCCGGACCCATTCCGCGCTGATCGGTGACCGTGACTACGTGGTCGAGCTGTTCCATCAGACCGCCGATCCGCGCCGGCCACGGCTGCTGCGCGGCGGAGACCTGCTCGTGGAATGCCGTGATGACATCCTGCTCGTCCGGGTACCGTCGGGCGAAATCATTGATGTCATGGAGCCGTTCGCCGACATGCTGACGGATATGATGATCGACATTTTCTCGATGTTCCCCGAACGCGATCACTCGCCGCGGGTGAATTTCGACAAGCTGATCGTCAGCAGGGAGGCGTGGCGATTCTCGGCCGCCGATCTGACATTCACCGATAAAAAGGACGAGGCGACGCGTTTCCTCGCGGTCCGTTCCTGGCAGCGGACGCAGGCGCTGCCGCGGCGGGTTTTCGTCAGGTCACCGCAGGAGCTGAAACCGTTCTTCGTCGATTTCGACAGTCCCGCGTACGTGAACCTTCTGGTCAAGGCGGTGCGCCGGCTCCGTCTGCCCGGCGCCGTGAAACCCGGCGCCGTGCGGCCCGGCGGCTCGGACCGGATCACCGTCACCGAAATGCTGCCCGATATCGACCAGCTCTGGCTGACCGACGCCAATGCGCGGAGGTACACCGCCGAACTGCGCATGGCCGCTGTTGACCTGCGCGGGGCGGCCGGCCCGACGCCATGCCCATGAAACGGCTCGGCGCACTGGCCGAGCGTGACTTCAGGAATCTGTATTTTGCGCGTGGCTTCTCGCTGATCGGCGACGGTATCGTGCCGGTCGCGCTGGCGTTCGGTGTCCTGGAGACAGAAAACTCCGCGACCGCCCTCGGCGCGGTCCTCGCCGCGCGATCGCTCACCCTGGTGACCTTCCTGCTCATCGGCGGTGTCATCGCGGACCGGCTGCCGCGCCGGAGCCTGCTGATCGGCTCCGACCTGCTCCGCATGGCCGCGCAGGCGGCCACCGCCGCCATCCTCATTTCGCGTACCGCGAAGGTGTGGGAGATCGCGGCCTTGGCGGTGGTCTACGGATTCGGCAACGCGTTCTTCCTGCCCACCTCGACGGGGATCATCCCGCAGACCGTGTCGCCGGGACGCTTGCAGCAGGCCAACGCGCTCATCTCGCTCACGCAGAACTCCTGCACGATCGCCGGACCGGTGCTGGCCAGCTTGATCATCGTCACGGCCGGCGCCGGCTGGGCGTTCGCCATCGACGCCGTCACGTTCGGGATCAGCGCCTTCTTCATCGCCCGCCTGCCATCGGTCCGCCAGACCGCGCAGCCGGGCGGCAGGTTCTTCGGCGAGCTCCGCGAAGGGTGGCGGGCGTTCCGGAGCCGCCGCTGGCTGCTCCTCGACGGTACCTTCTCAGCGCTCGGCGGCTTCGCGGTGATCGCCCCGTTCCTCACCCTGGGCCCCGTCGTGGCGAAGAACCAGCTCAACGGATCCGTCTCCTGGGCCGCCATCGTCGCCGCCTTCGGCGCCGGCTCGGTACTCGGCGGTATCGGGCTGCTGCGCGCGGTCCCGGCACGGCCGCTGCTGGCCGCGATGATTCCGCCGGTGCTGCTCGCCCTGCCGACCGGACTGCTCGCCATACCGGCGCCGACCGCCGCCATCGCCGCCGGCGCCTTCGCCGGCGGATTCGGTCTGGCGATCTTCAACACACTGTTCGAAACCACGGTTCAGCAGAACATCCCGCCCAGCCTGCTGTCCCGCGTGGCCGCCATCGACTGGATGCTGTCCGCGTCGCTGCTCCCCCTCGGCCAGGCACTGGCCGGCCCGGTGTCGGCCGTTGTCGGGATCAGGGCCATCTTCGTGTTCTCGGCCGCCTGGATCGTCGTCTCCACCGTGGCCATCCTGTCGGTGCGAGACATTCGCGAGTTCCGCGGCGCGGTCACGGTTTCCGGTGACACCAAGGCGGATGCTCCGCTGGACGTTACGTCCGGTCCAGATTCATCTTGATCCCGCGATACAACCAGACGATATCCAGCACCTTGTGGTAATTGTCCTGCTCCGGGTGAGCCGCCAGTTCGGCGCCCACGACGTCAGCGAACTCCGCCTCGCCGGCTCCGCCGCGGATCAGCGCGCTCCATGCGAGCAGCCGCTGGCGCAGCCGCACCAGATGCTCCGCGGGATCCGCCACGACGCCGAAATGCGTCAGCGCCAGGCGGCTTGGTCCCCTTTTCTCAAGCTCGTCAATGCTCCGGTACCAGGCCGCCAGATCGAACTCCGGCGGCGATGTGGGCGGGCTTACGTAAGTGGCGGGCGGAATACGCACGCCGGCCGCATCGCCGGCGAACAGGTTCCCGCTTTCGTCGAGGTAGGCGACATGGTGAGCGCAATGCCCCGGGGTGGGGACGCACTCGAGGCCGAGGATTGTTCCCTCGGCACGGCGCAAGTTGGTTTCCGGAACGCCGGTGACCTCTCCCCACAGGACGTCGAAACGACGGCCGTAGATCCCTCGCGCGCCGTTTTCCAGCGCCACCGGGTATGCCAGATGCACCAGTCCGGCCTCCCCCACGTAGACCCGCAGCCCAGGGTTTTCTCGCACGAGATAGCCGGCCGCGCCCGCGTGATCAAGGTGCACATGAGTCACGAACAGATGCCGGATGTCCGCCAGGCGCAGGCCGCGTGCCTTGAGCCCGGACTCGAGCGCGTCGATCGTGGCGGTCGGACCGCAGTCGATAAGCGCGAGGCCGTCGCGTGTGCCGGTGACGTATGCCGCCACGGTCTGGGCGTAGCCGCAATGAAGCAGGTCGATCGGCTCGACGTCCATACGAGAATCCTAAATTACACGGACCGGATAAAGCGGATGAGCGTTTCGCTGACCTCCTCGGGGCGCTCCTGCTGAATCCAGTGGCCCGCGCCGGCCAGGACGATGTGCTCGCGCAGGTCGGTGAGAACGTCCGTCAGGTCGCCGGCGGGCATGAACTTCGCGACCAGGTCGTCCGAGCCGGTCAGGAACAGCGACGGGCAGTCGATCGTGCGCCCGGCGAGATGCTCGGTGAGTGCCCAGTTGCGGTCGATGTTCCGGTAATAGTTCAGCCCGCCGGTGAAGCCGGTTTGCTCGAATGCCCGGACGAATACCGCGAACTCCTCCTCCGCCAGGAACGGCCGGGGTGCCAGCGGCCCGTCCGACCATGCCGAGACGCGGATGTCGTCGGCGAGCAAGGTGCGGCGCACATCGCGGTCAAGGACGGCCTCCGCGGTACCGGGCTGCTGGAACCACACCATGTAGAAGTCGTCGCCCAGCCGGTTGCGCAGGATCAGCATGGGCGGGACCGGCGGCCGCGGCGCGATCGGCACGCTCAGCCCGGCGACGGCCCGCACGCGTCCGGGATGGGCAAGCGCAAGCTGCCAGACCACGGCCGCGCCCCAGTCGTGGCCGACGAAGACCGCTTCGCTCTCGCCGGCGTCGTCCAGCAGGCCGGTCAGGTCGCCGGCGACCGTGAGGATGTCGTAGGCGGCCGAATCGGCCGGCCTGGAGCTGCCGCCGTAGCCGCGCATGTCCGGGACCAGCACCCGGTAGCCGGCCGCGGCCAGCGCGAAGACCTGATGCCGCCACGAGAAGCCGAGTTCGGGGAAGCCATGGCACAGCACGACGGCGGGCCCCTCGCCGTACTCGGTGACGTTGAGCTCGATTCCATTGGTGGCTACCCGCCTGGATGGCAGCTCTGCCCAGTCTGAGACTGTCTTATATCTCATAACGACAGTGGTACCTCCCGTCCTTCATCCAGTGCTCTCCAGTCTCGCTTACCCGAACCGCGGTGTCAGGGCCCGCGGCGCCAGGACCGGACCGCGGGTGAACACGCGTTGATGTAGTCGACGAAAACGGACTTGAACCGCGGCCGGCTTGAGTCCGTTAATAATAGGAAAGCGAGGGTTTGACGGGGTGGAGTCCTTGTGCGAGTACGTTTGCTGGGGCCGGTGGATGTTGTCAAGGACGGGGAGCCGCGGGTAGTCAGCGGCGCGCGGCGCAAAGCGGTGCTGGCCACGCTGGCACTGCACGACCGCGAGGTGGTCAGCGTCGGCCGTCTGGTGGATGTCGTCTGGGGCGAAGCCGCGCCGCCGAACGCGACGAACTCGCTCCAGGCCCACGTCTCCTACCTGCGCGGTGTCCTGGAGAACAGGGCGGCGATCCGGGCGCATCCACCTGGGTACGTGTACGACCTCGGGGCGGAGAGCACCGATGTGCAGGTCGCGGAGCGGCTCCTCCGGCAGGGAACGCAATCAGCCGATCCGGCCCGCGCCGTCCGGCAGCTGGCGGCCGCGCTGGCGTTGTGGCGCGGAGAGGCTCTGGCGGATCTGACTGACCTCGCCGGGCTTGAGGATCAGGCCCGGCGCCTGGGCTCGCTCTGCCTGCAGGTCAAGCGCGCTCTGGCCGATGCCCGGCTGGCGGCGGGTGAGCATTTGCAGCTGGTGCCCAGCCTGGAGGAGATGGCGGCCGAGCACCCGCTGGACGAGCGCATCCACGCCCAGCTGATGCAGGCGCTGTACCGCAGCGGGAGGCAAGGCGATGCGCTTGCCGTTTACCGCCGGCTGCGGCAGACCCTCGGCGAGCAGCTGGGCATCGACCCGAGCCAGCTGCTACGTGATCTGGAAACGGCAATCCTCCAGCAGGATCCGTCCTTGGACGCGCCCATGGCGGCCGATACGCCGACGGGAGTCCTCACGCTGTCGCAGACGCCGGTTCCGGTAACGTCCGTTCCGGTTACGCCGGTTCCGGCGCAGCTGCCTTCGGCGGTGGCGGCCTTCGCCGGACGCGGCGCGGAGCTGGACAGCCTCGCTGCGATCCTGCCCGCGAAGACCAGGGCGCCAGTGGCGGCCATATCCGGGCCTCCCGGAGTGGGCAAGACCGCACTGGCGGTGTGCTGGGCGCATCGGGTCGCTGAGCGGTTCCCGGACGGGCAGCTGTACGTTGATCTGCGCGGATTCGACCCGGCCCGGGCGCCGCTGGATCCAGGTGAGGTGCTGCGCGGATTCCTTGACGCGCTCGGTGTGCACGCGCACCGCATCCCCCGCGGCTTTGACGCCCAGCTCGGGCTGTTCCGCAGCGTGCTGGCCACCAAGCGCGTGCTGGTGCTGCTGGACAATGCCCGCGACGCGGACCAGGTCCGGCCGCTGCTGCCGGGTTCGTCCGGCTGCATGACGGTCGTCACCAGCCGCACACAGCTCACGCCCCTGGTCGCGATGCACGGGGCGCTGCCGCTGACCCTGGAACTGCTCACCCCCGAGCAGTCACGTGACCTGCTCGAACGCCGGCTTGGCGCGAGCCGGGTGGCGGCCGAGCAGGCAGCAGCCGAACAGGTCATCGCGCGGTGCGCGGGCCTGCCGCTCGCGCTGGCCATCGTGGCCGCCCACGCCGAGGTAACCGCCACGCCGCTGTCGGTCCTGGCCGGACAGCTCCAGGATTTTGATGGCATGCTTGACAGCCTCACCGCCGGCGACGGGAGCACCGACCTGCGTGCGGTCTTCTCGTGGTCCACCAGCGCACTGACGCCGCAGGCCGCCGTGCTGTACCGGCTCCTAGGTCTGCATCCAGGCCCGGACCTTACCGTGGCGGCCGCGGCCAGCATCGCCGGAAAGCCGCTGGAGCGCACCCGGCTCGGACTCGGTGAACTCGTCCGCGCCAGCCTGCTCACCGAGCACCTGCCAGGCCGGTTCACCTCCCACGACCTGCTGCGCGCCTATGCCGCAGAACAAGCCCGCAGCCGGTGCACCGGCCAGGACCAGCACGCGGCCGTGCTCCGCATGCTCGACCACTACCTGCACAGCGCCCAGGAAGCGGCCCGGCTGCTGTACGGGCCGTGGAACCACGTTTCGCTGCCCAGCGCGCAGGACGGCGTGACCGCCGAGCGGTTCGCGGACGAGCAGCAGGCAATCGCCTGGCTGCAGGCTGAGTACCAGGTCCTGCTCAGCAGCATCGAATTCGCCGCGAACGCTGGCTTCGGCACGTATGCCTGGCAGCTGGCTTTCAGCATCGGCACCTACTTCGAGATGAGCGGTCACTGGCGAGACTGGACGCATGCGGCCCGGGTCGCCCTCACCGCGGCAGAGCACACCGGAGACACCAGCGGGCAGGCCCATGCCCATCAGCAGCTCGGCTACGCCCTGGCGCATCTGGAGGACTACGACCAGGCGCACTCCCACCTGCGCACCGCCATCGACCTGTTCGGCTCCCTTGGCGACGACGTCCAGCGCGCCCTGGTTCACCTGGGCTTCGGTTACCTGTACGACTGCCAGCACGCGGACGAAAAGGCCCTCGACCACGCTCAGCACGCCATCAAGCTCTACCGGTCCACGGGACATCACGCCGGAGAAGCGGTCGCCCTGAGCAACATCGGATGGTCCCAGGCCCAGCGAGGCCGGTACGCCGACGCCCTCCTGCACTGCCGCCGAGCGCTAGGCCTGTTCCAGCAAGCCGCGGACCGCCAAGGCCAGGCGGCGGTATGGGACACCCTCGGCTACATCCATCACAGTCGCGCCGAACATGCCGAAGCCATCGCCTGCTGCACCAAAGCCGCCGGCTTCTTCGCACAGATTCGTGACAGCTACAACGAGGCCGTCACGTTGACCCGCCTCGGCGACGCCTACCATGCGGCCGGCGATCGCGGTTCTGCCCACCGAACCTGGCAGCAGGCACTGCTCCGGTACAAGGCGGTGGATCATCCCGACATCACCGACCTCCGGCGCAGGCTAGCCGGAAGCCTGAGCGGCGCCGCGATCTCGTCATGAATCCGGCCGGGGTGCCGTCGAAAGTTTCAATCCGGGTCAGACTGGGCTGGGTAACGACGGCTACGGCGCGATCACCGGATAACCGGCGGATCTGCTCTGCTGGCTTGACCTATCTACGTGCGGGGCCTGGAGAAGTCGTACAAGGAGCTGCGTGTGTTGCGCGGCGTGCGGAGCGAGTGACGGAGCCCCCGGTTAACCTCCGGCGTCGGTTACCTGCGGCGGTGCCGTCGGGTCGCCGGGGACGAGGTCTTTGACGTAACGTGCGCTCCGGCCATCCCCGTCTTCGTAGCCGAGGTTCCGGTAGAAGGGATGCGATTGCGCGCGGCTGCGCGAGCTGGTGACCTCCATGGCGATGCAGTCGAGTTCGCCAGCTGCTTTCTCGGCGGCATCGACAAGCCGGCGGCCGATACCCTGCCCGCGGCACGCCTCGGACACGACGAGCGCCACGATGCGCCCCCTCCGCCCCTCGCGCTCCAGATACGGGATAGCGGCCACGGCGATGACCCCCGCCACCTGGCCCTGGCGTTCGGCTACCAGAGCACGGCACGCTGCCTCACGTTCCCACATCGCGAGTCGCCGCCGGACGTCCTCTGTCCGGTTATCGGGATACCCCAGCTCTGCCAGCAGCGCGGCCACCTGTGCCGCGTCGCCAGGCTCGGCAACACGGACTGTGCACCCTGCTCGCGTAGTCACTGGCCGAGGTACCCGGCGGCCGGCGGCCCCGCCGCCGGCGAGGTCGCGCAGCTCCATGCGCCACTTCGACAGCGAGGCGGTGGCCAGCGCCGCCGCGGCCACGTCGAGGGATACGCCGGCCGCCAGCCCCGCCGCCGCGGCAGCCGCCGCGTTGAGCGCCTGGTGGGCGCCGACGAACGGCAGCGCGACCCGAACCGAGGCACCGGCGGTCCGCAGCGTGAAGGACGGCCGGCCGAGCCGGTCCAGCTTCAGGTCGAGCACCCGCACGTCGGCGTGCGTCGCCTGGCCGAAGGTCAGCACCGGACCGTCGGTCAGCGAGCGCATAGCGACTACCCGGGGATCGTCGGCGTTGAGGACCGCGGTGCCGCCGGGGGCCAGCCCCCGCACCAGCTCGCCCTTGGCCTTGGCGATCGCCCCGCGGGACCCGAACTCGCCGATGTGGGCCTGGCCGACGTTGAGGACGACGGCGATGTCGGGCGCGACCAGATCGGTGAGCTTTGCGATGTCTCCGACATGGCGGGCTCCCATCTCAAGGACGAGGAACCGGGTGGCCGGGTCGGCGCGCAGCATGGTGAGCGGCACGCCGAGCTCGTTGTTGAGTGAGCCGATCGTGGCGATTGTCGGCGCGGCTCTCGAAAGCACGGCCGCCAGCAGGTCCTTGGTGCCGGTCTTGCCCTGGGAGCCAGTCAGCCCGACAACGATCAGCCCATCGCGCAACCGGGCCACGACGTGGGCGGCGAGCGACTGCAGCGCTGCCTGGACATCCGCCACGGCGACGGTGGGCAGCGACGTGGGCCGGGAGCCGAGCACGGCGACCGCCCCGGCCCGCCCGGCCTGGCCGGCGTAGTCGTGGCCGTCGACGTGCTCGCCGGCCACAGCGACGAAGAGGCCGCCCGGCTCGGCCGCCCGGCCGTCGAGCACAGCCGGCGCGGTCACCATCACGACGTCGTCGCCCTCGATCGGCCGGCCGCCACCCTCGCCCGTCCCGCCGTCGCCCTCGATCGTCCCGCCGACGACCTTGGCGATCTCGCCGAGGCTGAGCGGGATCATGACCAGGCGGCGCGGGGGCCGGCGACCGGAAGAAGGCTGGCGAGATAGCTGTCGACGCGCGCCGGTTCGCTGTAGGACATGCCTCAAGTCAAGGCAGCGTGGCGTTGCCGGCACGTATGCGGATTTCGATATGCCGACGAAATGTACTGATCGATGGCATCGAGGGTCGCGGCGACGCCCGCGCGGATCAGCGCGCGTTGCACGATTCGCTGAACCGGCGGCGTCCCGGGCGGCGATGGACGGGTCGCTGGCCGCGGACCTCGGTTCGGCGTCGACCGCCAGCGACTGCGGGCCACCCGGCTGGCGGGGCGGGGATCTCATCGCCGTCGAGTTCGGCGACGTCAGGCAGCGCAGCAGCACATGGCTTCACCATAGCCGACAGCGCCCGCGGCGCCCCTGACCGCGGCGCGGGCTGGTGATGGCGTACATATCGACGGCATATCGAAAATCACATACGTGCCGGCAACACCGCGCTGCCTTGACTGGAGGCATGACCTCCAGCGAACCAGCACGAATAGCGGACCGCCGCACCCGATCGCTGACGTCCTCGGCCATCCCGACAATGGGAATCACAATTTACGGATGCGGGCAGGACGAAGCCGCTGTGTTCCGGGAGATAGCGTCTCGCTTTGGCGTGTTGCCGGCTATCACAGAGGCAGCGGTATCTGAGGAAAATGTTGAACTCTCATCCGGAAACCGATGCATCAGCGTCGGCCATAAAGCTCGTATCACAAACTCCACTCTTCGCGCGCTCAGCCGAGTCGGCGTGAAGTACATCTCCACGAGGAGCATCGGATACAATCACGTCGACGTCGAATACGCAAAGAGTGTCGGCATTCGCGTTGAAAATGTCACATATTCCTCCGATAGCGTGGCCGACTACACGCTGATGCTGATGCTGATGGCCGTACGAAATGCAAAATCGACTATCCGTCGCGCGGATATCCATGATTATAGGCTAAATGATATACGCGGAAAAGAGCTACGCGATCTGACCGTCGGGGTAATCGGAACAGGACGAATCGGCGCAGGAGTCATGGCCAGGCTGCGAGGTTTCGGCTGTCGCATACTGGCCTTTGACAGCCATCCTAAGACCGCTGCCGATTATGTTCCTCTTGATGAACTGCTGAGACTGAGCGACATTATAACACTCCATATACCCCTTAAGGCAGATACGCACCATCTCCTAAATCGTCAACGTATCGAGCAGATAAAGCCCGGCTCGTTCATTGTCAATACTGGACGCGGTTCACTTCTTGATACTGAGGCTCTTATACAAGCATTGGAAAACGGCAGATTGGGCGGCGCGGCGTTGGATGTCCTCGAAGGCGAAGAAGGAATATTCTACGTGGACTGCAGAAACAAGCCCATCGAAAGCAAGCCGTTGCTGCGGCTGCAGGAGCTGCCGAACGTGCTTATTAGCCCGCACACGGCCTATTACACAGACCACGCCTTGAACGACATGATTGAAAATTCTATTACGAACTGCCTGAAATTTGAAAGGACAAATCGGCATGGATAGACTGAGGGTCGGCATCATATTCGGCGGCTGTTCCGAGGAACATCCCGTCTCCGTCAAATCCGCGCAAGAGCTCGCAAGAAACCTCGATACCGAGAAGTATGAACCATTCTACATAGGGATTACGAAGAGCGGCGCTTGGCGGCTCTGCGACGGCCCTGACGCAAACTGGGGTAACGGCAGTTGCCGCCCGGCTGTGCTCTCGCCGGACCGGAGCGTCCACGGATTGCTAGTTGTGGAGCAGGGACAATACGAAACGATCCGCCTCGACCTCGTACTATCCGCTCTGCACGGCAAGCTCGGCGAGGATGGTGCGATACAGGGCCTGCTGGAGCTCTCCGGTATCCCCTACGTAGGCTGCGATATCCAAAGTTCTGCTCTGTGCATGGACAAGTCCCTCACTTACCTCGTCGCCAGAAGCGCGGGAATCGCTACGCCGAACTTCTGGATCGTCAGGGAGAACGAGAGTATTGATACCGACCAGTTTACCTACCCCGTCTTTGTAAAGCCGGCCCGCTCGGGGTCATCTTTCGGCGTTAGCAAGGTATCTCGAGAAGAAGAGCTGCCTAGCGCGATGGAAACCGCAAGACAGTATGACTCGAAAGTACTGATCGAAGAAGCGGTCGTCGGCAGCGAGGTCGGGTGTGCGATATTGGGGAACGATCTGGATTTGATCGCCGGCGAGCTGGATCGAATTTCCCTATCTCACGGCTTCTTCAGAATCCATCAGGAGCGTGCGCCTGAACGCGGTTCCGAGAACTCAACATTCATCGTACCCGCTGACATTTCGGCAGAGTCACGCTCGCTCGTTCAGGAGACAGCGAAGATCATTTATCGTGCCCTGGGTTGCAGGGGTCTATCGCGGGTGGACATGTTCCTCAAGGAAGACGGGGAAGTGGTCCTCAATGAGATCAACACGCTCCCTGGAATGACCTCATACAGCCGCTATCCGAGGATGATGGCAGCCGCGGGTTTGCCGCTTTCAGAAGTAATCGACCGGATGGTGTCGCTGGCATTGACAGGGAAAGTCGATGAAAGATGACTTTGTCTTTGTGGACGAGTTCGTACCCGGAGTACGCTGGGATGCCAAGTACGCCACATGGGACAACTTCACCGGCAAACCGGTCGACGGGTACCTGGTAAACCGGATTGTCGGCACGAGGGCTTTGTGCGCCGCCCTTGAAAGAGCGCGAGAAGATGCCGCATCCGCTGGCTTTGGCTTGCTCCTCTGGGACGGTTATCGCCCGCAACGTGCCGTAGATCGCTTTCTGCGCTGGTCAACACAACCGGAGGACGGCCGGACGAAACTAAGGCATTATCCGAACATTGACAGAGCCGGAATGTTCGAAAAGGGATATGTGGCCGCTAAGTCGGGTCACAGCCGGGGCAGCACCGTTGACTTGACCCTATATCATTTGGCTACCGGTGAACTCGCCCCTATGGGCGGCGAACATGACTTGATGGATTCGATCTCACATCATGGAGCAAAAGGAATCACACAGGCTGAAACGCGAAACCGCCAGTATCTTCGTTCCATCATGGAGACTTGCGGTTTTAGCTCGTACGATTGCGAATGGTGGCATTACACACTCAAAGACGAGCCTTATCCAGACACCTATTTCGATTTTCCGATCGGATGTTCCGGTGCCTCACTGTTCTTCGAGGATTGCACTAGTGCTCCAGCCGTAGATCGTGAACTTGTTGTTGAGGGACCACGGGCAGCCGATGGTGCGGGCGGGATTGGTCCTCGCCGGTGCGGGCGTCCGTTCCTTGTCCGCCTGCCTGGGCCTGCCGGCGGAGGGAATCCTTGATCTGTCTGAGCCTGGCCGTCATGAGTGGGGTCCACTCCGGTCTTTGCTGGCTGGCATGCAGAGCGTCGTCGATCTCGCTGAGCTTGGCAGCAGATACCTCGCCTGCCTGCTCGATCAGGTCTTCCCGGCTCAAGGTGGTCAGCCAGGTACACGGGGTAAGGCCCGGCCACGGGAATCCGAACCGCAGCACGCCGTCAAAGGGCAGTCCTTCCTGGACGCCGACTGCGACTTCGATTCCCATGCCGGAGATGTCGGTATCCGCCGGGGCGACAACCTGCATCGCCCGGAACCCGGACGGACCTTCTCCGGACAGCAGCACGACAGGCCGTCGCTCATCGAACTCGGCCCACCAGATCTCGCCTCGTCGCATTCATCCTCCTGGTGATACGCCAGCGGTAGCGCGTGATCTTCGGCGTGCCGGTGCTGGAGCCGGGGGCGGCCCGGTCGGGGAGCCGGTTCCGGCGGGTGGAGCCCGGCGGCGAGCGCGGGAGTTCGTGCTCGTCGTCATCTCCCATTGTGCGTTGACGCGGCGGGTAGTTGCACCGTGACGCGAAGCCCCCCGGCAGTCCGGGGGGTGAGCATGAGGGTTCCGTCGTGCGCTTGGGCGATGCTTTTGACGATTGCCAGGCCGAGGCCGACGCCCGCGTGGTCGCCGGATACGCGTCTGGCGCCGCGCTGGAACGGTTCGGTGAGGGTCGAAACCAGCTGCGGAGGGACCTTGTCACCGGTGTTTTCGACAGCCAGCATGACGGATTGGGGGCGGACGACGACGGTCTTGACCTGCACCGTGCCCTGTCCAGGGAGGTTGTGCACGATGGCGTTGTGCACGAGGTTCGTGGTCATCTGCAGCAAGAGAGCGTGTGAGCCCACGGTAGGGGCGATGTCGCCGAAGGTCTCGATGGTGACGCCCTGCTTCTCCGCGAGAGGGAGAAGCGTTTCAGCGGCTTCTTCCGCGATGAGCGACAAATCGACGTGTTCTCGGGTGAAGGATCGCTGGCCGGCGCGGCTGAGCAGGAGCAGTGCTTCGGTGAGGTCGATCGCCCGGTCGTTGACGGCGCGGAGGCGTTCATCGAGCACACTGCTGGCGTGGTTCGGATCATTGCGGGCCACGTCGAGAAGCGCCTGCGTGATCGCCAGCGGAGTGCGCAACTCGTGGGAAGCATTGGCCGCGAACCTCTGCTGTTCGGCGACGTGCGCCTCCAGCCGCGCGAGCATTGTGTCGAAGGCGTCGGCGAGTTCGCGGAACTCATCTCTGCGGCCCGGTAGCCGGATGCGGTGGGAGAGCGATCCGGTCGCGGCTGTGCGTGTGGCGTCGGTTATGCGGGTCAGCGGGGCGAGCATGCGGCCGGCCAGGATCCATCCGCCTAGGAGACCGAATACGAGCAAGAATCCCAGCAATGCGGCTGCCGCTTCGCCGAAGGCTCGCTGAGTTCTGGAGCGGCCCGGAAGCAGCGCCCCGCCGATGCCAGATCTCGTGGCCATAATGATCGGAGCCTGGGAGAAAAATCGCAGGAGGATCATCCACAGGGCGAGCAGCAAGGCACCCGCGAGCACCAGGAACCCGGCGTAGCTGAGGGTGAGTTTGAGGCGAACGCTCAGACCAGGTGCCCTATCCACCGTCCCCTCCCCCGTGACCGGTGCTGAACTCCGTGTCGATGCGGTAGCCGACCCCGGGCACCGTGGCGATGACCCAAGGCTCGCCGAGCCGTTTGCGCAGGGCCGAGACCGTGATCCGCACGGCGTTGGTGAACGGATCGGCGTTCTCGTCCCACGCCCGTTCCAGGAGCTTTTCGGCGCTGATGACGCCACCCTCGGCGGTGACGAGAACCTCGAGCACGGCGAACTGCTTCCTGGTAAGCGCGACGTAGCGGCCGTCCCGGTAGACCTCGCGGCGGAACGGATCCAGACGCAGGCCCGCGATCTCCCGCACCGGCGGCCGGTTGTGCCCACGCCTGCGGTCGAGTGCTCTGAGCCTGAGTACGAGCTCCCGGAGTTCGAACGGCTTGGTGAGGTAGTCATCGGCGCCCAGCCCGAACCCGGAGGCCTTGTCGTCAAGCCGGTCCGCGGCGGTGAGCATCAGGATCGGCAGGCCGCTACCGGAGGCGACGATGCCTTCGGCGATCTCGTCACCGGAAGGCCCGGGGATGTCGCGGTCCAGGACGGCGATGTCGTAGGCGTTGATGCTCAGCAGTTCCAGAGCCGTGTCACCGTCGCCGGCGATGTCGGCCGCGATCGCTTCCAGGCGCAGCCCATCGCGGATTGCCTCAGCCATGTAGGGCTCATCCTCGACGACCAGCACACGCATGCTCTCGATACTACGAACCGGTGCATATCGTCGGCATACCGGAAACCACATACGGGCTGACAACACCGCGCTGCCTTGACTGGCAGCATGAGTCAAACTGGATCAGCGCGGACACACGGTGGTGACTTTAGTCGAACTTATCAGCGAAACCGCCCTCGCGCCCAAGCACCAACCGGTCACCCGTGGCGCAGGAGGATCCTGGCGCTGCTGGTCACACTCGCCTGCCTGGCGGGTCTCGGTCTCCTCTTGGCGGCGCTGAAGACATCCCCATCCGGAACCGTCGCGGCGGGCACGGGGACGGCCGCGGCCGGGGCTGGGACGCCCGCTCCGCACCGGGAACGGCTCGGCGCGGTCTCGTGGCCGGCGAACGGGGTCTCGGCCGCGGATATCAGCGGTCTCGGCGTGGTGGCCGGACCAGGCGCAACCCGGCCGGTGCCTATCGCCAGCGTCGCCAAGGTGATGACCGCGTACGTGGTACTGCACGACCATCCCCTGACCGCTGACGGACCCGGTCCGGATATCGCGGTCCGGCCGTCGGAGGCAGCCGCGTACCCGGCGCAGGCTCGCGACGGCGACTCGCTGGTGCCCGTCGCCGCCGGAGAGACGATCACCGAGCGCCAGGCACTGGAGGCGCTGCTGCTGCCGTCGGCCGACAACATGGCCTGGATACTCGCACGGTGGGACGCTGGCAGCCAGACCGCGTTCATAGCGCGCATGAACGCCACGGCGCGCCGCCTGGGCATGACCGGCACCAGCTACACCGACCCTTCCGGCCTCGATCCGTCCACCGCCAGCACGGCGGCCGACCAGGTGCGTTTCGGCATGGCGGCGATGCGAGTGCCCGCGCTGGCCGCGATCGTGGCGATGACCACGGCTGTCGTTCCCGAGGCCGGCGTGGTCCGCAACTACAACACGCTGCTGGGCCAGGACGGGATCGCCGGCCTTAAAACCGGGACCACACACGCCGCCGGCGGATGCGTTCTCCTCGCGGCTTGGCAGCAGGCGAGCGGGCGCGACACGCTGATCGTGGCCGCCACTTTCGGCCAGCCGGGCACGGCCGAGACCATCCTGCCGAACGCACTGCGAGCCGGCCACCACCTTGTGCTCGCCCTGGATCGCGCCCTGGGCCCGCAGAACCGCGAGATCGAGACGACCTCGCGACCGCACCTGCCAGCGAAGCCGGCGCCCGGGCTTCCCCCGTCTCAGCGCCAGGGCGCGGCAACCTGACACCGCGCACCGTGATCCTGATGTGCGATTCGGCCGAGCGCCGCTGGTTAAGGATGCGACGGGGACACGGCCGGTCCATCAGCAAGATCAAGGTCTATGGCTGGAGGTCGCGCTGGTACCAGGTGCCTGACTTACCGCCGAGATCGGCCGGGGTGGCCGGGCCGACCGGGACGAACCCGGCCTTGGTCAGCACCTTCTGGGACGCCGCGTTGTCGTGGGAAGTGGCCGCCCGCAGGGTGCGCAGCCCATGCCGCGCCGCCGCGATCCGGCACAGCTCCCGGACGGATTTGGTCGCCACGCCCTGGCCCGCGACCTGCTGCGCGACCCGGTAGCCGAGGTTGGCAGTGCCGTCATCGAAGTCGTACAGGTTGAACCGGCCCAGAACCGAGCCGTCGTCAGCCACGAGCACATAGAAGGCACAGCTGCCGGCCTCTTGCTCCGCCAGCAAGGCGCTGTACCGGTCGGGGAACTGCTCGAAGAACTCGTCGCCGCGGTCGGAGATCGCAGCGGCGAAGTAGGCGCGGTTCGCCAGCTCGAAGGCCAGGACCGACGTGGCATGGCCGGCATGCAGCTGCTCTAGCTCGGGCACCGCCCAACTCTACCCAGCTGGTGCGCTGAGGCCACTCATGCCTTTCGCCCTCAGGCGCCTGGCGCGCCTGGCTGTGCTGGCTCGCCGCCGGGCGGTCGCCTTCGTGGCTGCTGGTGACGGCTGGGGCTGAAAGCGGACTATCTGCCTGGCGATACGTGTGCGCATCAATGGCCGTGACAACAACGTGGACGATTGCCTCTTTGTGGAAGGTTGACCCCCCGGAACGGGGG
>Ga0207664_10001017_pt1 | contig 18805 bp, 15 predicted proteins | sample LARL83metaG_FD_184349 | JGI IMG/M metagenome (GOLD analysis project Ga0207664, IMG submission 184349) | Corn, switchgrass and miscanthus rhizosphere microbial communities from Kellogg Biological Station, Michigan, USA - LAR L8-3 metaG... | ecosystem: Host-associated > Plants > Roots >... | reverse complement strand
CTTCTTACCCGAACGGCGGGATGGCTGTCCGGGTTTATCCCGGTTTGGGCCCGTCGAACGGGTAAAAAGACACGTGTAGTGTTAACGGGCGGCCGCGGCCGCGGCCGGGAGCCGGGGGCCGGGGCCACGGGGCCGGGGCCACGGGGCCGGGGCCGGGGCCACGGGCCGGGGCCACGGGCCGCGGGCGGGGCAGGACCGGCTCGGTCACGGGGCGAGGACCCACGCGGAATCGTGCCGGGAGAATCCGATGTGCGGGTAATACCCGGTGGCCGCCGGCGCGGACAGGAGCACTATCTTCGCGCGCGGCGCCTGCTTCCGCGTCGCCTCGATGAGCGCTTTGCCGATGCCTGACCGCTGGTACTCGCGGTTGACGGCGATATCCGACAGATAGGTCACGTAGCAAAAGTCGGAAACGCTGCGCGCGATCCCCACGAGCGCGTCCGCGTCACGACAGGTAAGTATCAGATTGGCGTTCCGCACCATTTCGGTGAAGCGTTCTTCGTCGGCAATGGGGCGGCGCTCGCCCAGTCCCGAGGAACGGTAGACACCCAGGACCTCGTCAACGTCCAGATCGGCGCCGTTTTCGCGCTCAATCGTCCAAGTCACGAAGAGTTTCCAATCGCCGCAGGATAACGTCATGGTGAACCAGGAAGCGTTCGGGCCGCTGCGGGCCGAGATCAATTCCCTCGCCGCTGAGCATGGTACTGAGATGACCGCCGGATTCGATAGCGCGGTTAGCGGCCGCCTGGACGACGCGATACGCCTGTTCCCGTTCGGTGCCGGTTTCCAGCAGCTCGGCGAGGATCGCGGAGCTGTATATCAGACCGTTCGCTGAGTCGATGGCCGAGCGCATGCGGTCGGGGAACACCTCCAGCGTCTGCACCAGATCCGCCGCGGCGGTCACCTGATAGTGCGCCGCCGTCATGCTGTCCGGCACGACCACCCGCTCGACCGACGAGTGAGACAGGTCCCGTTCATGCCACAGCGCCACGTCCTCGACCATCATCCCCGCGTAGCCGCGCAGCAGCCGGGCCAGCCCGCACAGCCGTTCGCTCGCCGTCGGATTCCGTTTGTGCGGCATGGCGCTTGACCCCTGGTAGGCCGCGGTCCGAGCCTCCGCCACCTCGCCGACTTCGCTGCGCTGGAGCAGGCGCACCTCCAAGGCGATCTGCTCCACGCAGGCGCCGAGCGTCGCCACGGCCTGGACCAGCTGAGCATGGCGGTCGCGAGCCACCACCTGACTCGGGGCGGGCTCGGTACCCAGGCCGAGCTGGGCGCAGACGTACTCCTCGACGAACGGATCGATGAGCGCGTAGGTGCCGACCGACCCCGAGATCGTCCCGACGGCAACGGCCTCGCGCGCCGCCGTCAAGCGCATCGCCGAGCGGTCGATGGCGAACGCGAACCGGGCAAGCTTGTGGCCGAACGTCACCGGTTCCGCGTGCATGCCGTGCGTCCGTCCGATGCACACCGTTTCCCAGTGCTTGACCGCCTGCTCCGCCAGGATGCGGCGCAGCCGCGTCACGGCCGTTAGCAGCAGGTCGGTGGCGGCGGCCAGGTGGTACCCGAAGGCGGTGTCGACGAGGTCGTAGCTCGTCATGCCCAGGTGGACCCACCGCGCGGAGTCGTCGGGGATGCCCTCGCAGAACGCGGCGAGAAAGGAAAGGATCTCGTGGTCTCGCTCGCGCTCGATCTCGGCCACCCGGGCCGCGGACGGCACCGCCGCGCGCCGTATATCGTCCAGCGCCTGTTCCGGCACCCTGCCGAGAAGGCACTGTGCCTGCGTGGCTAGCACCTCCACCTTGGCCCAGGTAGCATAGCGGGCCTGATCTGACCACAGTTCCGCCATTTCTGGTCGTGCGTAACGGGGTATCATCAATGACACTTTCCACGACTCAATATTGACCTGCAAGTCTCCTGTTCATCTGCCGCTTTTTCTACGGTTGAACACCACACTTGCGTGGCAATCGCACGTTGTCCTTTAGTAGCGATGTGTCTGTATCCACCGCCGCGATAAATGCATCCAGGGCCTGCCCGGGTATTTATGAAACCAGGCAGTTCCTGCGCGACGGCCATTCCACTGTCGCGGAACACGTGTCGACGGTGCTCGCCGCTATTCATGCGACGAACCCTGGGCTTGGCGCGTTCGTCGCGGTGGCCGGCGAGCAGGCGCTGCGCGAGGCCGAAGCCGCGGATCGGCTGATCGCGGACCTGGGTGCGGACGCCTGGGAAGGACGGCCGCTGCTCGGGGTCACGGTCGCGGTCAAGGATCTCATCCAGACCGAGCAACTGCCCACCGGGCGCGGCTCCCTGCTGACCAACCGCCGCCCCGCGGCCGACGCTCCCGCCGTGGCCCGTCTGAGGGCCGCGGGCGCGATCGTCGTAGGGAAGACGGCCACGTCGGAGCACGGCTGGAGCGCGAGCACGGTGAGCCGGGTGGCCGCCCCCACCCGGAACCCCTGGGACCCCCGGCGCTCCGCGGGCGGTTCCAGCGGCGGCTCCGCCGCCGCGGTCGCCGCCGGACTGTGCGACGCCGCGCTCGGCACGGACGGCGCGGGATCGATCCGCGTCCCCGCGGCCTTCTGCGGCGTGGTGGGTTACAAGCCGTCGTTCGGCCTGGTCCCGTACGTGCCGCCGTGCGCCGACCGGCTGGCGCATGTCGGCCCGCTCACGCGCAGCGTGGCGGACGCCGGCCTGCTCACGTCGGTGCTGACCGGGCCGCACCACGACGACCCTGACTCGTCCGGCGCCGGCTCGGCCGGCCCAGGCCGGCACCCGGTGTCGCTGCGGATCGGCTGGATCGAGCTCCCGCGCACCACGCAAGGGGTCCGCGTGGTGAGCGAGCGGGCGCGCTCGCTGCTGACGGCCTTGGGACACCAGGTCGAATGGCTGGATGAGCCGTTCGCCGACCCGTACGGCGCCCTGGTGGACCTGGTGGCCGCCGCCGAGGCGGCCGGGACCAGGTCGGCCGACGAGCAGTGGTGCGACCCGGGGCGCCTGGCGGTCGTGCGCTACGGACGGACGGTCAGCGGAGCCGCCGTCATGCGCGCCGAGCAGGTGCGGCTGGCGCTGCGCACGAGGCTGCGATCGGTGATGGACCGGTACGACCTGCTGGCCATGGCGACGGTTCCGGCCGAGCCGTTCGGCGTGGACGCGATCGCCCCGCCTTGGGCCGCGAACCCGGCCGATCTGCAGTGGCTGGCCTGGACGCCAGCCACCTACCCGTTCAACCTGACCGGCCAGCCGGCGCTATCCCTGCCGGCCGGCCGCTCGCCGGGCGGCCGCTCGCCGGCCGGCCTTCCGGTAGGTCTTCAGCTCGTCGGCCGGCTCGGCGGAGACGACCTGCTGCTTTCGGCGGCCAGCCGGATCGAGGCGGCACTCGGGCCGCTGCCCGCGCCTCCCGTTCCGCAAAACGACGAAAACGACGAAACGAAAGGCAGTCGATGATGCTGTCCCGGCCATGGTCGCTTGCCGCCAGCGAGAGCAGCGTCGGACATCCCTCGTTCGTCGCCGAATTCGGCCTCTGGGACGACACCCAGGCCGCGGTGGCCGAACAGGTCGAGGCGGCGCTCGGCGAGGTCGACCTGGTGCGCGTCGCGTTCTGCGATCCGCACGGGCTTGCCCGCTCGAAGACGGTGACGGCCAGCACGTTCCGCACCGTCCTGCGCAACGGCATGGACTTCAGCGCCGGACCGTTCCTGTTCGACACCGGCCACGCCGTCGCCATCGACTTCGTCGCCGACTCCGGCACCGGGATCAGCGAGATCGCCGGCGGCGGGGACTTCGTGCTGGTCCCCGATCCGCGCACGTTCCAGGTCCTGCCCGGCAACAAGTCCGGCAGCGAGTCCGGCAGCGAGTCCGGCAGCGAGTCCGGCAGCGAGTCCGGGCCGCGGACGGCATGGGTGCTCGGCGACGAATACCTGCGCGACGGCTCGCCGCACCCGCTGGCTTCCCGCGACGTATTGCGCCGGGTTTGCGCGCGGTACGCCAAGCGTGACCTGGCGCCGGTGATCGGGCTTGAGGTCGAGTGGTACCTCACGCGGCTCCTCGACGGGCCGCCGGGCAACGCCGGGAACGGCTTCGGCCGGCAGGGACCCGCGCCCGCGGTGGCCGCGATGAACGCCGGCTACCAGTTCAACCTGGACAGCATCTACGACTCGGTCGCGGCTGTCGCGGATCCGCTGGCCGCGATGCTCATGGCGCTTGGCCTGCCGCTGCGGACGATGGAGCACGAGTCCGGGCCAGGCCAGCTGGAAACGACCTTCGCCCCGATGCTCGCGCTGGATGCCGCGGACGCGATGCTGCTGTTCCGAACTCAGGCCAAGCAGTTCTGTGCGCGACGCGGGTATCATGCGTCGTTCATGACGCTGCCGCGACTGGACAGCTTCGATCCCAGTGGCTGGCATCTGCACCAGTCCGTGACGAGCACGAAGACGAACAGCAACCTGTTCGCCGTCGGCGCCAGCGCGCAGGACGCGATATCCCCCGAGGGGGAGGCCTACGTCGACGGGCTGCTCGCCCGCGCGCGGGAGTTCTGCCTGCTGTCGGTGCCGACGGTCAACGGTTACCGCAGGCTCGCCCCGGAGTTCACGCTGTCTCCGACGTCGGCCGACTGGCGCTTCGAAGACCGGACCGTGATGGTCCGCCTGCTCAGCAGCGGAAACTCCACTCATGTCGAGAACCGGATCGGCGAACCGTGCGCGAACCCGTACCTCACGATGGCCGCGCAGCTGTTCGCCGGCTTGGACGGCCTCGAGGCGGACCCGCCCCTGAGCCAGCGCACCGGCGACCGCGACGCGCTGCCCCGGTCGCTGCGCGAGGCGCTGGCGGCGTTCCGCGGCAGCGATCGCGCCACCGAACTACTGGGCGCGCCGCTGAAGAACGGCCTGGGTCAGCTGAAGGAAAGCGAGACGGCGCGGTTCGAAGCATGGTGCGCCGAGGAGCGGCCTCCCGTGGATGAAGTCACGGAATGGGAGCACCGCGAGTACTTCAGAGTTTTCTGAATGAAAGGGAAATAATGCCCTGGGCAAAAGACGCCACGCGCGCGAAAAACGCGAGCCGTGCCGAACGGATAGCCAGGCGAAGCCGCGACGACGGCTGGAAGAAGCCGCCCCGCCGCATTGAGAAGTCAGAGTGCATAACGTGTGACACCTGTCTCAGGAACTGCCCGCCGGAATTTGGCGCCATATTCGATCGCGGCCTCGATGTCGTGATAATTCCGGAATTGTGCTCCGGCTGCCCGGTCTGTGTCATGGTCTGCCCGGTCGACTGCATCTACATCGACGAGGAGTGGACCGGTACCGATCCCGAGATGTGGAACCATATCGAGCTGACCGCGGCGGTGCCATGACGCTGCCGATCCAGCGGGACCCCGCCGTTTCCCGGAAAGCGGCGCTGGCCAAGGCACGGCAGAGCCGCCGGCCGAGCCGCCTCGGGAAGGCGGCCGGCGCCGCCGGCGCTCCCGACTTCGTGGTCGCCGTCGACGCCGGCTTCCCCGGGTTGCTCAAGCACACCTGGCAGCAGGCCGTCGACGCCCGCGACCTGCCGGCGGCGGTGGAGACCCTGCTCACCCTGGGCGGGCACGTTCCCGCCGACGTGCAGCTGCGGGCCCTGCGCCTCGCGGACGAGTGCGCGCTGAAGGTCCTGTTCGGCAGGTCCTGGCGGACCGGCGACCAGCACACCCCCGCCGGCGACGGCGAGCAGACGGCCGCGTTCCTCGGCGAGATCGGGCTGACCACCGGCGGCCGGGTCGTCGTCCGGGTGCCGTCGGCCGGCCCGCTGCCGGCCGAGGAGGACCTCGTGGGCGGTGTGCTCCGGGTGTCCTGGACCGGCCAGGCGCTGCGGAACTACCAGACCGAACTGAAGCGTCTCACCACGCGGTACGCCCGTTCCGCGGCCGACTGCCGTGACTGGCTGACCGCGGCGGGCCAGAGCGGCAGGCACGACATGCTCGAGAACCTCAAGGAGGCAGCCCGCCGGACGGCGCCCTTTGTCCTGTACCAGGAGGGCAAGCGGTACACCAACTTCCGGGACCGCAACACGCTGACCGGCAAGACGCTGTGGCCCGGTCACCCCGACTGCTTGCTGAGCAGCCTCCAGCACGTGCCCATCGAGCTGTGGTCGGACGCCGACGTCGTGGCGGTCGCGTGCCTCGCGCTGCTGGTACGGTCGGCGGGGTTCGCGCGGATCGAGGAAGCCAACGGCACGCAGCTGACCCTCGATCACGTCGCCTGCCTGCTCGAGCGGACGCGGGTGAAGTACAACGCCGTGCCAGGCGGCCAGCCGGTTCACCGGGCCGCCTCGACCCGGATCGCCGCGCTGGACGACCTGGCCCGCTCACTGCGCCGGCGGCGCCGCTACCTGACGAAGGCCGTCCAGCTCTATCGCGAGATCCACGGCCCGCTGATGCACAAGATCGAGCAGGTCGCGGGCCCGGCCGGGACCGCCGCGGCGCGGCGGGAGACCGACCTCTGCACGCGGCTGACCGCGGTGCTCCCGGTAACCGGCCGCAGCCTCGCCGAGCTCGGCGCCAGCGTCGCCGCCGGACCTGGCTGGCTCGCCGAACCGCATGGCGAGTTCGGCAGCGGGCTGGAGTCGCTGGTCTACCAGACCGTGCGGGCAGCGGCTACGGCGTTCGACAGCGACTTCGCCATGAGCCGCGGGATCCGCTCGCTGAGCGCGCTGACCCGGGAGCTGCGCGCTGAACGGTGGGCGGAGATCACCACGTGGGACCTGCCGCACTTCTTCTGCTGCGTCGTGCCGGCGCCAGGCGCGCGGCGCTACTACGAGGGTTCGTCGTCACGGCTGGCCGACATGGCCTGGGCCATTTCGTCCCGCATGCAGTACAACTCCTGGCACTTCCTTGTCGGCAACCTGCCGAAGGTCCCCCAGGTGGTCGCCCGCGACTACTTCGTGCCCCCCACGATGCCCGACATCGCGTTCTTTTCCGACCAGCACCACCACGGTCATGTCGCCGCCCGGGTGCGCTTCAGCATCCGCAGCCCGCAGGCCGTCGAGGTGCTGGGCCGCACGTTCGACGGGTTCATCGACCTGCGGCTGCTTCGCTGCGCGGGCGTGCCGTTCGGCGAGCAGGACCTGCTCGCCGCGCACCGGACGTCCGCTTTCATCGCGAAGGCGACCGGCCTGGCCGCCGTGCTGGCGGCCGGCGGCAGGGACGTCGAGGTCAGGTCGTTCGACTCCCAGTGGCACTGGGCCAAGGTGACCGGGTGACACCGCCGAAGAACTAGCCCGCCCATCTCACTCGAACATGAAGGAGCACCCTATGGCAGATTTCAGTCATGGCGACTACGACGCCATCGTTATCGGCGGAGGCCCGAGCGGGTCCTCTTACGCCATTACGCTTGCCCGTCGCGGACATTCGGTTCTGCTCCTTGAGCGGGAGCAGTTTCCGAGGTTCCACATCGGCGAGTCATTGCTGACCTACACCGCCGACGTCCTGGAACAGCTGGGGGTCCTGGACAAGGTGAGCAAGGCCGGTTTCGTCGTCAAAAGGGGTATCGAGCTCACCGGCACCGAGGGCACGTTCCGGCGGCTCGATCTCGCGAAGATAGGTGACGGCTACCGGGGCTGGACCTTCCATGTGGAGCGTTCCGAATTCGACAAGATTCTCCTCGACGCCGCCACCGAGACCCCAGGTGTCACCGTCCTCCAGAAGGCCCGCGTCACCAAGCTGCTCAAATCCGGCGAGCGCATCACCGGCGTCCGGTATGCCCACGACGGCCAGGAGCAGGACTGCACCGCGAGGTTCGTCATCGACGCCAGCGGGCGGGCCGGCCTGATCGCCAGGGGCCTCAACCTGCGCAAGTCCGACAGCCACCTCAAGATGGCGGCGGTGTTCAAGCACCTCGGCGGCGTGGACGAAAGCAAGAATCCCGCGACCGAAGGCGACATCCAGCTCGGGCTGCACAGCGACGGATGGCTCTGGGCCATCCCGATCCGCCCGGACACCATCAGCGTCGGCTGCGTGGCTCCCGCCGAGATCTTGCGCGCTGTACGCCCCGACGAACTCTGGGCGGAGCACCTGACGCGGATCCCCCGGATCCGTGAGCGCATCGAGGGAACGACCGTGGTCCGTGAGCTAAGCGGCGAGAACAACTTCGAGTACCACAGCGACACCCTCGCCGGACCTGGCTATTTCATCATCGGCGACGCGGGCTGCTTCACCGACCCGGTCTTCTCCGGCGGCGTGCTGCTCGCCCTCACCACCGGCCGGCGGGCCGCCGAGGAGAGCGCCCTGTGCCTGTCCGGCGAGGCGGACGAGGCCGAGGCGGCGGAGCGCTACCAGAACTTCTTCAAGACCGGCTACGACGGCTACTACCGGCTCATCCGCGCCGTGTACGACAACCGGTACGCGGGCAACGGCCGCGAGCTGCGGGTGACGCCGTACGGCGACGACAAGCGCTTGGCCGGCGCCGGCTGGTGGGGCATCCAGGAGAAGCTCCAGGCGACGGCCGGCGGCCCGTTCGACACGGTGGAAGCGGTCGAGCACTTCTGGCTGGTGCGCGCGCTCAACGGAGACTTCTGGTCCGGCGAGAACCGGTTCTTCCAGCGGCTGCGCGACGAAAAGGCGTGGCGCCTGTTCGGCGACTTCAAGCCGCAATACGGCTGCCCGGTGCACGCCGGGAATTAGGGGTTACGAAGGCTGGCCCGGCGCACGATGACAAGTGCGCCGGGCCATTAACGTTTGCCTAGCTCAGAGAATACGGAAGATAACGTCGTCGTCGCTGATTTCCGCTTCGAGCGAGCGGTCGTTCAGCATGGTGGCGACTTCCTCGTGCAGGAAAACTCGCACGCCGTCGGTCTCTATGATGTGGTCTCCGTCTCCGGGCCGCGGCGTGACGAAAAGCTCGAGCCCGCCGGCGGTGTCGCCGTGGACGATCCGGAGCCCGGACGTGGACGGCAGCTCCGGCCTGCTGGTCAGGCTCCGGATGGCCTCGACGGCGGGGTGGTTGAGGGTTAGCACACCTACGCTCCTAAACATCAAAGATCTGGCGGAACGGACGGTGGTATCATCGTCCGTTCCGCTCGTTCGTCCCGCACGGAGTCAGGCCGCGGCCTGCTGTGGCGCGGACCGGGTGTAGTCGACGCGGTAGCTGTTCCAGTCGCTGGAAATCGTCAGCGCGTGCCGGTCGATCTCGGTCTGGCGCCGGGCGGCGTGCTGCTCGTCCTCGGGGACGTTGCGGTACGCGTCGTAGGACGCCTTGCTGTCCCACTGGGAGTAGACCACCACGAAAGAGTTGTCGGCGCCGGTGGCGGCCAGGTCTCCCTTGGTGCCTTCGGGGCGCCGGCCGCGGATCCCGCGCAGCACGCTCTGCGAACGGTAGCCGGGCGTTTCCACCAGCCATTCGTGGGCCGCACCCACGGCGGCGACCAGGGCGTCCTGGTTCCGCGGCGCCACGTCGAGGATCTCGGCGACGGTGTAATCGTCGCGGGCGGGTGAGATCTCGGTGACCCCGCCAAGCGCGGGATGCCGCTGGCTGAGTTCAACCTCGCACTGCATCAGCCTGGCGTAGGTCATGATCTCGAGGAAGACCGGCATGTCGCGGTGCTTGAACAGCTCGCCGGCGTAGCGGGCCTCCAGGTCCTCGAGGCCGCGCCACTGGATGAAGTTCAGCGTGCCGAGCTTGTCCTGACCACGGTGCACGGTGCTCGAGACCCAGCCAGGAAACGCGGCCGTGTCCACGACCTTGCGCATCTCCGTGACCAGGCTCTCCCGCTTGTCCGAGGTGTCGGTCTTGAACAGGTTGAGGACCGTCAGGTACCCGTGCTCTGGGGCTATGACTGGCATGAATCTCCTTAATTTTGTACGGTTCCGAACCAGCGAGACAGGGCATCCCACAGGCCGCCGGCCCGCGGTTCGCCCGAGCCGATCCAGGCGACGTAGCCGTCCGGGCGCACCAGCGCCGCGTCGGCGCCGTCGAGCGCACCCGCTGGGCGGGACGCCGCGGTGACGATGTCGATCCGGTCCGTCCACCCTTCGGCGGCGTCGCGCACTGCCTGGTCACCGGCGAGGTCGAGCAGGACGCCGCGTCCGGCGTGCAGCAGGTCGAAGACCGATGCCCGCAGGCTCCGCCAGCTGCCCGCGGCCGACTGCCGCGGGGCGGGCCAGCCAGCCAGCCCGAAGGCGCCGGCCAGCTCGACGTCGGGCATCCGCCGCCCGAGCAGCGGGTGGTCGCCCGGCCCGACGTCGTACCGGATGCCCAGGCCGGTGACCATCCCGGCGAGGTGACGCTGTACCTCGGTGTGCGCCAGCAGCTCGCCGAGGACCTCCCGCATCGGATCCATCTCGTCGCCGCCCAGGTAGAGGATGCTCTGGGCAAGGGTGTTGGCCAGGATGCGGGCCGCGACGGGGTGACGCTCAGCGTGGTACGTGTCGAGCAGCCCGGGCGGCGCGTAACCGCGGATCGCCGCGGCGAGCTTCCACCCGAGGTTCACCGCGTCGCCCACGCCGGCGCTCATGCCCTGGGCGCCGATCGGCAGGTGGATGTGCGCGGCGTCGCCGAGCAGCAAGACGCGTCCGCGCCGGTACTCGGCGGCCTGGCGGCTGACGTCGGTGACGTAGCTGGTCCACAGCGGCTTCGCGCCGCCGATGTCCTCGCCGGTCAGCCGCTTCCAGGTGGCGGCCACGTCGCCGAACTCCGGCGCGCCCTGGCCCCGCCGCGGCTTCGCGCCGCGTTCGTACATGATGACTCGGTGCGTGTCAGGGCCCATCGGCAGCACCATCACGTTGCCGCCCGGCACTCGCTCGCCGGAGATGCGCGGCCGCAGCCGGCAGCCCGCGATGTCGGCGAACCACATCTCGATGCGCTTACCGGTGCCGGGGAAGTCGATGCCGGCCAGCTTGCGGACGGTGCTCCGGCCGCCGTCGCAGCCCGCCAGGTACCTGGCGCGCAGCCGCCTGGGGCCGTCCGGCGTGGCGAGTTCGGTGGTGACGCCGTCCTCGTCCTGGCCGAGTCCGGTCACCTCGGTTCCGCGGCGCACCTCGGCGCCCAGTTCCGCGGCCCACTTGGCCAGCACCGCCTCGGTGAACAGCTGCGGCTTGCCGCGCGCGCCGAACGAGCCGGCTTCCAGCACGCGGTAGTCGAGCTGGAGCCCGCCGAAGTGGCCGATGGGGATGGTGTGCACCTGACCGAATCGGTGGAGCAGGCCGCGCTGGCCGAACTCCTCGATGGTGCGCGACGAGAAACCGAGCGCGCGGGACTGCTTCATCGGCCCGGTGAGCCGGTCCACGACGATTGTCTCGATGCCGGCCAGCCGCAGTTCGCCGGCCAGCATGAGTCCGGTCGGGCCGGCCCCGGCGATGATCACGTCCGTGTCAAAACGTTCCATTCCTTACCTCCGGTCAGCTGCTCAATGGCTAGGGTCAGCTCCGCGTCGTCATCGCCGGCCCAGGCGATGTAACCGTCCGGCCGGATCAGCAGCGTGCTGACTCCCGGCCACGCCTCGTCGGGGGTGGCGTGGATCGTCCGGATCGGGGGCTGGATCTCGGCCGCCGGCGTGAGCCGCACCAGCACGGGCTCCGTGCCCATCGCCAGGCCCGCGGTGACCAGCGCGCCAGATTCGTCCCGCAGCCGCACACCGGGAACACGCCGTCCTGCCAGCGGGGAGTCGCCCTGCCCGTAGCGGTCGTCGAGGCCGGTGACGACCCGGGCGAGATGGCCGCGCACCGGATCCAGGGCGATCAGTTCGGCCAGCACGGTGCGCAGCGGCTCGATCTCGGCGCCGCCGAGCAGCAGCATCTCCTGCGCGGCGACATAGTCCAGTACGCGCGCCGCGACCGCCCGCCGCTCGCGGTGATATGTGTCCAGCACTCGCTCGTGCGCCCAGCCCTTGACCGTCGCGGCCAGCTTCCAGCCGAGGTTGACCGCGTCCTGGAGGCCGACGTTCAGCGCCTGGCCGCCGATCGGCATGTGCCAGTGCGCGGCGTCGCCGGCCAGCAGGACACGTCCCCTCCGGTACTCGCCGACCAGCCCGGTGGCGTTGTCGAACCCGTCCACCCAGATGGGGTGCCCGCCGGAGATGTCCTCGCCGGTGACCTCCGCCCACAGCCGCACGACGTCGGGGAAACCGGGGTCCGTCACGTGCCGGCCGGGCGCGTGCACCATGACCCGGGTGACCCCGGCCCGGGTCCCGGCCGCGGCGAACCCGGCGTCGAGCCGCTCGAACCGGCGGTCGCGGATCTCGATGCCGGTCACGTCGGCCCGCAGCAGCTGCCTGGTCGCCTTCGTGACCGCGGACGTGAACCCGCCCAGCCGCCGCACCGCGCTCTGCGCGCCGTCGCAGCCGACGAGGTATCGCGCCTGGACGCGGACGTCCGCGCCGGGCCCGCGCGCGACGCAGGTGACCCGGTCCCGCGAGGTCACCAGGCCGGTCACCTCGTGCGCGCGCAGCACGGTGGCGCCCAGCTGCCTGGCGCGCAGCTCAAGTGCGCTTTCGGTCCGGTACTGCGGCACCTTCCAGTTGCCGGCCTGATCGCTGTCCAGACCGGACAGGTCGAAGGACAGCCCGCCGAAGTGCGTCCTGGGCTCCGGCGCCGCCTCCAGGAGCAGCGATCCGAACCCGCGCTCGGCCAGCAACTCAGCGGTCAGCGTGGTGAGCATGCTTGCTCGGGACTCGGTCATCGGGTTCGCCAGGCGCTCGAGGACCACCACCGGCACGCGGGCCCGCCGCAGCTCGGCGGCCAGCATGAGCCCGACGGGCCCCGCGCCTGCGACGACAACCTGCGTCTCGACGTCACCCACCAAGATCACGCCGCCGCGCGCTGGCGGGCGGCTTCCTCCGCATAGGCCTTCGCGAGGCGCAGCGTGGCCAGGCTGTTCCCGCCGAGCGCGGCCCGGACCGCCTGCTGCGTGGCAGACACGTCGCCGTTCTCGCCGAGCGCGCCGGCGTTCAGCCGCACGGTGTGCCGCGACGTCACGAGCACGCCGCCGCCGGCCCGCGGCTCGATGAGCCAGCGCCCGGTGTGCAATGCGAGCACGGGGGGCAGCACGATCTGCTTGTAGATGATGTCGCGGTGCGGCTGGCACACCCGCACCGATCGCGTGGTGTGGATCGATCCGTCCTTGGCGCGGGTGTCCATCTCGAGAACCTGGAGCCCGGGTGTCTGTTCGTCCAGCGATACGCGGGCGACGTGGGGGAGCCGCTCTCGCCACAGCTCGGCGTCGTTGAGGAAGTCGTAGACGTCCTCGGCGGCCCCGTCGACCAGCACCGTGTCGTCGAACGAGAAGAGCTGATCGATCCCGGCGAGCTCCGCGCGCTCCTTCAGCGCCCGCAGCTCCGCCTCGCTGTTGCGGTCCACGGCCTGGCCGATCCAGTCGAGGTCGGCGGGGTCACCGGTTGCCGCGGCGAAGTCGTGCAGCAGGCGCACGTGACAGGAGGATCCGGACACAGGCGCCACGATCCAGGTGCCGCCCATGCTCCGGACCGGCGGAGCTGACCGCTCCTGGCGGAAGGCGATCGTCATCCGCTCCTTGTCGTGGTGCCGTCGCGAGGTCCAGCTCCGCGCGGTCCCGTTCGCGGTCGCCCAGATCCGGATCAGTTCCTCGCTCGAGTCGCCGTCGGCGCGCTCCGCGTGGATGGTGGGCGGGAACATCTCCGGCCAGCCGCCGACGTCCGCCAGCAGCTCGTAGACCTGGCTGGCCGGCGCGCTGACCGAGATCTCGTGCATTACGTGCCGGACGGTGCTCGCCGGCTCGCCGAACCAGCGCTGGAGAGCCGCTTTCAGGTCTCCGGTCAGCTCACTGGCGCCGGGCGCGGCCCACGCGACGTGACCGTCGGGGCGGATCAGCACCGTGTCGGTCGCCGCGGCGGCATGGACCGTATCGACCCGGTCCGCCCATCCGCCGGCGGTGCCGGCCGTCTCGGCGGTGATCAGGATCCCGCGCGCGGGGTGCAGGAGTTCGGCGACGTTCACGGTGCCGCCGCCGGCGAGCTCCACGTCCGCGTGCGGCATGCGCGCGCCGGCCAGCGGGTGTCCGCACGCGCCCGCGTCGTACTGGATGTCCAGCCCGCTCACCATCCCGGCCAGGTGACGCGCCGCCGCCGGGATCGTGATCAGCTCGGCCATGACCGTGCGCAGCGGCTCGATCTCCTGGCCGCTGAGGTTGAGGATTCCCTGGGCGCGGGTGTTGCGCAGCACCCGGGCGCCGACGGGATGCCGCTCGTCGTGGTAGCTGTCGAGCAGGCCGTCCGGTGCCCAGCCCTTGATCGTCGCGGCGAGCTTCCAGCCCAGGTTGGCGGCGTCCTGTACGCCGACGCTGAGCCCCTGCCCGCCGGCCGGCAGGTGGATGTGCGCGGCGTCGCCGGCGAGCAGCACGCGGCCGCGCCGGTACTGCGTCACCTGGCGCGTGGCGTCGGTGAAGCTGCTCACCCACAGCGCGCGCCCGCCGTGGATGGATTCGCCGGTGAGGCGCTGCCAGGCGTCCGCGAGCTCGGGGAAGGTCAGTTCGCGGTCCCGCTGCGGTGGCGTGCCGTTCTCGCAGACGATGATGCGGTCGATGCCCTCTTCCAGCGGCCCGGCCATGATCATGCCGCCGGGAACCCGCTCGCCGATCATCCGCGGCCGTATCTCGCACCCGGTGACATCGGCCAGGTACATCTCGCGGGTCGCGTCCGAGCCGGGGAAGTCGAAGCCGGCGAGCTGGCGGACCGTGCTCCGGCCGCCGTCGCAGCCGGCCAGGTAGCTCGCCGAGTGCTCGGCCGTGCCTTCCGGGCCGTCGGTCGTCACGACGACGCCGTCCGGCGTTTCGCGGAGGCCGGTGACGCTGTACCCGCGGCACACTGTGGCGCCCAGCTCGAGCGCCCAGTTCTCCAGCATCTCCTCGATCTTGTATTGCGGTATCCCGCGCACGCCGAAATGCGCGCCCTCGAGAACCCCGTAGTCCATCGGAATCCCGCCGAAATGGCCCATCCGGCTGATCTCCGCCTGCTCGAACCTGGCCAGCAGCCCCCGCTGGTGAAAGACCTCAGTCGCACGCGCGGTGAAGCCGACGCCGCGCGATTCGCGGCTCCGCGTGGTCCTGCGCTCGAAAACGGTGACGCCGGCGCCGCCCAGGCGCAGCTCGCCGGCCAGCATCAGCCCGACCGGCCCGGCGCCGACGATGATCACATCGGTGTTCATCAGACCGGAACCGCCTCGATGATCGAGACGGGCGAGGCCGTCGAGATGACCCTGGTGAGCCTGAATCCGCCGCGGGCGAGCAGCTCGGCGTACTGGTCGCGGGTGCGCTCCCGCGCGCCAAGCAGCAGCAGGAGCCACAGGTCGATGAGGTTGCCGAGGTGCCGCGCGTTGTTGCCTGGCAGCACGTACTCGACCACGAACAACGCGCCGTCCGGGTTCATCGCGTCCCGGATGTTCTTCAGTACCGCGAGGGACTGCTCCTCGGTGAAGTCATGCAGCGTGTGCTTGAGCAGGTAGGCGTCGCCGCCGGCCGGCACGCTCTCGAAGTACGAGCCGTTCTCGACGGTGCACCGTCCGGTCACGCCCGCCGCGTCGAGCACCTGCGGGGCGTCGGCGGTCCCGTGCGGCGCGTCGAACAGGATGCCCTGCGAGCCGGGCGACCGCTGCAGGATGCCGGCCAGCAGCGCGCCGCGTCCGCCACCGACGTCGACGATCGTACCGAACCGGGAGAAGTCGTACGCGGCCACCACCGGAGCGGTTTCCGGTCCGGAGAGGCTGCCCATGCCCTGGAAGAACGTCATCGCGTATTCGGGGTTCGCCATGAGGAACTCCTGCGCGCTCATGCCGCGCACCACGGGCATGCTCGCCTCGCCGGTCCGCACCGAGGTGAGCAGGTGTCCCCACTCCTCCCAGAACAGGGGCAGGCCCATCAGCAGCGCGATGCCGCGCATCGAATCGGGCGCGTCACCGCGCAGGGACCCGGCCATCGGCGTGAGCTCGAACCGTCCGTCGTCCCGCTCGGCGAACACCGCATAGCCGGAAAGCATCCGGAGCAGGCGGTGTGTGGCCTCGGCGTCCGCCTCAGCCTTATCCGCGATTTCGGTGGCGGTCAGCGGGCCGCCGGCCAGGATGTCGGCGATACCGAGGCTGGCCGCGACATAAATCGCCTGGGTTACCACCGATCCTTGAATCAGGTCAAGCAAATCGAATGCGGCGGACTGATTTTTCGTCCCGTCAGCCGCCGGAGCCATCGCGGTGGGCAATGCAGACATTGTTCCTCCTGAATTACTAGCTTCGCGGCCCGCCATTTGCATGCTAATAAGCCGATTCGGGTATTTATAGCGACGCGCGCCGGCGTTCGACCGTGGAAACTCCGCGGTCGAACCCGACGGCGCACCCATGCCCCACCACGCCGAAACGTGCCGATGGCACCATCGGGCTGCGATGACCCCGACCCGTTGGCGCCATCGGCACGCCGCACGGTGACCCGATGGCACCATCGGCACGGCGGGGGCGCCGGCGGACGTCGGGGGCGTCATGGGCGGGCGGGCCAGCCGAGCACGTCGAGGACGGCCGCTGACCAGCTGAACCCGGCGCCCACCCCGAGCATGAGGCAGCGCTGCCCTGCGGTCATGTGACCGGCGTCGCCGAGATAGCTCAGCCCGGCGATCTGGTCCCCGGCGCCGAGATGACCCACGTGCCGGCCCCACTGCCAGGTGGTCCGTTCCGGGTCGATACCCAGCGGGTCGAGGAAAAGCGCCTTGATCCGGCCGGCGCCGAGGCTGGGCAGGATGAACCAGTCGATGTCGGAGATCTTCGCGTCGCCTTCGCACAGCGCCCGGTCCGCGGCGTCCCGCTGCCCGGCGTCCATGTGATCCATGATGAAATCCAGGCCCACGTCGGTCATGAAGGCGTCGCGCAGCACACCGAGGTCTATCGTTTCCCGCACGCTGAACGGGGCCGCGCCGAACGGGTCACGTCCCCGGTTCATGCCCTCGAGGCCCGGGTCGGAGACGGTGACCAGGCTGCGCAGTCGCGCGAACCCGTGTCCCGCGGACAGCACGGCCGCGGTCCCGCCGTCGCCGCAGATCGTTCCCGGGTCGCTGCGCCACCGGTCGAACGCCGGCAGGTGGAACTGGTCGCCGGTCGTGATCAGGGCGTGCCGCCGGGCCGGGGCGGCGACCAGGTACGCGGCGGCGAGCTCCAGGGCGGCCATGCCGCCGTTGGACATCTGGCGGACCTCGATCGCCGGGCAGCGGCTGCCAGCGAGGGTCCGCTGGACGTACGAGGCCGGCGGCCACATGTCGTGTCCCTGATATGACGTCGTGGCGTGCAGCACCAGGTCCAGGTCGGCCGGTTCGCATCCCGCCTGGCGCAGCGCGGGCGCCGCGGCGAGCGCGGCCATTTCCGGCGCCGATACTGCCCTGGAAACGCATGCCGATGCTATTTCGGTACGCCAGATCAATCTCCGGTCGCACAATCCCGCACGTTCGGCGGCGTCCACCGTCATTGGTTCCGGGAGCCAGATACCACATCCGGTGATGTAGAGATCATCGAATTTCATTTGCGGTAACGGTGCCGCCGTCCGCTCAAGTCAGCCTCGGCACCCGGTGGAGTCCGGGCGCATATCGAGCCTGATTCCACCGGCCGTAAAGCGAGCGCCGCTGAACTGTGCCCATGCCTATGCCGATCGCCCTTCTCTTTCCCGGACAAGGCGCTCAGCAGCCGAGGATGGCCGCCGGGCTCTACGGGCATTCCGACGTGTTCACCGAAGCGATGGACGACGCGTTCCGTCTCCTTGGCGCGGACGGTCCGCGCGTCCGCGCGGACTGGCTCAGCGCCGGCCCGCCGGAGGTGCTCGACGACGTGACCCGGGCGCAGCCACTGCTCTACGCGGTCGGCTACGCCCTGGGCAAGCTCGTGCAGAGCTGGGGTGTCGAGGCGGCGGCGCTGCTCGGGCACAGCGTCGGCGAGCTGGTGGCGGCGACGCTGGCCGGGGTGCTCGATTTCGAGGACGCGATGCGGCTGATGGGAGACCGGATGCGGATCCTCGCCGACACCCCGCCCGGCGCGATGCTGGCCGTCGCCGCGGCTGAGCGGGAGATCGCCGGGTACGTGTCCGGCGAGGTCGCGATCGCGGCGGTCAACGGTCCGCGGCAGGTCCTGCTCGCCGGGCCGGAAGAGCAGGTCGCCGCCACGCGGCGGCGGCTACAGGCGGCGGGGATCACCTGCCGGCAGGCAAGGGCCAGGCAGGCATTCCACAGCCCGGTGGTCGCGGACGCCGCCGCGCGGACCTTCGGCAGCTGGGCCGCGACGCCGTTGCGCGCGCCGCGGCTGCGGGTCTACTCGGCCTACCTCGGCGACGTCCTGCCGGCCGAGCGGGCCACCGATCCCTGGTTCTGGGCGGGCCAGCCGGCCGAGCCCGTGCTGTTCGGGCCCACGCTGGACAAGCTGCTGAGCCACGACGGGTTCCTTCTTGTCGAGGCGGGACCAGGCCAGGGCCTGAGCGCGCTGGCGCGCCGGCACCCTGAGGTCACCTCCGGCCGCAGCGCCGTCACCGCGATGCTGCCGATCAGGGCCGGTGACCCGGACGCCGACCGGCGCGCGGTGAGCGACGCGGCGGAACGGATCACGGCGCCTCGTCACAACGTGCCGATGGCGCCAACGGTACGCCCCGACCCCGACCCGATGGCGCCAACGGCACGCCGGGCGCCGGCCCGTTGGCACCATCGGCATGTCGTGGCGGGTGCCCCGCAGGGCGCCCCGCAGGGTGCCCCGCAGGGCGCCCCGCGGGGCGGGCTGGAGGGGGACTCGCGTGGGTAACCGAGCTGGCGGTGGTGCCGGTGACCGCAATGCGATAGCGATCATCGGATTGGCGTGCCGGTT
>Ga0207664_10001016_pt1 | contig 18814 bp, 17 predicted proteins | sample LARL83metaG_FD_184349 | JGI IMG/M metagenome (GOLD analysis project Ga0207664, IMG submission 184349) | Corn, switchgrass and miscanthus rhizosphere microbial communities from Kellogg Biological Station, Michigan, USA - LAR L8-3 metaG... | ecosystem: Host-associated > Plants > Roots >... | reverse complement strand
CGGCAGATCGTCGGGTTCCATCACTTCGGACAGGTCCCATTCGGCCGTCCGCGGGTCAGGGATCTGAGGCGGCGCGGCGTGGTGGGCGCGCCGTGGTCCGGCAGGATTCCTGCGAGTCACTGGCCGGCCTCCCGGTCGGCGTCGTGATCACCAAGGCGCTGGGGTTCACGATGGCCAGAATCCGGCGCCCGGCTAGTACCGAGCATCTGGGCGGCGATCCGGTCGTAGGCCTGGGCGTCCCGCATCCGCGAGTGGCAGGCCGGGCATGACTGGTCTGCGCAGTCGGCGCAGGTCTCGGCGCGGTCACGCTTGTAGTCCACGGCCACATCCAGCGCGGCCACGACACTACGGATCTCGGGACCGGTGAGGATGACGGCGTCCCGATCTGCTTCCGGAACAGCTCGTACGGGATCGAAGAGATATGACGGCTGGACTTGATCGTGGCCTGCGTAGGCCTTGGCGAGGTCGCTGATCAGGAGGACGGCATGGCCGGTGTGCTGGTTGTCGTACCGGTGGTAGCCGTGGCGTTCGAGCACATCCAGGACGTCGATGATCAGCCCGAAGGTAAACCGGTGTTCTTCGGTCATGCGCCCCTCCGCCGGTAGGGACGAGGTACCGGGCGGGTGCCGATGGCGACGCCGGTGCCGGTGGCGGGTTTCCAGCCCTGGCTGGGCCGGTAGCCGGGGGTGTCGAGCAGGTCGTCGTTGAGGGCGGCGCCGGCGCACCAGTTCCCGGCGATGGCGCGGCGGCGGGCCGCGGTGGCCGCGCCGCGTTCGGCGCGGGTGCGTTCGGGGGCGCGTTTGTCCCACCAGGCGTCGTAAAGATCGATGATGGCGTCCCGCAGCCGCGGGCTGATGGTGGCGGCGTCGCCGCGGACCAGCTGCTGGATGGCAGATGGGCGGACGCCGAGGGCGCGGGCGATGCGGGCAGAGCCGTGGCCCATCACGTGCAAGGCACGCAGCCTGAGCCGGGAGCCGCCGGCATCCACGCGGGCGGGCTTGGCATACCGGTGGGAGGTCGACTGGTCAGAACGGTTGAGGTTCATGTCAGTTGCTTTCTGCTTGGTGATCGGGATGGCGGGTACGGTTGCGGGCGGAGTTGAGGGTCCGGGTGATCTCGGGGTCGGCCAGGCCGGCCTGGCGGGCGGCGGCGGCCAGCGGGCTGAGGTCGGCGGCCGGGTCGGCGTCCAGCGCGCGGTTGGCGGCCCAGAACAGGCCGGCGTTGCGGTTGCCTTCGGCCTGGCTGGCGACCCAGCGAGTCAGGTGCGCGATGTCATGGCCGCCGCCTTCGGCGTGGCGGGGCTGGCGCTGGGGCTGGAGGAAACTGGTGACGGCGCGCCAGTCCAGGCCGTCGCGGCCGCCGGGTTGCAGGACCAGCTGGTAGGGCTTGCCGCCGACCTGGGACGGCGGGGTGAGGACGTAGCCGCCCGCGGACCGGAAGTCCAGGTGGTGTGCGGGCAGGTAGCCGTTGCGCTGGCCTGAGCCGGCGAAGTACGCATGCAGGCCGCCGCTAGGGGTGCGCACGTACGTGCTGGCGCCGTCCAGCAGCCCGGCTTCTTTGAGCTGCCGGAACGCGGCATACCCGTTCCCGGCCCGACCGTGATCATCGACATCCAGGACGTCGGGTCCGGGAGCGCCGGTCGCGATGGCCAGGTTCCAGTCCGGGTGACGGCCGAACCACTCGGCGATCTGCCCGGGGTCGGTGCTGGCGTCCCGGTAACCGTGCCCGGTCGCGGGAATCTTCTGGCCGGGCAGGCAGGGCAGCACCGGCCACCCGTAGGTGGCGAACGCCAGGGCCTGGCGCAGTGTCGCGCCGGTCATGGCGCGCTCCGCCGCTGGCCGGTGACCGGAGCGGGGCCGCGGGGGTGGCCGCATCCGGTGGTCTCGGCCTGCAACTGGCTAGCCAGGGCAGGCAGGATGCGGGCCTGGTATTCGGCCTGCGCGGACAGCAGCCCGCCAGTGCGGTCCGGCTGCAGGTACAGGACGGACCACAGCTCGGACAAGATGTCCAGGCCGTACAGGCACAGATCATGCGAGGCCCAGCACGGTCCGAGGCCGGCGGCCAGCCGCCCGTACCCGGGCCGGAACACCTGCTCCACCCAGGCGCGGAGCCTGGCGACCGGCTCCTGCCGTCCCTCCGGCGGGAGTTTCCACCACGCTGGCGGCGGGCCGGGGCGATATTCGTCAGGGTCTGCGCCGGCGGAGGTGAGCTGGGCCAGGGCGGCCGTGTGCTCCTGGAGCGTGCGGTTCAGGCCGGTGAGCTGGCCGCTGGCTGCGGTGTGGTGGACGGCCTCGCGGGCGTCAAGCTGGGCGAGCTGGTCCCGGCAGGCGGCGAGAATATCCAGAACGGCGGTAAGTGGTTCGTTGCCGGTCATGTCAATCCCGCCGGAGATATGAGCCGGTGCAGGGGTACGGGTTCCGCCGGGATGGCGCGGGCGCGGCGGTAGGCGCGGTTCTTCCAGGCGCGAGGCAGGCGGGCGATGACCGGCGCGCAGCCGCCCCGGATGACCAGGGCGAACCCGGCGGGCAGCTGGCGGATCATGTCCGGGGTGGCCACCTCGTGGCGGCTGGCGTGGTCCTGGCCGCGGAGCTTCCAGGACCCCTGCCCGCACAGCGTGCTCGCGGTCTGGAGCGTGGTGGTATCGGTGATTCCGGGCAGGAACACCTTCACCGAACAGGTGTCCAGGACGACCTGGCGGCCGTGGTCGCCCCACCGCCCGGCGAGCTGAGCTTCGCCGTGCGCGACTGCGACCACCTGGATGCCCTTGCCGCCCGAATCCGACAGCCACGACGGCAGCGGGACCGGGCAGATCTGGGTGACCTCGTCCAGTCCCATCAGCAGCGGCGGATCCAGCCGACCAGAGGGTGAGGCCTGGCCGAGCTGCGCGGCGGTGTAGTGGATTTCCGAAGCCATCGCGGCGAACAGCGGGGCGACCGGGGCTTCCTCGGAGACCGCTTCGGCGATCAGGTACACAGTGCCGGCCTGGGCCAGGGAGGAAGGGATGTCGAACCCTCCGCCCCGGGCGGGCAGGACGCTGACGGCGAGGTCGGGGTCGGCCATGAACGACAAGGCCCGCGACATGACCATGCGGACGGTGGCGGCGGTCTTGTGCGCCTCGGACCGGAGTTCGGCCAGGGTCAGCGCCCACTGCCGGGCCCCGGCAGCGGACAGGATGCGCTCGGGGAGTTCGGGGTCGGCGCCGGATACCCAGGCGGTGACCGCGCGGAGGTCGTATCCGGCCAGCGCGGCGGCATGGAAATAGCCGCGCAGGTAGTCGCTGGCCTTCGCCGACCAGAAGGAGCCGTCCTCGACACCGTTCTGGGAGACGGCGAACGCGAACGCGTCGGCGCGGCGGATCGCGGTCGCCGGGTCCTGGCAGCCGTCGACCGGCGACCAGCGGAACGTGGACGCGACGCCGCCGATGTGCTGAGGGTTGAACACGTGCACCGGGCCGAGCTGGCCGCGGACCGCGCTGGTGAGCTGGCAGACGTCGGCTTTCGTGGTGGTCGCGATGACCGGCCCGGGGTAGCGGAGGATGACGTCGGCGAGGAAGGCGGTCTTGTAGGTGCGGGGCGGCGCCATGATCAGGACGTGCTCTTCGAGCGGGACACGCAGGCCATGCCGGTAGTGGGCGCGGCCGAGGAACACCGAATGCTGGCCCGGGTCAGCGATCCGGTACGGCAGCGGGAGCGAGCGGCGGATGCGGGCCGAGCGGCGCACCGCGGCCAGCCGTCCCCAGCGCAGCCACAGGCTGAACACGGGGGCGAACCCTTTACCGGGGTGCAGCCGCAGGTGCAGCCGGATGCGCAGGTGCCGCGCGCGGTTGCCGGGCAGGTGACGGGCGGGCAGGAACGCCCACGCGGCGAACCCGGCGACCACCAGCACGACAGCCAGGGCGACGGTGTACTTGACGATCATCGCGGGCCTCCGTCCTGCTGAGCGGCCAGGACGGCTTTGCGCAGAGCGGTCCGGGCGGCGCCGGTGTTCAGGCCGGCCTGCGGCGCCAGCGCCGAAGCGATCCGCGATGTGGCCTCAAGCGGAATCGAGACGAGAGACCCATGCCGTTCTGCCACCAGATCCAGGAAACGGGCGGTCTTGGTGACTTTCCGCGGCACCGCCGCCCGCGGCGAGGCCGGGCGGGGAGCGCGGCGGCCAGGGGCAACCGGGCACTCCTCGACCACCCAGGCACGGAACCCGGACAGCGTCGATGCCGGCGCGATCGCCAGACGCAGCAGCCACAGGACCAGGCCGCCGAGAGCAGCCAGCGGGGTTCCCTCGTCGGCGGTGCCTACGTGGCGGCGGTAGCGGGCGATGGCCCAGGCGCGGATGACGCCGATCAGGGTGTCGCTGGCCAGCGCATAGGCGGCCGGCGGCATGACCCAGATGGCAAGGTTCCGCCAGCCCGGTCCGGCCGCGATCGCGTTCATGAACACGCTGGCGGCCACCGAGGCCAGGTTCAGCGCCCGGGCCCGGATCGCCCGCCGGCCCTGCAGCGCGAGCGCGACGCCCAGGCAGGCGAAGACCAAGGCGGCCGCGTCGGGGATGGCGGCTTCCAGGGCGGCGACGGCGGGCAGGTGCCGGGTAGCGTCCACCAGCCGGTACTGAGCGGTGAAGCTGACAGCCGCCGAAGCCGCGGCCAGCAGGCACAAACCCGCGGCCGCGTTGCGCAGCCACAGACCGGAATGGTCGCGGGGACGTCCAGGCGGAATGTCCGGACTGGCGTGGCCGGGTCGGTATGCGGGTACCGGGTCGTTCGGGCGGGATAGGGCCAGGCGGGAGCTGGGTGTGCACTGGCGCATCCCTGCGCCGGAGAGGGTGGCGAGCGGGATCAGTACGGTCATAGGACGCCGGGTGACCTCAGCGCGTCGTGTCTTGATCCCTGGAGCGGCTGCACGCTCGTCGCTGGTCACGTACGGGCCGGTCACGGCTCTGCCTCGGGATCGGGCTGGTCCGCGTACAGCTCGGGATGGAGCTCCGCGTTAACTTCGTGCCAGGCGTCGTGGTAGCGGTCGCCGGCCTCTTCCGCCTCGTGGTCGGCGATGTAGGCGGCCCAGCCTTCGGGTGTGCTCAGGTCGTTGTTGATGGCCAGAAGGCGATCGGCGTGCTCGCGTGCCTCTACCGAGCAGTCCCATGCGGCCTGGACTCGCGGATCGTCCTCAGGGGTGCTCATCGTGGTTCTCCGATCCGGCGTCGATGTCACGGACACCGACGCCAAGCAGCCGGCGGGTAACCGCTGCGGTGCGAGTTCGGGGAGCACAGGTGAGGTTCCGGGCGCTCTCGTCGCCGCGGATTCCGGCGACGAGAATGGCGAGGAAGCCAATCGTCATGCCGGAAAGGAAAATTGCGGTAGCGATGAATGTCATTGCGGCACCCGCCTGACCGGAAAGGCTCCGCTAGAGACTGTCGTGTTATTCATGCCTGTAATTCCACCCGGATCACGGCACATTCACCATGAAGCACTAATGCAGTACCTATGCAAATTCGGTGCAATTGATTCCGCCGGTAATGCAGGAGGAGTGCAAGTGGTGTGCAGCTGCAGTGCAAGTCGCCGCCTTGCCGCACTCGCGGGATCTCGCGCGTGGCGTCGCGATGGCTCCGCCAGCCGGCAGTCGGGATGGCGGCCGCACGCCAGCCGCTGAGCTGAAATCAGCGCGGTGTAGCTGATTTAAGTGCAACTGATTACAGAGTGATTTCGTCTGGTTGCTACTGGTATGAGTCATGCGGGATCGACTACGCTCGGCGTTGGAAGTGCAACGCGGAGGAACCGTGTCGGAAGGCGATCCAGAGAACTGGGCTGCGGTCGCTAGGGTGATCAGCGGCCGGCTACGCGAGCTGGGCTGGCGTCAGCGCGAGCTCGCGCAGCGCTCGCATGTCTCCGTGGCTGTCGTGCGGGAAGTTCAGCGGCATACCGTCGAGCGCCGTCGTAGTCCGCGCACACTCCAAGCCTTGTCTGTAGCCCTCGGCTGGGAGCCGGGATACCTTGACGCCGTGCTGAAAGGCCAGGCGCGGACTGACGGCGGCTACCACATCGCGCCAGGCGGCGCACACCTCTGGTCGCGTCTCGATTCCCTGGAACAACGGCTTGACGAGATCTTCAAGCTCGTCATGGAACTCAGGTCCGATATCGCTACGGTGGCTGATCATGCCCGCAACGAGCGCTGAGCCGGTCTTCAGCCGGCCTGCCGGCAGGTGCGGATGCAGGTAATCACAGCCTGGACCGGCGGGCACGCGGACGCACTCCGGCAGTCCCTGCGCATGGGCAACGAGTCATTCGCAGCGCACCTCGGCGTAGCCGCGCGTACCGTCGCCAACTGGCGCAAGAACCCTGAGATGACTCCTAAACCAGGGGTACAGGAGACTCTGGACGCCGCACTTGAGCGCGCCCCGGACCGGGCTAAAGCCCAGTTCGCAATGCTTGTCAGCGACTCAGAACGCGGCAGGCACAGCAATCATGTGGAATCTTTCGAGATACCTGGCGGCGCCCTGCTCAGGGCATCATTCGATGCACCAGCCAGCGAATTCGGGGATTCTGACTATCTCCAGTCAATCCGCAATCATATTCACGAGATCGTGGCACTCGATAACAGGTTCGGCGGCGCGGATCTCGTCAGGCTCTCCACCAGGTTCTTCCGCGCGCTGCACGACCAGCTCGGGGCCGGGACCTACGAACCTGGCCTCGAGGCGGACCTGCACTCCGCCGCCGCCGAGCTTGCCGAAGTCGTCGGCTGGCTTGCATATGACGCCGAAGCACACGATCTCGTCCGGCGGATGAACCAAGAATCCCTGTACTTCGCGCGCCTGGCAGGCGATCGCGCAATCGAGCTGCTGACCCTCCAGAATTCGAGCATGCACGCCGCGGCGCAGGGACGGCCAAGGGAAGCACTTCATATCGCCCGATCAGTCCTGGAAGGCGACTACCTGCTATCTCCACGGCTCAAGGCGCTGTTCCTCACCCGGAAAGCACGTGCGCTGGCGCAGAGCGGAGACGCGGGCGCCTTTCACCTGATCCCGCAGATACGGGACCTGTTCCTGGACGGCGTGAGCGACACAGACCCCGCCTGGGCATGGTGGATCGACGAACGCGAGCTAGCCTGGCATGAGGCCATGATCCAGCGCGACCTGGGACTCGCCGGCAAGGCAATAGCGCAGTTCGAACGATCCCTGGCCGCGACGCCGGTCACGGAAATACGCAGCCAGTACCTCCATCGCGCCTATCTCCTCCAGGCGCAGGTCGACAACGCCACGTGGAGTTCCGCGGAGCAGACAATCAAGCAGCTGCTTCCGCTCTCAAAAGAAGTTGCCTCGACCCGTACGGTAGTGCTGTTGCGGAACATACTTCGCCAGCTAGGAACGCAGGACAAGACTCCGTCCTCCCTCCAGGAGCAAGCAGCAATGCTGACCACAGCGCTAGACGAAGCGCCGGTATGAAGCCGAGCGACCGCGAGATCGCCGCCCAGGCCGACCCATCGCTCGCGCAGCATTTCCTTGTATCGCCTGAGAAGCTCGTGAAGCTAGTCGCAGCGGCCGGCATCCGCCCCACAGACGACGTGCTGGAGGTCGGAGCCGGGATCGGTACCGTCGCACGTATGCTTCCGGAGTCCAGGAGCCTCACGGTTGTCGAAGTGGACGAACGGCTTACCGGATTTCTCCGGCAGAACGTGCCGCACGCGAAGGTGCTGCAGGGCGACGCGCTGACCATGATCCAGGCGCTTTCGTTCGACGTGCTGATCGGGAACCTTCCGAACGCCGTCACGGAGTCGCTGCTCGGACTCATGCCGGGGCTGTCATTCCGGACCGCTGTCCTGGCTGTGGGCGAATCGACTGACCTGGATGTGCTGGGCCGCGGGTTCTCGTGGACGGAGGTGACGACGACCTCCGGGGATGACTTCCTCCCGCCCCAGCCCAGCGTGTCGCGGATCGTGCGAGTGGCTCCGGTCGGTTAGCTGGCTGCATGTTCCTTGACGAAGGTGCCGTGCCCGCCGATGGTGATCACGAGGCCCTCATCGCGCAGGATCCCGATTGCCATGCGCACCGTGCCACGCGAGACGCCCTGCTCTTGCTGCAAGTAGCTTTCGCTCGGCAGGGTCGAGCGCGGCTGCAACTCGCCCGAGGTGATCATCTCCCTGAGGAGGTCCGCGAGCTGCGCGTACAGCGGCGCCAGGTCCATGTGGTCCACGTGCTTCACGAGAGAGACGGTATCTGAGCAGGCTGGATAGCATGAATGTCCGGTATGCCTAGCCTGTATAGGCTGAGTTATACGTCTAGCCCGTATAGTTCGAGGGTGCGCGGCGGGAGTTGAGATGCCTTCCGCATCCACTTCAAGACTCCCGCCGCCGCACGGCGAGAGTCCCTGGCCGGGGCGCACAGACCGACCAGGCGGATCATGGCCTGACGTGCGAACCGCACGGCGGATGCGGCTGCCGGCGAACCTGCTGAAGCACTGCGGCGGGAGCGGCTAGACCGATTCCGCGTTCACCCGGCCGCGACCCGCGCCGCTACTATTGGTCATGACCAGCACGACCTGGCGGGCGAGCCGCTAGGTGTCTCTCCCGGAGGGAGGCAGGGCCAGTGAGTGTCTCGGCAGTGCATGACTACGGCCCTTACACCCTCTATGACCTTGACGCGCTGCCGGAGGACGGCAAGCGCTACGAGCTTGCCGATGGGTGGTTGACCGAGTTGTCCCCCAGCCCCTGGCACGACCACGCGGCCGACCGGCTAAAAGACATCCTCAAGAACGCGGCGAGACTGGCCGGAGCGGAAGTCTATGTTGCGGGCGGCCCCAATGACATCTCCACCCCGGCAGGCGTCCGCAAGCCCGACGTCTTCGTCGTCCCCCGCGATGTCGCGCGCACCGCCATCAGCGGGAAAATCCGCACCTACTACGCCGCGGACCTGCTCTTGATTGCCGAGGTCGTCTCCCCCCGCAGCGGCAGCGAGCAAGTCGACCGCGTACGCAAAGTCCGCGAGTACGCCAGGGCCGGCATCCCCCACTACTGGCTCGTGGATCTCGAACCCGAAGCCAAGGTCACCATCCTCACTCTCCACGGCGACGAGTACATCCTGGAAGCCGAGATACGTGAGGGACACACGCTCACCGTCAGCCAGCCATTCGCAATCAGCTTCGACCCGGGCTCACTCAACGAACTCGAGTAGGGCAAGGCAGGCGCCAGCAGCCCCGGCCAGCACTGTCCGGCGACGTCGCGACGAGCACCGGGAAGTCACGATTTCTGCAGAGGTACCCAGAGCGCTAGCACTCTGATGGACTATTTACGGCTGATGCTCGGGCGCTCGGCAGCCCATCCGCACGGCTAGAATCCACGGTTCTGTGCGGTCTGGCAACTGAGCGGGCTCTCATCGCGGCAGATTAGTGCGTTCGCTCGCGGTCTCGATTCTCCCGCTCGGCGGGTGCTTTCTCCCAGTATGAGACGTTCGACGCGATTAGAGAGCGATTCGCAAGCCTTTACTGCGCGAGAATCCTCAATATGCTTGCGGCGAGTCGCGCAGCCCCATCGTCGAGATGGTCTCCGAAAAAGTCGACGCGCTGGATCGAGGTGAGGGTTCGGCCACCTCCGATGTCGCGGTCTGGGATCTCACACTCATTGAGCCGCACAGGGATGAGCCATGGGTCGTCTGGAGCGCGCAGTCGCAGTTGCTCGATGGCAAGCGTGAGTTCCTCGTTCTGGTAACTTATACCGCGTGCGAAGCTTGCTTGGGAGAAGCATGCGATGAACACAAGCGCCTTGTTAGTGATCGCGCGGCGGATTTTCATACGCCAGTCTTCGCCTGGCCATAGGTCGGCCGTATCTCGCCATACCGGAATCCCGGCAGCCTGGAGCGTCCGCTGCAGTTGGTCGACCAGCAATGAGTCTTCACGAACGTAGGAAATGAAGGCATGTCCCAGGAGAGTCCGCGGTTTCAGCACGTCGGCCAGCTCTGCATAGGCCTGCTCCAAGTCGCTGCCGCGGATCGTTACCAACTCCCTCAATGAGGGTTCGGCTGAACCAGTCATCACCCGCACGTCGCGAGCCTGACCCGCCTTCTCCAGCAGGTTGCGGATGTACCAGCCGTTGCCGAGCTCGTTGATAGTCCGGCGGCGGTCTACCTCCTCCAGCGACCGCCACAGTATCGGGCGTGCGTCCGGATCGAACACTTCCCCGCGTTGTTCCATCACCGTCTGGGCCAGCATAATCATTTCGGCCGGGGTGTAGCTCGAGAACCTCAGCCGGGTTGAGAACCGGGAGGCTAGGCCCGGATTGGAGGCCAGGAAGAACTCCATCTGCTGCGGGAAGCCTGCCAGAATGATGATCAAGTCTTCACGGCTGTCCTCGGCCCGCTTGAGCAACGCCTGCAGCGCCTCTCGGCCGAACCGGTCGGCCTGCCCGTCGCCTTCGTTGACGAGGGTGTGCGCCTGATCGATGAACAGCAACCCGCCAAGAGCGGAATCGATCAGCTCGTTGGTCTTGATCGAGGTCGCGCCCAGGTACTCTCCAATCAGGTCAGCCCGGGACACCTCGATGATCTCGGGCGTCTGCAGCAGTCCGAATGCGTAGAAGATTCTGGCCAGCACCCGGGCCACAGTGGTCTTGCCGGTGCCGGGCGGCCCGAGGAAGACGAAATGCCGCATCGGCTTCTCGAAGGGTACGCCGGCCATTGCACGCCTCCGCGCGACCTCAATCGACGCGGCGATCGAGCGGACCTGCGCCTTGACCGGGGCCAAGCCGATCATCGCGTCCAGCTCGGCCATGGCGGCCTCAATCGAGATCGCCACTCGTGCTTCCAGCGCAGGTCGAGCCGTAGCTACATACGTCCGGTTTTTTACAAGTGCCGGCAGAGCTGACCTCGACCACCAAGGCCTCTCCGAGCGAACCGAGATCGCCCTCCAGTGGTCTTCTCGCCGTCAAGGTGACCCGCCTACCAACTCGTGTTCTTGGCGGAACCAATCGTCCAATGACTCCAGTGCAGCGTGACCGTCGCCGACTACCGCGATACGAGCCTGCACGTCCCCTCCCAGCATGTGAACGACTATAACACTCTCCCCTTCAAATACAACCGACGCGAGAGGCACAACTAGCCGCTGACAAGAATCCTGCCTAGTGCGATATGAAGGCGTTCGGCGACTTATTCCATCGGCATTAAGCGTTGGCATTACCAAGCATTTTGCGCCTGACTTCGAAAATATTCTGGAGCTGCACCTCAGATCATAATTAAAACCTGCAACTTGGTACCTTTATGCAGCCGCTCGGAGGCCTGCTAGATTAATCCGTTTCAGGGTGGGCGAGTGTAGCCTGGAATAATTGGCTGATGGTAAGTGTTAACCTCAAGAATATGCAGGCAACGGCGTGCTCGTTTCGGCATGTGCGGTCGATGAGACGAAGCCGACCAGCGACCCCGGGCACGCACGCGGGCTGGCGAGGCGCGACAGAGTATCCACCGTTCTGGCGCGGCGGCGGCCACGCTGCCCGGCGGCCTGGGCGCACATCGCGGCAGACCCGGAGCGAACCGGTAGTGGGCGTGCACTGCGGAGCGTAGCCAGTAGCAGGAGGCATCACGGGAACTCCCTGCCGAGTATTCGCCGCCGCAGAACGGCGCGGATTGCTCGGCTAACGCTAACCGTGCGCAGAGCGGCCGGTTCTAGGATTCTGGACTCTGAGGCCTGGTCGCTCGCGCTGGCAGATAGGCAGGCTAGCGGGAGCTTGTCCTTTGGTTCTGGTGATCTGTCACGATAGCCATCTGCGCTGTCCGGCAGAGGATGCTGCTAGCGAGTCGTCCGTGAGGGCGGCATTCTGGATGAAATTTTCTGTGTTGGATGCCACTCCAGTTGAGGATGCTGATGGACAGCGAGGAACTGACCGGGCCCGAGCTGCTGGTGTGGAAGGCGTTTCCCAGCGGTGCGCTGGTAGATCTGCGTTCCGGGGATCCGGCGGTGGACGATCCGGCCCGCGGCGGAAGCTGGGATAGCGGCCGGGTTGTCCGGGCTGAGGTCCTCCGGGCGATTCTCCTCGGGTCCTGTGAGCCCGAGCCGGGTTCGGTGGCGGCAGTGCGCGTTGCCGGTGCACGCGTCTGCGGGAGCCTCGATCTCATGCATGCTGATGTGCGTTTCCCGATACATCTGGCGGGCTGCTGGTTCGAGATGTCCCCAGACCTGCGCTGGGCCGTGACGCGCTACCTTGACTTCGGGGGTTCGTACTTTCCCGGGCTGCTGGCAGATGACCTTCGAGTCGACAGCCAACTGGTGCTCACCGGCTGCCGGATCGGCCCGCTGCAGCCTCCGGCTGCTCCCGCCAGCCTCGGCGGCTCGCACCCGCCGGGGCGCGCGATATCGGCGACGGGCATCACGGTCAGCAGCGGGATGTTCATGAACGGCGGATTCAAGGCAGCAGGCGAGGTGCGTTTGCTCGCTGGCCAGGTCGGCGGCTTCCTGGATCTCAGTGGCGCCGAGCTCCGCAACCGCGGTGGTGTGGCGTTGCTAGCGGCGCGCCTCACCGTGGACGGTCCCGTGTTCTGCCGCGATGGGTTCAGCTCAGACGGAGAGGTGACCTTCCGCCGCGCGCATATCACCGGCTTCTTCGACCTGTCGGGTGCCCGCCTGTCCGATCCCAGCGGCCGGGCGTTCCACGCGCCAGTGCTCACCGTGGACTCAGACATGTTCTGCGGCGGAAGCACGATTTTCAGCGGCCAGGTCACTCTAACGGACGCCCGCATAGCCGGCAGCCTTGATCTGTCTGGCGCGAGGCTGGACAACCCGGGCCGCGCGGCACTGTCAGCGTCCCGGCTCAGTGTCGGCGGCCCGTTGTTCTTCCGTGACGACTTCACTGCCGATGGCGAGGTGGTGCTTCGCCGGGCACACCTTATGAGCTTCCTCGACCTGTCAGGTGCACGCGTGTCAAATCCCGCCGGCCACGCCCTCTTCGCGCCGGGCATAACGGTCGAAGGCGGGATGACCGTCCGCGACGGCACGGTCCTGCAAGGCCAAGTATCTCTGGAAGGTGCCCAGATCACAGGAGATCTCGATCTCAGCGGAGCTCACCTGGGCGGTCCGGAAACCGGCACGCTGAACTGTGCCCTGCTAACCGCGGGACAGCTGACCATTCCCCAGGCCCCTGTACACGGGATCGTGGACCTCAGCCACGCCAGGATCGGCACCCTGACCGCAGACCCGGACGGCACTCCTGCCGGGATACATGTCAGCGAACTCAGCTACGAAACACTCGCCCCCATCCTCCCAGCAGGCCAGAGGGTCAAGTGGATCACCAGCGCACAGCCCGCCTACCTACCACAGCCCTATGAGCAGCTAGCGGCCAGCTACCGCCGGCTCGGCCATGACGCCGACGCGCGTACTGTCCTGCTCGCCAAGCAGCGTCACCGTCATCGCTCGCTCGCACTGCCGCTCAGAGTCTGGGGTCTCCTCCAGGACATAACCATCGGATACGGCTACCGACCCGGACGCGCTGGCCTATGGCTGACCGCCCTCGTCACCACAGGAACCATCGTTTTCGGCCTGCACCACCCGCCCCTAGCCCAGGGCAGCGCACACCTCGAGTTCAACCCTTTCTTCTACACCCTTGACCTATTGCTGCCGGTCGTCAGCTACGGCCAGCAATCGCAGTTTGCGCCTACCGGGCTCTATCAATGGCTCAGCTACGCACTCATCTCCGCCGGATGGATTCTCGCAACAACCATCGTCACCGGAATAAGCCGCGCCCTATACCGCAACTGACTACCTCGCATCCGGCACCCGCTTAACTCACAGGTCGTCCCGTCCTATGCGCCACTCCTCGCAGGACCGGGCGCCTCTCATAATGGTCGGCCCGTACGCCATCGAAACTGCCGGTGCTACGGCAGCAGCGGCGGAAAACGGCAGCCCGAGCCGCACGGCCACAAGTCGTGCCGGCTGCGTTTCTCGACGAGCTCGTGTCTATGCCGACGATGCGATTGCCGCGCTTAAACCGAGACTCGCTATAGGTCCCCCGGCGGCGCTTGCCGACCGGCTCAAAAAGATGCCTCAGTGTCGTGGTCGCGGTTCATGACCATCCTCCCTCACTGCTGCGAACAGGAGGATCGTAAACCAGCACAGCGCAGCTCCGCCGCGGGTCGGCCTGGATCTGCCCTTGGAGCGGGCCACCTAAGCTAAGTAGCGACAACCTTTCCTCTGTGTCTCGGCCTCGAGCCCAGCGATCACGTGTACCTTAGAGTCAGCTTCGAGCCGACATCAGCTCCTCTGTTCACGACCGTCATATCGGAGGTGTTGAGGTGCCACAACCAGAACACAAGGCACGCGAGGCGCTCGACTCTGTAATCGAGAACGAGCTGCAACAAGCTCGCGATCGTGCTGCATCATTGGAGCAACGGGCATTGGCGGTTGTTACTACATCGGGCGTCCTCGTGAGTCTGGTCTTTGGCTTTGGAACTCTGATTAAGGGGAAGCAGATCACGGTCCTACCTGAGGCGCCAAAGATTCTTCTGGTCTTTGCGCTCATTTCGCTTGTAGCCACAGCCACAATAGCACTATTCACGATTATGCCCAGAAATTATTCTGTGGAATCCTACTGGGAGAAAGTGCTAGGTAGCTGGATCGCTTCACCCAGCGAGACATGGGAGTCCATCACGCAGCTACACCTAAACGAAATCCATCACTGGCTGACAACCAATACTAAAAAAGCAGCGATCCTCCTGGCGGCAATTGTGGCCGAATGCATCGGAATCAGCCTTCTTGCTATATCTATGCTAGTGGTTATCGCATGATGTAGCCAGAAGGCCATAGTCCTGTGATTGTTACCAGCATCACCATTGCTGTCAGGAATTTGAACATGCTCGCATCGGCATGCATGAGAGGACTTGCAGCCGCATAGCCCGTCGATGACGTCAGGGGCTCATTACGAGAACCGATCATCTGCTGGGTCAGCGCGGCTTCGCGGTTGTGGTGAGGGCGGGGATGACGATGTTGTGGATGTGGGGGCGCGGGAGGCCGTGCGAGCTGGTGTGGTGCTCGAAGGAGGCGATGACCCATTGCTGAGGCTTGGCTGGCAAGAACCCGGTCAGGCCGGTGTGCTGCAAGAACTCGAGGGCGGCGTGGTTCGCTGACCAGGCTTGGGACCAGATGGCCTGGACGTTCTTCCAGAGCTGCTCGGCGTGCTCGGTGTCGGCGGCGTTGTAGGCCTGGATAGCGGACTCGAACGCCTGGGCGTGTTCGGCGGTGAGGTCGGCGGGGGCTTCCCAGGTGAGGTCGGCGATCTGGCCTTGGACGGCTAGGCGGCGGAGCGTCGCGTTGTCCACGTCGGTGCCCAGGGGCAGGCCGTGAGCAGGGCAGGCCAGGCCGGTCCAGGTGCCGGAAGTCTCGTTGGTCTGGCTGTCGTTCAGGACGTGAGCCAGGTTGTTGTAGACCCAGTTCAGCCGCAGGACGCCGGTCAGGCGCGTGCCGGTGATGCCGATCGTGGTCATTGCTCTCACTCCTCGGCTTTCAGGATGCACCGGGCCACTGTCATTCCGCGGCTTCCAAGTCGATGTCACGGTCAGCCGCGCGTTCGAGGACCTGCGGGCAGGGCTGGATCTCCGGTTTTGGTGGCTGCAAGATCGCGTCCTTGGCCGGACGTGGCCAGGGCGGGAAGGCCTGGCCGAGGTCGGCGTAGTCGGGGTCCTCGGACGGGATTGTCTGACTCTGCCGGTCGGCGAGCTGACGAGTGAATTCTCCGTGTCCGGCAGCGAGGTCTTTGATCCACTGGCCCGTCTCGCTGGGCGGCGTCCCCACGGTTAGGGTGAGCTCGTCGCGCTGGGCTGGGGTGGGAGGCTCAGGTTCGGCCGACCGGAGGGGAGGGTACTGCTGGCCGGGGTGGCGGCGGCGCAGTTCGGTGTCGGCGGCTATGGCCAGGTGGCGTTGGGCGCGGGTGGCGGTTTCCCAGTCGGCCCGGTCGGCCATGACCGTGGCGAAGACGGTCTCGCGGTCCCGGTAGGCGTCGTGCAGGGCCTGGTAGCTGGTCGCGAGGGCCTGATGCCTGGCGGCGTCCTCGTGCTGGCCGCGACGTTCGGCGGCCGCGGCTTCGGCGGTGGCGCGGAGACCGGCCAGGTGGGTCTCGCGGGCGGCGGTGCGGACCTGGCGGAGTTCGTCGCCGACCCATTTGGGTGCCCAGGCAGTCTCGATGGGGTAGGTGTCGCGCAGGTGCAGCAGCCTCCCGTCGGGCATGCCGCGGACGTCGGGGCCGTCGACTGGGCCGAGGGCGGCTAGGGCCTCGTACCAGGCGGCGCGCTTGTCCGGGGCGGCTGCGGCGGGTTCGGGGCCGATCGGGTCGGCGGGGTGATCGTAGCCGTACAGCTCCCGGTACGCGCCGATCGAGGCGGCCCGCCGCTGCCAATCAATCCGGCCGGACGGATCGTCGGGAGCCGGGCCGAGGGCGTTGACCGCCCAGGGCAAGGCGTGCCCGGCGGCATGCTCGCCGATCCGTTCCTTGCGGGCGTCCATCAGCGCGGCGACCTGGCTGAGGTAGGCGCGGTGCTCGGGGTCGGTCGTTTGGGGAACGCGGGCGGACCACCCTGTGGACGGCAGCGGGACGAGGGATCCGGTGCGGGCGCGGATGCGGGCGTCGATGACGCTGGGGATGTCGCGGGCTCCGGCCAGGTCGCGTTCGGTGATCGCGCCGGTCAGGACCTGTGCGGGGTCCAGGTCGGCTAGTTCGGCGGCCTGCAGGGTCTGCCAGAGCCATCTGGCCTGGTGACTGGGTTCGCCGCGGTAGCCGGGCGGCAGCGCAGCCTCAAGCAGGTTGCGGTAGCGCTGCTCGCGGGCGGGGGTGGTTTCGCTGGTCCAGATCGCGTTCAGCACGGCCAGGTGGTCGGCGTCGGCGAGGGCGTGCTGGCGGGTCTGGGTGGCGGACTGCTGCTGGCCGTCGTGGTCCAGGACGGCGGACAGCACGGCGAGCGCCGAGCTCGGTGTTGCCTGGGGTGTGGGGGCGGCGGGGCCGCCTTGTCGTTCGGCATGAATCTGGTCATAGCGGGCCAGCTCGGGAGCGGGCCGCGGGCCGGGTACCGGGTCGGCGAGCTTCGGCGACACGGTGAACACGTACGCGTGGTTGGCGTGGGTGCCGCGGGTGAGCGCGACGTAGGCGTGCTGGCGGTCCTCGGTGCCGGTGATGACAGCCAGGCCGGTGTGCACGGTGCGGCCCTGCGCGACGTGATCGGTGACCGCATAGCCGAGCTCTGCATCTTGGTACCCGGCGTAGACGAAGGAGTTGTCTGTCCAGCGGCGCTGCCCGGTGGCCGGGTCGGCATCTAGGGCGCGGCGCACGACCAGCCCGGCTGGGGTGACGGCCTCGATGCGGAGCAGGTCGCCGTTGGCCAGCGTCCGGCCGGGCTCGCCTGCCTCGGTGGTGTGGTCGTTGCGGGTGGCGATGATCAGGTCGCCGGGGCTGGCCTGGGCGCCGCCGCCGATCGCGACAGCGGGACCATCGCGTACGATGCCGAGACCGATGAGGTCGTCGCGGATGCGGCGGGACAGTTCGCGGCGCAGCGCGTGGTCGGCGGCCATCAGCAGCGTGTCGGTGCCGGCCGTGGTGAGCGCGACGTAGGCGGCCGCGGCGGCGTCCATCATCTGCTCGGGCTCGCCCCCGCTGATCCGGCCGTGCTGGTCATAATCGGCCAGGACCGTGGTGTCGCCGTCGCGCAGCCGCAGGCTGGCTTGTTGTTCCCATGGGTTGCGGAACCGGACTGGTTCGGTGAGCTTCACGTAGCCGAGCGCGCCGGCGAGCATCGACATGCCGCCGCCGTTCTCCACCGCCTGCAGCTGGCTGGTGTCCCCGGCCAGGATCACTTTCCCGCCGCGGGCTCCGGCGTAGGTGATCAGGGCGGCCAGGTCCGGGCCGGACATCATCGAGGCTTCATCGACCAGTAGCAGCGGCTGCTCGCCCGTGTCGACCGGGCCGCGGGCGGCGCGGTGGCCGGGCAGGTTGCCCAGGAACTGGGCGCTGTTGTAGGAGACGGGGACTCCGGCGGCCAGGGTGTTGCGCGCAGACTGGGACGCGGTGATCCCGGTGGGCTGCCCGAGCCCGGCTGTGGTCCAGGCGCGGGCTACTTCGGCCAGGACGCGGGTCTTGCCGGAGCCGGCGGGGGCGTTGATCACCGACACGCGCTTGCCGTCGGCCAGCACCGACAGGGCCGCAGCGGCCTGGTCTTCGCGCAGCCCCGATCCGGTCCGCGTGTTGTTCGCGTCGTTCGTGTGGCCGGTGAGCGCGGCGTGGAGTTGCGCGGGGTCGGCGCCGAGCGCGTGCGCGGTCTGCGCGGGAGTCAGGCGCGGCGCGGTGGTGGCGCGGGCCTGGGTGAGCATGTGTTGCTCCATGGCCAGCTGCGCGCGGGTTGCATAGCGTGTGCCGCCGTGCCGCTGGTAGACGCTGCGCCCGTCGGCGCGCAAGAGGTCACGCGGTACCTCGACGGGTTCGGGTGCCTCCAGACAGATAACCGGCTCGAATTCCGAACGCAAGGCGCGGTCGGCGAGGGCTTCCAGCAAAGCCGCGGCTTGGGGAGGGTTCATGCCGGTGCGGGGCAGGACCCGGCCCAGGTACTTGACGACGTCCGCGCGGGTCCAGGCGCTCTTCTCCTGCTGGGCCAGCGCGACTGCTTTCTGCGCGGCACGAGCCAGCTTGAGAGGGGTTAGTTCGTGCGTGTGCGTGGCGGTGCTTGCCTGGTGCCATACCGAGGGCGCGACCGACGCCAGCGGGACGCCGAGCGTGCGCGCGAGCTTGTCCGCCCATCCTGCGTGCAGTTGCTCGACGTCGAGCGTGCCGGTCTTGGTCTTGCGTGTGGCGAAGTTGGATGCCTGCGCGAGCTGGGCCAG